>Ga0209013_10000146_pt1 | contig 55568 bp, 47 predicted proteins | sample Cruoilmetagenom2_FD_187291 | JGI IMG/M metagenome (GOLD analysis project Ga0209013, IMG submission 187291) | Oil polluted marine microbial communities from Coal Oil Point, Santa Barbara, California, USA - Sample 2 (SPAdes) (version 2) | ecosystem: Environmental > Aquatic > Marine > Oil seeps ...
CTCATTGCCACGTCTGTTGATGCAGTGGATAACACTGATCCATGTAATATTATTATCACGCGCACGTGGAGCCTTGTGGATGATCATGGCAATGCCGCGACAGACCAGGTGCAGACAATCACTGTACAGGATAATATTGCTCCAGCTATCACCGGTTGTCCGGCCAATATCAATATAGTGGCCGACACCAGTTATTGCGGAGTTGAAGTTTCATGGACTGCACCAACAGCATCCGACAACTGTCCGGGTGTCGTACTGACATCTACTCACAATCCCGGTGATATTTTTCCCGTGGGAACCACAACAGTTACCTATACTGCCACCGACGCCTGCGGCCTTACGGATGTATGTACCTTCGATGTTTTTGTGGGGGCAGTGACGCCACCGGTGATCAGTGGTCTGACATCTGTTTGTACGCCAATCCAGGAAACTTATTCGGTAACCGATCCGGGCAGTCATACATTTCTCTGGACGGTTACCAATGGGACCATCTCAGGTTCTGATACCAATCCAACGGTGGCCATCGATTGGACCGGTACCACCCAGGGTATAGTTGATGTGACCATCACATCGGGATCTGGTTGTACCAGTTCAAACAACATAACTGTGGATAAAAACGCCACGCCAACCATGGGAAATATTAATTCAAGCAACTCATTAACAAGAAGATAATATGAAATCATTAACCAACAAAGAAACCAAATCAATTCATTTAAATAGTAATTCTATAAACCAAAAAGTTATGAAAACCAAGAAGTATTCAATTCTCAAGAAAGCCGTAGTTGCGGCGATGTTCTCTTTTGTATTTTCTGCATTTCTGAATGCACAGTTTCAAACCCCTAATCCCGATGCACCTAACACCCAGGCAGGTGAAGAGGTTCGCTCCACTGCAGCAGGTGTTTCAGTTGATTATGACCTCACCTTCAACCACGTAGCTGGAGAGGAATACCGTTGGGTAGCCCGTGGAGGTACCATCACAGCTGGAGGAGTTGTGACTTCAGACGGTGATTCATCCATCGTGGAATGGACCACCAATGCAGATGTCATTACAGTGAGCTGGGATACAGATATCTCGGCCACACCGGTTGGGTCGTCCATCGGGGAGATCATTGTACAGAAACGAAATGCAGGTGCATGTCCAAGCCAGCTGCAGATTCTGCCCATAACCATGTGGAATAATGCTTCGGCTGACCTGACAGATGGAGACATTACAATCTGTTCAGGAGAATCAGTGGGTGGGACTGTTACGATCAATCTTACTGGTGCACCTGATGCGGTTGCGGATGGATTCCTGGTTACCTATGATGTGACGGCCACCAACCTGACAGACCTTGGTGGGAATCCTCTGGATGCAGTGGGATCCACTGTTCCTTCAAATACCAATACCGTAACCATTCCGCTACCTGATGGATTGGTCAGCAGTGTACTGGTAGATGCAACCTTTACGATCACGCTGACTTCAATGTATGATGATTTCACAGGAAACGGAACTCTGGTTGATGACACTTATGAGATCACCGTTCATCCTACACCTGATACTGGCGTGATCAACAGCAGCTCAAGTCTGACACGCAGATAGGCGATTAGAGGTAATTACATGCGCTCTTCGGAGAGCATGGTAAAACATATTGATGTGTAAAAGATGTCTGTTTTGCAGGCAGATAGCACGAACCCTGACATAAAAAGAATAGTATATGTAACAGAAGGCATAAAAACATAGAGTGATGATCTAACAGTGATCTGTTATGAGCAATAGAAACAAACGTTTGTGGGTTCCGGATGATCCGGGTACCCCGTCTGAACTGGTTCTTGCACCCGGATTGGGAGGAGTGAATGCATTTGAATGAATAATGAATTGAATACTTTTTGGTAAACATATAGTGATAATTGATTTTTAATGAGTTTGTGTATTAGATAAATGCGAATACGTAAGTACATAGTAAGCATTGGTTTGCTGTTGTCGCTGTGGAGTGTTGCGGCGAAGGCACAGGAATACCAGTCGGTGGTCTGTGTCGGCGACACCGGTATTGCCTACTTTGTACAGGGTTTTGATAATTCGACCTATCAATGGACGGTGGAGGGAGGAACGATTACACGCGATTATGGGGATTCGATCATTGTTGACTGGCCCCTGGTTCCTGGTGAATATACCATCACTGTCCTGGAGACCAGTGAATTTGCTTGTGTCGGAGCGGTGCAAAGTGCGTTGGTACTTGTGGCAGATCCGGATATCGATCTGGGTGGAGATACCTATGTCTGCATAGGGGAGGTATTTGAGATTATCCCTGAGGGTGACTTCTATTCTTACCTCTGGCACGATGGAAGTACGGGTCCGGGTTATTCTACGGACCAGGAGGGATGGATCGGTGTGGAGGTGACCGATTCGTATGGATGTGCTCTGAAGGATAGCCTCTACCTGTCGGTCTATGACCTGCCGGAGGTTGATCTGGGTAATGACACTGCACTCTGCGGGGACCAGAGCCTGCATCTGGATGCAGGACCTGACGGAGTGATGTATACATGGTCAACAGGCGATATCGGTCAGCAAATCATCGTATACCAGAATGGTGAACAGGAGATCTGGGTGGAGGTTGAGGATGCATTTGGTTGCAGCAACGGCGATACGCTACTTATCGGGGCGTGTAACATTGAATTCTATTTCAGAGATATTCCAACTGCCATTACAGTCAATGATGATGGTGTGAATGATGTTTGGAACCTGGAAAAACTGAATGGGTATGGTCAGGCTGTTGTGGAGATTTTCGATCAGTGGGGTACATTGGTATGGAGGTCGGAGCCTGGCTATCCGGATTCCTGGGATGGCCGGAATATGCAGGGAAGCCTGGTACCTGTTGATTCCTACCACTTTGTGATTGATTTCAACGACGGATCCAATGATCATTTTATTGGTTATGTCACTGTTATTAGATAGTGTATGAGGCAATTGATATATATTCTAGGGTTTTTGGTGGGATTTGTTGGTCATGGTTTCAGTCAGCAGGCACCTCTTTATAGTCAATATATGCTGAATGGGTTCCTGTTGAATCCTGCTGTAGCCGGTTCGGAGGGATACACATCAGTGAACCTTACAGCCAGGGAGCAATGGGTGGGTTTTCAGGATGGACCTGGTACCTATGCGTTGAGTTTCCAGCACAGAATCCAGAAGAAAAGTCACATATCCAGGTCACACTCTGTGAGAAGGCGGAAAAATCTGAACGCAACCGGTGGAAAAGTGGGTTTGGGAGTATATGTGTTCAATCATACCAATGGAGCTGTGGAACGTACCGGTATAAAAGGTACATATGCTTACCATATTCGGTTGGCCCAATCACAATTATCCTTTGGCCTTTCACTGGTAGCTTACCAGTTCAGGCTGGATGATGACAAGATAAGGCTTGAGATCGCCGAGGACAATCTCTGGTCGGGTGCCCATAAGTCAGTTTTAATTCCTGATGCAGATGCGGGTGTTTACTTCAACGCGAGAAATTATTGGGTAGGATTTTCGGTGGACCAAATGTTTGAGTCGGTACTGAAATTTGGTGATGCAGGTTATGATCAGTTTGTGATGGAACGCAATTATTACCTGATGGGGGGGTACGATTTTGAGATCAACAGGGATTTGATACTCTCTCCCACAACCCTGGTGAAATATGCTGAAAATGGGAAATTGCAGGCAGATATATCCGGAAAGTTCTTCTTCCAGCAAATGTACTGGGGAGGCCTTACCTATCGTACAGGTCAAACTATAATTGTCATGGCCGGCGTAAGTGTTGACAGATTTATTTTCGGATATGCTTTCGACATTGGGCTTAACAGCATTATGAAACACAGTTTTGGCACCCACGAATTCACTTTCGTTGCAAAGATTGGCAATCAAGAACGTCGTTATCGCTGGTTAAACCGGTTTTAATGAACAAGCGTCATGACCGGTGTGAAACGTCTACCGGCAAAATCTTACCGTTTACCGATTTCTGTTTCCGGTATTCTCCTTTCTACACTACTTTTGATATAAAATAAATTGTACCATTATGGAAAGGCAACCACAAAATTTCAAAAGATCGGGAAGGGCACACCTGTTATTAGGGATCGTGTTGATGTTCCTTGGTTTGTTCCTGATCGCAGACCTGGCAGATATTGTACCATGGAGAATGAGAGATTTCTTGTTTACCTGGCAGGCGCTGCTTATTTTCCTGGGCCTTGTTTTCCTTTCAAATAAGGATAATAAGGGAACGGGTCTGATTTTAATCACCATAGGTTCATTTTTTCTGCTACCCAGATTTTTTGATCTACCAAATTACTGGCGATCATTGTTCTGGCCTTCCATGTTGATTTTACTGGGATTGGTTGTTATCTTCGGCAGCAGGCGACATGGTAGCGGAAGTACATTTTTTGGAGGGAGCAGAAGGAGGGGGAGCTCCAGTGAGGACTACCTGGATGATGTTGACGTATTCGGGGGAGGTGACCGGATCATCAATTCACAGAATTTTCAAGGAGGGAAGATCACTCATATCTTTGGTGGTTCAAAGTATGATATGACCAATGCCCGTCTGGCCCCGGGTAATAATAACCTTGAGATTGTATGGATCTTCGGTGGATCAAAGTTCATCATTCCCGAAGGGTGGAATGTGAAGGTGGAGGTGACCTCTATTTTTGGGGGATTCTCCGATAAACGGGTCAGATCGATCGTAGTTACAGATTCCGATCGAACACTAGTCATTTCTGGTCAAATCATTTTTGGAGGTGGAGAAATTGTGAACTACCATTAGTCATGAGCCATCCCATTACCGGCAACCGGCGTTCGGTACTGATCTACTCCATCGTTTGGCTGATCACTTCAGCCTTGCAGGGGTTTATGTATTGGTATTTTTTGCACTTCCCTTTGCCGGTAGTGATCACCGACGCTCTTTTTTCTAACCTTCTTTTCGGATTCATGGGTTTGCTGGCATGGTACCCCACCCGTTATATCCCTTTCCATAGACAATCACCGTTATACTCCATTCTGGCGCATGTGGTGGCCGGACTGATGGTATTATCCATATGGGTGTTGCTGACCATGGGTATTCTGGATATTTTATTCAGCAACCAGTCTGACTATATAGAATTCCTGGACGGATCGTTGGCCTGGAGGGCCATACTTGGAGGTCTGATTTACCTTGTGCTTGTACTCATCTACTACCTCGTCTCCAACAATCAAAAGTTACAGGAAAGGGCTCAGCAGGAGGAACGCCTGAAAAACCTGGTGAGGGATACAGAGTTGAACATGCTTAAATCACAGATCAATCCCCATTTCTTATTCAATTCCCTTAATTCCATAGCATCGCTGACCATGTCCAACCCAGACGAGGCCAGGGACATGATCATTCGTCTTTCCGATTTCCTGAGATACTCACTTAAGCACAGGGAGAACGAATTTGTACCACTGAATGAGGAGATGGGCAGGATGAAGGACTACCTGGCCATTGAGAAGATCCGGTTTGGAGAGAAACTACAGTATGTTTTCAACATCAACGGGGAGTGTGAGGATTTTCCGGTGCCCACCATGATTTTTCAACCCCTGTTTGAGAATGCCATCAGGCACAGTGTGTATGAAAGTGTGGCTCCGGTAACCATTCGGTTTGACTGCAACTCTGACAATGGCTTTATGAAGGCGGTTGTCTCCAATGATTACGATCCACAGATGCCCACAAAAAAAGGGACTGGTGTAGGACTCCAAAATGTAATGCAGCGAATCGAACTCTCTTACCAGGATAAAGGATCGGTTCAATGGAGAAGTGATGATGGGGTTTTTGCTGTAACCATTATATTTCCACCTATATTTACAAAACGATGAATATCATTAAGACAATCATTGTTGAAGATGAAAAGCCAGCAAGGGATCTGATCCGGACCTATCTGGAAGGATTCTCAAAGCTGGAATTGATTGGTGAATATGACAATGGTTTCGATGGGCTTAAAGCCATTAACGAACTGAAGCCAGATGCCATCTTCCTGGATGTGCAAATGCCTAAGCTCACTGGTTTTGAGTTGTTGGAGGTTCTGGATCACCTTCCTGAAGTGATCTTTACTACAGCTTATGACCAGTATGCCATACACGCATTTGAACAGAATGCGGTGGATTACCTGCTAAAGCCTTTTTCAAAAGAGCGATTCGGTGAAGCCATTGGGAAACTTGAATTACGCATTGAATCACATGTGGAGTCAAAAAACACCGAGACAGGGATTGATAGGATCAGGCAACACCTGGCCGACCGTGATGAAAAACTGCACAGGGTCGTAATCAAGAAGTCAGGCAAGATCCATGTCATTTCCACAGGGGATATCAATTTTCTTGAAGCACAGGACGACTATGTAATGATCTACACCGACGAAGGAAAATACCTCAAGCAACAAACCATGAAGTACTTCGAAAATCACCTGGATCCTCAGCAGTTTGTGAGGGTACATCGTTCCTATATTGCTAACATTACCTGTATTGAGCGGATCGAGCCCTATGAAAAGACCAATTTCATACTGATTCTGAAGGACGGAAATAAGGTCCCGGTGAGCCGAAATGGCATGCAGGTGCTGAAAGAGAATCTTGACTTTTAAGTGAATTAAACCAATAGCTGATGGCACTGCAAATTGACGAGAAGGACCTAAGCAAGTTTATAGTGGTTGGTGACAGGGTGCTTATCAGGCCCAAGAACCAGCAAGACCGGACCAAATCGGGACTCTATTTGCCTCCTGGAGTCCAGGAGAATGAAAAGATACACAGTGGTTATGTTCTAAAAGTAGGGCCTGGTTATCCCATACCGGCAATTCAGGATAATGATGAACCCTGGAAGGATCATGGTGATGAGGTAAAATATGTAGCCTTACAACCCAAAGAGGGTGATCTGGCGGTGTACCTGCAAAAGAGTGGATATGAGATTGAATTCAACAAAGAGAAGTATGTAATTATACCTCATTCAGCCATCCTGCTGCTCATCAGAGACGATGAACTGTTTAAGTAGGCTTACCTGATTTCCATCTGCTGGATTTGCGCAAAGCCTGATCTATGAGCCATTCAATCTGGCCATTTGTACTACGGAATTCATCATTAGCCCACTTCTCCAATGCTTCCATTTTCGTTGGGTCTATCCTGAGGACAAATGCTTTCTTTTTACCCATCTTAATGATGTAGTGTTCCAGTATTTATTACCGGACTCGGATCCTTATCTCCACACAGAACTACCATAAGGTTACTTACCATGGCTGCTTTTTTGTCATCATCAAGGTCAACAATCTCCTTTTCATTTAGTTGTTCAAGAGCCATTTGCACCATGGAGATTGCACCTTCAACGATCTTGAATCTGGCAGCTACAACTGCTGTTGCCTGCTGTCTTCTTAACATGGCTCCCGCAATTTCTTCGGAGTAGGCAATGAAGTTGATTCTTGCTTCAATCACTGTAATTCCGGCTATTGTTAACCGTTCCCTGATCTCGTTTTCAAGTTCATGGTTCACTTCATCACCACCACTCCTCAGGGTAATCTGGGCATCATGATCCTCGAAATTGTCATAGGCATAAATCCCTGCCAGTTTACGCAATGCAGTTTCGCTCTGCACAAATACAAAGTGTACATAATCATCTACTTCGAAAGCAGCTTTATAAGTATCATCTACCTTCCATACCAAGACACAACCGATCTTGATTGGATTTCCAATCTTGTCATTTACTTTGATGGTCTCACTATCGAAGTTTCTTGCTCTCAGGGATATTTTTTTCCGAACGAAGAAAGGATTGACCCAAAAGAATCCATTCTTCTTGATCGTTCCCTGATAGGCTCCAAACAGAACCAGAACAGATGATTCATTTGGATTAACCACCGTAAACCCGATAGCTGTAAGCAGGAAGAGGGGGATAAGCACGCCTCCTATCCATACCATCCCAATTAGAAAACTGAATATTGTTCCCAGAAGAATGACTAATAGAATCAATAGCATCAGGTATCCTGACACTGCTGTGTATGTTTTTTCATTTTTCATAGTTGAATGATTTAATATATGATATTAAAATGATATCATAAATATATCAAATATTAAACTAATGATTTACAATATTGTTCGATCAGTGGAATTTTTAAATAGGAATTTGTAGCTTTTCTATTAGTTTCCGGCGTGAGATTGTTTAGAAACGATATGTATTGTTATTTAAATAACGCAATTTAAACTCCTTAAGGGAATAACATTTATATTTGCATAACAATTGACAGATGGATATGCATTGTAAATGTGAAACAAATAACAGGAACTAAATTAACTTGCAGAAAAACAATAATATAAAGTAAATAATATGAGTAGCTATGACAAAAATAAAGTCATTTGAGGCACTGAAAAAATACCAGGAAGAGTTAAAAAGGATCGGCGACTCTATGGAAGAGGTTCGCAATGCAGGAAACCTGGTCAAGGTAAAAATTGCCATGGCAACGTGCAGCAATGCTGCCGGTGCGGAAGAGATCATGAATTTCATGACAGAGGCGCTCGATAAGCGTGGTGTAGATGCACTTGTAACCAAAACGGGGTGTATGGGTTATTGTTATGCCGAACCTACAATCGAGGTAACCCTGCCAAATCATGAGCCGGTTGTATTTGCGGATGTGGATGTGCAAAAAGCTGATCAGATCATTGAAAGCTACATAAAGCAGGGTGAAATGGTAGAGGGAGTGATCCCTGTAAACTATAAAACCATTGATGAACAATATAATTAGGAAAGATGCCAGTTGCTACATTAACCGAAATAGCGGTGAAAAAACAAATTCGCATCGCTCTCAGGAATTGTGGTGTGATCAATCCGGAGAAGATTGAGGACTACATAGGAAGGGACGGCTATTTCGCATTGGGAATGGTTTTAAGCGAAATGACTCCTGAAAATGCCATTGGAGTGATCAAAGATTCAGGGATCAGGGGCCGTGGAGGAGCAGGATTTCCTACCGGTTTGAAATGGGAGTTTGCCAGCAAAAGCAAGTCAGACCAGAAATATGTTGTGTGTAATGCAGACGAAGGTGATCCGGGAGCATTTATGGATCGGTCGATTCTTGAAGGAGATCCACATACTGTGCTGGAGGCTATGGCACTCTGCGGGTATTGTATCGGGGCCAATACAGGTTATATCTATATCAGGGCCGAGTATCCCCTGGCCATTGAGAGGTTGAAAACGGCCATCTCCCAGGCACGTGAGTTCGGATTCCTTGGCAAGTCCATTTTTGGGTCTGAATTTGAATTTGATATTCACCTTAAATATGGTGCCGGTGCATTTGTTTGTGGTGAAGAGACAGCGCTGATTCATTCCATGGAAGGATTAAGGGGTGAGCCCTCTCTGAAACCGCCCTTTCCAGCCGAAAGTGGTTATCTTGGAAAACCCACAAATGTTAATAATGTTGAGACATATGCCAATATCCCTGTCATCTTCCTGAAAGGAGCCGAATGGTTCAGCGGAATTGGTACTGAAAAATCAAAAGGAACCAAGGTTTTTGCCCTGGCTGGGAAAGTAAATAATGTAGGACTTGTGGAGGTACCAATGGGCATAACCCTTCGGGAAGTCATCTTTGAAATAGGTGGAGGCATTAAGGATGGCAAAAGTTTTAAAGCGGTACAGACCGGTGGCCCGTCAGGTGGTTGCCTCACTGAGAAGCACCTGGATACCCCCATCGATTATGAGAATCTGATCGCCTGCGGCTCCATGATGGGATCCGGAGGTATGATTGTCATGGATGAGGATGATTGCATGGTATCCATTGCGAAATTCTTCCTGGATTTCACTGTGGAAGAGTCATGTGGGAAGTGCTCACCCTGTCGTATTGGAAACAAGCGATTGTATGAATTACTTGATCGCATCTGTACTGGAAAGGGAGAAATGCCGGACCTTGACAGGTTGAGAAACCTGAGCGAAGTGATCAAGGACACCTCTTTATGCGGTCTGGGTCAATCCTCACCAAATCCCGTTTTATCCACACTGAATAATTTCTATCATGAATATGTAAGTCATGTGGTAGATAAAAAATGCCAGGCGGGAGTATGCCGTGATTTGTTGGAGTACTTCATCATAGAGGATAATTGCGTTGGTTGTACTGCCTGTGCAAGGGCTTGTCCTGTGGGTGCCATCAGCGGTGAGCGAAAGGAGCCTCATCTGATCAATCCTGATACCTGTATTAAGTGTGGGGCATGCCTTGAGAAATGTAAGTTTGATGCAGTCATTTTAAGATAATTAAGAAGAGTTGTGATATGGATCATGTGAAATTAACCATAGATGGACGTACAATTGAGGTTCCTGCGGGAACAACAATATTCAAAGCAGCAAGAGAGCTTGGAATCGACATTCCGATCCTCTGTTACATGGATCTGAAAGATCTCAATATTGAGAATAAGCCCGGTGGTTGCCGAATCTGTGTGGTTGAGGTAGAGGGACGCGGAAACCTGGTCTCTTCCTGTTCCACAGATGTGGCTGCCGGAATGGTCGTAAAGACCAACAGCATGCGAGTGATCAATGCACGAAGAACTGTCATGGAGCTCATCCTTTCGGACCATCCGAAGGATTGTCTTTCCTGTGCCAAGTCCGGAAATTGTGATCTGCAGGATATGGCTGTGAAATTGGGGATCAGGGAAATTCCCGGACAGGAATATGCAGAAATGTCAACTTATCGTCTCGATACATCTCCCTCCATCATCAGGGAACTGGACAAGTGTATTATGTGCCGCAGGTGTGAGACCATGTGCAATGATTTTCAAACTGTGGGAGCCTTGTACACAGTGAATCGTGGTTTTGAGTCGGTTGTAGCTCCTGCCTTTGAGATGAACCTGGAACACTCACCCTGTACCTATTGCGGGCAGTGTGTTGCAGTTTGTCCCACAGGGGCACTTACCGAGGTGGATCACACTTCAAAAGTGATCTCTGCACTTAACGATCCCACAAAGACTGTTGTTGTTCAAACAGCTCCTGCAGTAAGGGCTGCCCTGGGTGAAGAATTTGGTATGGAGCCTGGAACGCGGGTTACAGGTCAGATGGTATCTGCCTTGAGACAGCTGGGATTTGATTATGTTTTCGATACCGATTTTGCTGCGGACCTGACCATCATGGAGGAGGGAACAGAACTGTTGGGACGCCTTACCCGTTTCATGGAAGGAGATGAAGATGTGAAATTACCCATTCTAACCTCCTGCTGTCCCGGTTGGGTTAATTTCTTCGAGTACAACTACCCGGATATGAAGGAGATACCTTCCACTGCCAGGTCCCCACAGCAGATGTTTGGATCCATAGCCAAGAGTTACTTTGCTGAAAAAATCGAGGTGGACCGGAAAGATATGGTGGTGATCTCTATCATGCCCTGCCTTGCCAAGAAATATGAATGCCAGAGGGAGGAGTTTTCTGTGGACGGTAATCCGGATGTTGACTATAGTATTACCACCAGGGAGATGGCCCATCTGATCAAGCAGGCAAACCTGGACCTGGCCAAACTGGATTCAGCCGATTTTGATGCACCGCTGGGAGAATCTTCCGGAGCAGGTGTAATCTTTGCGGCCACCGGTGGCGTGATCGAAGCAGCCACAAGGACTGCTTATGAAATATACACCGGGAAAGTTCTCGAAAAGGTGGACTTTGAACAGCTCAGAGGTATGGAAGGGATCCGTTCGGCCAAAGTGGATTTTGATGGACAGGAGATCAATATCGGGATTGCTCACGGCCTGGGTAATGCCAGAAAGTTGTTGGACGAAGTGAAAGCTGGAAAATCCCAATACCACGCCATTGAGATTATGGCATGTCCGGGCGGTTGTATCGGTGGGGGTGGACAGCCATTGCATCATGGGGATGCCTCTATCCTGAAAGCCCGGGCCAGGGCCATCTATGCTGAAGACCGGGATAAGCCCATCAGGAAGTCCCACGAGAATCCTTACATTAAGAAATTGTATGAAGAGTTTCTGGGTGAACCCATGAGCGAAAAGGCGCATGAACTTTTGCACACTCATTATTTTGATAAGCGCAAAAAGATATTCCAGGTATAATTTGGTGATAATTTAGAATCGATATGTCAAGCGTAAAGATTGAACTCAGGCAGGACCAGATAGATAAAATAGATTCCATTTGTGAATCATTTGGCAATCAGGAGGGAGAACTGATCAATGTACTTCATAAATCACAGGAGACCTTTGGTTATCTTCCTGCAGAAGTGCAGGAGGTGATTTCGGAAAAAATGGAGATACCTGCCGCCAAGGTATATGGGGTGGTGACGTTCTACTCATTTTTTAGCATGATACCCAAGGGGGAGTTCCCTGTTTCTATTTGTACAGGGACCGCTTGTTATGTAAGGGGTGCGGAAACAGTACTCAATGAATTTAAAAAGCAACTGGAGATTGAAGTAGGTGAAACCAGTACCGATGGAATGTTCTCTCTAAGCTGCCTCCGTTGTGTGGGTGCATGCGGACTTGCACCTGTTGTAACGGTTGGTGATAAGACTTATGGCCGTGTGGCTCCTGATGATGTCAAGGAGATTATTTCCGAATATTTAAAGTGATTTAGTTTATATTCTTCTCATTGCGGATTTGACAATTGAGAAGAAATGTGTTATTTTTGAAGTGGACGTAAGATTGGAAAAATTATAAATGATGAGGTTAAGAATTTTAACCCCCGTGTTATTTATTTCCGCTCTTTTAAGTACTTCATGCATAAAAAACGAATCGGTTGAGTTGATGCCTGTCACCACTGATTCGGAACTTGCCCTTGAGTTTTACGAGACAGGAGTGATTGCTTTTGACCAGGTCAAGCTGAGTCTGGCCTGGGATAACCTGGAGCTGGCTGTCAGAGAGGATCCAGGTTTCTTTATGGCCCATTTCTGGATGTATTTTATGGCCAGCAAAAGTTCAAAGCAAGTAGCAGAGAAGGCGCTTCAGTCCGATGCCCCACTCAATGAGGCTGAGAAGCAGATAAAAACAGCCTTCAAGTACCTGCTGGATGGCCAGCATGAAAAAATAGTGGAGCATCTGCAGTTGGCCATAGACCTATATCCCTCAGATCCCCAATTACACAAGATCCTATATGTCATTCAGTTTCAGTACCTGAAAGACTTTGATGGTGCTGTAAAGAGCATCCAACGTGCCATCGAGGAGCGGCCTGATTTTGCCCTTGCATATAACATGCTGGGATATGCTCATATGGATTTGGAGGAATACGACATGGCTGAAGAGGCTTTTGATACATACATAAAATTGGCGCCCACCATTGCCAATCCGTACGACTCCAAGGGTGATTTTTACATGACCACCGAACAGTTCGATAAGGCATACGAGAGCTATATGAAAGCATTCGAAATCGATTCGAGTTTTGTTGTGAGTGAGAAGAAAGCCGCCAAGGCAAAGTATCTTCAGGAAAAATCTGATAAGTAGCGGATTATTCCGGTTGACCAGCAACCTCTTCGTAGAAGTAACTTTTCCTGTGGTCCGTTTCGTCAAAGGTAAATACCCTGTTTCGTTTTTGAAGCACAAAGTTGACCAGTGCGAAATCACCGATACACATGATGTTATGGCTTAGTAGCAGGAATGCAGGGAATAGGATTACCTGTGGAAACCAGAGTGCAACCATGGCCACTGTGGCTGCGTTGATCAGCACAAAGGGTGTCATGGCCAGAAAATACAATTCATTCCCTGAGACCGGGTAACGGTCGGCTGTTACATAGAAGATAAATTGCTGCAGGTCGGCACCGAACCTGATTTTCCTGGCGCCAAGGATCCGGTAAGCCAGTCCGTGAAGAAGTTCATGCAATGGGATCACCAGAAAAGATCCTGCAAAAATCCCGGTCAGCGATTGTTTGATGATCATCATCCAGGAGAGCTCTGATCCGATCAATCCCATTACAATATATATCATGGCAAATAACAGCACTCCCAGGTTTACCCCTGCATAGAGGAGTGAGACGACACTCCTTCTCTTAATGTTTGAAAGGACAAAAGGGATCATATCATTGAAATCGAGCTCCATGATCTTCCGGAAACCTGGATCCTGTTGCAGTTTCTTCACATCGGGTATTCGGGATGATCTCTCTGATGCTATTTTTGTCATCGGTTTTTACTAATTTGGCCGGGCCATTTGAAGTTTGAATATAATAAATGAATCAGCACCAATCAACAGGGTACCTTTATGCCTTTGGAGCTTCAGTGGCCCTTGCTGCCTCATTTGTGTTCAGTAAATCGGTCCTGAATCACCTGACCATGGTTCAGTTCGGTCTCATCTGGTTCTCCATGGGTGTTGTCTGGAATGGTGCCTGGTTCCTGGCCCGACGCGAAACCCGAACCCTTAAGGATTCATTCAAGGCCAAAACCAATGTTGCCTTAGTGATTGCGGTACTGGAGGGTGCGGCAACCGGACTCTTCTATATGGCTATCAAAGAGATGGAGAATCCGGCAGTGGTTTCCTTTATTGGAAATATTGGTCCCGTGTTCGTTACCATTATGGGGGTCACGCTGCTTCGTGAAAGATTTCGGAACTCCCAGGTGCTGGGTATATTGGTTACCATCACAGGGGTGTTTGTAATTAATTACCGGGAAGGTGGATTTGCGGGTTTCCTGGATCCGGGGTCAGCCTATGTGATCGGTGCCTCTTTGCTCTTTTCGGTGGCCACCATTGTGGGAAGGCGGCACCATGGAATGCTGATTCCCGGGTATATGTCCCTGATCCGCTCCCTCCTCCTGGCCGCTGTCATGCTTATCTTATTCCTTTCTGACAGTCAGATGCCCGAGCTCGTTGGCACAGTCTGGAGGGACCTCTCCATCGGCTCATTGCTTGAGACGCTAATCGTAATCGTCTTTGCTTACCAGTCACTTAAATTAATTGAGGCCACCAAGACTTCCTTGATCATTAGCTCAAAAGGAGTGTGGACGCTACTGCTGGCCTGGATATTTCTTGGAGTATTCCCCACCTTGTTGCAATTGATCGGGGGGGGACTGACCCTGATCGGTGTGTGGTTGATCACATGGGATCGCCCTTTTATTCGTCGAGGATAAAGCGATACGCAGTGTAGTTGGAAGCTTTTCTGGCATACCTTCTTGCTTCGCTGTGTAATCCTTTCTGTTCATTCAGCCTTGAAAGACCCATATATCCGATGGCCTTGAACTGGTCAGCAACTGGCCCGAAGGAGTCGGCCAGCTCAACGGTTTGCAAGTATCTTTTTCCTGCAAGCCGGTCATTCCCTGCTACTTTCTCTGCCATAAAGGCGTCGGCCATGTTCCGGACCATCTCAGAGTAATTGTCCTCATGTTTGTTCATTGCTTCAAGTATCTCCTGAGCCCGCTGGTAGCGATGTTGGTGAAGCAGTATGGTAACCAGATGCCCCTGGTAAAATATATTTTTGGAGTATTCCCTGAACAGTCTTTCAGCGAAGATGGCTGCACTGTTCAGGTCTTTTTCGTATTTCAGCTGGATCAACGACATGAATAATATGGATTCCACCTTGAGGAACACCGTGTTGTGAATGGCGTAGTTTAATTGTTGCAATCCAAGCTTCTTATCGCCCTCCTGCATGAAGGCAACCAGCGGTTTGTAGACAGGATGGGCTTCGGGATAGGCCTCTATGTAGTAATTGTACAGTCCGGTTGAAAAATAGAACTCATTGAACTTCTCTTTCAGTTCGAACCCTTCTTTTGTATGCCTGAACATGGTTCGTAAGTCTGGTGCCACTTTACCCTCTTTCCCGTTATCGGCCCAGAACATTGCTGTGAAGGCTCTTCCAAAAAGATCAAAAAAGACCCCTTCAAGATGGGTCGAATCGTTTTCAATATACTTTTCGGCAATCTCCACAGTGCGGTCCATCAGTTCCACAAACATTTCGGAAGCTTTATCTTCAGGAGTAAGCGGAAAATTCTCCCAGTAAACGATCAGTGCCTCCAGGAAATAGGGAGCCGGGTGATCGGGGGTCTCACCAGCCAACTCCCTCTGAAACAGATTGGCTTTCTGAAATGAAAAGCTGTAGGTATAGCGAAGGCAGCTGTCCACCCGATCGAGAAGATCGGGTCTGTTGAGGTAAGATACCTGTGCACTTGTCATTGCCCAGCACAGGACGACTAAAACCAACATTGCCACTTTTCTTCTCATTGGGTAAAGATAAAAATTAAATTTTCGCACATTTGTGCTTTATTATTGCCATGATGATTCAGATCGGAGACAAGATTGTAAGCAGGGATTTATTTGAGCATCATTTTATATGTCACCTGGAAAAATGCGAGGGAAATTGTTGCGTATTTGGAGATTCCGGTGCTCCTTTAGAAGACCATGAGGCAGAAATGATTGAGCAACACTTAGAAAAAATCAAGCCTTTCATGAGGGCCGAGGGTCTCAGGGCAGTAAATGAACATGGTGGTTGGGTGATTGACAATGATGGAGACACGGTGACTCCACTGGTCGGACGGGAAGAGTGTGCTTTCGTGGTTTTTGAGGAAGGAGTTGCCCGATGTGCCATTGAAAAGGCGTACGAGCAGAATTCTATTCCCTTTCAAAAACCGGTTTCCTGCCATCTTTACCCCATTAGGGTTAACAAGCTAAAAAAGGGCATAGCACTCAACTATCACCAATGGAGCATCTGCGAGTCAGCGCGTCTGCTGGGAAAAAAAGAAGGAGTTCCGGTATTTAGATTTTTGAAGGATCCCATTACCAGGGTGTATGGAAAGGAGTTCTACAACGAACTGGAAAAAGTCTACGAGGAAATAAATAACCAATCTCAGGAAAACTTATAAACGATTATCAAAACAACATATACAAACCATATGGAAATAATTAAAAATTACGTAGAAATCCACAAAGAGAGGTTTTTGGAAGAACTGTTTGACCTAATTCGTATACCATCCATCAGTGCCATTGAGGAGCACAAGGATGACATGCAAAAAACAGCTGATTTTATCAAGAATTCCCTGCTTGAAGCAGGGGCTGATCTTGCAGAAGTGAAAGAGACAACCGGTTGGCCAGTAATTTATGGTCAAAAACTTATCGATGATTCCCTGCCCACCGTTCTTGTATACGGACATTACGACGTACAACCAGTAGAACCCCTCGACCTATGGGATTCACCTCCATTTGAACCTGAAGTCAGGGACGGAAAGATCTTTGCAAGGGGCGCTGATGACGATAAAGGACAGTTGTTTATGCACGTAAAGGCATTTGAATTGATGAACCGCACCGGAACGCTTGCCTGCAATGTGAAGTTCATGATTGAAGGAGAGGAGGAGATTGGTTCTCCCAGTCTGAAGGAGTTCTGCAAGCAGAATAAAGAGTTGCTCAAGGCTGACATCATCCTGATCTCAGATACCACCATGATCGCCCAGGATATTCCCTCAATTACTGTTGGGTTAAGAGGGCTCAGTTACCTTGAGGTTGAATTGACAGGTCCGAACCGTGATCTTCATTCGGGCTTGTATGGAGGAGCTGTGGGGAACCCTGCAAACCTGCTTTCCAAAATGGTTGCCTCCCTCACAGATAAAAATAACCACATTACCATCCCCGGTTTTTACGATGACGTAATGGAAGTTTCCGATAGTGAACGAGCCGATATGGCAAAAGCTCCTTTCAATCTGGAAGACTACAGGATGGCTCTTGATATTGAAGAAGTGGTTGGGGAAAAGGGATTTTCAACCAACGAGCGGACGGGTATTCGTCCCAGTCTGGATGTGAATGGGATCTGGTCGGGTTATACTGGCGAAGGGGCCAAAACGGTTCTGCCGTCCAAAGCTCATGCAAAAATTTCAATGAGGCTGGTTCCCAATCAGGACTCAAAGAAAATCGATACACTGTTTATCGATCATATAAGGAAAATTGCTCCTGAAGGCACAAAAGTTGAAGTGAAAAGTCTTCATGGAGGTCAGGGATACGTGACGCCCATCGATTTCCCCGCTTATCGGGCAGCAGCCAAAGCCATCGAGGAGAGTTTCGGAAAACAGCCCATCCCGGTGAGAAGTGGAGGTAGCATTCCCATTGTTTCGGATTTTGAAGAGGTGTTAGGGATCAAGTCTATCCTCATGGGTTTTGGCCTGGACTCTGATGCCATTCATTCGCCCAATGAAAACTATCCGCTCTTTAATTTCTATAAAGGGATTGAGACCATACCTCTTTTCTATAGTTATTTCGCGGAAGAGATGAAATAGTCCTTGTATCCTATTTTATATATTGTAAAGAGGCTGTCTCAAAAGGGGCAGCCTCACTGTTTTTCTGAGGGATACTTTTTCGTAACGTGCTTATTAGCTTCGCTAAAAATGCCAGGTTACTTCCAAAGTATCCCTCAGAATTGGTAAAAAGTGGACTTTTGAGACAGCCTCTTTTTAGTAAAAAATATTTATTTCGACAGAAACTGTAAAAATACGTGGGTTGTTAGAAAATAAATACAAAAAGAATGACTCCGGTATTAAAAAATAGGGGGTATAATTAAATATATTGTATATTTACAACCTCAAACCCTATTTTTTGTAAAAACTTAATTTAAAAATCATGGCCGTTATCAGGTTTAAAGCACTGGAGCAGGTTTATAACAGGAAACCTGTGCATGTTACACCCCCTTCTGACAAGACTTCGGATTATTATGCAATTAATGTCTTCGATAAAGTTAAAATGCAGAAGTACCTCTCCAAGGATGCATTTCATAGTGTAATGGATGCAATTGAGAAAGGAACAACCATCGACAGGAGAAAAGCAGATGCAGTTGCTTCCGGAATGAAAGCATGGGCTACCGAACGTGGCGCTACCCACTATACACACTGGTTCCAGCCTCTCACAGGGGGGACAGCTGAAAAGCATGATGCATTTATTACCCCGAACCAATATGGAGGAGTAGTGGAATCTTTTTCCGCTTCGGCTCTTTCCCAGCAGGAGCCAGATGCCTCTTCCTTCCCAAGTGGTGGAATAAGGAATACTTTTGAAGCACGTGGATATACTGCCTGGGATCCTTCATCCCCGGCTTTTATTATTGATAATACATTGAGTATTCCTACCGTTTTCATCTCTTATACCGGAGAGGCCCTTGATCACAAGACACCTTTATTAAAGGCGTTGAATGTTGTGGATAAAGCAGCTACCGATGTATGTCAGTATTTCGATAAGAATGTGACCAAAGTTCAGGCCAATCTTGGGTGGGAGCAAGAGTATTTCCTGATAGATGAGGCGCTTTACTATGCCCGACCCGACCTGGCGCTCACAGGACGTACCTTAATGGGACATGCTTCCTCCAAGGACCAACAGTTGGATGATCACTATTTTGGTTCCATCCCCGAACGGGTGGCTGCATTTATGCATGACCTGGAGTCAGAAGCGTACAAGCTTGGTATCCCGGTGAAGACCCGCCACAATGAGGTGGCTCCCAACCAGTATGAAATGGCACCTGTCTTTGAGGAGTGTAACCTCGCAGTGGACCATAACGTCCTTGTTATGGATCTGATGACAAAGGTATCCAGGCATCACGGCTTCAGGGTATTGTTCCATGAAAAACCTTTCCAGGCCATTAATGGTTCCGGAAAACACAACAACTGGTCGCTGGCTACTGATACAGGAGTTATACTACACAAACCAGGGAAAAATCCAAAATCGAATTTACAATTCTTAACCTATGTAGTTAATACCATTAAATCAGTATATGATCACCAGGATCTGCTGAGGGCCAGTATTGCTTCCGCTTCCAATGCCCACCGGTTGGGTGCCAATGAAGCACCACCAGCCATTCTCTCTTGTTTTTTAGGTTCTGAAGTATCTGCGATGCTTGATCAGCTGGAAGAGCAAGTGACCAATAAAAAAATGACTCCCGATGAGAAGACCGAATTGAAACTGGACATAGGAAAAATACCCGAGATTCTTTTGGACAACACCGACCGAAATCGTACCTCTCCATTTGCCTTTACTGGTAACAGGTTTGAATTCAGGGCAGTAGGTGGTAGTTGTAATCCAGCTACACCGATGGCAATCCTGAATACTGCAGTCGCGGCACAACTTATTGAATTCAAGAAAGAGGTGGATGCTCTTATTGATTCAGGTGTGAAGAAGGATGAAGCCATATTCCAGGTACTCAGGGAGTATATTATCGCTTCAAAAGCCATTCGTTTTGAAGGAGACAACTACAGCGATGACTGGGTGAAAGAGGCAAAGAGACGTGGTCTTACCAATGTGACCGATGTTCCTGAAGCGCTCTCAGCTTACTTGAGTGAAAAATCCAAGAAACTATTCTTTGATTTGGGCATCTTCACAGAATCCGAGCTTGAGGGGCGTGTTGAAGTGATGTTTGAGCAGTATACCTTGAAAATTCAGATTGAGGCCAGGGTACTCGGCGATCTGGCCATCAACCACATTGTTCCTACAGCGGTTAAGTATCAGAACAGGCTGATGGAGAATGTACTGGGATTGAAACAGATCTATGGTGAGGAATATAAGACCCTTGCAGGAAACAGGATTGAACTGATCAAGGATATCTCAGATCATGTAACAGCCATTAAAACAGGTGTGAATGAGATGGTTGAAGCAAGGAAAGTAGCCAATAAAATCGATGATGAGAAGGAAAAAGCCAATGCATACTCCAAATCTGTGTTTCCATTTCTTGCTAAAATTCGTATCCATATCGATAAGCTGGAGCTTATTGTGGATGACGAGATCTGGCCATTGCCAAAGTACAGGGAACTGCTGTTCTTAAGCTAAGATCATCATTAATGTAATAATCACAGGGCCTTCCGTGCAAGCGGGGGGCTTTTATTTGTATAATAAAATGTAGCCCGGTATATTATTCGAAAGGATAGTCAGAGTAGAAACCTACAAAGGTTGTCTCAAAAGTCCTGTTTTGATTAATTCTGGGGGATACTTTAGAAGCGAAAAAGTATCCCTCAGAAAAACGGCGAGGCTGACCCTTTTGAGACAGCCTCAAGAATGACACTATGAATATCCTTTCGAACTCAAATAATAACCCGGATTGTTGCGTTTTATATTCATAGAAAAAAAAGGTAATTTTAGCCAATTGTAAAAACAGGCAATCAATGACGCACAATTCCATGAGACTCATTCCCGTGGCCATAATGGTCGCTCTACTGTTTTCCCTCCCGGTAGATGCACAGAAGAAGCAGAAAGATGCCAGGGCAGAGGCTGTCTTTGAAGCTGGAGAGTATTTTGAAGCCATTGACCTTTATAAAAGCGCATATAATAAAGTAAGTGACAAAGAACAGAAAACGGCCATCCTGTTTAAGATCGGTGATTGTTACAGGATCCTTGGAGAAGCCAGATCTGCTGAGCTATGGTATAAAAAGGCTGTTCGGGAAGATTATCAGGACCCCATCATATTTCTAAGGTATGGGCAGATGATGCTCGTTAATGAGAAGTATGAAGAGGCCGAAGAGCAGTTTGAGAAGTACATGGCTCTGGTTCCGGATGATCCGCGTGGAGGAATTGGAGTTGAATCGTGCCAGGCTGCTATTGTTTGGACGGAAAATCCAACTGGATATATTGTGGAAAATATGCGTTATTTCAACTCCAGACAACGCGATTTCAGTCCTGCCTATGTGAATGAAGGTTTTACCGAAATCCTGTTTACCTCCACTCGTGAAGGTGCCAGCGGAAATGACACCCATGGAGCTACAGGTCAGAATTTCGCAGATATTTTTGCTTCCAGTATGGATCGGAAAGGGAAATGGAGCGTACCGGTCCCTGTGGAGATTCTTAATTCCGAGTTCGAGGATGGGACCCCATGCATCTCTTCCGACTTTTCAACCCTCTATTTCACAAGGTGTAAAAAAGGAAAAAACCAGCAATTAGGCTGCCAGATATACAGGGCCGGTGCCGATGGCGGGGGCTGGTCGGAACCACAGGTAGAGTTTGAGGCATTTGGAGACAGCATTACAACTGCCCATCCGGCTATTTCACCCGATGGTTCAACCCTTTATTTCATTTCTGATATGCCCGGCGGATTGGGGGAGAATGATATTTGGAAGGTTGCCAGTGACGGTGGTGGTTGGGGTGATCCCGTTAACCTGGGGGAGGAGATCAATACCCCTGGAAATGAACTCTACCCATTTGTCCATAGTGATGGCACACTCTATTTTTCCTCGGATAGCCGGATCGGATTAGGCGGATTGGATATTTACAAGGCAACCCAGGATGAGACGGGAGGTTGGATGGTGGAAAATATGAAACCACCCATTAACTCTCCTGAGGATGATTTTGGGATCGTTTTTGAGACCGATGTTGAAAGGGGATTTTTCAGCTCGGCCAGGAAAGGCAGGGGAAACGATGAGATTTTCTCCTTTGTACTCCCTCCACTGGAGTTTTCTGTAACAGGGGTCGTGAAGGATGAACGCAATGATCAGATTCTGGCTGGATCAACAGTTAAATCGGTGGGAAGCGACGGGATTACTATAGAGACCACCACCGGCGATGAGGGTGCTTTCAAGTTCATGCTAAAACCGGGAACCGATTATGTGTTCATTGCCAGTCAACCCGGTTACCTGAATGGAAAAGAGAGAGAATCAACAAGGGGACTTGAACAGAGTAAAGACTTCGATGTAACCATTTATCTGTCGTCCACAACCAGGGTGATAGAACTTCCGAATATATTTTACGATTTTGCAAGGTGGGATCTCCGACCCGAGTCCATGGTTTCTCTTGACAATTTAGTGGAGACATTGGATGATAATCCCAATGTAACCATTGAGCTGATGTCGCATACCGACTCGAGGGGTACTCCGGCCGACAACCAGGAGTTGTCCCAGAAGAGGGCTCAGTCAGTGGTGGATTACCTGATCTCAAAAGGCATTGCTGCCGACCGGCTGGAAGCACAGGGATATGGGGAGTCTCAACCCAAAGTAGTGGATGACAAGGTGATTTTACAATATGACTTTCTTGAACTTGAAGTGGTGCTGGCGGAGAGCTTTATAAATCAACTGGAGAGCCCTGAGCTCCAGGAAAAAGCGCACCAGGTGAATAGACGTACCTAGTTCAGGGTGTTGTCCACCGAATATATTCCACAAAACTAATTTGAATGAATCAGGCTTCCCGTTACCTTCAACGTGGTGTCTCTTCTGGTAAGGAGGATGTTCATCGGGCCATACAGCATGTGGATAAGGGACTATTCCCCAGAGCATTCTGCAAGGTAATTCCCGATATGCTTACCGGGGATCCTGACCACTGTCTGGTAATGCATGCCGACGGGGCCGGGACGAAATCTTCACTGGCATATGTATATTGGAAGGAGACCGGTGATATTTCTGTATGGAAAGGCATTGCTCAGGATGCAATTGTAATGAACCTGGATGATCTTTTGTGTGTTGGGGTGACCGGTGATATTCTGCTCTCTTCCACCATTGGAAGGAATAAAAACCGGATTCCGGGGGAGGTGATTTCAGCAATTATTAATGGAACAGAAGAGATTCTGGAGGAGCTCCGTACCCTGGGTGTGCCTATTTATAGTACAGGTGGGGAGACAGCAGATGTGGGGGATCTGGTCAGGACCATTATTGTGGATTCTACAGTTGTGGCCAGGTCCAGACGATCTGACATCATTGAGAACAATATTGTTCCTGGGAATGTCATCATAGGACTCTCTTCATCGGGTCAAGCCAGTTATGAAGAGTCTTATAATGGAGGGATGGGGAGTAATGGCCTTACTTCCGCCAGACATGATGTTTTTGGAGGCTACCTGGCCCGTAAGTACCCGGAAAGTTTTGATCCGGATATGGCCCGGACTCTGATCTATTCAGGAAGTAAAAAGCTTACTGATTCCATTGCAGATGTGGGGCTGGATGCTGGGAAACTGGTCCTTTCACCTACACGCACCTATGCTCCGGTAATCCAGGAGGTACTGGGACTGTATAGAAGACATATTAACGGTATGATTCACTGTTCTGGTGGTGCACAGACCAAAGTGCTCCATTTTGCTGAGAAAGTACATATTATCAAGGATGACCTCTTTCCCATACCCCCGCTCTTTTTAATGATTCAGGAGGAGTCAGGAACGGCATGGAGAGAGATGTACCAGGTTTTCAATATGGGGCACCGTTTCGAAATTTACACCGATGTACAAACTGCCGGGGGGATTATTCAGCTGGCAAACAAATACCAGATTGACGCTAAAATTGTTGGACGATGCGAGCATTCGGATCATAAAAAGCTCTCCATAAAGGGAGAGCAGGGTGAGTTTGAATATTAAGGACAAAATCAGAGCATGGGAGAGAACATGATATTGACCCGCCTGGAGGGAGTGAAAGCCAGATTTGAAGAGGTTGGACAACTCATAACCGATCCTTCAGTGATTACTGATATGAAGCGGTATGTTAAATTGAACCGGGAGTATAAACAGCTGGAACCGGTTATCGAAGCTTTTAATGCGTTCAAGAACCTGTTAAGTAATATCGAAAGCGCAAGGGAGATCCTGGCCGAAGAGAAGGATGATGAACTCAGGGAGATGGCTAAGGAAGAGCTAGATCTGTATCAGAAGCAGCTGGGTCCTTTGGAAGAGGATATAAAAATGCTCCTTCTGCCGAAAGATCCGGAAGACGACAAGAATGCCATTGTTGAGATCAGGGCTGGAACAGGTGGCGATGAAGCCAGTATTTTTGCCGGAGACCTATATAGGATGTATTCCAAATTCTTTGAGTCAAAGAGATGGAAAGTCTCCACCACCAGTTTTACAGAGGGAACCGTGGGAGGATACAAGGAGATTATTATGGATGTAAGTGGGAATGGGGTGTATGGTATTATGAAGTATGAATCCGGAGTACACCGGGTGCAACGTGTTCCCCAGACTGAGACTCAGGGACGGGTCCACACTTCGGCTGCAACAGTGGCTGTACTTCCGGAGGCCGAAGATTTCGAGGTGGAGGTCAAGCAGGCCGATATCAGAAAGGATACCTACTGTTCATCGGGTCCTGGCGGACAATCAGTAAATACCACCTATTCAGCCATTCGACTGACCCATATTCCCACCGGGATTGTGGTTACCTGTCAGGATGAGAAGTCACAGTTGAAAAACCTGGACAAAGCCATGAAGGAGTTGAGGACAAGGCTATATAACCTTGAATTGCAGAAACGGATGGATGAGATCTCTTCTCAGCGCAAGACCATGGTGTCATCGGGCGACCGGTCAGCCAAGATACGTACATACAACTATCCCCAGGGCAGGGTAACTGACCACAGGATAAACCTCACTTTGTATAACCTTCCATCAATAATTAATGGTGATCTTAAGGAAGTGATTGAGAAACTCCAGATGGCCGAAAATGCAGAGCGGTTGAAAGATAGCGGAATAGAGTAAAGAAATTTCCATGAGATGAACGCAGAAGAACTATTCAGGAATATCCAGCGAAAAAAGAGCTACTTGTGTGTAGGTCTCGATACCGATTATAAAAAGATCCCAAAGATGCTTCTTGAAAAGGAGTATCCCATATTTGAATTCAATAAACACATTATTGACGCAACAGAGGACCTGGTTGTGGCATATAAACCCAATCTTGCCTTTTATGAAAGCATGGGTGCTGCAGGGTACATGAGTCTGGAAATGACCATCACCTACATAAGAAAGCACTATCCCGATATTTATATCATTGCAGATGCTAAGCGGGGTGATATTGGCAATACTTCCCGCATGTATGCCAGTGCCTATTTAAAGACCCTGGATTGTGATGCCATTACACTTTCGCCTTATATGGGGTATGACAGCATCTCACCTTTTCTGGAGGTTGAAGGGAAGTGGGCGGTATTGTTGGCCCTCACTTCCAACGACGGATCAAAAGATTTTCAGCAACTTGAATTAAAGGGAGAAAAGCGACTTTTCGAGCAAGTCATTACTACTAGTGCCGAATGGGGGACCGTCAATAACATCATGTATGTAGTGGGAGCCACCAAAGCGGAGGAGTTGACACAAATCAGAAAGTTGATACCAGAACATTTCCTCCTGGTTCCAGGAGTTGGGAGTCAGGGAGGAAGTCTATATGATGTAGCTGAGTACGGAATGAACGACAGGTGCGGACTGTTGGTCAATGCCAGCAGATCCATTCTGTATGCCGATGTAACCAATCGATTTGAACAGGCAGCCCGGGAAGAGGCTATCCGTCTGCAGAAGCAAATGGAAGTTACCCTGAAGAACAGGAACCTGATCTAATGAACCAGTTCCCTCACTTTACCTGCCGCTTCCTGTAAGGTAATGGCCGAATGAACTTCCAACCCTGAGTTATCGATGATCACCTTCGCTTCTTCAGCGTTGGTTCCCTGCAGCCTTACAATTACCGGGATGTCGATCTGTCCTATGGTTTTATAAGCTTCCACCACGCCTTCGGCAACTCTGTCACAGCGAACGATCCCTCCGAAAATATTGATCAGGATCGCTTTCACATTTGGATCTTTCAGGATTATTCTGAAACCAGCTTCCACTGTCTGTGCATTTGCTGTCCCACCCACATCCAGGAAATTGGCCGGTTCTCCACCCGAATGCTTGATGATGTCCATGGTTGCCATTGCCAGCCCTGCACCATTAACCATGCAGCCAACATTACCATCCAGTTTGATAAAATTAAGGTTGAACTTACCAGCTTCCACTTCAGTGGGATCCTCCTCGTTGAGGTCCCTCATGGCCGCATAGCTGGAATGTCTGTAAAGTGCGTTATCGTCAATGTTGACCTTGGCATCAGCTGCCATGATCCTGTTATCGGATGTTTTAAATACCGGGTTAATCTCAAACATTGAGGCATCGGAATTTTCGTAGGCCTTATAGAGCGCTGTAGCAAACTTCACCATATCCTTGAAAGCCTGACCCGATAATCCCAGGTTAAAGGCAATGTGTCTGGCCTGGAAGGGAAGGATTCCTGTGGTGGGATCGATCTCCTCTTTAAAGATTAGGTGAGGTGTTTTTTCTGCCACCGTTTCAATATCCATGCCTCCTTCGGTGGAATACATGACGATATTCTTACCGGATTCACGATTCAGAAGCACACTCATATAGAACTCCTGGGGATCACTCTCTCCGGGATAGAAAATGCCCTGTTCAACGAGTACCTTATGGACCACCTTGCCTTCAGGGCCTGTCTGGTGTGTGACCAGAGTCATGCCCAGGATATCCTTTGCAAATGTTTTTACTTCATCCAGTGACTTTGCAATCTTAACTCCACCACCCTTGCCACGACCTCCGGCGTGGATCTGCGCTTTCACAGCCCAGGTGTCAGCCCCTGTCTCTGCTTTTATGCGTTGAGCAGCTTCATATGCCTTTTCAGGAGTATGCGCCACTTCACCGGCGGGAATTGATACACCAAATTGTTTCAGAATCTGTTTGCCCTGGTATTCGTGAATGTTCATTGTGAATTAAATTAGTTGTTGTTTTAACCCGGAATAACACTTTCAGATAGTCCATGCAAATTTAGCAATATGAAGCTAGTGTGAAAGAAAAATAGTGGGAAAGAGTGAAAGAATAAAAGTGGGAAAACCGTGAAAGTGTAAAAGTTGTAAATTCGTTGAAAATTTTGTGTCATGCGGAAGTTATTAAATGAGGAACTCGATCGCCTGGAGGTGGAGGAGTATAAAGAATCGAAAAAGATTCCGGTGATGGTGGTATTGGACAACATCCGTAGCCAGAATAACATAGGCTCGGTTTTTCGAACGGCCGATGCATTTCGGTTGGAGGGAATAATTTTATGTGGGATTACAGCCACTCCGCCGCATAGGGAGATTCATAAAACTGCACTTGGTGCCACTGAGTCTGTCAGTTGGGAGTACCGAACGGAGACCACTGATGCCATTATAGAATTGAAAGAGAAAGATTACCAGATTCTTTCAGTCGAACAGGTAGAGGGAGCGGTGAGCCTTGATCAGCTTACGCTCTTGCCAGGTGAGAAATATGCCATTGTCTTTGGTCACGAGGTTCGTGGTGTTGAACAGGATGTGGTAAATCTGAGCGATCGATGTATTGAAATCCCACAATATGGAACAAAACACTCATTGAATATCTCGGTTGCAGCAGGTATTGTTATTTGGGAAGTATTCAAGAAGTTCTCCTTTTAGCCTCACCGAGCTCGTAATAACTCGCTCCTGCAGTTTTTTTTATCCCTATAAGGCCTGTTTCAAACTGGAGCAGATGTTTTAAAAGCGACATGGGATTTTTCGCATAGCGAATAACCACGTCGCGTTAAAATATCTGGGACAGTTATGAAATCACATAATCTGGGACAGTTATGAAATCAAATACTCTTGAAGGAATAATCAGAATATTCCGTAAAGAGTATATAGAAACCAATAGATGTAGAAGGAAATTTGATGGGAATTAAAAAAACCGCCCCGGGATGCGAGGCGGTTTTCTATCTGATTGTTATAGGTCTATTCTACTATTGCTTTGAATCCAGCTTCATTCATGAGTTTTGCGAACTCAAGATCTTTTGCTGCACGTGCCTTCAACCAAGCGGGATCCTTGCAATTTTCAATGCCCAGTTTCAGGTTTTCGAGGGCCACTTCAGGCTTATCCTGGTTGGCTGCAACCACTGCGCGCATGTAGTATCCTAAGCCACCTTTCATCTCCAGGTTGGCTAACATTCTCCATGCACCATCGTCATCACCACTCAGGTATTTTGCAAGAGCTGCATTGTAGGATGCTTCACTACCAAAGTAGTTGACAGCTGATTTATAATCACCTTCAATGATATTTACAATACCCAGATTATAGTTCACTTTTGGTCCGGCACCCAGTGAAGCAGTAAAGGCTTCTTTGGCGGCTTCAACTTCACCTTTCTTAAGGGCAACAGCTCCCAGGTTGTTATTGATAATGTCCAGGTCTTTCAGGCCTTTGGCAGTCTTAAATGCTGCTGCGGCTTCATCCATTTTACCCATATTAAAGAGGACGGCTCCCTTGTTGTTGTGAGCACGCAGGCATTTTGGTGCTACTTGAACTGCTTTCTGATAGACGGCAAGTTTGGTTGCATTGTCGTCCATAAGAGTGGCAGTATACAGGAGCTCTTCCAAAACAAGTGTATCGGAATTATTGGCCCAAAGATCTTTTAATTCAGCATCGCTCCATCCGATGTGCTCCATATTCACAGTGAACTTGGATCTTCTCAGTTGGGGAAGGATCTCCTCCGCAATTACTTCAAAAGCAGCAGTTAGGTTCTTGATCTCCTGCTCACGAACAACGGGGTCGGAATGCATACTGAGTACCCTGAGGATCATCTCTTTGTCTTGAATATTAGATGCTTCCATAGCCTTTTTGAATCCATCCCAGTCCTCTGGTGTGGAAAGCAGACTCATCAGTTCTTCAGCTAATTCAACTTTGGATTTTTTCAGTTGACCTGCCAGGTATTTCTCGGCAGTCTTTTGACGCTTATCGGCAAGTTTGGTGTTCAGATCAAGCTCTCCGTCGGGAGAAGCATAGGCTGAAATCTCCAATCCTTTAAGTTCAAGCCTCTCATTTTCGTCAGTCGTCTTAATGACGTCATTAAGTTTTGTAATCTCATCTTTTCCCATCTCTGCTCTGCGAACATCGGCCCTGTTAATTACATACTTGATGTCTGCTTCATAGGATTTGGGAACAATCTGCTGATATTTGTCATCAAAAAACAACACTTTCGGATTCTTGTAAACCAATTGAGGTGTAGCAATGACTCCATCGGCAAGTTTCACTTCACCCAGATCAGCCGTTTTATCTTTTATCGCAGCTTGAACGTTGAAATAAAGCTCAGATCTCATCATGACATCTTCATACGCGATGGTACTGGACAGACTGGCTTTCCCTCCATTGTCGAAACTAATGGGCTTGTTGTTTTCTGTGACATCCTGTCCCTGGAGAACCAGTGGTTCCATTTCCGACTGTGCTTCTTCATACCTTAATACGGGAGTAAGGGTAACAACAGCTTTTTTGTTAAAATACTTGGCAGGATAGTTGACGTCAATTGAAAAGTCAACAGTTCCACCATGCATTTCGAGTACTTCAGGAGTTACTTGGTAAGTTACCAGGTCGGCTTCCTTTACCATTTTATTGAGGCCGCCGCAGCTACTGAGTACTGCTGCTGCAAGAATGAAAATCGCATAGGTTTTGAGGTTTTTCATAACAATCTGATTATTTGTTTAATAGTTATTGATTTCTAACGGAATTTTTTCTCCTAGTACAAACTTAATAATGTTTTTGATAAAATTAAAGAAATATGCATGTTAAGCCCATAAATATGTATGTTAAGCCCATAAATGTTACAAAATAAGCATGTTCATACCAGGCAAATATTCTCCTTCAAAGATAAATTTTTTAATTTGTTGATAATCTGCCCTATTATTCACAAAATCAATATTGCTTGAATCGATTACCAGAATCTTTAATTCGGTCTGGGATTTGAAAAAACCAAAATAGCCATCCTGGACCTCTTTAAGGTATTCAGCCTGGATGTTTTGTTCATAGGAGCGGCCTCTTTTCCTGATGTTCTCCAATAGATTTTCAACGGGGAGGTGAAGGTATACATAGAGGTCTGGTCTGGGAACCTGCAGTTTGATGATGGTATAGAGTTTCTCAAAGAGTTTCATTTCATCATCTTTAAGATTGTATTTGCTGAAGATGAATGACTTGGCAAGAAAGTAATCACTGACCACCGTCTGTCCGAAAAGGTCGGGGTGTCCTAATTCGGTTTTGATCTGCTGGTACCTTTCAGCGAGGAAGGATAGTTCTAATTGAAATGCATATCGTTCCGGGTCTTCGTAAAACCTGGCCAGGAATGGATTGTCACTGAACTGTTCCAGGATCAAACGGCTGCCTGTCTCTTCAGCCAACATGGTCGCAAAGCTGGTTTTACCGGCTCCTATATTTCCCTCTATGACTAAATAATTGTATTTCAAATATTTATAATAAACGGTTTTTTAGGATTCTTTATGAAAATTTTAAGGTAGGGTCTCTGATTTAAGGTTGAGTCTTTGATTTAAGGTTGAGTCTTTGATTTAAGGTTGAGTCTCTGAATTTCAGAACTCCGGTGTGTAATTCATGCTTTTAAAGATAAAGGACCATATATCTGAATACTCTTCTATCACTTTGTCGGTGGGTTTGCCTGCGCCATGACCGGCATCGGTATTGATCCGGACCATCACCGGGTTCTCTCCTTTATATTTCTCCTGCAGGGTAGCGATGTACTTGAACGAATGAGCAGGCACCACCCTGTCATCATGATCACCGGTGGTAACAAGCACCGCTGGATAGCTTTTGTCAGAGATGTTGTGGAGTGGGGAATAATCCAATAAATATGAAAACTGTGCGGGGTCTTCTGAAGATCCATAATCTACTGTCCAGTAACGGCCAATTGTAAATTTGTGAAAGCGCAACATGTCCATGACTCCCACCATTGGAATGGCAGCTGCGAACAGATCGGGTCGCTGATTGATTACGGCACCGATAAGAAGTCCACCATTGGACCCTCCATAGATGGCCAGCCGGTTGTTGGATGTGTAATCTTTTTCAATCAAATATTCTGCCGCTGCAATGAAATCGTCAAATACATTCTGTTTTTGCAACAGAGTTCCGGCTTTGTGCCACTCTTCACCATATTCGCCACCACCCCTGATATTGGCCAGCGCAAATACACCCCCCTGTTCAAGCCATACAGCACGTGTGGTACTGAAGGATGGGGAGTAGGTAATGTTAAATCCTCCATAACCATAGAGCAGGGTGGGGTTTGTACCGTTAAGTTCAAGCCCCTTCTTATGGACGATGAACATGGGAATCTTTGTTCCATCTTTACTGGCGAAGAAGACCTGACTGGTTTCATAGGCATCCACATCAAAATCTACTTCAGATGTATAGAAAACTTCCGACCGGTTCTCAGCAATGTCGTACTTAAAAATGGTTGAAGGGTAGTTGAATGATGAGAAACTATAAAATGCAGTGTTCTCCTTCATTTTCCCATGGATCTCCCCCAGCGAGCCGATGCCCGGAAGGGATAGCTCATGCAGGAGTTTCCCGTCAAGTTCATGTACAGTGGCTACATTATAGGCATCCTGGAGGTAAGAGGTGATGATCTTTCCTCCGGCAAGGGTCACTGATTCCAATACATTCTTTTCATGCTCCGGAACAATATCCACCCAGTTTTCCCGCTCCGGATTATTGAGGTCAATGCCCACAAGTTTATAAAGGGGGGCTTCGTAATTTGTGAGGACGAAGAGACGATTGTCTCTGTTGCCAATCACCTGGTACTCATTGTCAAAATCTTTATCGAGCCAGGTAAAGGGCGCGTTTTTCAGTCCCGACTCCCTGAAGGCCAGCGCATTGCCACTGGTGCTTTCGGTCACATAGAGGAACATGTAACTTTCATCTTCAGTGACTCCCAGGCTAAAGCCCCAGTCGGGATGTGATTCGTCTTTATGGATCAGAATGTCATCGGACTGGGTGGTCCCAACACGGTGGTAAAGCACCATGGAATTCTTGTTTTCGCCCTTTAATTCGTCACCCTCTTTAGGTTCCTCATAACGGGTGTAGAAAAAACCATCCTTGTACCAGGCAATTCCTGAAAATTTGATCCACTCCAGGTGATCATCCAACTCAGAGCCGGTTTCAATCTCCCTTACAAAAAGTTCTTTCCAGTCTGAGCCACCCCGGGAAATACCATATGCCGCATATTTAGCGTCGTTTGAAACGCTGAAGGCTGACAGGGCTACAGTCCCGTCATCCGAGAGTTTGTTCGGATCAAGCAATACACGACCTTCCCCCTGAAGATCCTTTTTAATGTATATTATATCCTGATTCTGCAGTCCGGTATTATAACTGTAGATATAGTAATCTCCCTCTTTTCCGGGAGTCCCCATTTTTGGATAATTCCATATCTCAGTCATCCGCTCTTTCAATGCACTCCTGAATGGGATCTCGTCCAGGTATGCAAAAGTTACTTTGTTCTGGGCTTTCACCCAGGCAGTGGTTTCATCCGACATATCATCTTCCAGCCAGCGGTATGGATCCGGAACCTCTGTTCCAAAATAGTCATCAACCACATCTCCCTTAGTGGTTTCAGGATATAAAAATGATTTTTGCTGAGTACAGCCCATGGCAGTTATAATTAGAACAATACTGAGTGTGTGTTTCATGCGTTGGATTTTATGAGGTTTCTGGAGATATTAAAGTTAAACAATGGAGCTAGATAAAAAGAGGCTGTCTCAAAAGTCCTATTTTAATTAATTCTGAGGGATACTTTGGAAGTTACGAAAAAGTATCCCTCAGAAAAAAGGCGAGGCTGACCCTTTTGAGACAGCCTCTGAGATATTTTTTACTCTTTCTTTTTATCCGGTCTTGGCAGTAGTGCTTTCCTGGAAAGTTTGAGTTTCCCGTTCCTCTCATCAACGGCAATAAGTTTTACCTCTACCTCATCGCCCTCTTTCAGTACTTCTTCCACTTTCTCCAGCCTTCTCCACTCGATTTCTGAAATATGAAGGAGTCCGTCTTTTCCGGGAAGGATCTCAACAAAGGCACCGTAGGGAGTGATGGTCTTTACTTTCCCTTTATATATCTCACCTGGTTCAGGTACGGCAACGATACCCTTGATCCAATCCATGGCTGCATTGATGGAAGCTTTATCAACAGCAAATACATCAACCAGTCCAATGTTCTCAATCTCTTCAATGGTGATGGTACTGTTGGTTTCTGCCTGGATCTCCTGGATTACTTTTCCACCCGGACCAATTACTGCACCGATCATATCCTTGGGGATCTCAATTCTTTCAATCCTTGGAGTATGGGGTTTGTAATCGGCATTGGGTTGTTCCAGGGTTTCTTTCATCACATCCAGGATATGGAGTCTGCCATTTCTGGCCTGTTCCAGTGCCTGGGCAAGGATCTCATAGGAGAGTCCTTCAACCTTAATATCCATCTGTGTAGCGGTGATCCCATCTCGGGTTCCGGTTACTTTGAAGTCCATATCTCCAAGGTGGTCCTCGTCACCCAGGATATCGGACAGCACCGCAAATTTATCGGAGTCTTTATCGGTGATCAGTCCCATGGCAATACCGGAAACCGGTTTTTTGATCTGAACACCGGCATCCATAAGTGCCAGTGTTCCGGCACATACTGTGGCCATTGAAGATGAACCGTTTGATTCCAGGATGTCCGATACGATCCTGAGTGTATAGGGCATTTCATCTTCGGAAGGGAGTACTCTTTTCAGCGCCCTGTGGGCCAGGTTACCATGTCCAACTTCCCTTCGGCTTGTTCCCCTGTTTGGGCGTGCATCGCCGGTTGAAAAAGCTGGGAAATTATAGTGAAGTAAAAATTTGTCGTTGCCTTTTTTGAGTACATCATCGATGAGCTTCGCATCCATTTTTGTCCCCAGTGTAACTGTAGTGATGGATTGTGTCTCTCCCCTGGTGAATACTGCTGAGCCATGTGCTGAAGGCAGATAATCCACCTCACACCAGATGGGCCGAATCTCATCGGTCTTCCTCCCGTCGAGTCTTACAGCTTCGTCTAGGACAACACGGCGTACAGCTTCTTTCTCAACATCGTGGTAATATTTTCCCACGAGCATCTCATTCACCTCTCCATTTTCTCCCGCCTCTTCTTTAAGCCTGGCAAGAAACTCCTCTTTTACTTTACCGAAAGCATCACTTCTTGCATGTTTGTCGGCATTGGCTGACTTGGCGATTTTAAGGGTCGCGTCGTAGGTTTCATCCCACACACGTTTTGAGAGCACTTCATCATTGGTTTCATGGTTGTATTCGCGTTTTTTCTCTTTCCCAACTTTTTTAGTCAGGGCAAGTTGAGCGGCACACATAGGCTTGATGGCATCATGTGCAAATTTGATCGCCTCCAGCATTTCGGCTTCAGAAACCTCATTCATTTCACCTTCGACCATAAGGATGTTATCCATGGTGGCCCCTACAATGATCTCGATGTCGGAATTTGCACGCTGACTGAATGTGGGGTTTACTACAAATTCCCCATCTACCCTGGCCACACGTGCTTCAGCAATTGGTCCGTGAAAGGGTACATCTGAAACTGCCAGTGCAGCTGATGCAGCCAATCCTGCCAATGCATCCGGTGGTGTATCGCTTTCGGCTGACATCAAGGTGACATTCACAAATGTCTCGGCGTGGTAATCCTCTGGAAAGAGAGGGCGAAGCGCCCTGTCCACTAACCTGGAAACTAATATTTCATAATCGGAGGGTCTTGCCTCACGCTTGAGAAATCCTCCTGGAAATTTTCCCAGGGATGCGTACTTCTCCTTATAATCTACTGAGAGTGGCATAAAATCCACATCTTCTCTGGCTTCTTTGGCACTTACTACAGAGGCAAGCATCATGGTGTTTCCCATTCTGACCATCACTGATCCATCGGCCTGTTTGGCCAGTACACCGGTTTCTATACTTATTGAACGACCATCACCGAGGTCGATAATCTCTTGAATAACTTCTGGTTTCGACATAATAATTGATTATACTCTATGAATACGAAAAAAGGCAATTATTCGATTGCCTTTTTTCGTAATAAACTTTTCTATTTTCTGATTTTCAGGGACTTGATAATTGCACGATACCTCTCAATATCTTTCTCTTTGAGATAATCCAGCAATTTCCTCCGCTTACCTACAAGCTTGAGAAGCGCCCTCTGTGTGCTGTAATCTTTTTTGTTGCTCAGCAGGTGCTGAGTAAGGTGATTGATCCTTGTGGTAAAAATTGCAATCTGGCCTTCGGCTGAACCTGTATCAGCCTCGGATTTGCCATACTTCTTGAAGATTTCCTTCTTGTGCTCCGTCGTTAAATACATCCTATTTTTCTGCTTTAAAAAATCTGTTTCAAAAATTGAGTTGCAAAGGTATTTATTTTTTTTGATTTATCAACACGGCATTTTAAGATTCTCAGGTAAACCACGATGCAGAAAATCAAATGGTTGAGTCATCTAAAACAGCCTCTGTTTACTGATCTGGACCATTTGTTGTAATGGTCTTTATCAACTGGTTGATTTGCGCCCTTGTGCCCAGTGCAAAAAGCTTATCTTTTGAGGTGAGGGAGGTTCCCGGTAAGGGGTTGATCAGGTATGAGTTATCTTCCCGTTTCAACCCGATGATGTTGGCACCCGATGTGTTCCTGATGTCCAGTTCTAAAATTGACTTTCCGGCAAAACAGGCTGCGAGGTTTTCGCATGAGATCTGCTCCAGCACCACGCTGTCTACACTCTGCAGGAGCATTGTTTCAATGAACTCAACTATGTCGGGTTGTGCTACCAGTTTAGCCATCCGCTGACCACCTATTTTGTCGGGCATGATCACGTTGGTGGCTCCTGCTCTTTTCAGTTTCACATCAGACTTATCTATGGAAGCGCGGGAGATAATCTTCATGGATGGATTGAGTTCTTTGGCAGTGAGTACCACAAAGAGGTTGTCAGCATCCTCTGGCAGGGTAGTAATCATGGCCTTTGCAGTTTCCATGTTCGCTGTTTTAAGAACCTCCTCATCGGCTGCATCTCCTTCCACATATAGCATCCCTGGTGTCTCCCTCAATGTTTGAACGATATCTGCATTCTGTTCAACTACAACGATGGCTACATTGTGCTGAAGAAGCTCAATGGCAGCCTGCTTACCGTTACGTCCGTAACCGCAAATGACCACATGGTCCTTGATTTTGTCAATCTTTCGTTTCACTTTGGTATCTTTATATGAGTTTCTGAATACACCCTCCACAATGAATCGTGTAAAGGTAGTAACGGCATAGGCAAATATTCCGATGGAGAAAATCACCAGGAATGAGGTAAACCACATTCCCTGGTTGTCGAGTGGGTGAACTTCTTCAAAGCCTACAGTGGCTATGGTAATGATGGTCTGGTATATTGCTTCTGAAGTGGTGTATCCTAGCAGCGAGTAACCTACCGAACCTATGATCAGGACGGCAATCAACAATCCCAACGTGTAGTATGCATGCTTCAGACTATTATTTTTCATGGATCACTGATTTGATAAAACCTGCCCCTATCTGACAATCAAGACACCGCTTTTGTTTGCAATAGTTATTGTGAAGCTGGATCAATGCCTGGCTTTCGAAAGCATTGCGGGGCTTTACCCCAAAATTAGCCCATTTTTTAATTATATGGTTGGATTCGGCCTCCAGTTCGGAGAGAATTTCTTTGGCTTGTCGAATGGCACCTGTGTTATGTTCTGTTTTTCCCAGGGTGTATAAAAAAGGAACGATTACATTGATGATGAGGGTAAGGATGGACTGGTGACCCATGTACTTTACCGATGGTGGAGAGCATTTTCCAAACAGATAATGGGTATCCCAATATTCACTGGCTTTTACCCTGAATAATTGTTCAAACTCATTGATGGATTTGATCGAGAGAAGTGAACCGGTTATGGGGAAGTGGAGATGTATTAAAGAGGCAAATTGTGAAAGCCTGAGGGTAGGAAATGAGGCGGGGCGCAACCTGAGGAATTTCCACAGGTGCCGGGGAACAGGTTTCCCCGGAAGGGATGCCACCTTTTCGCTGTAGAGTTCCATCAATTTTGTTGCATAAGGCCCATGGATCAATCCGGGATGAAGGAATCCCGATTGGCCAAACAACAGGGCTTCCAGTTCGGGGAGACTATCTCTGAGCTCCAGTAATAGTTGAAGGGGGATCCTGGAAGATACCAATTCAAAAGGGAGACTGTTGATGGGAAGACCATATCCTGATGCCAGGGCCCTGTAAAATGTTTCCTCGTGGTTCATGCTCTGTTGTCTTAGGATACTGGAGATCCGACCAGTTTTCTGTTGTAGCCTTTCAGCCTGAAGAAGTCTGAACCATTGTTGCAACCGGTCGGATGGTACACTTCTAATATACATGTTGCAGGGCAACCAGTTTTCATCATTCCATAGTGTATCGTACTGTGTTGATAACTGTTTGGGAAAATCCATTACAAGGGTATGGATCCGTCTTCCACGGCTATTCCAGATATCACCATCAAATTCCTTTACCACATGCAGGATCACATTGTCATAGGCCGGATCAAGGTGGTGACCATGTTTTATCCAATCGGAAGCATGCAGGTGTATTTCCACATTTCCTGCCCATACCAGTTGTTCTAACCTGATGCTGGCATTGAAAAAATCCGGACCTGCGTGAAAATTATGTTCTCCAGGTTTTAATATCTCCAGGCTCCTTCCACAGGCAGTTTTCATTTTTTTTCTGAGGAAGAAACCGTGTTTCCAGATAAACTGAAGAAATTCCTCTTTGACCATAATGGTTAATGTGGTGAAACAGGGTCTCCTCGTTGTTCATAATTGATATTTTTGCAACTATGAAGCAAACAACCATCTTTTTAGGTATATACCTGGCACTTGGGGAGACCACCGATGAGGCAAATCAGCTCAAAAAGGAGGCTTTGGATACTACACTGCTCAAAAGGAGTAGGCCAATCCAGCCGTTAGTTCTATAGTCCTGACCAGGAAGTTTACTTCTATGGGAGGAACATCTTCTGTCACCCCCTGGAACAGATCAAATGTATAGTTAAATTTGGCCCTGCTCTGGAAGAAATCTACTGCCAATTTCAGGGCGATGTTGGAATTCAGCGAATACCTGAGTCCTCCACCTGCTGTAAATCCTAAGGCAAGTTTATTATGGCTGGTCTGAGAATATATTTCAGTACCGGTGTAATTTATTCGTAACTCCTGGTCGGGGGTTTTAAGGATAGTCATCCCGGCCAGCCCCCTGAAATCAAAGTAAAGCCTCTGGGATGCCCGAATTGAAAAATGGGGCCCTATAAAGAGGCTGATGTAGTTCCAGAAACCTGAACCATAGAGGATTTCTGCATCTTCGGGAATATCAATAACAGAGGATGCATTTTCCACTACGTAGGTGGTCATGTCTTTTAACAATGAGTCACGGATGGCATAGTTGGAACCGAAGGAGAACGATCCGCCGATCCCGAAGTATGAACCAGGGAAAAATCCAACATCGAATTTGATGGCACCTCCGGTTCTTGCATAACCGTTGGAAGCAAGGTCACCTGTTAACGCATAGTCACCAAGGGGCATGGTGGCCCCGAAAGATATACTGGCAAAATTCTGCTGAGCCAGGAGAGGCAGGTTTACTATGCTTAAGAAGAGTATCAGGGTCCAGTTTATTTTTCTTGCTCGGCTCATTATTTCCATTGATTATTCCTTATTCAATTCTGTTAATATGGTCTGGTTAAATGTAAACAAATTCTATCTCTTTCTCTTAAAAGGCATGGTCATGCACCGTACCCCACCTCCGCCGCGTGAGAGTTCGGCACCATCAATAGTGAGTACATATTTATGAATGGATGATAAGTCTGTTGATCCATCTGTCACATCCTTTGACTTGATGATCTCGTATCCCGATTGATGAAGGTTCTCCAGGGTATGGATATTCCGGTTATAACCAATTAGTTTCCCCGGTCCAACAGCAAAGAAGTTGGCTCCGCTGTGCCACTGTTCCCGTTCCTGGGTCATGATCTCTTTTTCTCCTCCGCAGAAGGATGGTTTAAGATCCATTCCAAGTGATGCCAGTGCACTGATCAGGTTCTCCACATTGCGAATGGAATCTACTTTGCCATTCTCCACATCGATTTGAATGGTTTGGTATTTATTGGATTTCAGGATCAGGGGCTCGAACACCATACATGAATCCTTATCCAGCAGGGTAAAGACCATATCCAGGTGGATGAACGATTCGGGTGAGGAGGGCAATTCCTGAACCAGGATGTGGTGTTTTTCTTTTCGTCCTGACAACATTTTGACAAGGAAGTCGATTCCCCTGGAGGTGGTTCGACTTCCCAATCCAACCAGGGTAATATTCTCATTTGCAATGAGAAGGTCCCCTCCTTCAATAGATACTTTACCCTTTCCTAAAGTCTCCTCATCCAGATTCAGAGTCTGTACCCTGAAACTGGGATGGTAATCAAAGATAGCCTGCATGATCAGTGCTTCTCTGTCTCTCACCCGGCTGGCCATTCGGGAAATTAATACCCGGTCGCCAACTGCCATTGAGGCATCCCGGGTGAAGAAGAAATTGTGAAGGGGCTGAAGGGAAAAGTGTTCGTTACTCAGGTAACCGGATAGCGTAGTTCGCTCCAGGGACACACCTTGTACAAGCTGTTTGGCCAGTTGCTTTTCATTGAGATCCAGGAGTGCGTCAATCAATTTCGGACGCCCTTCATTGTAGCATGCTTTTTTGACGATTTTTTCCCTTATTTCGCTGGATCTTAGTATATCTTTCAACAGGTCCATTACCCTGAAAGTGGGAACCAACTCCTGAAGAAGGCACTCCAGCTGATTGTATTCACGCCGTGCTACAGCAAGGTTGAGAATATCGCTGTAGAGGGCCCGTTCAGCATTTTTGGGTGTCATATTTTCAACTTCGGGGCCAGGAGGGTGGAGGATTACTCCTTCGAGGGTACCGATTTCTGAATATACCTGGATGGCCGACATGCAGCAAAGGTAATAGAATTAGTGTATGATTTAGTCGGGAAATCCGTTGCTCTTATGGGTGCCGTCACAGAACGGTTTATTGGAAGAACCACCACACCTGCACAGGTATACAGGTCCTTCATTAACAATAATTTTTCCTGCGAAGTTTACGACACGGAAGCTTCCTGATACTTCAAGGGGACCATTGGCAAATACTTTTAACAGGGCATTGTTATCATCCATGGCCATAAATATTAATCTGTAAAACCAACTTTTCGGTGGGTACCATCACAGTATGGCATACTCCTGGAATCTCCACACCTGCAAAAGGAGGTCATTTGTGTGGGCTTCAGTTCACGATTGTCAGCCCCAATGACTTTGAATTTGCCTTCAACTACAATAGGTCCATCTTTCATGATCCGGATATTTGCGGGTTTGACCCGCGTTGAATTCTCAACTATTTCCGGCTTTTCAGGTTGGGTTATATTCTCTGTAATTGTTTCGGGATTCTCTTCATTTTTGGTAATGTGCCGCTGCGATGCCAACTCTTCGCTGGTAAGATCCGAATTGTGTTTCCAGATGATTGCCTGAGTTGGACATTTGTTAACCACCTCTGAAATCCGTCTTGTTGGTGCCCCTTCCATATTTACCCAGGGCCTTCTCCCAGGATTGAACACTTCAATAAGCTCCCTGAAACAGGTGGTGGCATGGATGCATTTGGAAGGAATCCAGAAGACCGTAATCTCCCCGTTGGTATACTGTCTGTTTCTCGGGTCACCCATTAATTACTCAAAGGTTATCTGTTTAGGATTACAAAACAATCTCGATGGTCGAATGTTCATGGGACCACCTGGCAGCCTCATTGTTAAGAAATCATTAACGCAGGGTTAAGACCCTGTGCAAACTTAATATTCATATAACATAGCCTTCATGTATGGGTTACAATTGAGCTCTTTCTTTGAAGCATCAAGCAATAGAAGATTTTAATACAAAAGTTTTAATGAAGAAAATATCTGCTTTCCTGACAATTATTGTTTTTGCTGCCGGCCTGGTAGCGCAGACATCTTTGCAAAAAGAGTTGTTGGCTTTTGAAGAGCCTGTTCCGGACGGAGATGGAGCTCCATCGGATATTTCTGGTGTCATCAGAGGTAGAATTATTGATGCCTCTACTGGTGAAGCACTGATAGGAGCTAATCTGTTTCTTACTGGTACTACCACAGGGACCATTACCGACTTTGACGGGAACTTTTCACTGACCAGTGTTAATCCGGGCAAAGTGAGCGTGACAGCTTCATATGTCTCTTATGAAACCCAGGTGTTTCAGAGTGTTGAGGTTCCTGCGGGAAAGGTGGTTGTTCTGAATGCAAATCTGGATCTGTCATCGCAGTCGATCCAGGAGGTGGTGGTTACTGCAAGGAAACGTGAGCAAACTGAAGCAGCCGTTCTGGTAATGAAAAAGAAAATGCCCTCAATACTGGACGGGATCTCGGCCCAGCAAATTTCCAGATTGGGGGACAGTGATGCAGCATCAGCGCTGAAGCGAGTTACCGGAGTTTCGGTGGAAGGTGGAAAATATGTCTATGTAAGGGGACTTAGCGACCGGTACAGTAACACTACCCTAAATGGCGCACAGATACCAGGACTTGATCCGGAAAAGAATACGGTGCAAATGGACCTGTTCCCTAGCAATATCATTGAGAATCTGATGGTATATAAGACCTTTTCACCGGACATTCCCGGAAACAGTACCGGGGGATTGGTAAATATAGTTACCAAAGATTTCCCTGAGAAATTCACGCTGCAGTTCTCCGGAAAGCTTGGTTTCAATCCTCAATCCAATTTAAGGGATGATTTCCTGACCTATGAGGGAGGTTCCACAGACAAACTTGGAATGGATGATGGGACCAGGGGAATACCGGAGGAGATGGAAACCCTGACAGAGACCGGACAATTGCCTTATATCTACAGCGGTACAGATGATACCCTGGGCATTATTTCCAGGGCTTTTTCCAAGTCAATGGATAATGTATATGGCACCTCTCTCCTTGATCAGTCCTATTCTTTTTCCATGGGCAACCGTGTCAGCTTATTGGGACGTGACCTTGGATTTAATCTTTCCGCCAGCTATTCAAATGAATTCGAAATGTATACAGGTGGCCATGACGAAAAGTATTCAGTTACAGCACCTGATGTACCTGCACCTAAAAGACTTGTGGAGGATAATTTGGGAACCGAATCAGCCCTCTGGTCCGGATTGGCTAACCTCTCCTATAAGATTAATAACAATAACATGATAGGATTCACCACCATGCGTAACCAGAGTGGGGTGAAGAGTTCCAGGTATAACATTGGTGTAGCTGCTGATCCCGATCAGGAAGATATTATAGAGCAAAAGTTAGGCTGGCTGGAACGCAGTATCACTTTGTACCAGGCAAAAGGGAAGCATCTTTTCAGTGGATTGGGAAATGCCACGATTGACTGGATGGGGTCTTATATCATCGCTTCCCAGGATGAACCTGACCTTCGTTTTTTCTTTATGGATTATAATACCGATGAATCCAATGGTGAGTATACCAATTATGTGGTTCGTTTAAACAACCTTCCCGCCAGGTTCTACAGGGAGATGGACGAGACCAATATGGACCTAACATTAAATTATAGTCAACCTTTCAAAGTTGGAGAGAGGAATGCGAAACTAAAGTTTGGGGGATCATATGTACTCAAAGAGCGAATCTCAGTTGAGAATAAATTCGATATCCAGCGCCAGGGAGGTATCCGGTTTAACGGAACAGCGACTGACTTTCTCAGGGATGAAAATATTGTGGATGGCCCGGGGCAATACAACATCGTGTATTATGCCAATTCGAACCTCACCAATGACAAGAACAGCTATGAAGGATTTGAGAGAGTGATTGGCGGATATGGTATGATAGATCTGCAGGTCACCACCCAGGTTAGGATCATCACCGGACTGAGGTATGAGCATACCGATATGTTTGTGGAGAATCATGTGGATACCATTAAGTACCCTACCAAAGTGGATGACTATGACAATGGAGGGTTCGCAGATAAGAATCTTTTGCCCTCTTTTAATATGGTCTTCACTCCAATTGAAGATATGAATATCAGGGCAGGTTACGGGCGCACTGTGGCCAGGCCCGTTTTCAGGGAACTTGCACCATATGCTTCATATGACTACAAAGCTGGCTTAAGAAAGATCGGCAATCCGGACCTTAAAAAAACGACAGTCGATAATATTGATTTCAGGTGGGAGTGGTTCTTTCGTCCAAATGAGATTGTTTCTGTGAGTGCATTCTGCAAATACTTCACAAATCCAATCGAATTGAGGGATAAAGAGCAGGCAGCCAATCCCGAGATTCATTACGAGAACATCGACAATTCAAAATTGTACGGCCTGGAATTTGAATTCAGGAAGAGGTTGGATATGGTAGAGATTTTAAGAAATTTCTCCATTGGAGCAAATATCACATTGGTTAAATCCATTGTAAAAGAAGATTCTACCAGGCTAGCTTCTGCCAGATTGGTGGATCCTGACTGGGCCGAAACCAGGCCCATGTTCGGTCAGTCACCCTATGTGGTCAATTCATATCTGAATTATCAAAATTTTGAACAGGGGTGGGATGTGAATCTTGGGTTTAATGTGTCTGGCGAAAAGCTGATCCTGGTCAATAAGGCAGCCACTCCGGATGTCTATGAACAACCATTTCCGGTGCTTGATTTCAACATCAGTAAGCAATTTGGAAATGGTATCAATATTAAACTCTCTGCAGACAATCTATTGAATCCATACTTTGAGCAGACCTTTGATTTTGGCTCCTCCACCGGTTATTTCAGGCAGTATAAGATTGGTCGAAGCTTTTCAATAGGTCTCACCTACTTGCTATAAAGCCCAAATTACATTGTCTATTCATCAATAAATTGAAAAAAAAATGAAAAAATTCTTTACGTTAATTGCAGGAATGATTGCAGGGGTTATGAGCCTCATGGCTGCAGAGGTTGTCGTAACAGACGCCGATATGACTGCTGCCGGACAAGATGTGAACTGGACCAGTGAAAATGTGTACATCCTGGACGGATTTGTATTTGTGAACGATGGCCAGACCCTCACTATTGAAGCAGGTACTGTTGTTAAAGGGAAACCCGGACAGGAGGAGAATGCTTCTGCCCTGATCATTGCCCGGGGTGGTAAGATCATGGCCAATGGCACTTCTGATAACCCGATAATTTTCACTGCTGAAGCTGATGACCTTGCAGGCTCCGTTGCTGACAGGGCAACCGGACTCTGGGGTGGTGTGATTGTGCTTGGCAAAGGTGCCACAAATAACGCTACTGCAGAGAAAGCCATCGAGGGAATCCCCACATCAGAGCCCCGCGGACTTTATGGAGCTGATCCCGCTGTACCGGATGATAATTCAGGATCGATGACCTATGTATCCATTCGTCATGGAGGAACCAACATTGGTGAAGGAAATGAGATCAATGGTCTGACCCTTGGTGCTGTGGGTTCTGCCTCAACTTTCTCCTATATTGAGATTGTTGCCAATGCCGACGACGGCGTGGAGTGGTTTGGTGGCGCTCCCAGGTGTGACCATTTTCTGGTTGCCTGGGTGGGTGACGACTCATATGACTACGATGAAGGTTACTCAGGTATGAACCAGTTCATGGCTGCCATTCAGAGTGATGAAGAAGGCGATCGCCTTGGTGAACATGACGGTGGACCAAGTTCCAACGAACTGGGAGAACCATTTGCCCAGCCCATCTTCTCAAATGTAACTTACATTGGACGCGGTGCTACTGCCGGTAAGGGGGTGGTAACCTTCCGTGACAATGCAGGTGGTGAGTATTACAACTCCATCTTTGCAGAGCAGGCGAGTGGTATTGATATCGAGTACCGTGAAGATGCAGAGGGCTCATCTCTTGGACAGTGTTCATACAGCCAGTGGGCCGACGAAGGTATCCTGAAGATCGAGAATAACATTTTCCAGAATGTATCTGACGGAACTGGTGCTAATATCTTCAAGGTAGTTTCTGAACAGGATGGTGACAAGAACGACCTCTTTACAGTTCCCGATCAGGCCAAAATAGATTTCTCTGCCTATTTCGCAACTGCAGGCAATGAAGCTGGCGATGCAGGTGTTGATGCAGACAATCTGACTGCCAGTGGAAATATCCTGGGTGCTGATTTCACAGGGATGGATGCATGGTTTGAAATTGTTGATTATCGAGGTGCTTTCGGGCCTAATAATAACTGGGCCAAAGGCTGGAGTCTCTCACTGGGTGAAGTTGAGGCCAAAGATAACATTTATACCGCTGTTAAAAATGATCTGGTTGTCAGTTCAAAACTCACGGTATTTCCGAATCCCTTTATGGACTTTGCTACAGTCGAGTTTGATAACCCTTCAGGAATGGCCCATACCTTCACCATGTATGACATGGCCGGGCGCCCGGTTCGCATGATCAATAATATCTATGATAACACCTTTCAGATTGAGCGTGGTGAACTGAATGACGGAATTTATATTTACAAACTGGCCAAAGAAAATAGTTCAGTTTCAGAAGGTAAGTTGATCCTGAAGTAACGATAACTCGTTCTCTATGTATAGCAGGTCTCAAATCCTTTTGCGGATGCCGTTTCACAACGTGCTTAGTCGCTTCGCGAACCGAGCCTGCGAGCTCAGTGCAGCTAAAAATGCCAGGTTGTTTCAACGAATCCGCTCCAGGATTTGGAACCTGTTTTAGATAAAACCGGCCTCAATACCCTGAACGATGTCCTCGATGATCCGGTCTTTGTCATCCGGATCGTATTCGGCTTTCAGATTGTTGCCGAAAATTCTGGCGATACCCTGCCAGAAGAATGCAGTTATGCCACCTCTCAGGTCTTTTATCACTTCATAAGAAGTTCTGCCTGTTTCTCTGTCGATTAGTTTCACCAGGATGATCCCCTGCGTCACAGTGAGACGTTTTACCTCCTTTTCAAACTGGCCCATGATCTCCTTCTCTGCCTGTTGTATATATGCTTTCTTCTCTTTTTCATTATCCATGGCAGCCAGTTGATTATCCAGTTCTTTAAGCCTGACTCCTGCAATCTTTGCATAGGGATAGGCCTTTTTTACATTCCGGATCATCCTTCTGTACTTCCTTTTCAGGTAGAGGTATTCATAGTTTGACCTTTCGTATATACGGATCTCCGGTAGTTCTATGATGGGGATGGTATCGTTGCCCTCGATCACTCCCCGGGTTACGCCTGAATTGTCCTTTTCCGTATTCTGGGCCGAAAGTTGGAAAATGAAGAAGATCAGCAATCCCTGCAAGAGTATATGTTTTAAAGTCAACCTCACGTGTTAAATATATCAGTTACTTAAACTAGTTTTAATTTAATGTAAATCAAAAACTGCTCTTAATTTGAGACATTTTCCTGGTAATTTAACGTCCTATCAGCATAATTGTTACATCAATCCGATCATTGCATCTACAATATTGTCTGCACCTTCTGCAATCTGACTGATGGTAGCATCCAGCATGTAACAGGGGGTGGTTACCAGGTTGTGATCCGCATCAACCACCACTTCTCCATGGGTGGTATACACATGGGTGGCACCAAGGGATTCCAGGGCATCAATGGTGTTTTCATCATCTCCGATTGTGAGATTTACCTCGCCAAAGATTTTCGCCAGGATGACAGGTGAAATGCACAATGCACCCACGGGCTTTTTCAGTTTCACCATGCCCCTGATAGCTTTTTCTACTTCTGGAAGTACCGTAGCCTCGGCTCCATCAAATGCCCAGGTTGAAAGGTTCTTGGCCGCTCCAAATCCTCCGGGGAAAAGCAATCCGTCGAATTCCTCCGGGTTCAATTGTTTCAGATCTTTAATACTACCACGGGCGATGCGGGCAGCCTCCACCAATACGTTCCTGGTTTCATCCATCTCTTCACCGGTAATATGGTTGATCACATGATGTTGGGTAGTATCGGGGGCGAATATCTCATAACTGCAACCCTGTTTGGCAATGGCCAGCAGACTTAAGGTGGCCTCGTGGATCTCGGCCCCATCGAAGACACCACATCCGGATAAGACAACTGCGATTTTTTTCATCCATTTAAGTTTTTACACGTTTTGATACATTTGTAGTGGCTAATTTATGAAATACTATAGAACATTTATCGGATTGCCTGTTAAAGTAGGCGAGAGGGTTCTTGAGGCTCGCCGGGAGTTGATGGAATCTCTTTCCGGTGAACGGATCAGTTGGGTAGATCCGGATCGATATCACATCACTCTCAGATTCCTGGGGGATACAAAAATTACTGCCATTTATGAGATCGGTAAGGCACTTTATGAGAAGGTGAATATTCCTGAGAAATTGCATGTTCCTTTTGCCCGGACAGGTAGTTTTGGTCCCCGGAAGAGACCCAGGGTGATTTGGGTTGGATTTGGTAACGCAGCGATGTTTGCGTCCTTGAAGTTCGATGTGGATAGTGCTCTGAAGGAGTGTGGGATCGCGTCGGTGGATCAGCCATTCAGGGCCCACCTGACCCTTGGTAGGGTACGGAGTTTGAAAGACCTGCAAGGTTATTATGATGCCATAGAGGCTATGAAGGATCGGTTCAACGAACTGGTTCTTTTCGATAAACTGGTTTTCTATCGAAGTGAGCTGGGTAGCGGGGGACCGGTCTATATACCCCTGTATCAAATGGAATTCAAGAAATAGATGTGAAGCCCCGGGATCAACCTCTTTGAATGTCAATCAGGACATCATCCTTCATGACCAAATCGTTTTTTTTCACTGCTATGAATGTGACAATGCCGGATACGTGACTGTATATCTCATTCTGCATCTTCATGGCCTCAAGGATGATGATGGGTTCACCCTCCTTCACTTTGGCCCCATCCTCCACCAGGATATCGATAATTTTCCCTGGCATTGGTGCTTCGATGGACACAGTGGAAGAAGAATCGCCCTGTTTCTCCAGAAACCTTCTGCGTTTTAGGGAGATTGGAGTTTCAACGGTGAAAGAATGCCACACCCCATTGATCATTACTGTATAGTGGTTCTGGTTCTTCTCAATAACATCAAGCATGTACTTTTTATTCTTCCATACGATATATGAGAATCCGTTGGGATCCTCGCGAAGTTTTATATCCACCTTTTTCCCCTGGTACTTGATCTTCTTTTCAAGCGGGGTCTTGAACTCAAAAGCCTTATTGCTTGCGCTCAGGGCAATAAGTTTGGTTGGTTCTTTTTTCTTAGGTTCACGTGCCATAGCCGATTCCTGATTTAGCGTAAGCGTTTATTAAGCACCCAGGGGGCAATTTCCTTGCCTTTTTCCACGTAGAGCGGTTTGTCCTCAATCTCATGAACCTCCCTGGCATAATCATATACAGCAAAGAAAGCAGCCAGCATCTCTTCATCAGGTTCCTGGTGATAATGAATCTTCAACTCCTTGCTAATAAAGGAAGTGTTGAATTTCCCTTTCCTAAAGTTGTGGTTCTGCAGTACGGCCCTGCAGAAGGCCAGGGTAGTCTTGGTCCCTTTGATCCAGAACTTTCGAATGGCAATGCTGGAAAGTTGCAGGGCTTTTTCCCTGTCATCGGCATGGACGATCAGTTTGGCGATCATGGAGTCATAATAGGGTGTGATTACCGAGCCATCGCGTACGCCCGTGTCCACTCTTATATGTTCGCTTTCGGGCCATGATATTTTTTCGATGGTACCCAGGCTGGGAGAGAAGCCGGACTGTACATCCTCGGCATTGATTCGCCACTCGATGGCCCAGCCGTTTAGCTTAATATCTTTTTGTGTAAAAGGAAGTTTTTCCCCTTCAGCAATCCGAATCATCTGTTCAATAAGATCGATTCCAGTGACCATTTCGGTAACCGGGTGCTCCACCTGGATGCGTGTATTCATCTCCATGAAGGAGAAGTTGTTCTGGTCATCCAAAAGAAATTCTACGGTACCCGCTGAGTAATAATTTATCGATTTTGCAATAGTGATGGCAGCATTACCCATCACTTTTCTGAGGGCATCATCCAGCGCAGGTGAAGGAGACTCTTCCAGTAACTTCTGGTGCTTGCGCTGGACCGAACACTCCCTTTCACCCAGGTGAACCACATTCCCGTGTTTATCTGCCAGGATCTGGAATTCGATGTGCCTGGGTTCGCGGACGAATTTTTCAATGAAAACGTCTGGATTGTTGAATGCTTTTTCGGCCTCGTTGGTAGCCAGGTTGAACATGCGTTCAATATCCTTCTCCCTTTCCACCACCCGCATACCACGTCCACCACCTCCGGCAGCTGCTTTCAGGATCACAGGATAACCGACCTGGTTGGCAATCTTCCTTGCCTCTTCAGCATTCGCAACTGAACCTTTGCTCCCTCCCAGGAGGGGAACGTTATTGGCCTTTGCAAGCTCTTTTGCAATGGTTTTGTTGCCCATCCGATAGATGGCATCATGAGATGGACCAATGAAAACGATCTTTTCCTCTTCACACCTCCGGGCAAAATCGGGATTTTCTGCCAGGAAACCATAGCCAGGATGAATGGAGTCTACCCCGTGCTGCTTTGCCTGGTAAATGATCCGTTCGATATCCAGAAATTCAGGTGTGTCATCAAAACACTCAGAAAAATCGATGATCTCATCTGCTTCATCCAGATACCAGGCATTGGGCTCTTTGGCAGTCTTGATTACGAAAGCCCGGATGCCCATCTTTTTGGCAGTACGAATAATGCGGATGGCTATTTCGCCGCGGTTGGCTATGAGTATACTCTTAATCTTCATGTGTGAAAATTAAAGCGGTATATTGCCATGTTTTCTGGCAGGGTTGTTCATGAATTTGTTTTCAAGTGCCTCATAGGAACGGATCAGTCTCAGCCTGGTAGCTGCCGGATCGATTACTTCGTCGATAAAACCTCTCTCATCGGCCACATAAGGATTGGCGATCTCTTTGCGATATTTAGTAGCAAGCTCTTTCTTCATTGCCACAGGGTCATCTGAAGCCTCCAGCTCTTTCCGGTAAAGTATGGCTACTGCACCTTCGGGACCCATCACCGCAATTTCAGCTGTTGGCCAGGCAAAATTAAAATCCCCTCCCAGGTTTTTGCTGTTCATGACGCAATAGGCACCACCATAAGATTTTCGAAGAATCACAGTAATTCTTGGAACGGTAGAATCAGCAAATGCATAAAGCATCTTGGCCCCATGACGGATGATCCCATTATGTTCCTGGTCAATTCCTGGCAGGAACCCCGGTACATCTTCCAGGATGAGCAATGGCACATTGAAAGCATCGCAGAATCGGATAAAACGTGCCCCTTTGGTGGACGAGTTTATATCAAGTGTGCCAGCCAGTACTTTTGGCTGATTGGCTATAATACCAATCACCTTTCCATCCAACCTGGCAAATCCAATAACTATGTTCTGGGCATAGTTTTCTGAGATCTCGTAAAATGAGCGTTTATCAGTGATCAGGTTGATCACATCCTTTACATCATAGGGTTTATTAGCATCATCGGGAACAATGTCTCTTAACTTCTCTTCTATGTCCTTTGTTTCATCTTCAGAAAGCTCCATTTCTGGAGGATTCTCCATGTTATTTGCAGGAAGGTAGGAGAGAAGATGTCGAACCCCCACGAGGGTATTCTCTTCGTCCTCAAAAACCATATGTGCCACACCACTCTTTTTGGAGTGGATCCCTGCACCTCCCAAATCATTCAGGGAGACATCTTCGTTTAATACCTCTTTTACCACATTGGGCCCGGTCACGAACATGTAACTGGTAAGGTTGGTCATGAACACAAAGTCGGTGATTGAAGGCGAGTAAACTGCGCCTCCGGCAGCAGGTCCCATAATCACCGAGATCTGCGGGATCACTCCTGAGGACTGCACGTTCCGGTAAAAGATCCCGGCATAACCAGCCAGACTGGCCACTCCTTCCTGGATCCTTGCACCGCCCGAGTCTATCAAACCGATCATGGGAGCACCCATTTTCTGGGCCATCTCCTGGATCTTCATGATCTTGGCTGCATGCACCGATCCCAGTGAACCACCCATCGTGGTGAAATCCTGTGAATAGGCAAAAGCAAGTCTCCCCCGGATCATTCCGTGACCAATAATCACACCGTCGCCATAGGCCTGTTTCACCTTACCAAAACCGGTATCGGTCCGATCGGCAGTGACATAGGCATCTATCTCTTCAAACGTATCTACGTCAAAAAGGATATTGAGTCTCTCCCAAGCGGTCAATTTACCTTTTGAATGCTGTTTTCCTTCCGATTTGGCATCGTGTTGCGTTTTATACAACTTTTGCCTATCAAGGAATCGGGTAAAGTTTCTTCCTTTAACATCCATACGTTAGATCGTATTGCTTAAGATCAGGACCTATCAAGGTAAAAAAAAGTTTAGAGGTCTCATAATCATGGGTGCAAAACTATAAATATATTATTAATTTTCGATTCCAATATCCGGATTTGTTAGTCTGCTATCACCAATCCCTTTGATGCAAAGGTAATTACTGGTATCTGTTATCGAACAGGGTTATATCCATTGAATTACCTGAATAGCTTACGGTCTGAAGGTGAAGCGATCTCCACCCATTCGAGGGGTATCAGTTGCCAGTTGCCCGGGAGTTCCGTGTGAAGGGTATCCTGCTCTGAAAGATATTGCATAAGGTAAAAGCGAAGATCAATATCTGTGGACCAGTTTATGCGGTTGGCGAGCTCATCCCCTGAGATCCCTGCCCCCAGGGTAAGATGGCCACCACCGCCGTTGCCTCTATAGGAATTGATAGCCACGTTGTAAGTTGCATCCTCTTCAAAAGGAGTCCCGTTGGTAAATCCCCCGATCGTTACGCGGTCACCCTCAGGTCGCCGGACATCTATCTTATAATCTATTCCTGCCGCAGAGGAGAAATTATAGTATGGATGAGCAAGCCTTCCCGGTGAGCCGGCCTTAAACTGCAAAAGGTGATCGTCCGGTCCGGTCATTGTATTGAACCAGATTCCTGCAGCATATTCAAGGAATCCATCAATTTCAGCACCACTGAGCTCCATTCTGTATAGCATATTTTCGAAGCGGTATAACTTAAACATATCGGAGACCAGCACCGCTCCTTCATCCAGCTTTGCAGTAAGGGAAAGGGGTGCTGTGAATGACAGATCTGCTCCAGACAGATCCAGCTGTACCCTGTGGATCAGGGCCATCATTGTTGAAGGTCCAAGCAGGGCATCTATTCCAGTCATCTCTTCAGCCAACCATGTGATGGTGTCCTTCAGGTACGTAGTTACCTTTTCATAATCTTTTCGAAAATGGGTCATAAAATCGCTGGATGGAGTATAATCATTCATGGGAACCATGGTACTTGTGATATCCTTACTTCCATCCCTGTTATATGTGATGGTTACCTCACCTGCAAACCGGGCGTGACTTCCCGGATCGATAACCAACACACTATCTCCGGTAGCGTTAACTACCCACTGGCTGGATACCTGGTGATCATGTCCTGCAAAAATCACATCAAATCCTGGCACCTGTTCTGCCACCATTAAAACTGCATTTTCGTTCAGGTATGGTTCCGGATTTCCACCATAACCGGCATCGGTGCCTGCATGGAATAATCCCACCACCAGGTCAGGATCCTCCCGATCTAATATCCTGGGGATCCATTCACGGGCGGTCTCCACCATATCCCGAAACTCCATTTCCGGCCATAGATTTTTCGGCAACCAGTTTGGAATGCCCGGCGTAATCAGACCCAGGACTGCAATCCGTTTTCTACCTGCTATTAGTATGGTGTAGGGCTTAAAATAGGGTTCCCCGGATTCTGAATGAACGGCATTGGCCGCCAGCCAGGGGAATTTGAGTTCAGATTGGATCTTATCATAAACCACAGGTCCGGTTTCTATATCGTGGTTTCCAACAGTTCCGGCATTATACCCCATGTAGTTCATGACCCGGGCTGAAAGATGCTCTGGTATGGGATCAATAAAGTTATAGTAGTAAACGGGGGGTTGACCCTGCAGAAAATCCCCGTTATCCAGAAGAAAAAACAGGGTGTCTTTCATTCTCCTTTGCTCAGACACATAATTATATATATGTGCCAGTGAATGATCGGATGCTTCTCTTTCAATAAAATCATATGGGTAGATCATCCCGTGCACGTCGGTGGTAACTGCAATTTTAACGATTGTATCGCTTGTATTACAGGCTGATGTTAACAACAGAGTGAACCACAATGCCCAAAAAAGAAATTGACTCATTCCCGCTAATTTCGATCAAGTAAAGATTTTTCTGCGAAATCGACAAATGTCGGTATAAAGACAACATTTTAATCGATAGTAAGCGAGATAAATGGGTATCAGTTTTTAAAAGACGGAGTTCAAATTGAGTAGTTTTGAGTAATGAAATATAGTATTAAATAATACACAATAGAAGTACTGCATTAATCATTAAAATGTAACTCTTAATCTCTTTAGCTATGAAAAAATTTTTACTCTTTTTTGCGGCCCCTGCACTTCTTGTAGGGGCTCTTTTTCTGCTTAGCAGCAACAACACATCCCCGGTTGGAGTGAATGATACAGCGGCAGAGTTGACCTTTGTTGGTTCCGATGTTTGTAAGACCTGTCATTCGGATAAATATGACACATGGATCGCATCAGGGCATCCTTATAAGTTCACAATCATAGAAGGAGGCCAGGAACCTACCTATCCGGCAGAAGCCATCAATTTTCAGTCACAATGGATGGATAGTCTGGGAGACGGAACACACACCTGGAACGATATCGCGGGTGTGATTGGTGGTTATGGCTGGAAATCGCGTTTTGTGGGAACCGATGGCCATATCGTTGGATCGGGAGGAAGTGCGTTTTCCACCGGACTTGGCCACAACCAGTTCAATTTCTTCGGAGGTGAGGACCATGGTTGGGTAAACTATGAGACCTCCAATATGAACAAAGTCTATAATTACGCCTGCTTTAAGTGCCATACAACAGGTGGAGATACCACCGGTACATGGTTGGCCGGAGTTGATGGCCTTGGAACTTTCACCGAGGGAGGAATTGGATGTGAAAGCTGCCATGGTCCCGGAAGTGCACACGCTGTGAGTATGTCCAAAGACGATATTGACAGGGTGTATGAATTTGCTCATCAGGACAACAGCCTGGGAGGCCTGGAGGTTGATGGGGTGGTCCAGACTCCGAATCCGGATGGAGATGATATCAATTTCCTCTGTGGTACCTGTCACAACCGCAGTTATACCAATTCCATTAATTCAAGTGGAGGCTTTATTAAGCACCACGAGCAATGGGATGAAATGATGTCCGGGCCTCATGCAGATGCCGGACTTAACTGTAAAACATGTCACAATCCACATGTGAGGACCATCTGGGACGGAGATGGCATCACCAAGACCTGCGGTGAGTGTCACACTGCTCAGGCTGCCACAATAAATCACTCAGGCAGTGCTACCTGTCTCGATTGCCATATGCCGTATGCTGCCAAATCAGGAACCACAAGGGGCATGAGTGGCTATAAAGGGGATGTTCGCTCACACCTGCTCAGGATTACTGCAGATACAGCCTCCATGTTTACAGAAGATGGTAGTGCGGTCAGGGATGACGATACCAGGGGCGCTTCACTGAGTCCCGCATACTCCTGCCTTGGATGTCACAATAACGATCCTGAAGATGGTATTTCGGAAAAAACCATTGAAGCAGCTGCTGCTGGTGCTGTCGGAATGCATGTGGATGCCACAAGGGTGTCCAGCTCTAATGCTCTGAATCTTGGAATTTATCCAAATCCTTCGAGCGGACCCACCAGGATCAGTGTGAATCTTCCGGCAACTGACCAGGTGAGTCTAAGCATTTACAATGCAGCGGGTCAGGTTGTTTATACATTGAATGGGGTTGTGTATCCGCAGGGCACTCAGGTTATTTACTGGGATGGAAGGAGCAATAACGGCTCTGAAATTAATTCGGGTTATTACTTTATCAAAGTTTCTTCGGGAACCATGACTTCCGTGGATAAATTGGTACTGATGAAATAACGATAGGCTAGCAGGTTTATCATTATATTTGTGTTTGAGAGGGGCTGCCTCAAAAGGGGCAGTCTCGCCGTTATTCTGAAGGATACTTTTTCGTAACGTGCTTATCCACTGCGTGAACAATGCCAGGTTACTTCCAAAGTATCCCTCAGAATTAATCAAAACCGGACTTTTGAGACAGC
>Ga0209013_10000147_pt1 | contig 55466 bp, 60 predicted proteins | sample Cruoilmetagenom2_FD_187291 | JGI IMG/M metagenome (GOLD analysis project Ga0209013, IMG submission 187291) | Oil polluted marine microbial communities from Coal Oil Point, Santa Barbara, California, USA - Sample 2 (SPAdes) (version 2) | ecosystem: Environmental > Aquatic > Marine > Oil seeps ...
CCCGCCCATCATTGCCGCAATCAAGGATCAGGTAGACCGACTCGATCAAGTGATCTTCGCCGGCTTCACGCACGAGCCCGCTGAGCGCCTCGCCCGCGACCTCATCGAGCTCGCACCGCCGGGTCAATCCCACGTGTTCTTCTCCGATAGCGGCTCCACGTCAGTTGAAGTTGCGCTCAAGATGGCGCTCGGGTATTGGCGCAATGTCGGCGAGCCGCGCAATCGCATCTTAGCGCTAGAGCATGGCTATCATGGAGATACGATTGGGGGAATGTCGGTCGGTGCACGCACCGTTTTCAATGCCCCCTATGCGCCGCTGCTCTTTGAGACGGGGCGTATCCCATTTCCCTCGGCTGGGCATACGCAGGACACCATCGACGTCCTCGATGCAGTGTGCGCGGAAGGCTCGGTCGCGGCACTTATTGTAGAGCCCTTGATCCTTGGGGCAGGCGGCATGCTGACGTATCCAGCCCGGGTTCTGGCCGAGATGAAACGTGTTTGCGAGGCCTATGGTGTGTTCTTCATCGCCGACGAGGTGATGACGGGATGGGGGCGGGCGGGCACGCTCTTTGCCTGCGAGCGGGCGAATGTCGCGCCCGACATCATTTGTCTCGCCAAAGGCCTGACTGGAGGGTCGGTGCCGCTTGCCGTCACGCTATGCCGACAAGAGATCTTTGATGCGCATCGCTCGACCGACCGTGCCAAAACGTTCTTTCATTCGAGCTCGTACACGGCGAACCCGATCGCCTGCGCCGCCGCTGCGGCTAACCTTGAAGTGTGGAAGAGAGAGCCCGTCGCCGAGCGCATAGCCATTCTCACCCAGCGCCAGGCGAAACACCTGAGATCCTTGCGCACTGATGCCCGCTTCAAGAACGTGCGCCAGCTTGGCACCATCACAGCGCTGGAGGTCGAGGTGCCGGATGCCGGATACCTGGCCGCCATCGGTCCAAAGCTCTATGCCTTCTTCTTGGAGCGAAAAGTATTGCTCCGGCCGTTGGGAAATACGATCTACGTCATGCCACCTTATTGCATCTCTGACGCGGAGCTGGACCAGGTCTACGATGCCATTCGCGCCGCCGCGGATTCGCTTGATGGCTGGGCGGCGACGTGAGCAAAATTCCTATGAACTGCGCGTTCATTGGCCTTGGGCACTATGCACCGGAGCGGCGTGTTACAAATGCTGAGATTGAGCAGCGACTGAGAGTAGAGCCAGGCTGGATCGAACGCCGCACCGGCATCCGGGAGCGCCGATATGCGGCACGCGACCAAGCCCTTACCGACATCGCCGCGAAGGCCGGCGACATGGCGCTCGAAGCGGCTGGCATCGATCGTTCCATGGTTGCGTTGACTTTGCTCGCCACCAGTACGCCCGACCATCTCCTGCCACCGTCTGCTCCGCTCCTCGCCCATCGACTTAGGCTCACGAACTCTGGCGCGATCGACATGGCGGGCGCTTGCGCAGGCTTCCTCTATGCGCTGACGCTGGCCGATGGTTTCGTGCGCACCCAACGCGCAGTCGTGCTCGTCGTAGGGGCAAATATTCTTTCGCGGCGCATTAATTCCACCGACGCAAGCACGTCTGCACTATTCGCCGATGCGGCTGGCGCAGTCTTGCTCGCGCCTACGGACAGGCCAAATACCGGCGTCCTCGGCGTACATCTTGCCTCCGACGGCAGCGGCTACGACCTTATAAAGATTCCAACTGGTGGCAGCCGCAGTCCCTTTGAAACAGGTATTGAAGGCGAAACGCTGATGGTGATGTCTGACGGAAAAGCCGTGTTCACGCGGGCCGTCGACATGATGGTTGGCACATCGCGCAAGGCACTTGCCCGCGCAGAACTCGCCGTTATCAATATTGACCGTTTCGTGCCTCACCAAGCCAACGCGCGGCTTATCGCGGCTGTCACGCATCAACTCAACCTCCCACAGAACAGAGTCATCTCGACCGTCGCCGACTACGGCAACAGTTCGGCCGCTACGATCCCGCTATCCATCTCGCTCTCGGCGCGGCAGAAGCAATTAGTGCACGGCGAGCGCCTCTTAATGTGCGCAGCAGGTGCTGGTTTCACAGGCGGGGCAGTTGTCTTTGGGATCTAGGTCACGAGGGGCAACTGATCTTTGGAATATTGCTTAGCCGCACTCGCGTGGGGCTGAGCAGCGGCGCACGCTCGGCTCGTCTCGGCGAGCCCGGAAAAGTAGGAACCTGGTCCAATGTGAGAACATCAACGTAATCAATATAGTTGCTGCGTATCTTGCGCTTGCTGTCGGTTCACATTTGGCAAGGTGACAATTGGTGCGTTTGACGAGGCCAGTCGCCTCGATGCACTTTCCCGACCCGTTGCTGTCATTCCCCTAATCTGGCGGCCGTGGACCACAACACGCAGGTAGGAGCCTCCATGGCTGGTCTTTCCCGTTCACTCGCCAACGCTAAAAACTATTACGACGTCATCGTCGTAGGCTCCGGCTATGGCGGCGGCGTCGCAGCCTCACGGCTAGCGCGCGCCGGCAAGAGCGTCGCCGTGCTGGAGCGGGGCCGCGAGGTTGTCACCGGGCAATTCCCGAGCCGCTTCTCGGACCTGAAAAACGAGATGCAGGTAACCGGCAAGAACATGCGAACCGGTCCGTCGTCGGCCATTTACGATGTACGCTTGGGCGCGGACATGCACGTGCTCGTGGGCTGCGGACTGGGCGGCGGCTCACTGGTTAATGCGGGCGTCGCACTCAGGCCTGACAAGCGCGTCTTCGCCGACGAGATCTGGCCAGGCCAAATCGCACAAGATGGACTTCTCGATGAAGGTTATCGCCGCGCCGAGCGCTGGCTTAGACCACAAAGCGATCCCAACGCCCGTAATCTAACAAAGTTCAAGGCCCTGGTAGAATCAGGAAAAGCAATCGACACGGCGCCTATCGCGCCGCGTGTCACCGTTAGCTTTGAAGAGAATGTCAATCCCGCCGGTATCACCCAACCAGCCTGCACGCGCTGCGGCGACTGCTGCGGGGGCTGCAACGTCGGCGCCAAGAACTCGGTAGCGCTTACCTATCTGCCGGACGCGGCGCGCCACGGAGCGGAGCTGTTTACACACGCGGCCGTGCGCCACATTTCCAAGGCGAGCGATGGGAGCTGGCAGGTGTACGTCCGGCGCATGGACGCTAACGGTTCCGTACCACAGGACATTGTAATCAGAGCGTCTGTGGTCGTGCTGGGAGCGGGCACGCTCGGCTCGACGGAAATCCTCTTACGTTCGCGTGAGCAGGGCCTCCGACTTTCAGACCGCTTAGGTCAGCGCTTCTCTGCCAACGGCGACATCATCGCGTTTGGCTATGGCGCCAAGATCCCTGTCGACGCGGTTGGCATTGGTCATCCCCCTAAGATCGAAGGTGTTGAGATCGGCGCCGCCGTGTCAGGCCAGATCGAGATCGACGATGAGAACGAGCTTGCCAACGAGCTGCGCGTGCAAGAAGGCGTGTTACCATCAGCTCTGGCACCGCTTCTACCTGCGCTATTCATCCCCAATGGGCGCATACTGGGTGCACTGCAGAGCCTTATCAACGGTGTCTACAAGGGCCCCTTCTCCAAGCTGCAGACATTTTTTGCGGTCTCACATGACAGTGCTTCGGGCCGATTCGTGCTCGACGACGATCGACTTTCGCTCGTTTGGCCAACGGCCAAGAATGAGCCCGTCTATGGACGACTCGACTCAATTCTGTCGGCGATCGTGCAAGAAGCGGGTGGCTCGTACGTCAAAAACCCCCTCAGCGGTACGATCATGGGTCATCAGCCTGCCACAGCGCATCCATTGGGCGGCGCCGGCATCGGACGCGAGCGCGACGTTGGTGTCGTCAATCACAAGGGCCAGGTCTTCGACGCAAGTGCTGGCAGCGCTTCGACCGCCGTGCACGAGGGCCTCTATGTGATCGACGGCTCAGTGATACCTCGCTCGCTTGGGGTCAATCCGCTTTTTACAATCACGGCTCTCGCCGAGCGCGCATTGTTGCATATGGCGCTCGACTATGGATTCAGATTCGACGATGCGGCTGTGACAGGAAGCATCGTCACGCCGGCAGATCCAAGCGCGTGCGTCGCGCAATGACAGTTACGCGGCTTCGCATCGTGGAAGCGGTTGTGTGCGTCGAACTCGTGTAGAACGCACCCTTGCAACCCAGCATTGCCATTCCGGATGCGCCATAACCCCCTCGGCCGGGGCTCCCCACCGAAAATAGTGTCCGAATTGCAAGACCACTTGGTTTCCATGACCACCCCTTTTGTTTGATTGCTGACAATGGGGCCCCACATGCGGCATATTTCGCAGGCACGAATAGGGCGCATAATGCTTGGAAGGTCAGACATCTTGAAGAGAATGGCCAAAGTTTTTTTAGTCTGCGCTGTCGCTTGGACCCTTTGTCCTCAGGCGACCTTTGCCGGTCCGACACTGGTGTTCAACATGGAGGACGGACACGTCCTCTATGCGGATGACCCAGATGTTCCCTGGTATCCCGCTTCTCTTACCAAAATGATGACGGCATATGTCACCTACGAGGCCATACGCAATGGTCGGGCCACGATGGATACCCGAGTCTACATTTCGCCCGCGGCGCGAAAACAACCGCCTACGAAATTGGGCCTTGGCGTTGGCAAGTACATAATGCTTAGTGAGGCTCTGCGCGCAATAATGATCAAGTCAGCCAATGACGTCTCCGTGGCGATCGCGGAAACGATTGGTGGCGATGAGCAATCTTTCGTCAAACAGATGAATCAAAAGGCGGCCGAGCTTGGAATGCTGGGCACCCACTTCGTCAATCCGCACGGGTTACCCGCCATAAAGCAAGTAACAACCGCACGGGATATGGCTCTTCTTGCGCAGGCGCTGCTGCGCGATTTTCCAGAGCACGCGCCGATCTATGCCCAGATTGAAGCAAAAGTCGGCAAGCGGCTGCTGCGCACGCACAACGCCATCATCGTCAGCTATCCTGGTGGCGACGGCATCAAGACTGGTTACACATGTGCTTCTGGCTATAACCTTGTGGCCAGCGCAACCCGCAACGGAAACAAGATCATCGCCGTTATAATGGGCGAGAAATCAGGCGCCAAGCGCACGGTGAGGGCGACAGCACTGTTGGAGCATGGATTCAAGTATCTGCATTGGAAGGCGTTGTTTCCGACACCGCGTGTCGAAAGCCTCCCGAGCAGCTTGGTGAACCCTAGTCTGCAACCCAGTGACGACATACTCAAGCGCTATCGCGCATGCACTGCGCCGCCACCTCCACCAAAAAACGCCGCAAAGGTGGCCAAGAGGACCAAGAAAAGGTACCGCAAAAGAAAGCGCCGCAAAAACTAGCGACGCGACTTGGGATTGGACACTACTTTTCTCTCGATCACATCCCAAATAAGCGCGGCAATATCGGACCCACCGAATTCTTTAACTTGGCGTATACCCGTTGGCGAAGTGACGTTGATCTCAGTGAGATACGGCCCAATAACGTCGATGCCGGCAAACAGCAGGCCGCGCATCTTGAGTTGGGGGCCGAGCCGGTCGCAAATCTCCTCGTCTCGCAGCGTCAGCGTCGTGGGCTTCGCCACGCCGCCAACATGCAAGTTCGAGCGCGTTTCGCCTTCTGGTGGAAGCCGATTTATGGCGCCAGCAAACTCGCCGTCGACAAGTATGATGCGCTTATCCCCTTCCTCAATTTCAGGGCGGTATTGCTGCACCATGAACGGCTCGCGGAACACAGTCTGGAATAGCTCCACCAAAGAGCCAACGTTTGTATCTTTGGGCCCTATGCGGAAGATTGCAGCGCCACCGTTACCATAGAGGGGCTTGAGGATGACGTCCTTGTATTCCGCCCGGAAGCCTTGCACGTCATCAAGAGAGCGAGTGATGATTGTGGGCGGCATCAGGTCAAGAAAGTCGAGGACAAATACCTTTTCCGGCGCGTTGCGTACTTGGGCCGGATCATTGACGACGAGCGTCTCTGGATGGATGCGCTCTAACAGATGCGTCGTTGTAACGTAGCTCATATCAAAGGGAGGATCTTGACGTAGCAACACGACGTCGCGCGTTGATAGATCTTCAACGCAGGGCTTCGAAAGCTCGTAGTGATCGCCTTCCTTGTCCTCAACTTTCAGCTTCGCACCCAGTGCAAGCAAGCGTTGCCCATGCAGGGCAAGGTCCTGCGGGACGTAGTAGAACATGTCATGCCCGCGCCGTTGCGCTTCGAGCAGAATCGCGAATGTGGAATCGCCGCGGATATCGATCCGCTCGATAGGGTCCATCTGGCAGGCAATGCGCAGGGTCATTTGTGAGGACGTGCCCCGAAATTGCTGGAATCGCAAGGCCGCAAATGTTGATGGGCCAACCCGCCCCCCTCACAATTCGTTCGCGACGCGGCAAATGCGGCGAAACGCTATCATGCGTCACGGCGTGTCAGGCGCAGCCCCAGATCGTATACGCGGGCCCTGGGCACACCGAGTGCTTCGGCGATTAATTTGGAAGCGTCGCGCAAACTTGCATCCACAAGAGCGGTTTGAAGCTGCACGGTGATGTCCGCATCCGTGACCTCTTGCCTTTGTGGCGGTCCGACGACAATTACTACCTCACCCTTGATCGCCTTGCCCCTTATCGATGCTGCCAAGTCGTGGATTGGTGCGCGTTGCACCTCTTCATGCAGCTTTGTCAGCTCACGCGCCATGGCCGCGGGACGGGTGCCGAGTTCAGCCGTGAGATCAGCCAAAGTCTCTGCCACACGCGAAGGCGCCTCAAATAGCACCAACGTCGAAGAGATATCTTTCAATTCGGCGATGCGTGCACGCCGGGCCGCCGTCTTGGCCGGCAAGAAACCGGCGAAAAAGAATGCATCGGTCGGCAGTCCGGCCACGGAGAGCCCTGCCAGTGCGGCAGACGCTCCCGGCAGGCATTCCACACGGTGACTAAGCTCAAGCGCGCCGCGCACGAGTTTAAGCCCGGGGTCAGAGATAAGCGGTGTACCTGCATCCGATATGAGCGCGACTCGGCGGCCTTTCTGCAAGTCGGCCAGAACACGTGGACGCTCGCGGGCGGCGTTGTGTTCGTGGTAAGGCCGCGTCGGCGTGACGACACCGTAGTGGGCCAGAAGTGTGCGGCTGTGCCGCGTATCCTCGCAAAGGATCAGATCGGCACGGCCAAGAACAGACAGCGCCCGCAATGTGATGTCGCCAAGATTACCAATCGGAGTAGCAACCAAATAGAGCCCCGACGCGAGTTCCTCATCGAGATGCCGCTGCATCTCAGCGACGGCGCGGGTGGCAATCGCGTTAGTCTCGCGTTCGAAGCTGCTCATCTCTTGCTCATTCGTCTGGTGCGACAAGGTTTTCGACAGTCATGCGCCGAAAAACTGTGACAGTGGCGCCGTGACACTTTCGCCGCGCCGATGGAATGTCTAACCAAATGTAATCGAATCGTTACACTGTGACCGCTGTGGAGACCATTAGGATCCAAGCAGCTTAGGGCGGAGCTTGGGGGGGCGCCACCTGATGCGCATGAGCTTTGGAGTGGCAAGGAGCAGCGCGCCGGCTTGGCGTACCAATGCAGCCGCCGTTTGCGCGGCATTGCTGACGGCCTGCTCCACGGGCGGAGGACCCTTCGACGCCCCCACCGCGGCAATCGTTCCGCCACTCACTGATGGCGGCTCCGAGAACCGGCCTCCCGTTAAGATTGCGTTGCTCTTGCCGATGGGCGGCATGGGTGAGACCGCGGCCGTAGCCAAGAATATGAAGCGAGCCGCCGAGTTGGCGCTTTTTGAGCGAAACGACCCCTCGGTACAGCTTGTGACGAAGGACGACGGTGGAACAGCTGCAGGCGCTCGCGCTGCTGCTGATGTCGCTGTCCACGAAGGCGCAGAGATCATCCTCGGCCCACTCTTTGCGAAATCCGTAGTCGGCGTGACACGCGTTACGCGTCAGGCACGCGTGCCTGTGGTCGCCTTCTCGAACGATACGCAAGTAGCTGGCAACGGCGTCTATCTGATGAGCATCCTGCCGGAGCAGGAGGTCAGCCGCATCGTTGCTTACGCCGCCACGCGTGGAAAGCGAAGCTTCGCGGCGCTCATTCCCGATACTGCCTACGGCAATGTCGTGGAGCCGGCGTTCCGACGCGCAGTTGGGCGAGCGGGCGGCTCCGTTGCCATTGTCGAAAGATATCCGTCAGGCGCCAATGGCATGCTCGGTCCAGCCAAACGCGTGGTTAAAGCAATCAGAACCGCCTCAGCCGCGGGCGCGCCGGTCGATGCTCTGTTCCTTCCGGGGGGCCATGAAGCACTTCCGCAGATGGGTCCTGTGATCGCATACTCTGGCCTTGATACGTCGCGTGTACAACTGTTGGGCACGGGAGCATGGGACTTCCCGTCACTTGGTCGCGACAGCTCGTTTGTCGGCGGTTGGTACCCAAGCCCAGACCCCGTCGCTTGGCGCGCGTTTTCGGAACGCTTCGCCAAAACATTTGGTACAACGCCGCCGCGTATCGCTAGCGCCGCCTATGATGCCATGAGCCTCGCCATCAGCCTGTCGTCGAATCCGCCCGGCACTCGCTTCACGCCCGGCAATTTGACTCGTAAGAACGGCTTTGCCGGTGTCGATGGCGTTGTACGCCTGGAACCAAACGGGCTGAGCCAGCGCGGCCTCGCAGTGCTCGAAGTACAGACATTCGGCGCAACCGTCATCGACCCGGCTCCGCGCTCGCTCTACGGCACTCAGCTGTCGTCAGTTCAATAAGATCATGGACGGCTTAGGCGGCGAGCGCGCCGTCCTCTTCCGTCACGACGGACTCAGGTTCAGCAATAAGCGGCTTAGAAACCGCAACCGGCACGGCTTGCTGCACCGGCTTCACGTTCATTGTAGGCATCGCCATTGCCAGCTCAGACAATAGATCTTGGAGCGCATAGTCTGCCGCGTTCAACTGGCGGGCGGCAGCCCTTTGACAACCCCGCACTCGGCCAAAGTTGGCCACGCCGGCTTCAATCACCCCAGCCGCGCGAACCAAATGGTTCGAGCGCGAAAGAGGCGCGCACTCCTGGTAGACTGGGCTCTCAGCCCGCCGTTCAGCGGTGGAGCAATCGAAAATCCAGCTCCCGTAGAATATAATTTTATTGTTCCAGAAATCGATAATAGCTTTATTCAAGAAAGTCCTAATTTTCGCGCCGAACCTTATTGGCTCAAAGCTTTGCCATTCAATATATGAATCATTTTTCCCAAAGTTAGGCTTCGATTCGAATCCGTAATTCATGCGGCATCGTCCTGTCTTAAAGAATTAACAGGCAAATCTATTTTCTTTGGGAAACTGAAGCGGATGCGAATCAGCCCAACGTTGTTTCATAATTTTTCCAGACAATTGTTAACGAAGTGCTAACCATGATCTAACCGCGATCATTCGCGCGGAGCATAAGTAAACCCGCTTTCGCCATGGGTTGCGATATGAGCGTATAGCTTAGTCGCCAGCCGGCGCCGCGGCGCTTCAGGGCAGGTAGCGGTAGTGCCCGGTGATCTTTTCCGCGAAAAGCCGGTTCTCTTCCTGCACGCCGAAACCGCGATTGTGAATGATGAGCGGCACGCCACCTGTCGCCTCGACGTCTGAAACGATAGCGATGTGCGCCTTCGAGAACCAGGCTGTGGGGACGTAGTAGGTCACGATATCGCCCGGCATGTAGTCATCCGGATTGCTGGAGATGGGAAGCGAACGGCCCTTTTGCGCGAAGAATTTGCGCAACACCGAAACGCGGCGGTGATCGATATTGGTGTCACCCGAGCCCACGCCCGCCTTATGTACCTCCACTTGTAGATCAACGCCTAGCCAGCGATAGGCACGCACAATTACATCGGTGCACACCCCGAAATACCAAGGTACGTCTCCATCGGGATAGGGGATCTGGCGGTAGCCTGGATTGTAGATGGTTGGAATCCAAGTCTGCGCACGCGCCGCCCAGACGAGGTTGGCGCCATTGTCGGTCAACTGCACGGGTTGGTGGGCCACCCCAGCTGGCGCGGCCTCTATTCGCGAAGCGAATAGCGAAGGCCCCGAAATAATTGATACCGTACCCATTAAGATGACGCCGAAGCGAGCGAGTGACAGCATTATTTGTCGTCGAACCTCTAAAGCGACCGCGCCCGATGGTGCTCGAACTGCCATTCCGCAACAACCCTTGAAAGTGAGACGATCAAAACATGGAGTTGAGGCCGGCGCGCGGCACGCAACAACCGTTCATGGCTGAGGTAATTTGGGTCTTAGCGCGCGCTTAGAACTGTGGCTGGCTTGCGCATCGGACGCGAACCAAGAGGCAAGGACTTCGACGCAGAGGCCTTTTGCTGCCGAGCCGGGCCTGAATAACGATAGTGGCCGGTGACTTGATTATAGAACAATGCGTCCTCAAGCTGCGGCCCCCAGCCTCGATTATGCACAATCATTGGGCGCCCCGAGGCTGCGATAACATCGGACACAATGGCAATGTGCAGTTGCGAACCTCGCCCTAAGGGCTGGTGGTAAGTGACGATGTCGCCTGGGTGATAGTCCTCCGGAAACTCCGTTACTGGAATTGAATTGCCGTGCCGCGCGAAAAAGCGACGTAGCGTCTTGGTTCGGCGATGGTCGATGCTTGTGTCGCCTGTGCCAACCCTCGCTTTGTGTACCAGCACCTGCAGGTCGATGCCAAGCGTGCGGTAGGCACGAATGACGACGTCGGTGCACACACCGTACAAGGGCGGCACATCTCCCATCGGGAAACGGATAGTCCGGTACTTATCCGTGTAAATCACGAGGTGCTGCGTCTGCGCTCGCGCGGCGCGTGCAAGCCTGCGTCCGAAGCCCTCTGGATTTGCAGCTGTAAATGATGTCAGTAATCCCCTGCCGGCATTCTTCGAGGGCGCCTCGCACCTGCTCAGTAAGGCAAGGCTTGCCGTCCGCACACCGACCTCGGCCGGCAAAGACACGCCGATCAGTTCCGATGATGGAGAAGCGTTGAGTGCCGCTGGCGGCGGAGAGGCTTCAAGCCTCGCGAAAGTTGGGAGAGCTTCGCCGGCCGTACGAGGCAGAGACACCCGAAGCGGCGTGGTTGGCAAGGTCGCTTCAAGCACTGCGTGCGGTGAAACCAATGAAGCAATAGAGAGTGGTCCAGATGGCTTGAGCGCTTCAACGGAGGCACTAGAGTGGGGCGCCAACTCTGAGGGCGAAATAATACGGGCGAAAGTCGCCGAATTAACGGAGCGCGCAACCTGCCACTCAGGCGCGTGCCCTTGCATCAATGCTTGGGTAATGCCGACTGCGATCGTCATGAGCACGAAGGGCGTCATCAGGAGAAGCAAAACTCGGCGCTCTTCTTGAGAATACGACTCTGCAACAAGCGGCAACCGAATCGACAACGCTGTTTTCGAACATGGGCTGGAGCGCTGGATAACCCGCAGTGCAGTCGTTTGAAGCGGGCGGACGAGCGATTTGCGCGCAAGCTTGGCCTGCGACGGCGCGCGCGATTTGGAGGTCGCTTGCGCGGACTTGCGTTTCGGGGTCGAGGGCTTCTTCACGCGCGACGTGCCCTGATACTCCGTTTGCATGCTCCGTATAAACCGTATTTAGAGTGACGAGGAGCCTAAAAGGTGGGCCAAATATCAGCGTCAACAAACAGTACCTTCCGTTAACCTAAACCGACTAGCCCGCGAATGTCCCGCGGCGGGACACCACGGGCCCTGAGATTGCTCAATCCGGCATCCGCAGCACTCTTCGAAAGTTTGCGGCCATCCTCGGTGAGTAGGCGATGGTGGTGGTAGAGCGGCTCTGGCAGCCCGAGCAGCACTTGTAGGAGGCGATGCAGGTCGGTGGCGGCGAGCAGGTCACGCCCCCGCGTGACGTGGGTGATGCCCTGGCGCGCATCGTCGACCACCACAGCGAGGTGATAGCTGGCTGGCACGTCTTTGCGCAGGATCACAGCGTCCCCCCATCGCTCAGGCCGCGCCTTGATCGTCCTCGGGTGTCCGTCCTCATCGAGTTCCGTGAAGGTCAACGGCTTGCCGCCAAGCTGGTGCTTGGCAGAATTCAGCGCGCGGACCATGTCGAGCCGCAACGCAAACGGTTGCCCCTCACCAACGCGGTCGTCGATCTCGGCTTTCGAGAGGGATTTGTGCAGTCCTGGGTAAAGCGGCGCACCATCTGGATCTAATGCATCTTTCTCCGCCGCCTGCAGGATCTCCGAACGCGACGCGAAGCAGGGGTACAACAGGCCTCGGCCCTGAAGAAATTGTGCAGCTTCGCGGTAGACATCGAAGTGCTGCGATTGGCGCAGCACTGATCCCTCCCATGAGACGCCAAGCCATGCCAAGTCAGCCAAGATCCCCGAGACGTACTCCTCGCGGCAACGCGCAATATCGATGTCCTCGATGCGCAGCAGCAGTTTTCCGCCCCATTGTTCCGCGGCGTCGAAACAAAAGAGGGCGGAGAACGCATGGCCGAGGTGGAGAGGCCCATTTGGGCTCGGGGCGAAACGCAGAACCGGTGATCGCGTCATGACTGCGAGAATTTTCCCAGCTTACCTGCAATTATCGGAGCGTCTGGACCCGGACAATATAGGTGGTCGCAATGGCCTCAGCCCCCGGGCATAAAAGAGATTTTCTACTTTGTGGTAGATCATCGCCCCGCTGTTGATAAGCCGCGACAATCCGAATTGAAAACGAGTCCCTCTTCCGAGGTCTGATCGACTTGTTCAAGAACTACCCCAACCGGATAGCCAATCAGAAAGCTGTGGCGCTCATTGCGCAACATCGTCCAATCTCCGCGCTTCTTACTCGCGGACCAAGACGCATTCCTAGAGATCAAGAGCCTTACAAACAAGCCGCCGACAGTCGCATGCCGCACACTGCCACGTGCCATCATGGGAGCTGAAACGCTTTGAGAGGCTAATTACTTATTCTATTCTCCAAACTTCCAAGACGGAAGAACGTGGCGCAGTCCCGGCACATGAAACAATGCGATAAATCGCGAACTATCGAGACGGAAGCTGATATGCGCGCAGGGGTACGCGTTCTGCGGCGCAAGTGCGCTGATCTGCGTCGCGTACACGACCAATCTGGCGACCCACCCCTGAGCCGCTATGCGCCTGGCTTCGAAGGGCTGGCCCGCATCATCGTCGGGCAGCAGTTGTCGATTTCTAGTGCTGAGGCTATTTGGCGGCGAGTACGCACTGCCGTCGCGCCGATGGAGCCAGCTTCAGTGTCGGCGTTCTCCGATGAGGATCTGCGTGCAACAGGGCTTTCCCGGGCCAAGGTGCGCACCTTGCGCGCCATTGCCCAGGCCGTAGACAACGGACTCAATCTGGAGCAGCTCTCCAAAGAACCGGAGGGCACGGTTCGTGAGGCGCTCATCGCCATTCGCGGTGTCGGCCCGTGGTCGGCCGACATTTTTCAGCTCTTTTGCATCGGCCGGGCGGACGCCTTTGCCGCAGGCGATCTTGCGTTGCAGATATCAACTCAAAATGTCTTTGGTCTCAAGGAGCGCCCCTCTTGCGAGGAGCTTTTTGAAATCGCAGAGCGTTGGCGCCCGTGGCGGGGTGTGGCCGCAAGGATGCTATGGAGCTTCTATAAGCTGGGGCCAGAACGCGGGAAAGTGTCATAACCTCATAGATTCACTAAAGATTCGACAGGCACAAGTGCTCAGACTTGCGGCGCGGGCTACCGTCCTTGGAGACCTTCACAGAGTTGACGCGCACGGTTAGTATTCCGCCGGAAATGTTTGGGGGAAAGTGATTCGATAGCGAGAATTTACAGGACGCTAGAAACGTGAATGCGCACGCAGCCATTCCGGACTCTTTTCCGGCCCTAGTCCTGAACGCCGATTTCCGGCCACTGAGCTACTATCCGTTGTCGCTCTGGAGCTGGCAAGAATCGGTGAAGGCCGTTTTTCTTGATCGCGTCAATATCGTCTCCGAATACGACCGTTACGTCCGAAGCCCCAGCTTCGAAATGCGTGTGCCCAGCGTTGTCTCGCTTAAGACCTACGTAAAACCGGCACTTTATCCGGCATTCACTCGGTTTAACGTGTTCCTCCGCGACCGCTTCACCTGCCAATACTGCGGCGACAAGGACGACCTGACCTTCGACCATCTTGTCCCTCGATCGCAAGGCGGTCAGACCCGCTGGGACAACGTCGTCGCAGCTTGCGCCCCCTGCAATTTGGATAAAGGCGGCGAATTACCCGACGAAGTAGGAATGTTTCCAAAGCAGCTGCCCTACCGTCCGACCGTCTTCGAGCTGCATCGCAACGGCCGGCTCTTCCCGCCGAACTACCTGCACAAGAGCTGGCTCGACTATCTCTATTGGGATACCGAGCTGGAACCGTAAACTGCTCAGTGCAAGCAATCGGACAACAAAAAGGCCCCGGCGAATTGGCCGGGGCGATTCCCTCCTAATGCAAAACGAACCGTATGAGACGGACTCAGGCTGCTCGTTTCACAGTCTGCGCGCAAAGAACCTCGGCGATCACCTCTACTGCTTTACCCCAGTCATTTGCTGCCCGCTCGTCGTCGCATACGTCGAAAGCGCGCATGGCATCCATTGGATTGCCGCCATCGCGGAAAATGCGCGCGCAGGATTGACGCGCATATCCCACCGCCTGATGCCACTGCATAGGATTTACGTGACGGGGGTTCATCAAAACACCTCCTTGATTTTGTTACGCGGTCGGCTAGTCCCGACTATGTGCACCCCTTCGAGGGGCGGCAGGCACACAGAGCGCACTGGCATCACTACGCAGAACCCTGTCACGCAATGCCTTAAGGAGATTTTCACTCCAACACTCCACGTGCCTGCCATCTCATTGGAGGGTCACTTACCCTCCGAACCTCTAAATTTACCTGCCCGTGTGGGCCCGAGTTGAAATTTCTACCGGCGCGGGAGACGTGCCTTGGATGGAATTCAGCACTGAAGCCACAACTTCTGGAAGGGAACGCCACTCATTTGACTGCGATGTCACTACAAACCTCATACTACTCTCATACGCGGTTCTGCCCGCCTGCCCACTAGTACTCTTCGACTCACGGGCAAATAACCTTTGGGCTGACGCGCGGGATCTAACACGATACGCAAAGACTTGCTCTGTACCTGGGCCCAAACCTGAAACGCGACCCAGGCCGGCAAACCGCTCGAAAATACGCCTTGACGTTTTCCTCCGAGCGGTTCGCCTTAATTCCACAAACACGCACTTCAGCGTGCTGCGGGGAGTTCGTTGATACGCAAACGCAATCCTACGCAACGCTACAGTACGCAACGAACACTCTTGGTTACGCTGTACGGATGTGTTTCGCAGAACACTTGACGCAACGAACTCAGACGCAGGGGTTCCTGCCGTAACTGACTCGCCCAACCGCGATACGCTGCGGCTTAACTCATACAAAGGCGACACCGATAACCGGCGACTACGCAATACGCTTGTCACTAACCGTCCCCCCTCACTTGACGGGTTCGCAATGTGCTCTGCGAACGAGGCCAAATAGACAGTTCCTTTTTGACAACCGCGTGGCACTCTCGTGGCCGACCCGCGGTATTTAGATTGACAGTTGGTGAACGGGAGAAAGATTGGGGCAAGCGCCGCCTAAGGCATGTGTGGATAAGCTGTGGAAAACTCTAGCTTGGCTAGTCTGACGGCACTGAATCGGCCGCTGCGCGCAGGCTTGTGCCAAAAACCACAAGCGAGGCGACAACGTTCCAACCCGCAAACGAAAGCCCGGCAAAACGCCAAGCGGCCTCGTCACAGCGTATTACGTTGGTGTTGGGTAGCGATTGAAGAAGGCCGCCCGCCGACGTCGTGAGTTCTTGTGCACCTGCGCAAGAATCGGGGCCCGGCCAAAATCCCCACTCCGCGCCAGCGTGATAAACGCCGAGCACGGAATTCGCCAGGAACGCCAGCGACACAAAAAGAAAAATGAGGCCAGCTGGATAGCGCTGACCCGCGCTGACAAAAACGAGTGCGATGAAGAGGAAAGGCACTCCTATATAGTAGGCGTACCTCTGCTGCAAACAAAGCGGACAAGGCGCGTAGCCACCGATGTGCTCGAATGCTAACGCGGCAAGTATCACTCCAACCGTAATGATGAGCGCCAAGGCACCGGCTCTATAGGCTGCGCGGGCCGTTTCGTCGGGTTGGTCGATCCTCATAAGGAGCTCTTTCGTTCTTACCGCAGGTCTAGACCAAATACTTGATCACGATGAACCCGCCTACCAAGAGCACAGTGAAGATGGTTGTAACGAGGCCGAGGCGCTGCTCGATGAAGTCGCGCACCGGCCGGCCGAACCAGTAAAGCAGTCCCGCCACTAAAAAAAAACGCAAGCCCCGCGCCAACAAACTGGCGACCATAAATACAAGAAAGTTCAGCTGGGTGGCACCACTGGCAATTGTGATGACCTTGTAAGGAAATGGCGTCACACCCGCGATGAAAACGATCCAGGCGCCATAGTCATTGTAGCGGGAAGCGAACTGATTAAAAGATTCCGTGAAGCCATAGAAATTAAGTATCGGCTGCCCGATCAGCTCGAACAAAAAATAGCCAATGGCATATCCAAAGATGCCGCCGACCACTGAGCCCAATGTAGCAATAGTCGCGAACCACCAAGCCTTTTCACGCTGTGCCAGCACCATGGGCACCAGCATCACATCGGGCGGAATGGGAAAGAACGAGCTTTCGACAAACGAGACGCCAAACAGCGTCACAGGCGCATGCCTGTGCGCCGCCGCGCTCATCGTCCAATCGTAAAGACGTTGCAACATGTCGGGGCGTGATTAGTCGGCTGCGGCGCGAAAGTCCATCGGTGAATGCGCCCCCTCCGCACGCGCAGTGCTAATAGATAACCGCAACACGATCTCGTTCAGAACAAATCGGCCCTTATCGGTCGCACACAAACGCCAGGCGCCCACCGGGCCAGGAACGGCCTCGATGAGGCCGAGTTCAGCGAGTTCGGCGATCGCCGCCGGGGCTGGCCGCACCCCACCTTGGCCAACAAAGCGATCGAGATTGACGCCTTCAGTGAGCCGCAGTCCCATCAAAAGCATCTCGTCCGTCGCTTCTGAGGCCGTCAATGGAACAGCTTCCACTCGTCCATGGCCGTCGCGCTCAACCAGCTTCAACCAGCGCTCCGGGTTACGCTCCGCACTAATTGCATGACGCGTGCCGAACAACTTGAGACGCCCATGGGCCCCCGGTCCGACCCCTGCATATTCTCCCGTTCGCCAGTAAATCAAATTGTGCCGGCTCTCCTCGCCCAGCGTGGCATGATTAGAAATCTCATAAGCGGGAAGCCCTGCAGCGCCTGTCAGCTCTTGGGTGACGTCGTAGAGCGCTAACGCGTCATCGCTATCTGGCACGGATAGCTTTCCTGCCGCATGCAACGCGGCAAACGGCGTCTCTGGCTCGACCGTCAACTGATACAACGAGAGGTGGTCACCGGCGAGGTCAAGTGCTTCGCGCAATTCAGGCGCCCACTCAGCGGCGTTCTGACCGGGTCGCGCATAGATGAGATCGAACGAGAAGCGGTCGAAGGTTGCGCGCGCAATTTCGATCGCCGCCTTGGCTTCCGCTACCGTATGGATGCGCCCCAGCGATTTCAGCGCATCATCGCGCAACGATTGAACACCGAGCGAGACGCGATTGACGCCGGCCTCCCGGTAGCCACGAAAGCGTTGGGCCTCAACGCTCCCGGGATTGGCTTCCAACGTGATCTCTGCATTTCGATTGACCGTCCAAACATCGCCGATACGATCAAGGATGGCACCGACGGTGCCTACATCCATGAGCGACGGCGTTCCACCGCCGAAAAAGATACTCGCCACATTGCGCGGGCCGATGAGCTCGGCAGTTTGATCGATTTCGCGCAAGAACGCCCCAAGGAAGCGCTTTTGATCGACACCGCCAAAACGCACATGGCTATTGAAATCGCAGTAGGGGCACTTCTGAGCGCAGAATGGCCAGTGCACGTAGACGCCAAAATCCTGGTCTTCAGCCGGGCTTGACATCGAGGCAGGCGCGTTTGAGTTCATCGAATGCGCGGGTGCGGTGCGAGATTGCATACTTCTTCGCAGGCTCCATTTCACCGAAGGTCCGATCGTGGCCGTCGGGAACGAAGATTGGATCATAACCAAAACCGTTCGTGCCGCGCGGCGGCCACACTAGGCGCCCATCTACCTTGCCCTCGAAAAACTGCGTTGTCTCGTCAGGCCACGCAAGGCAGAGCACGGAGATAAAGTTGGCGCGGGGGCCTTCACCATTCCAAGCCTCACGCTTGCGCAGTTCATCATGCACTCGCTGCATGGCAACGGAAAAGGCCTTGTCTGGACCGGCCCACCGCGCCGAAAATATGCCCGGCGCACCGGCGAGAGCCGCAACCTCCAGCCCCGAGTCGTCCGCGAGCGAAGGCATCCCAGACCCTTTGGCCGCGATAATTGCCTTGTGGCGGGCGTTGCCCTCAAAAGTCGGCTCAGGCTCGTCCGGCTCGGTCAATCCCAGATCGGTCGCCGCCACCGCATCAAGGCCATAAGGTGCGAGCAGTTGGTTGATTTCCCAAACCTTGCCAGGGTTGTGGCTTGCAACCACCAAACGGTCACCTCTCTTTAATTGCCGCATCGTCAAAGACCCCAAATTCTCGCCTCGGCAAACTCCAGGCAGTTGCCGGCCGGATCTCGAAAGTAGATTGAGCGGCCGCCACCGGGCCATTCAAAGTCGGCTTCGATAGCGATCCCTTTTTTTTCCAGATACACACGCCAGGCGGCAATCTCCGGCGCGCTCGCACGAAAACACACATGCCCGTGGCCACGCGCACCATGTGGCGGGACGGGAAGCGGGGCCTGAGGCGCTGGGGGTACTTCGGTTGCGTCCGGGTTGAAATAAAGGAGCATCTGGTCGCCACACCTATAGAATACCTGGCGTCCTTTCATCTTCGCATATGGCTCCATTCCCAGCACATCCTGGCAAAAGCCCTCGATCGCGCCCAGGTCCGTCGCGTAAAGAATGGTCTCAAGGATGCCTTGCGGCGTCATGACAGAGCGTCCCGCTGCCAGGCCGGCACACCTCAGGTCACCGTCAGATTCTGAAGCGCAACCAGCTCTCCGATACCCTTCTTGGCAAGTCCCATGAGCTGGTCGAAGCTTTCTTGGCTGAATGCCTCAGTCTCGGCCGTGCCTTGCACCTCGACGATGCCGCCCTTGCCCGTCATGACGAAGTTGGAGTCCGCCTCGGCTGCCGAGTCCTCAGCATAGTCAAGGTCAAGCACCGGCACTCCCTGGTAGATCCCACAGCTCACCGCGGCGACCTGATCACGCAGAACGTCATCCTTTACCATGTCGCGCAATTTCATCCATTGGATGCAGTCATAAAGCGCCACCCATGCGCCGGTGATCGCCGCGGTCCGGGTGCCACCGTCTGCTTGGATCACATCACAATCGACGCTGATTTGGCGTTCTCCCAGCTTCTCTAAGTCTACGACAGCGCGTAGAGATCGCCCGATCAAGCGCTGGATTTCCTGTGTGCGTCCAGACGGGTGACCTACCGTTGATTCTCGCCGGGTGCGCTCACTGGTGGCGCGGGGTAACATTCCGTACTCGGCCGTCACCCAGCCGCGGCCCTGGCCCTTGAGCCAAGGCGGCACCCGTTCTTCTAGGCTTACCGTGCAAAGAACATGAGTGTCACCGAACTTGATGAGGCAGGAGCCCTCGGCATGCTTGGAGACTGCGCGCTCAATGGAGACACGGCGAAGCTCGTCGGAATTGCGTTTTGATGGTCGCATAGAGGTAAACTTATACCGTGCTTGTTGCCGACAGCCGGCCAGAACCCTAAGGGAGGCCCACCCCTGCTTCAACCAAAACCGATAGGGAATTTGACGCGGCAGACCAGGCTTTCCTAATCTTCCTGGGATTTATTCTAGCCCTTAGAAATCCAGAATCATGACCGAAGACGTCAGCGAACTCAACAAACTCAGCGATCGCTCCCGCACCATTCTCCGACAAATCGTCGAGTCATATCTGACGACGGGCGAGCCTGTTGGCTCGCGCAATTTATCGCGCGTCCTGCCGATGACCTTGTCCCCAGCTTCTATCCGCAATGTGATGTCAGACTTGGAGCAACTCGGCCTCATCGCCGCACCCCATACCTCCGCAGGACGCCTGCCGACCCAGCTTGGGTTGCGACTCTTTGTCGATGGCCTACTTGAGATCGGCGATCTGACTTCGGAGGAGCGACGCAAGATTGAGGCTCAGATCGTGACCAAGGGTCAACGCTCGATTGATGACGTCCTAAGCGAAGCAAGCGAGATGATTTCTGGCTTGTCGCACTGCGCCGGCGTGGTGCTCGCTGAACAGCAGGTGGCCCGTTTGAAGCATATAGAGTTCGTGCCGCTGGAGCCGGGCAAAGCGCTTGTAGTGCTTGTGGGAGAGGACCAGCTCGTCGAAAATCGAATTGTCACGCTGCCTCAGGGGCTACCGCCATCGGCACTGGCGGAGGCGGCGAACTACCTCAATACGCATATCCGCGGCCTCACCATTGCCGAGTCGCGCGAATACGTGGAAAAAGAGTTGCAGAATTCTAAAGCGGAGCTCGATGGACTGACGCAGAAGGTTATAAAGGCAGGTTTGGCGGAATGGTCCGGTTCATTCGATGATCGTCAGAGCCTGATCGTACGTGGCCAGTCGAACCTGCTGAAGGACGTCTCGATCCAGGATGACTTGGAGCGCATCCGCCGTCTGTTCGACGATTTGGAGCAAAAGCGCGATCTCGTACAGCTTCTCGGCTTATCGGAGAGTGCGGATGGCGTGCGTATCTTTATTGGTTCTGAGAACAAGCTATTCTCGCTATCCGGTTCGTCGCTGGTCGTTGCGCCATTCCACGACGATAGCCGTAAGATCGTCGGTGTTTTAGGTGTAATCGGGCCCACTCGCATCAACTATGCTCGGATAATCCCTATGGTCGACTACACGGCTAAGCTTGTTAGCCGCTTGTTGACTTGATTTCTTCAAAGCATCGCCTGATATCGGTCTCGGGTGAATTGGTGAAAGATCCCTTCCTAGCTGGCTATGACCAAAACGGGGATTGCGATTAAGGGATAGGAACCGCCGACAAGCGGAGATGTCATGACGGACGAAAAGAAGATGGCTGCTGACGCAGACGATCCAGGCAGTGTCGAGGAACGGGGACCTGCTTCAGAAACAGGCAAGCCCGCCCAGGATGCCGCCGTTCTAGAAGTTCAGGTCGCAGATCTGACCGACCGCCTGTTACGGGCGCATGCTGAAATGGACAATCTCAGAAAGCGAAACGAGCGTGACAGATCGGATATTGCGAAGTTTGCTATCAGCAAGTTCTCCGGAGAAATTCTAGCTGTCGGAGACAACCTGCAGCGAGCGATTGCCGCCGTGCCACCTGGCGCTGCCGAAACGGACCCGGCGCTCAAAAGCCTGATAGACGGCGTTGCCATGACCGAGCGTGAGTTTCTGAATGTGCTGGAGCGCAATGGCGTAAAGCGGATCGATGCCGAGGGAGAGCCCTTCGACCCGCACAAGCACCAGGCCATGACTGAGGTGCACGATCCGAACGTGGTCGCAGGAACTGTGGTGCAAGTCTTTCAGCCTGGCTACATTATTGAGGGTCGTATCCTACGCCCGGCAATGGTAGTAGTGGCGAAAGGCGGTGCTAAAAGGGCTACAGTGGACGCAGCGACTCCTCGCGCCGAAGCAGCCGATGACGGCACTCAAGCTGGCCAGGACGACGCAAATCACAACCCTTAAAGGACCGTCTGGACAGCACTCTGCGCTTTCCGATTAGCGGTCGTTATCTAGCCTCGATCACTGTTCGCGCCGACTGGGATGCAACTGGCGGGGAAATTTGATCACACGCGGGCGGCCTAATCCCGTTGCGCATCCAAAAAGCAACCCTATATATGCGACGGATATTGTTAAATACTCCAAAGGGGACCGAACCTAGCGCGCAAATGCCGCAAGCAGGGGTGATCCGGACGCCGAGATCTCGGGTCTGGCAGGTCTGCCGCAAAAAGATAAGGATAGGCACATGGCAAAAGTAATCGGCATCGACCTTGGAACCACCAATTCTTGTGTGGCGGTAATGGAGGGCGGCAAGCCGAGAGTTCTCGAAAACGCCGAGGGTATGAACACGACGCCATCAATCGTGGCCTTCACCGATGACGGTGAGAAACTTGTCGGCCTGCCAGCCAAACGCCAAGGGGTTACCAACCCGGTCAACACATTGTTCGCCATCAAGCGCCTGATCGGGCGCCGCTACGACGATCCCATGGTCGAGAAGGACAAGAAGCTCGTCCCCTATAAGATCGTCAAAGGCCCCAATGGCGACGCCTGGGTAGAGGCTCAGGGCAAGACCTATTCTCCTCAGCAAATCTCAGCTTTCACATTGCAGAAGATGAAAGAGGCGGCAGAAGCCAAGCTCGGTGAGACCGTTACGCAAGCCGTCATCACGGTCCCTGCTTACTTCAACGACGCCCAGCGCCAGGCAACCAAGGATGCCGGCAAGATTGCCGGTCTCGAAGTGCTGCGCATTATCAATGAGCCAACCGCGGCCGCGCTCTCCTATGGCCTGGAGAAAAAGACGGAGGCCAAAACCATCGCAGTCTACGACCTCGGCGGCGGCACTTTCGATATTTCGATACTGGAGATCGGCGACGGCGTCTTCGAGGTGAAAGCGACGAACGGCGACACGTTCTTGGGCGGTGAAGACTTCGATATGAAGCTCGTAAACTACCTCGCCGACGAGTTTAAGAAAGAGCAGGGTATCGATCTCCGCAATGACAAACTTGCTCTTCAGCGCCTGAAGGAAGCGGCAGAGAAGGCGAAGATCGAGCTGTCGTCCTCGCAGCAGACCGAAATCAATTTGCCATTCATTACCGCCGACCAGTCGGGGCCCAAGCATCTCACGATGAAACTCACGCGTGCCAAACTGGAAAGCCTAGTCGACGATCTCATCGCACGAACCAAGGCCCCATGCGAAAAGGCACTCAAGGATGCAGGCCTGAAAGCCGCCGAGATTGATGAGGTGGTGCTCGTCGGCGGCATGACCCGCATGCCCAAAGTGCAGCAGGTTGTAAAAGAATTGTTCGGAAAAGAACCCCACAAGGGCGTGAATCCGGACGAGGTTGTGGCCGTTGGCGCCGCCATTCAGGCAGGCGTCTTACAGGGCGATGTTAAGGACGTTTTGCTTCTTGACGTCACCCCGCTGTCACTTGGTATCGAGACGCTCGGCGGCGTGTTCACACGGCTCATCGATCGCAACACGACGATTCCAACGAAGAAAAGCCAGACCTTCTCTACCGCCGAGGACAGCCAGAGCGCAGTTACCATTCGTGTGGGACAAGGTGAACGCGAAATGGCATCAGACAACAAGATGCTCGGTCAATTCGATCTCGTCGGCATTCCGCCTGCGCCGCGAGGTGTGCCGCAGATCGAAGTCACGTTCGATATTGACGCCAACGGCATCGTTCACGTTTCCGCAAAGGACAAGGCAACAGGGCAGGAGCAGTCAATCCGCATCCAGGCCTCGGGCGGTTTGTCCGATAACGAGATCGATCAGATGGTCAAGGACGCGGAGTCGCACGCGGCCGATGACAAGAAGAAGCGCGAGCTGGTAGAGGCACGCAACCAAGCAGAGGCGCTGGTTCACTCCACCGAAAAGCAGCTCGCCGAAAACGAATCCAATGCAGCTGTTGCAACCGCGAAACCGGACATTGAAAAGGCGATCTCCGATGTAAAGGAAGCTCTTGGCGGCGAGGACGCCGAGCAAATTCAGTCGACCACGGCCGCTCTTGCTCAGGCCGCCATGAAGATCGGTGAAGCGATCTACGCTGCTCAACAGGGCGCGGGCGCTGATGCCGGTGACCAAACCGGCTCGGGTGAGGCCGATGCCTCTTCGGGCGACGAAAACGTTGTCGATGCCGACTTTGAGGAAGTTAAGGACGAAAATAAGAAGTCGGCTTGAGCCGCCCGGTCTCGCAAGTCAATAGCGTTTGCCAAACGCGAGCCCGGTGATCGCGCCGGGCTCATCTTTTGACCGACTAGAAACCCTGAAAAGACAGCGATAGTGCTGGTCATTTGTGACAACACCCAGTGAGCATTATGCGAGATTGGGGCAAGTTGGCCTTTTCCGGCCCGGCAAACATCGCTATCTCCAGTTTGTGAGAATCAACAGGTGCAAGAAACTGAAGGGCAAGCGCTGAACATGGCCAAGCGCTGCTACTATGAAACCCTTGGAATCGCGCGGGGGGCGGGTGAGCCCGAGCTCAAGTCCGCATACCGGCGGCTCGCCAAGGAATGCCACCCCGACCGCAACCCCGACGATACCCGTGCTGAAGTCCGGTTTAAGGAGGTCAGCGAGGCCTATGAGGTCTTGAAAGATCCCCAGAAGCGTGCCGCCTACGACCATTTCGGTCATGCAGCCTTCGATGGCGGGATGGGTGGCCCACGTGGTTTCGGCCCCGACTTCGCGTCCTCAATGTCCGACATCTTCGACGATCTTTTTGGCGAGTTCATGGGTGGCCGGCGTGGCCACCGTCAGAAAACGGGGCGCGAGCGCGGCGCCGACCTACGCTACAACCTGGAGATCTCACTGCACGATGCATTCGAGGGCCAGACAGCGCAAATCCGCGTCCCGACCAGCGTTTCCTGTGAAACATGTAGCGGCTCGGGGGCGCGCGCCGGCACTAAACCGACCGCATGTCCGACCTGCGGCGGCCTTGGAAAGGTACGTGCAAGTCAAGGCTTCTTCACGATTGAACGGACCTGCGCCACGTGCCAAGGGCGTGGTGAGACAATCGGGGATCCGTGTCCGAAATGCCGCGGTGCTGGGCGCAGCACAAAAGAGCGCACGCTATCAGTCAACATCCCACCCGGCGTCGAGGATGGAACGCGCATTCGTCTGGCAGGCGAAGGAGAGGCGGGCTTAAGAGGCGGCCCGGCAGGTGATCTTTATATCTTCTTGTCGATCAAACCGCACGAATTTTTCCAGCGCGACGGGGCCGACATCTTCTGCCGAGTGCCGATTTCGATGACGACGGCCGCGCTAGGCGGCGAGATCGAAGTGCCCACGGTCAACGGCTCGGCAACGCGCGTTAAGGTTCCAGAGGGCTCTGAGAGCGGCAAACAGTTCCGCCTCAAGAGCAAGGGCATGCCGGTGCTGCGCTCGAAGGTGATGGGCGATATGTACATTCAGGTTGAAGTGGAAACGCCCAAGAAGCTGACCCGCCGGCAACGCGAGCTACTCGAGGAGTTCGAGCGCGAAAGCCACAAGGAGACAAGCCCGGAGAGCTCCGGTTTCTTTGCCCGCGTAAGGGATTTCTTCGAAGGCAAGAGCGGCTAAGGGCAAAGGAAGCTCCGCAACCCAGCCACTCGCCGTGACTTTCCCCAACTGGAGCCGCACATGAAGACAACGGCGAAGCTTATGTTTTTCGCAGGCTCCGCACGTGCGGGCTCCCACAACAAGAGGCTTGCACAACTCGGTGCAATGATTGCCGAAGCCAATGGCATCCCGGCCACTTTCGTCGATCTTGGCGACTATCCAATGCCCATCTACCATGGCGAGCTTGAAGCCTCAAACGGGCCTCCGGAAAATGCTAAGAAGCTCAAGGCTGTAATGGAAGCCCACACCGGCGTCTTCATCGCGAGCCCCGAGTACAACGCTTCGATTTCTCCGCTACTTAAGAACACGCTCGATTGGCTTAGCCGTGTACGTGATGAAGGTGAGGCCCCGCTGGAGGTCTTCAAGACGCGGGTATTCGCGTTGGGCTCAGCGTCTCCCGGTGGGATGGGCGGACTGAGAAGTCTCGTCACGCTACGTCACGTATTGGAACTTGGGCTGGGTGCCTTGGTGCTGCCCGACCAATTCGCCGTCCCCCGTGCTCACGACGCCTTTGGCGAAGACGGCCACCTGGCTAACAAGGAAGCCCAAGAACGACTCAAATCACTCATTCAGAAGCTTGCGCGCGCCGCACATGTGCTGCATGGCTAGATCATCCGCCTTCTAGCCCGTCAAATAGCCATGAGTCATACCACTGCCAAAGACCGCCTCATCGTTGCGCTCGATATGCCGGCGCTTGAAGAAGCAGAGCGACTTGTCGCGACACTCAATGAGAGTGTCACCTTCTACAAAGTGGGGCTGGAGCTATTGTTTTCCGGTGGCTTGGAGCTGGCCCATACACTCAAGGCAAGCGGCAAGCATGTCTTCCTCGACATGAAGCTTCTCGATATTGGCAATACCGTTGAACGCGCGGTGGCAAACGCAGCTGAGCTCGGCGTTGATTTTCTGACCGTGCACGGACACGACCTAAAGACGCTGCGTGCCGCTGTGACAGGACGAGGCGCTGGCCGTCTAAAGCTGTTAGCGGTAACCGTCATGACCAACCTGACACCCCAGGATCTCGCACAGCAGGGCACCTCCATGTCACCGTCGGACCTTGTGTTGAGACGCGCGCGGCTCGCCCGCGAGTCGGGCTTCGATGGTGTCATTGCATCCGGACAGGATGCCGGAAGCATCCGCAGGGCGGTTGGCCCAGGTTTTCTCATTGTCACGCCGGGAATCCGTTTGACTGGAAGCGCCACGGATGACCAAGAACGCGTGACCACACCCGATCATGCCATTGAGGCAGGTGCCGATTACATCGTTGTTGGTCGGCCGGTCACGCAAGCGGATGATCCCAAGGCCGTCGCCGAAACCTTCATTCACCACATTCGTACCGCTCACGCCAATGCCGTACGCAACCGCGCCGGTTAAAAAAACTAAATTGGAGGACAACTTTGAGATGCCGAAGGGATACGTGATTGCGCGTGCAGAGGTTACGAACGCTGAGAAATGGGCCAAGTATGTCGCCGAATCCAAGGTGGCGCTCAATAAGTACGGCGGCACGCCGATCGTGCGCGGGGGGCGTTGCGAGATCGCTGAAGGCAAGGGCTGCCCGCGGAATGTCGTTCTCGAATTTGCAAGTTACGATACGGCGTGCGCTTATGCCTTCTCGCCTGAATATGCGAAGGCGAAGGCGCTACGCGAAGGCGCAGGCGTCATTGATATCGTTGTGGTTGAGGGGATCTGAGCGAGCGACTGAGGACGCAGCGCTCCACCGCAGGACTTATGCACATGCCGCGCAGCCCTACGAGCGATGGCCGGCCCCCGTGGCGCGCAACAGTGCTTACCCTTTTTCCCGAAATGTTCCCTGGTCCATTGGCTGCGTCTCTCTCCGGACAGGCGCTCGAAGCGGCGATTTGGTCGCTGCGCGCGGTTTCGATCCGTGAGTTTGGCCTGGGAAAGCACCGCGCTGTCGATGACACCCCGGCAGGCGGCGGCGCCGGCATGGTTATGCGCGCCGATGTTTTGGCCGCTGCGATCGATCATGCCCGCGTCGAAGAACCCAACGCTCCCTTGATCTATCTCTCGCCGCGAGGTGAACGGCTTGATCAATCTCTTGCCGCCGAACTTGCCGCCGGGCCCGGGCTTCTACTGCTCGCTGGCCGCTTTGAAGGTATCGACGATCGCATCATCTCAGCCCGTGCCATGCGAGAAGTGTCGATAGGAGATTACGTGCTCTCCGGCGGAGAGCTTGCCGCCATGGTTCTGCTCGACGTTTGCGTACGCTTGCTACCCGGCGTTGTCGGCGCAGCGGCTTCGCTCGATCAGGAGAGCTTTGAGGCGGGGCTGCTCGAATACCCGCAATACACAAAGCCCCGCAACTGGGAGGGACGCTTGGTTCCAGAGGTCCTGCTCTCCGGGGATCACAAGAAAATTGCCGATTGGCGCCGAGCCGAGGCACGGCGCCTGACGGCAAAGCGTCGGCCAGATCTTCTCAAGCTGCAAAAACCGGCAGAGAATTCCTGAGAAGACCGTATCGACAAGGGGCAGTCTTTCGGCTATGACCCCCAACTCCCCAATGCTTGCCGTATCGGGGTTCCGGTCATTCTCGCCGAGCCTTCACGGTACATATGTTTGCCCACGGTGTGTAGATGAACATCATTCAAGAGCTTGAGCACGAGCAAATTAGGTCCATTACGGCAAAGCGCGCCGTGCCCGAATTCGGCCCTGGCGATACGGTCCGCGTGATGGTTAAGGTGATCGAGGGCAACAACACGCGCATACAGGCCTATGAAGGCGTCGTAATTGGACGCTCCGGGTCGGGCCTCAACGAGAATTTCACGGTGCGCAAAATCTCCTACGGCGAAGGCGTGGAACGCGTATTTCCGATCTATTCGCCATACATCTCCGAAATCGAGGTATTGCGACGCGGCCGGGTACGTCGAGCAAAACTATATTACTTACGTGGCCGTCGCGGTAAATCGGCACGCATCGCTGAGCGCTCCGACGCGCGTGCACGCCGCCTCAATGCGCAATGGAAGGGCTTCAAGAAACAAAAAGGCGAGCCTGAAGATCTCACGCAAATAAAAGGGATCGACGAAGATCTTGCTGCACGCTTACGCCAGCTCAACTGTATCAAGCTTGAGCAGGTTACGAACCTTTCCGACGAGGACATCGCAAATATCGATGAGGTTCTGCAGCTCGACGGGCGCATCGAAAAGGAAGACTGGGTTGCGCAGGCCCAACGACTCGTTGCAGAGGCCGCCGCTGCCGAAGTGTCGGCGGAAGACGACGCGCAAGAACAGACTAAAACTGACTGAGCCCGCAGCAGGCGCCGTGGTCTAGTATTCAGCCACTACCTCAGAAATTCTATTTGCCACTCGCTGAAAAATTGCGCCGTTCTCGAAGTGAGACGGCTTGCATTAAAGCTGCATTGCTTCACCAGTAAATTGCACTACATTTCCAAAACTAGTCTAGTGACCGCAAGCTTCCAGGGACAGCACATGTCGAACGTCGAAGTTGGCCGCCCGCCCGACCGCGATGGAAAAATAAAGCTGTACGGACCGGAAGCATTTGATGGCATGCGTAAGGCTGGCCGGCTGGCATCCGAAGCCCTCGACATGCTGACCGAGCATGTAGAACCAGGCGTTACCACCGAAACATTGGACGATCTTGTGCTCGAATTCGCGCTCAGTCGTGGCGCGTATCCTGCCCCGTTGAATTACCGCGGCTTTCCTAAGGCTATCTGTACGTCAGTCAATCACGTGGTATGCCACGGAATTCCGGGGGCCAAGCCGCTGCGCGAAGGCGACATCCTCAACATCGATGTCACCCTAATCGTCGACGGCTGGCACGGTGACACGAGCCGCATGTATGGGGTCGGCCAAATCTCTCGGCGCGCCGAGCGACTGATCGGTGTAACCTTCGAGGCTCTGAAACGCGGCATCGCAGCTGTCAAACCCGGTTTGACCACGGGCCACATCGGCGCCGCCATCCAAACCTATGCCGAATCGGAGCGCTGCAGCGTGGTACGCGACTTCTGCGGTCATGGGCTCGGCCAGGTATTTCATGACCGTCCGAATATTCTTCACTACGGTGAGGTGGGCGAAGGCGTAACGCTGGAGCCGGGCATGCTTTTTACCATCGAGCCCATGATCAACCTCGGCCGGGCGCACGTGAAAGTACTGCCCGACGGCTGGACGGCTGTCACGCGCGACCGGGAGCTTTCCGCCCAGTTCGAACACACCGTCGGCGTTACCGAGTCCGGGTGCGAGGTCTTCACGTATTCGCTGAATGATCTCGATTGCCCGCTCTTTTCCAGAACTGACGAGACCCCCAATGGCTGAGAGTCGCTCTTCGGTGGCACTGCACACCAGCCACTGTGCGCACCAATATCGACACGACGAAACAAATCGTCGCATCAGCAAAGCCCTTTAGCACCGCGATTCAAGAACATAACATTGTCGGCTACCACAGCCACGCGAGCTTTAGACGACTGAAGCTGATTTGATCTTTACACGGGGCAATGCCACTAAGTCGCTCGTCCAACGCCATGTTTACCTCGGCACGCCGACAAACAAAAAGCGGGACATCCTGAACCTGCGTGAGGAGCCTCATGTGCGGCATTGCCGGTATTATCGACCTAACTGGAAAGCGCGAACCGAACCGCGCCAAAGTGGAGCACATGGCGGGGGCCCTGTCACACCGTGGGCCCGACGATGAAGGATACCTGTTCGCGCCAGGCATCGGACTGGCATCGCGCAGATTAAGCATCGTCGGCCTCGGCGATGGCAATCAACCTATCTTCAACGAAGATCGCACGGTCGCCGTCGTCTACAATGGAGAGCTGTTTGACTATCCCGAGCGCAAAGCAGCGCTTGAAGCTAAGGGCCACGTCTTTCGCACGCATACTGATACCGAAATCATCGTACATTTATACGAGGAGCACGGTGAGGACGTATTCGAAGAACTCAAAGGTCAATTCGCACTGGCGTTGATCGACTTTACAAAGCGCACCGTGTTTCTCGCCCGTGACCGCGTTGGAATTTGTCCGCTACATTGGTCGCGACAGGGTGACTGGCTCATGTTCGGATCTGAGATCAAGGCGGTGCTGGCCTCCGGCGAGGTTGCCGCGGCGGTCGACCCTCGCGGGCTCGATCACCTTTTTACGTTCTTCGCGATGGGCACACGACGCACGATGTTTGATGGCGTGCACTCTTTGCTTCCTGGCCACTATCTGAAGATCGAATTTCGCCCGGACGCACAGCGCGCCGAGATCCGCGAACGACGCTATTGGGAATTCGACTTCCCAGACGCCGGCCAAGAGGACGACCCGGAGGCCAGCGAACAGCTCATCGATGAATTCGAGGACAAGTTCCGTCGCGCGGTGGAGATCCGCTTGCGCGCTGACGTCCCAGTCGTCGGATACCTCAGCGGCGGCGTTGATTCTGCTTATGTGCTGGCCAATGCCTCGAAGCTGCGGGGCAGCCCGGTACCGAGCTTCACAATCCAAGTGCCCGGGAAAGGTTTCGACGAGAGGGAAGATGCACTTGTCACGGCGCGCCACCTCGGCAGCCGTCCCACGATTCTTAGGAGCGATGCCGGGGTCATTACCGACGCCTATCCGCGGCTGATCTCGGCAGCCGATTGCCCCGTCATTGATACGTCTTGTGCGGCACTGTGGTGCCTCGCGCGAGAGGTCCACGATCAGGGCTATAAAGTCGCGCTAACGGGCGAAGGATCGGACGAGGCCTTCGCCGGCTACCTTTGGTTCAAGCTGCGCAATCTCACTTACTGGCTCGACTTCGCCGGATTACAGACGAGTGACTCTGTGAGTCGTTTTGTTCGCAAGCGGGCTGCACCTGGGACGAGTTTCGCCGAGCTTCGACGTATCGACGCAACGGTGGGCGGCGCGCACGCGCAAATGCTTATCTATCACCTCGTATCCCAATCGCGACATCGCTACTTCAGCGCTTCCCTGAAGGATCGCCTCGGCGATACGAACGCCTACGAGGATTTGCCGCTCGATTTGGAACGCATGCGCCGGTGGTCGCCGCTCAATCAATCTCTCTACTTCGGATACAAGGGCATGCTGGCAGGGCTTCTGATGAACCACAAGGGTGATCGGATTGCCATGGCCAACAGTGTCGAGACCCGCTACCCATTCCTCGATGAGGATGTAATCGCCTTTGCCTCCCGGCTACACCCGCGTTGGAAGCTGCGCGGCTTTACCAAAGACAAGTATCTTCTGCGCCAGGCGGCCGCACGCATACTGCCCAATGAAGTGGCCTTCCGGCCAAAGGGCATGTTTCGCGCACCACTAGCGGAAACGTTCTTCGCAAACCCACCGCCGTTCGTGCGACAGCTCGTAAGCGAGGAGGCGTTAGGTAAAACTGGTTACTTCAATGTTGAGGCCGTAAGGCGCGACGTTGCGCTGATCAAAAAGGGCGAAGTCGCCAAGCTCGGAACCTTTGCCAATATGGGGCTAATTGGTGTGCTCGCAACGCAGCTGTGGCACCATCTTTACCTGGGTGAGAGCCTGTGCGACCTACCAACGCAAGAACCTAACCCACACATCGACCGACCGACTAAAACGCAAACGGCGGCTTGAGTAAGTCGTTAGCTCTTGCGATCACGCATCGCGAGCGTGCGCAAGCGCAGGGCGTTGAGCTTGATGAAGCCTTCTGCGTCCTTTTGATCATAGGCACCCCTGTCGTCCTCGAAGGTGACGAGTGTCGATGAGTAAAGCGACTTGGCGCTTTCGCGTCCAATGACGATGACATTGCCCTTATAAAGCTTCAAACGCACATCACCCTCGACCGGCTCTTGGCTCGTATCAATCAGTGCCTGAAGCATCTCGCGCTCGGGCGAAAACCAAAAACCGTAATAGATTAGCTCCGCGTACCGCGGCATCAGCTCGTCTTTCAGGTGCAGGGCATTGCGGTCGAGCGTGAGCGACTCGATGGCGCGGTGGGCGTGCCAGAGGATCGTGCCACCGGGCGTCTCGTAAACGCCGCGTGACTTCATCCCAACAAAGCGGTTTTCCACTAGATCGACGCGGCCAATGCCATTATCACGACCCAGATCGTTGAGTTTTGCCAGAAGCGTCGCGGGCGACAGCCTCTTACCGTCAATCGAGATAGGGTCACCCTTTTCGAATCCGATCGTGACGATCGTCGCCACATCGGGTGCCTGCTCCGGCGAGATCGTGCGCTGGTAAACGTAAGGCGGTGGCTCCACTGCTGGATCTTCCAAGACCTTGCCCTCGGAAGACGAGTGCAGCAGGTTAGCGTCGACTGAGAATGGCGACTCGCCGCGCTTGTCTTTGGCGACTGGAATTTGATGGGTCTCGGCAAACTCTATTAGGTCTTCGCGGCTCTTGAATTGCCATTCTCGCCACGGAGCAATGATCTTGATGCCTGGTTTGAGCGCATAATAGCTCAGCTCAAAACGCACCTGGTCGTTGCCCTTACCGGTGGCTCCGTGACAGACAGCGTCGGCACCCGTAGCGCTAGCGATCTCAATCTGCCTCTTGGCGATGAGCGGCCGCGCGATAGAGGTACCCAAGAGGTAAACCCCTTCGTAGAGTGCGTTCGCACGAAACATCGGAAAGACGTAATCGCGCACGAACTCCTCACGAAGGTCTTCGATGTAGACGTTTTCCGGCTTAATGCCGAGCATCAAAGCTTTCTCACGGGCAGGTTCAATCTCGCCGCCCTGGCCGAGGTCGGCGGTGAAGGTCACCACCTCAGCGCCATACGTCTCCTGCAGCCATTTCAAAATAATTGATGTGTCGAGGCCACCAGAGTAGGCGAGAACCACCTTGTTGATGGACTGCTCAATTTCGGTCATGGAGGTCGGCTTTCAGGACAGTGTTCGGATGCGGAGCGCACTATACGGCGCAGTCGCTGGCCTGCAAGGTTCCCTATTTTCCCTATTATCTATTATCTATGCGGATCTCTCGCAGAAGCGGACAGACTGTTCTCTGCCGCCTAAGAGAATCGTGAACAAGTCGATGCGAGGCGGATCCTAAGAAATTCGCATGCCAGTTCGGCTGATCCTACTTAAGCCTTGCTGGGAAGTTCCGCTCCGGCATCTGCATCTTCAATCATCGCATCATTGTCACGCCGCGTGCCAGCGCGCTTGCCGGCCACCATCCAATAGGCAAATCCGCCGAAGAATCCCAGTGTTAGAAAGGCACGGATAGCATAGTCATTTACAATCGTCGGTTCACTACCAACCTCGACCAAGTAGTGAGCGCCAAAACCTGCAAGGGCAATCGCAATACCGACGAGCACATAATAAATCCACGTGCGAATACTCAGCCCTTCACCTATTGCAATAGCAATCAACGCAAACGGGAAGGCGAAGATTGCCGCATGTGTCGCGGCAAGAAGGGATAGCATCCCGGCACTGCCAAGCCGCTCCCACCGCAACTCGGCGGGCAAGGTTGCAATATCGGCTGGCGTTATGACGAACGCGACAACCGCCACCCCGGCGACAAGACACGCAATGATAAAACCGAACAGAACCCTGAACAGCGTGCCAAACATGCTCTCACCCACTCGTCTCACCTAAAGACCGCTTGAACTTACAGGCCCCAAGTCGTCGCGCTCAATAAAAAATTGGCCTCCTGCCTAATAAGCGCACTTAGGCATTGCGTCCGGCAATAAGCCAGTAAATGAAGCCACCGGCGAACCCGGCGGTAGCGAAAACCTGCAAAACAGTTGTTTCCGGGACAACGATATTGCCGGACTCACTCATGCGCGCAAGCATAGGCATCGCTGCCAGCGCCAGCCCGCCGCCAACGACGTAATAAATTGCGGCGCGGATACGAGCGATCTCACCGACGATGACCACCAACAGAGCCGGGATCAACGTAAGACCAGTGGCGAGCAAAATTCCCTGTCCCATGAGATCAAACATGACGACGACAAAATCGTTTCCCGACTGCTCGCCTTGCAGTGAGCCAGTAATGCGCTCCAAACCCAAGCTGACAAGCACGAAACCGGAAACCGCAGCGGCGATCAGCAGCGCTAGAGGTATAGTAATAAAACGACCAATCGTGCTCCAGAACACCCGACCTAGTCTCCGCTTGGCTCGACCTTCGCCGCTGTTTACACAGGTGCCCTGTTGCGCTCGCTCGCGCTTAGGCGGACACTTGCCGATCTGAGTTGTCCGCATGCGGCGAAGATATCCCGACCTCGAGGCGTGCGCACGGGGCTAGCGTAGCCCGCCCGGTATACAACTTCCGCAAAGCGTTCAATTTGCTCCCAGTCCGAGCACTCATAATTCGCGCCCGGCCACGGGTTGAACGGAATGAGGTTGATCTTAGCTGGGATACCGGCCAGCAACCGGACCAGTTCGCGCGCCTCGGCGAGACTATCGTTAACGGCATTTAGCATCACGTACTCAAACGTGATCCGTTTGGCGTTCGACAAACCAGGATAGTTACGACAGGCGTTGAGCAACTCAGCAATAGGATATTTGCGGTTAATGGGTACGAGTTCGTCGCGCAGGTCATCGTTTGTTGCATGCAGCGAGATTGCAAGCATGGTACCTGCCTCCGCACCCCAACGGCCAATCTCGGGCACAATGCCTGACGTAGACAGCGTGATGCGCCGCTTGGAGACCGAAAGTCCCTCGCCGTCAGCGGCGATGTTCATAGCCTCTTTGACATGATCGAAGTTGTAGAGCGGCTCACCCATTCCCATCAGCACGATGTTGGTGATCTTGCGCTCAGTGTTGGGCAAGAGGTGTCCGGCTTCGGCCAACTTTGCGCCCGGCCAGTCGCCTATTTGATCGCGCGCCAGCAGGATCTGACCGACGATCTCCTGGGCCGTCAGGTTCCGTACGAGGCGCTGTTTGCCCGTGTGGCAGAACGTGCAAGCCAGGGTGCAACCGACTTGGCTTGATATGCAAAGAGTGCCGCGGCCGGCTTCAGGTATGTAGACCGTCTCGATTTCCGGGGGCTGTGCCTCTGTGCCCCGTTTCGGCAGCCGCAGGAGCCATTTGCGCGTACCGTCGACGGAAATTTGCTCGGTGACAATCTCCGGCCGTTCCAACGTGTAGTGCCCGGCCAATGCGTCGCGCAGCTCTTTAGAGAGGTCGGTCATGACGTCAAATCCAGCAGCACCGCGCACGTAGATCCAGCTCCAGAGCTGGCCAACGCGCATACGAATCTGCTTTTCAGACACGCCAATATGGGTGAGTTCCACGCGCAGATCATCGCGGCTAAGCCCCGCGAGAGAGAACTTTGACGGCGATTGGCCCGCTGAGTCCGGGAGGGGGGTCAGTTTAGTATCGATAGCGTGAGCCATGTGAGCCTGCCGGGATTCGACCGCAACCCTATCTAGCGCCTCTTGTCATCGTCTGAAAGCCGGCCAAAGCCATGCGGCATGTCACGTGCCATCCACTTTCCAGGCTAAACGAAGAGAAGATATGGGGAAAAAGCGCGCGCACGAAACGAAATCAATTTAGTTGGCGCTCAACCAAGCTCTCCGACGCGCCAAAAGACAGACGAGGAAAAATCAATTTGCAGCAAAGCAGAAGGACTTGCGCAATTGGTCTCAGGCGACCGGAACCCAGCGTCCGGCCACGTAGCCGAATGCCACGGCGTCAGGATGACGCTTCGCAGAGGTACTCAACGCCTCAGCCGATTTAATATCGTCGGATTTGATGACACGGGCCCTCTTAGTATCCCTAAGCACATCACGAAATCCGCTTAGCAGAATGACACTCTTGCCTAGGATCTTGATCGTAGGGCATGCCATTTCGTCACCTCCTAGCAGATGGCAGCGCTGCTAGAAACGGACGCGAAGGCAACTATCAACGCCTTCCACTAAAGACAAACGCCCGCGGCAACTACCAACCACCTACAACAATGCTTATACGAAATTTACGTGACGGCTGGAACAACATTCCGCTGCGATGAGTTAAGAGATAAGTGGAAAGAATTGATGCACTGCAACTTGCGCCGCTGGTTTGCGCTGCACATCTGAACTCTTGGGCACGTCTTAGAGAATGAACTTCGAAAGGTCTGCGTTCTTCGCGAGATCACCAAGACGCGAGGTTACGTAGTCCGCATCGATGGTGATTGATTGACCACCGCGGTCGGATGCATCGAACGAAATTTCATCAAGCACACGCTCCATCACGGTTTGCAGACGGCGAGCGCCAATGTCTTCGACCGACGAATTGACCTGCACTGCAGTATCAGCGAGCGCGTCGACCGCATCGTCGGTGAAGGTGAGCGCTACATTCTCCGTCGCCATCAGCGCCACATACTGTTTGATCAAACTTGCTTCAGGTTCAGTCAGGATGCGACGAACGTCCTCACGTGAGAGCGGTTTCAGCTCCACGCGAATGGGGAGCCGGCCCTGCAGCTCAGGCAGAAGGTCGGCTGGCTTTGCCACGTGAAAGGCGCCCGAGGCGATGAACAGCACGTGGTCCGTTCTAACCGGCCCGTACTTGGTGGAAATCGTCGTGCCTTCGATAAGCGGCAGCAAATCGCGCTGCACACCTTCACGTGACACATCGCCCCCCATACGGCCGACCTCCGCCCGCGAGCAAATTTTGTCGATCTCGTCCAAGAAGACGATGCCGTTGTTCTCGACCGCGTCGATAGCATCAGACACGATCACATCCGTATCGATCAGTTTGTCGCTTTCTTCCGCAATCAGTACGTCGTGGCTATCGGCTACGGTAACCCGACGCGGCTTAGTGCGCTGGCCCAGAGCTTTGCCCAGGATGTCGCCTATGTTGACGGCGCCCATCGACGCACCTGGCGCGCCGGGAATCTCAAGCATCGGCAGGCCAGGGCCAGCATCCGATACCTGGATCTCAATCTCCTTGTCGTTCAGCTCTCCCTCCCGCAGCCGCTTGCGGAAGCTCTCCCGCGTTGTCTCAGCCGCCCCCGGGCCGACCAGCGCGTCGAGCACACGCTCCTCGGCGCTTTTCTCAGCCTTGGCGCGAACCTCCTTTCGCCGAGCGTCCTTAACCAGCCCCATAGCGACCTCGAGCAGATCGCGCACGATACTTTCCACGTCACGACCGACGTAGCCGACCTCGGTGAACTTGGTCGCCTCCACCTTTATGAAAGGCGCACCTGCGAGTTTTGCGAGCCGGCGAGATATTTCCGTCTTGCCGACACCCGTCGGGCCGATCATCAGGATGTTCTTAGGCAGGACCTCTTCTTTGATGTCGCCCTTAAGCTGCTGGCGGCGCCACCGGTTGCGCAGAGCGATAGCCACGGCGCGCTTGGCGTCGTTCTGGCCAACGATAAAGCGGTCAAGCTCGGAGACAATCTCGCGGGGGGAGAAGTGGGTCATAAAAAGTTGGGCCTCAATGCGCAGAAGCTAATTTCAGGCCGACGCTGCAGCCAACGAGACCGATCAGCAGCGGGACGCAAACAAGCGTTGCGACCTCGCCATACGCGGAGATGCCGAGTAGCGCCGCACCCGCGACGCCAATCCCCGTCCATATAGCGTACAGTGCCCGAGGAAATACCGTCCAGCAACCGGTAGAAAAAGAAGAAGCTAGCGATCCCGATTCCGAAGAACGAAATTGTCGGGACAATTCGGCTGAAACCATCCGTGTATCGAAAGACCATCGCGGCAGCGACGTCCAGAAAGCCTATGAACAGCATGTAGAACCAGGCCATGTAGCGGGCGCTCCGTTGCTTACCAAGTTGCTACCGACTTGACGGCAGGCTTTCGAGGACAAGATTCGTGTTGGTGTAAACGCAGATATCGGCAGCAATCGCCATCGCCTTGCGTGCGATCGCCTCTGCCTCCAGCGGCTGGTCCCGCAAGGCGCGCGCGGCCGCTAACGCGTAATTGCCGCCTGAGCCGATGCCCATAACATTGTCCTCGGGCTCAAGCACATCGCCCGTGCCGGTTAACACCAGCGTTGTTTCGCGATCAGCCACGATCATCATTGCCTCAAGACGGCGTAGATACCGGTCTGTGCGCCAATCCTTTGCCAGCTCTACGCAAGCGCGGGTAAGCTGGCCCGGATATTGCTCAATCTTGGTCTCCAGCCGCTCAAATAGGGCAAAGGCGTCGGCTGTAGCGCCAGCGAAACCGCCGATGACGTCGCCCTTGCCGAGCGTGCGCACTTTGCGGGCATTGGTTTTGATGATGGTCGCGCCAATACTAACTTGGCCGTCACCGGCAATGACGACACGACCATCTTTACGAATAGTCAGTATAGTCGTCCCGTGCCAGGAATCGGGCTCAGCTGGACTGGAGGCAAGCGTTTGCATTGCATTTGCATCTACGTGAAGAGCGCACTCGGTATCTGAGCGGCTCTGGTGGGACAGAGCTCAAGCTGATAAACGCTCGGGTTTGGTGAAGCAAGCGATGACCGAGAGGGTCCTTTGAAGCGACAAGCCACCATTTCGCGCAAGACCAAGGAGACGCAGATCGCTGCAACCGTTGATCTGGACGGCTCAGGGGCCTTTGATGTGAAAACCGGCATCGGTTTTCTTGATCATATGTTGGAACAGCTGGCTCGGCATTCAATGATCGATATTACTCTGATAGCCACAGGTGACTTACATATCGATTTCCATCACACCGCTGAGGACACAGGCATCGTGCTGGGGCAGGCGATTGCCAAAGCGCTTGGAGAAAAGAAGGGCATCGCTCGGTACGCCAATGTCCATCTGCCTATGGATGACACCTTGACGCGCGTCGCCATCGATGTCTCGGGCCGCCCTTACCTCGTATGGAAGGTGGAATTCTCCAAGCCCAAGGTCGGCGAAATGGACACAGAGCTTTTTCGTGAATGGTTCCAGGCCTTCGCGCAGAACGCGGGCATCACGCTGCACGTGGAAAACCTCTATGGCGAGAACAACCACCACATTGCCGAGACTTGCTATAAGGGCTTAGCGCGCGCATTGAGAAGCGCGGTCGCACCCGACCCGCGTCAGGCTGGGCGCGTACCCTCCACCAAGGGCACACTTGCCGGTTAAGCGCATTGTTAGTTCTATCGGAGGATGCAGTCGCGTGGTCGTCTATACGGTGCACGAGCCGCCGAATCCGCCGGCCGATCCATTGGAGCGCGCGGCACGGCACGTCTTCATCAAAGAACGGTTTCATTGGCTTGCTGCGATCTTCCCAGCGATCTGGTTGTTCGTGAAGGGGATGTGGTGGGAACTCGTTGCTTATCTCGTCCTCATCAGCCTACTAATCGGTATCTTCAAGGTCCTTGGCGCTGCGCCCGAAGCCATCAGTATTTTTCTGATCATCGTGCAGATCGTTTTTGGCTTTGAAGCTGGTGCGCTCTATCGCGCCTCGCTCGCTCGCCGTGGCTGGCGCACGGTAGGGACTGTCGCCGGGCGGAACGCAGCCGAATGCGAGCGCCGATTCTTCGAGGCTTGGCTGCCGCAAGTGCCTACCGATCAGTTGCGCGAGGCTCTCGCATCGACAGCGGACAAAGGCATCTTTTCATGGATCGAAGCGGCTTGGGCGCGCCTCAAAGATGCATTCGGTCGCTGGCGGCGCGTACTGGGCGCAAAGGCTTAATCAGGCATGCAACGCGTCGTTATCGTCGACTATGGCTCCGGAAACCTCCACTCCGCGGGCAAGGCATTTGAGCGTGCGGCACGCGATAGCGAAGTTGACGCCAAGATCCTCGTCACATCCGATCCCAAGGCCGTGGCAGCGGCCGATCGCATCGTGCTACCCGGAGTCGGGGCCTTCGCCGACTGTAAACGCGGGATCGAGGCGGTCTCAGGCTTGAAACCGGCCCTTGAAGAGGCCGTGAAGGGGCGCGGGCGGCCTTTTCTCGGCATTTGCGTTGGCATGCAGCTGTTGGCGACACGCGGCTTAGAATTCGAGGAAACGGAAGGACTGGGGTGGATCCCGGGCGAAGTGCGCGCGATTGAGCCGAATGACCCAGCGCTCAAGATCCCGCACATGGGATGGAATACGCTAACTGTCGTCAACCCACATTCACTGCTCAATGAAATCCATGTCGGGCCCGGCGGCAACCACGCTTACTTCGTACACTCCTACCACTTGGTAACGGACGATGCCGCGTCCGTTGTTGCAGTGACGGACTATGGCGGGAACGTTACAGCGATGGTTGCCAAGGATAACGTCGCAGGCACTCAATTCCACCCTGAGAAAAGCCAGACTTTGGGCCTCAAGCTGATTGCAAATTTTCTAGCGTGGAAGCCCTAGTGGGGCCGAAGACGATCTCCAGGCACAAACGAAATGGCCGCCCTAACGGGCAGCCATCGCGCAGTTTCGAGAGAGAAGCTCTTGCATCAGCACGCGGTGGCCAGTGGCAGTTCGGGCTGTGTACTGGGTTCTGCGGGCGCCGGGAAGGCAACGACATTGGAGTCGTCGGATATTTCGAAGGCAGCTCGCCGCTGGCGAAACCAACGCAGCGCCGTATTAGTAAGCACCGCGTCGTCCTGAACTTCTTGAATCAGCAGGCCGTCATCAGCTGTAAGCAGCGCTGAAAGCCGTGCCACAATCGCCTCTTCGCGGTCGCCTGTCTTCATGTACCAAGTCTGATCGAGCGGCCGCGCCCAGGAATGGCCCGCCGCCATGATTTCTTGCGCCAGCGCGTGTTTGTTGCTGTGAGGATTTGCGAGGTCATAGGAGATGATGAGGGTGCGCATGGCGGTCTCTTTCTAGGTTTAGCCTTCACGGGAAAACGCTCTTACAAACACCCGATCGTGTGACGTTTGCGGGATCAGAACATAATAGGAACATGACACGAATCGTCGGGGCTGTCTAGCTTTTGTTCTCTTATTGTTCCGTCTCGGGCCGGCAGTTGGAACAGGAAGGCGGCGTATGGCGCCGGAAAAGTTACTCGAAGAGGACCAGCTGATCGGGATGCGGCCCGCGCGAGAGGCGCCGGTGCGGACCATAGTCCACTCGCTCAATGAGCGAGGGGTATCGTACTGAAAATATCTGCAACGCCATGTCGCGTGTGCCTGCAAAGCGCACTTCCTCCCATATCTCGTAGAGGCGGCGCGGGTCGCAACCATATCGGCGCACAAGGTCACTGCGGCGGATCCGTAGCCAGCGCGCAATCCAGATATCTATGGCGTCCGCTTCGGTTAACGGCCGGCGCGGCGGCAAGGGCAAAGATGATTCCAGAAATGCTAAAGCCATGACGTACAATAGCCGCGATCGACGCCAGCCTTGACTTCGCGAGCCGGGACCTCTCTATCGGTGTCAATGAAAGCAAACTGATGACTAAAGTTGCAGGCGCCGCGCGAGCGCGCCGTTTACCTAAGAGAGCCCGTTGATCCTCTTTCCCGCTATAGACCTCAAAGACGGCCAATGCGTGCGGCTCAAGCTCGGCGAGTTAAGCGAGGCGACCGTCTTCAATGACGATCCGGCAGCGCAAGCACGTTTATTCGAGAGCCAGGGTTTTCAATATTTGCACATTGTCGACTTGAACGGCGCTTTCGAGGGCAAGCCGGTCAATGCTGACGCGATCGAAGCAATACTGGCCACGATCGAAATTCCCGTGCAGCTCGGTGGTGGCATCCGCGAGCTAGAGACGATTGAGATGTGGCTCTCTAAGGGTGTTTCCCGGGTAATTCTTGGCACTGCAGCCGTACGCAACCCTGACGTAGTGGTACGGGCCTGCAAGGCCTACCCTGGACGCATAGCTGTTGGCATCGACGCGAAGGACGGCAAGGTAGCGGTTGAAGGGTGGGCGCAGACAAGCGCGCTCACTGCTGGAGAGCTTGCGAACCGTTTCGAAGATGTAGGGGTTGCCGCCATCATCTATACCGACATCGAACGCGACGGCGTCATGAAGGGACTTAACCTTGAGGCAACAGCGGCACTGGCTGGCGCGACCAAAATCCCGATTATTGCCTCAGGCGGGCTCGCATCCATCAACGACGTTAGAGCCTTGACGCGGCCCGAATACGCAATGCTGGAAGGCGCGATTATGGGCCGCGCCCTTTATGATGGCCGTATCGATCCGCGTGAGGCATTAGCAGTCACGAATGCAGCCTAAAAGGCAGTAACAACTGGCGTGCTCAAGACCCGCATCATCCCTTGTCTTGACGTCAAAGACGGTCGTGTCGTCAAAGGAGTCAACTTTGTCGATCTCGTTGACGCGGGCGATCCCGTAGAGGCCGCTGCCGCCTATGACGCAGCCGGCGCCGACGAACTTTGCTTTCTCGATATTACAGCGAGCCACGAGGAGCGCGACACAATCTTTCACATTGTCGAGCAGACGGCAGAGCGCTGCTTCATGCCGCTTACCGTCGGCGGCGGCGTGCGCACCATCGCCGATATTGGCCGACTGCTCAACGCCGGCGCCGACAAAGTATCGATCAACACTGCGGCGGTCAAAAATCGCCAATTCGTGAAGGAAGCTTCCGAAAAATTTGGCAACCAGTGCATCGTGGTCGCCATTGATGCCAAGAAAGTGTCAAAACCGAACGAGCCTAATAAGTGGGACATCTTTACCCATGGCGGACGAACGCCGACCGGCATCAACGCTGTCGAATACGCGAAAGAAGTGGTTACTTTAGGCGCCGGCGAGATTCTGCTCACCTCGATGGATCGCGATGGAACCAAAGCTGGTTTCGATCTCGATCTGACGCGCGCCATCTCTAACGCAGTAAGTGTGCCAGTCATCGCCTCAGGTGGCGTCGGCACGCTTGATCATCTTGTCGAGGGGGTCACGAAGGGTGGCGCCAGTGCGGTGCTGGCCGCTTCGATATTTCACTTTGGTACGTATACGATGGCGCAGGCGAAGGAGCACATGGCATCCGCAGGCATTGCGGTCCGGCCACCCGGCTAGGAAGCAACCCGAAGTCTGTGTTCGCACTCCGCAAGCGTTGCCGTGAGTTCGCTGTTCGGAATAGCGCTGCTGAAGTGATAGCCCTGCACCTCGTCGCAACCTGCATTTGTCACGCAATTGAGCTCGGCCAGCGCGCCGCGTCCTGACAAGCTTGGTTCAAGACCCAGCGGCCGGTCTGAAGCATTTGGTCATTTTGCTCGGCAAGCGGCAGAAACTCATCGGGCATGATCAAGCCATACTGAGGATGCTGCCAGCGTAGAAGCGCTTCGCAGCTCGTCACATGCCGCGATTTGAGTTTGATGATCGGTTGATAGTACAGCTTAAGCTACCTGCGGTGAGCTGCTGAGAGCAGATCTCTTTCAAGCTGGCGCTTTTTCTCGGGTTTGTGCTGCGTCCCAGATTGAAAAAGTTTGAAGTTATTCCGCCCTGAAGATTTCACCTCATAAAGCGCGACATCGGCACTCTTCATCAGTTCATCCGCGGTGGCGCCGTGCTCTGGCGCTTGAACAATCCCAATGCTCGCGCTGAGAGTGACCGAATGGCCAAGAATGAGAAACGGTTTATTGACTGCATCCGTAACACGTTGCGCCAAGCGCTCGCATTGCTCACGCCGCACCGCACCCATCTGGATTATGGCGAATTCGTCTCCGCCAAGTCGCGCTATGAAATCTGTTTTGCGAACGCTGGAACGCAGTCGCTCTGCAACTGCTTTTAATAGTGCGTCACCGACCGGGTGGCCCAGCGTGTCGTTGACCTCTTTGAACCTGTCGAGATCAATCCAGTGCAAGGTAACGGCGGGGGCCTGATCGACCGCTTCTAGGGCGTTTTCAAATGACTCTCGGAAGTAGAAGCGATTGGGGATACCGGTTAGCGGATCGTGACGCGCGAGCCATTCTATCTTCTCCTCCGCCCTACGCTTTTCGGTGATGTCCTCCTGAACGTCCACCCAACCTCCGTCGGAAAGCGGCTGATATGTGACGAGCAACGTACGGCCGCCGCTCAAGTTCTGGGTGCGAGTGAAAGATTTTCCGGTGGCAAGTTGCTCCTCATGCAGCTTGAGCCATTGGGCCTGCCTTTCTCGTTCCTCCTCGCCATCACGGCCAGACTCGCTCTTGACGTGGTAGCGAAGAATTTCGGCTAACGGCGTACCAGGTCGCGTTAGCTTTTTCGGCAATGAATACATCTCCCGATAGCTCTCGTTGCAAACGATCAGACGCTGATCGGCGTCGAACATAGATAAGCCGCGAACCATATTGTTGAGGGCGATCTCAAACAACGCGTTCAGGCGCTCGAGCTTCTTTTTCTGCTTGAGCAAAACGTCAATCGGACCACCTTGAGCGTCTTGGCTCACAAGCGAAGATCGCGTTTCTTTTTCGCGGTTCAATTTATTTGACACGGTGCCGCTCCACGCACGACATAGGCCGGCAAGTTGCCTATCTCCTCGAGCGTAGAAGGATACTCTTTTGCGGTATTCCTCGACTTAAGCTGTTCATCGACGTTTCATGCAAAAGCAACCTGTGAATGTAATAAATAGGGCGTCTGCATGGCTCGAGACGGCAGGAGAATCGGGGCCTAACGATAAGCCTCGCCCTCCTCAAGGTTAACGACAACCCTCTCAGCTGAGCCGGCCCCCCGAATTTTTTCGTGATGAGGGGCCCGATTAATCGCGGCGCTCACACGGTCTTTCCCTTGAATAGGCAGAGATCGTTGATGATGCACCGCTCGCATTCCGGACGCCTCGCCTTACACACGTAGCGCCCATGCAAGATGAGCCAGTGATGGGCATGGACCCCCATCTCAGGTGGAACGATCCGAAGCAGATCTTCTTCAACAGCAAGCGGCGTCTTACCGTTGGAAAGCCCAATACGATTGGCAACGCGGAACACGTGCGTGTCGACCGCCATAGTCGGCTCACCGAAGGCTACGTTAAGGACGACGTTCGCGGTTTTGCGACCAACGCCCGGAAGGGCTTCGAGTGCTTCACGGTCGCGCGGAACTTTCCCACCGTGCTCTTCGATGAGTTTGTGAGAAAGCAGGATCACGTTGCGCGCTTTATTCCGATAAAGGCCAATTGTTTTGATCATTTCGCGCAACTTCTCCTCGCCCAGAGTGATCATTTTCTCCGGCGTATCCGCCTTCTGAAATAGTAAGCGCGTTGCCTTGTTGACGCCTGCGTCAGTGGCCTGTGCAGAAAGAACTACGGCCACCAGCAGCGTGAAGGGATTGACGGACTCCAGCTCGCCTTTAGGCTCGGGATTCTCGGCAGCGAAGCGGTGGAAAATATCGGCTATGGCATCCGACTTCAGCTTCGCACGGCGCCCGCCGCCGCCCGTCGGCGCACTAGCCCGCGCTTTCTTCGCGACACTACGGGGTCGTACACTGGATCGATTTGGGCTCTTCATATTCCCTACGTCAGCGGATAAGCTTGGCACATGAACAAAAACAATAGAGTGAAGCAAGAGGACGGCGCCTTCAGCGCAGTCTTACACCAGCACCGGTCGCTGAGCCCCACTGGCTTCCTAATCTTGATGACGGCAATCGGCGGCGTAAGCTTCGTGGCGGGGGTAATTTTTCTCATTATGGGTGCTTGGCCAGTTTTTGGCTTTTTCGGGCTCGACGTGGCGCTCATTTATCTCGCCTTCAAACTCAATTACCGATCCGGGCGCCTGTACGAAACTCTGGAGCTAACCCCAGAGATGCTGACGGTCACGCGCGTCCAGCCGTCTGGCAAGCGAGAAAGTTTCGACTTCAACCCCTATTGGGTACGCGTCCTACTCGCTGACGAGCCGCATGGGCGCACCGATTTGCGACTGACCTCGCATGGCCGCTCGTTTTCGTTCGGGCGCTTTCTCACCGACGACGAGCGGCGCGACTTCTCGGATGTACTTTCGGACGCAATCGCTCATGCGCGCACTGCCCGCGTTCAAGGGCCGGCAGGTTGACCCACTTGAAAAAGCAAGAATCGGGTCGCCTGACCGCCTAAGCTCGCCTAGGCTACGCACTATGCGACTCGAACCGATTTCACGAAACACCGCGAAACCTGCGGCGCAGGTAGAACTCGATCGCTATAATCTGCGCGACTACGAGCTTATCAAACGCAGCGTCCGCTTTCTCGCGCAATCTTGGCGCAAGCAGCCAAGCCTGGATCAACTCTCTGGGCACATAGGCCTCAGCCCCGCGCATTGCCAGCGGCTGTTCAAGCGCTGGTGCGGATTAAGCCCCAAGGAATTCATGGGTGCGATTGCAGTTGATCACGCCCGACAGCTGCTTCAGAATTCGGCCAGCGTGCTCGATGCCTCGTTGCAAAGCGGTCTATCGGGCTCTGGGCGGCTACACGACCTATTCATCTCTCACGAAGCGATGACACCGGGGGACTACAAGCGCCGCGGCGCCGGGTTAGAAATGGCTTACGGCTATCATGCGACTCCCTTCGGCGAGGCGCTGGCCATGACGACAAAGCGCGGCCTAGCGGGCCTCGCCTTCGTTGAAGGTGAAAAAGGCGGTGCTCGCGAGGAGGCCCTTGCCGACATGATGCGCCGCTGGCCCGCGTGTCGATTCGTTGAAGCGCCGGAGCGCACCGCCGCTTACGTTATGCAGCTATTCGGAACAGTCGCGGGCACGGGAAGCGCGCAGCGGGCACGCCTTGTGCTAATCGGCACAGACTTCGAATTGCGCGTGTGGGAGACACTACTCAAGATCCCGATTGGCCGCGCCGTCAGTTATGGGGACATCGCGCGGCATCTTGGCTGCGCAACAGCCTCACGTGCAGTCGGCAGCGCGGTGGGACGCAACCCGATCTCATTCGTAGTGCCTTGCCATCGCGTGATGCGCGCCGATGGCGGGCTAGGCGGCTACCATTGGGGAATAACCCGCAAGCGCGCGATCATTGGCTGGGAAGCAGGCAAGCTCTTCGAACGCAGCTGAGTGCAGACCTCAACCCGTGATGTCGTGATCTTTTGCTTCCCGCAAGAATAGGGACCCCACCACAACCGACATCAGCGCTACAATGATCGGATACCAGAGACCATTGTAGATGTTCCCGGTCGCTGCAGCGACTGCCGTTGCCACCAAGGGCAACATGCCCCCGAACCAGCCGTTACCGATATGATAGGGTAGTGACATAGAAGTGTAGCGGATCTTGGTCGGGAACAGCTCGACAAGGAACGCTGCGATCGGCCCGTAGACCATCGTGACGTAGACAACGAAGAGCGTCAAAATCACCAACGTCATCGGCCAATTGATTTTATCGGGGTCGGCTTTGACGGGATAGCCCGCCATTATCAACGCCTTGCGCCAATTCCCAGCGTTCCACATGTCGAGGGTTGTTGCGCCGATTCGAACGCTGACGGCCTCCGTGCCAGCCGGCGCATCGGCGGTCTTGAACGAAAGGCCCGATTTTGTGAGGAAATCCTTGGCGCGGTCGCAATCGGAAAACTTCGACCACGGCCCAACAAAGATGTGTAAGTGGCACTGCTCCGTATCGGCGGTGAGCACGATCGGGTTGTTGTATTGGAAGGCCTCTAGGTCGGGATTGACGTAGTGGGTTAGGGCCCCAAACAGTGGGAAGTACGTTAATGCCGCCAACAAACATCCAGTCAGTATAATTTTCAAGCGGCCGGTCTTGTCGCTTAGCCAGCCAAAGAAAACGAACAGCGGCGCACCGATAAGCAGCGATGTTCCAACAAGAAGGTAGGCAGTCAGCAGCTCTACCTTCAGCGTGATAGTCAAGAAAAACAGGGCATAGAACTGGCCCGTGTACCACACGACCCCCTGCCCCGCCGTCGCTCCCAGCAGCGCCAAGAGGACGTATTTGTTGTTCGGATAACGAAAGAAGCTTTCAGTGATGGGAGCTTTGGACCCTTTCCCCTCAGCCTGCATCTTAGTGAAAATCGGGCTCTCGTTTAGCTTCAAGCGGATGTAAACGGAGAAGACAAGTAGGATCAAAGAAACAAGAAAGGGCAGGCGCCAACCCCAATCAGCAAAATCATCTGGCTCGAAAAGAAAGAAGCGGCACGCACCGATAACCAGAAGCGCTAGGAAGAACCCGAGCGTCGCCGTCGTTTGAATCCAGCTCGTTGCAAAACCGCGCCTATGCGGTTTGGCGTGCTCGGCAACATAGGTTGCCGCACCACCGTATTCGCCGCCGAGCGCAAGCCCCTGAAAGAGGCGCAGCACTACGAGCAAGACGGGTGCCATCCAACCAATCGAGGCAAACGTTGGCAAGAGCCCGACCGCGAAGGTCGCGGACCCCATGACAAGGATAGTGATGAGGAATGTGTACTTGCGGCCGGCAAGATCGCCTATGCGGCCGAAAATGATTGCACCAAAGGGGCGCACAAGAAAACCCGCGGCATAGGTGGCGAAGGCGGAGAGCAATGCGGCAGTGTCGTTACCGGGAGGAAAGAACAAGGCCGCGAAGAACGGAGCAAGCGTGGCATAGAGGTAAAAGTCGTACCACTCAAAGACGGTTCCAAGTGAAGACGCAAAGATCACGCGCTTCTCGTCGGAACTCATGCCTTCTTGCCGGTGAGACTCGGGGGTCACTGCATTCGCGGGCATAGTTGATCCCCCTTCATCGCTGCGTGCCGATTGCAATGCCGGCGCGAACTTTGCACTTTCGCTAGCACACGAATCTGTTGCTGGGGAGCTACGATTCGAATTTGGTGCTTTCGGTCATCGAGCAAACATCGTCATTGCGCTGCGGGGAAGAGAGCACTGCTACGGCCCAACACCCAATAGGCAATGAGGCCGACCCATTCGCGCATCACGACATCGAGGCGCCGCAAACCTTCCGAGGGCGCATCGAAAGGCAAAAGAGCATCCGACCACCCGGCCGTTCGGTAATCGACCGGCCAGGCCTCGACATCAAAGCCCACCTTACGGAATGCCCCGATGGCTCGGGGCATGTGCCACGCCGAAGTGACTAGCAGCCAGCGCTCACCTGGCTTGGGCTGCACCAACGCCTTAGTGTAGAGCGCGTTCTCCCACGTGTTGCGTGCCTTCTTTTCTAACACCAGCTTCGTCTCCTCGATGCCGAGGTCCCGCAGGGCTGACTTCGCCGCGTCAGCACCGGCCGTGGAAGCGGTGAGCATTCCGATCGATGCGCCCGTAAAGACAATCTTTGCGTCGGGAAATTGGCGTGCAAGTGCTACCGTCTCGGTTAAACGTTCCGCTGACTCGTTGATTGCATGCGCGTTGCGCCCAGCACTTACGCGAGCGCTCTCCATGCCACCCAAGACAATGATGCCATCGATACGCTGCCCAGAAAGATCGGCGCGCGGGAATCGATCTTCGAGCGGCAGGATCAACCAGGCGCTGAGCGGCAGCAGCCCCCCGATGACGAGCAGCGTCGCACTTAGCAGCAAAAGGCGCTCGCCCGTTTTGCGATAGCGCGACCTCAGCAGTGCTACCCCTCCAACAAGCAAGATGAGCAGCAGTCCGGATGGTTGCACGCAGAACCAGAAGATCTTTGACAGGTAGTAGAGCACACGCGCACCCTTGCCTCAGCGTCGCAAAGACCCATCTTATAAAGGTTGCGGTCAAAATGGGGCGAGAAGCCATCACAAACTGTGCGGAAATCACAAAACTGGCTCCTTAGCCTTACTCGATAGGAGCGAGTACAAAGCTCCGCCGTAACTCGAAATAAACATCTGAGGAGAGAGCCAATGCGATCTCTAGCCGCCTGCGCGATGATCCTGACGCCATTCATGTTCGCGCCTGCTCATGCCACCAACTTCGTTGCGAACGTGGCACAATCGGACACTGGCGTCATTGCAGTGAAATCCAGTCGCTATGCCAGAAAGGACTGCTCGCCTGTGAATGGCCCGTTCGGTTTTTACGGAAACATTTTTTGCCGACCCGGTGAGCAGGAATACCTGCGCAATCTTAGCGGTAATTGGCCGCAGCAGTCCCCGCGTCGCAGGTCTTACAAGTACGACAAACCTAAGCGGTGACGCCGCAGTCCCGCTTGGCGCGCCAACCTGGCGCTAGTTGAATCGGCCGCCTTTTTGCAAGACTTCGATTTTGTAGCCGTCGGGGTCCTCGATGAAAAAGAACGTGCCGAACGGTTTGCCCTCATGGAGCATCTGCTTGATGTCCTTTGGGGCAAGCCCCTGCCCCTCCATGCGGCCGCGTTCTGCTTCGAGGTCATTGACTGCGAATGCCAAGTGACCATAGCCGTTGCCGAGATTGTAGGGCTCAACATTGCCCTTGTTGACGGTCAGCTCCAATTCGAATGGAGCATCTGGCCCGCTCATGTAGATGAGCGTAAAGTCAGGAAAATCGACGCGTTCTGCGATCTCTAACCCGAAAGCTTTGCGGTAAAATTCGACCGAGCGTGCCTCGTCGAGCACACGCACCATCATATGGATCGGCTTGGCCATCGTTTCCTCTCGTTTTCGTTGACGCTCTTTGCGCGCTGGCTAGCTGCCGGTGAAGGTCAAGTCTGCCGGTGAAATCAACACGCCGAACTGCTGGCACCAAATCACAACGCTTGGGTACTTCTTGAGATCAACGCCGCCAGGGATTGCATACTTTTGGCTACCCTTGAAACTACGCAACTTGCCTAGATCTACAAACATGGTGCTGGACACGTCACCCTCACTGCGCACGTCCTTGGTCGGCACGAGATAAACGTGGAAATCGGGGCCCGGCCCTACCTCAAAATCAGGCTCAAGAAACACAGTCCCTTCATAGACTGTCACCTTACCCTGGCCGTAGTGGATGGGGTCGTTCGGATTCGCATGGATGAAGGTTCCCTTGGCGGCGACCTTCGTGCGCTCAGCTTCTGTGATCTGCTCTGCTGCTGGCGGCGGAGGGAATACGTAGGGGAACAGGAAGAAACCCAGCGCCGTGCCGAGACCTACTCCCAGCACGCCACCAGCCAGAAAAATCGCAAGCGAACGCCACATACTCTTTACCTCCGCATCCGCTGGCTAGTGCCAAGGTTTTGCTATGGAGACCTTTTCCTCGAATGCCTGGATGTGTTCGTGCTTCTCAATCGTCAGACCGATGTTATCGAGACCGTTAAGTAGGCAATGCTTGCGGAACGGATCAATGTCGAACGTGATGAGGCCACCGTCGGGACCACGGATCTCTTGCGATTCCAAATCGACAGTTATCGTTGCGTTGGCACCACGACTCGCATCATCCATAAGCTTGTCGATTTCAGCCTGCGGCACCTTGATGGGCAAAATGCCGTTTTGGAAGCAGTTGTTATAGAAGATATCAGCGAAGTCCGGCGCAATGATGCAGCGGAAGCCGAAATCGAGCAGCGCCCATGGCGCGTGCTCGCGCGAAGAGCCGCACCCGAAATTTTCTCCCGCAACTAGGATCTTTGCGTCACGATACGCGGGCTGATTTAGCACGAACTCGGCGATTTCCTCACCTGCATCGTCATAGCGCAACTCGAAGAAGAGGCTCTTGCCAAGCCCAGTCCGCTTGATCGTCTTCAAGAACTGCTTGGGGATTATCATGTCGGTGTCGACATTCCGCATGGGTAGTGGCGCAGCGACGCCGGTCAACGTGGTGAACTTCTCCATTGCCTGCCTCGCGTGGCTCCACTCTGGTTTTCAAGACATCTGTCAACGGAACGAAATAGTCTTGCGCCGGTGACGAACGATCGACGTGCAGTGCAAGCACGGCCAGAAACCACCCACTTTTGAAGCGTGGCCGGACCAAGCTGCTCAATCCGTCTTTATAACGCCAGCATGCTTTTTCCCGTCAAGGTGATGATCCAGAAAATCAGACACAATTTCGACGTTTCCTTTGATCCAGCCCAGCTCTCGAATCACCTGATCGCGGACTTGTTTGTCACGGCGCGCATTCTGAAGCACGTCAGTCGTCTCACTCGCGCGGTGGCAAAGCGGCGACCCGACGGCGGCGTTCACAATCGAGCGTAGATAGCGCTCCGAAGCACCAGTGAACGATCAAGGAAAGGGCGCAATAAAGCGCGGCGCCAATATTCAGCAGATCACGGTCAATGACGCGTCTCGGCACGGCGAAGATAACTTTGCAAGTGCAGCAGGCAGCGAGGCTGACCGCAGTCCTATAGCTGCAGGTCAGCACTCAATGGACTTTGCGCTCCGAAAAACACTGGCGCATGTATTCGCAGCGATGCGATCCGGAAAAATGCATGCTGTCGCCCTTTGCCGGCCGGATAAATTCGCAGATCTCTTCGACACCTCCCGGTGACAGCCAGCCTTGCCTGCGACCACGCTGCACGGCGAAGCAATCAGCGGTCGCCTCGTCCGGCCCGCGGAACTGATGACCACACTCGTGCGAAAAAATCCACAGCTTGACGGGGGTCGAAACCCTCTCAAGTAATTTCATATTCATAATCAGATAGCCGGGGTAAGCTGCGCCATAGTCGTCAAGTTTGTTGTCGATCACGGTCGGGCGCGTACCACAGTAGAGCCTGTAACCGTCCAGCTTAAATTGGCCAGCCGCGATAATCATTGCATCGCCACCTACATGCTCAACGTACTCCTCGGGGGTTGGCGTTCTCATATCTGCCGTCGCGGCATGGAGCCCGAAGGTCAGAGGTACAAGCAGCACCCAAGCCAGGCGGTATGAATCGCGGCCGATTCTCATTGTCTAGCTTCTTATAAGTCCCCGTAGTCCCTATCCGCGGAATTTAACACGATGGGCCCCTGCGACCAAGCAGGGGCGACTTTGGTTCAGGTGCCCGATGAGCGTTCAATACCAGCCATGTCAGCGTCGGAGAAGCCGAAGTGGTGGCCAATTTCATGCACAAGTATGTGCTCAATAAGGGCACCGAGCGTCTCGTTGTCGGCGGCCCACTCTTCCAATATTGGTCGCCGGTAAAGAAATACCATGTCAGGCTGGCGTGACAAATCCATCACGCTTTTCTTGTCGATGCTAACGCCATGATAGAGTCCGGTGAGCTCGAACGGATTTTCTATGCCCAGGGATCGTAATACCTCCTCAGTGGCGAACTCCTCCACACGTATGAGAACGCCGCCCGCTTTTTCGCGAAATTCGGCGGGAAGACGCTCCCACGCGGCAGCAGCCATTCTCTCAAAGTCCGCGAGACTTGGGGAGGCTGCAGTTTCCCAATTGGTTTTGCTGGTCATTCCTGGGCAGGCTTGCGGGCTACGATAATCGCTTCTTGAAGTGTGAAGGCCAAGCCGCTTTCACCAGAGCGGGGCCTCAGAAATCCGTTCAACGGCGCTTCGTGTAGCTTCGATTCCAGGCGGCTAATCGTGGCTTCGTCGCAGCGCATGCGCGCGGTCCACGAGCTGAAGGCGATTTGTTGGTCTATATGCTCATAATGAGCAATGGCAAAGCCGGTATCCTGCATAAGTTTTAGCCACTCGCTCAGGGTCAGGCAGCGGACGTGGCTGGGATCGCGGAGCTTTTCAAGCGCGTTGTAATCGATCACCAAATCGCGCAGCTCGGTCTGGCAAGCCCGGGGAAAGATCAATGCATCCGGGCTGACATTGTCGACGAGTGCAAACGTCCCACCGGGGATTAGAACACGCCAGACCTCGTTCGCAAAAGCGACCACGTCGGGGAAATGATGTGCGGCAAGACGGCAAGTCACTAGGTCAAACCTTGCATCAGGAAACGGCAATGCCCCAGCGTCGGCGTGTTTCGTATCAACGTTGGTAAGGCCTGCGTCAGTAGCGACCTTCTGCGTCTGCCACAGCATCTCGCTGGTGATGTCGACGGCCATAACCCGTGAGACGTATGGCGCGAACGCGACGGCCGTATGTCCTGCTCCGGTTGCAACATCCAGCACCAGCCAATGGGATTGGGGGGCGACGATCTCTGCGGTCCGCGCAAGGCTTGGCCCTTTCGCATGAACAGAAGAGGCAGCGTAGTCGGCAGCCGCGGCACCAAAGTTTTTCTGGACAAGCGACTTAGGCATTGGAGCTTTTGCCAAACTAGGCCCATCTACGAATGTCGACAAAGTGCCCCTCTATCGCCGCCACCGCTGCCATCACGGGCGACAACAAGTGCGTGCGCCCCATGCGGCCCTGGCGGCCCTCGAAGTTGCGATTGGACGTAGAGGCGCAACGCTGCTGCGGCTTCAATTGGTCGGGGTTCATGCCCAGGCACATAGAACAGCCGGGCTCCCGCCACTCAAAGCCAGCATTCCTAAAAATCTTATCGAGGTCCTCTGCTTCAGCTTGCGCCTTAACGAGGCCTGAACCCGGAACAATCATCGCGTAGTCGAGCCGGTCTGAAATCTTCTGGCCATCCACGATCTTGGCCACAGCGCGTAAGTCTTCGATGCGTCCATTGGTGCACGATCCGATCCACACGACGTCGAGCGGAATGTCGGTGATCTTGGTCCCGGGCTTGAGCCCCATGTATTCAAGCGCACGCTGCATCGAGGCGCGTTTGTTGTCGTCTTCTACGTTCGCCGGGTCGGGCACGACACCGGTGATGGCGACAACATCCTCCGGACTAGTCCCCCAAGTCACGATGGGAGGCAGATCGGCCGCGTTGAGCTTAATCTCTCTGTCGAAGTGCGCGCCCTCGTCAGAGTGCAGCGTCTCCCAGTGACGCATCGCCATTTCCCAGGCGGTACCCTTGGGCGCCTTGGGCCGGCCCCTGATAAAGTCATAGGTTTTCTCGTCCGGCGCGATCATGCCCGCACGCGCGCCTCCCTCGATCGACATGTTGCATACCGTCATGCGCCCCTCCATCGACAACGACCGGACTGCCTCACCGGCATATTCGAGCACGTGCCCCGTACCGCCCGCAGTGCCGATCTCGCCGATGATCGCGAGGATGACGTCTTTCGCCGTAACGCCTTTGGGCAGCTGCCCATCGACCATCACGCGCATGTTCTTTGCCCTCTTTTGGATCAGCGTCTGTGTCGCAAGCACGTGCTCAACCTCGGACGTACCGATGCCATGGGCAAGCGCGCCGAATGCACCGTGCGTCGAGGTGTGACTGTCACCGCAAACGATGGTCGTGCCCGGAAGCGTGAAGCCCTGTTCCGGACCAACGACGTGGACGATACCTTGGCGCACATCAAGCTCATTGTAGTACTCGATGCCAAAGTCCGTTGCGTTCTTGGCTAGAGTTTCCACCTGGATTCTGCTCTCGTCGTCGTCAATACCCTGACTGCGATCGGAGGTTGGAACGTTATGGTCAACGACAGCGAGCGTCTTTTCTGGTGCGCGTACCTTGCGGCCCGTCATGCGCAAGCCCTCAAACGCTTGCGGACTCGTCACCTCGTGCACAAGGTGACGATCGATATAGAGCAGGCATGTCCCGTCCGGCTGCGTGTGAACCACGTGGTCTTCGAAAATCTTGTCGTAGAGCGTCTTCGCCATTGCTCAATTTCGCCCAAAAAGTCGGGCGGC
>Ga0209013_10000148_pt1 | contig 55398 bp, 50 predicted proteins | sample Cruoilmetagenom2_FD_187291 | JGI IMG/M metagenome (GOLD analysis project Ga0209013, IMG submission 187291) | Oil polluted marine microbial communities from Coal Oil Point, Santa Barbara, California, USA - Sample 2 (SPAdes) (version 2) | ecosystem: Environmental > Aquatic > Marine > Oil seeps ...
GTCGTCTTGCCGTGGTCGATGTGTCCCATCGTCCCTACGTTCATGTGCGGCTTCGTGCGTTCGAACTTTTCCTTTCCCATACTAAGTCTCTCCTTCTATGGTCCTTTTAATAATGCCAGTTAATTTCCGAATATAATTGCCCGCGCAACACTTTCGTCAACACGAGCATAATGATCAAACTCCATCGTGAATACGCCTCGACCCTTTGTTGCTGAACGCAAAATGGTCGCATATCCAAACATCTCCGCCAGCGGTACCGTGGCGTTTACAGCCTGAACGCTTCCAGGTCGAGGTTCCATACCCAATATGACACCTCTGCGAGCATTTAATTGGCCAATAATATCACCCAAGAACTCTTCCGGTCCAAGGACTTCAACTTTCATAATTGGCTCAAGCAAAACCGGTCCGGCATCCTGCATGCCCTCTCTGAAGGCAATCGAACCTGCCATCTTGAACGCCATCTCGCTGGAGTCCACTTCATGAAAAGTGCCATCGTATAAACGGACTTTTATATCCGTCGCTGGATAACCAGCAAGAATACCGCCTGCAGCTGCTTCAAGTACGCCTTTTTTGATCGCCGGTATATACTCCCGGGGGATCGCGCCGCCGCGGATTGAATCTTCGAAAAGCAAGCCGCTGCCCGGTTCACCCGGTTCCAGTTCCAATAAAACATGCCCGTACTGGCCGCGGCCACCGGTCTGTTTTATATAGCGGCCTTCTGCCCTGCCCACAGGGCGGGTAATCGACTCGCGGTAGGCGACCTGAGGCCGCCCCACCTGTGCCTGCACGCGAAATTCGCGCAGCATCCGGTCCACCAATACTTCCAAATGCAGCTCCCCCATCCCTGATATGATGGTCTGTCCTGTCTCATTGTCGGCTCTCACCTTAAACGTGGGATCTTCTTCCGATAGTTTGGTCAGGGCTTCGCTCATCTTGTCCTGGTCTGCCAGAGTCTTTGGTTCAATAGAGACCGAAATCACAGGATCCGGGAAAGTAATACTTTCTAATATAATCGTTTGAGAGGCATCACACAGGGTATCCCCGGTATGAGCCTGCTTCATACCAATAATTGCGCCTATATCACCGGCGTTTATTTCTGTAAGTTCTTCGCGTCTGTCGGCGTACATGCGAAGCAGACGCCCAACCCTATCGCGACGTTCATTGGTTGAGTTATACGCACTGTTGCCTTGAGCCAGGCGACCCGAATAAACACGCGCATAAGCCAATCGACCGACATAAGGATCCGTGACGATTTTAAAGATCAAAGCACTCAACGGCGCACTATCGTCCGCTGGTCGTTCAACCTCTTTTTCGGTGCCAGGGTGCATCCCTATGACAGGCGGGATATCGAGCGGTGAAGGCAGCAGGTCAACGACAGCATCCAGGAGCGGTTGTACGCCTTTATTGCGTAAGGCGCTTCCACAGAATACGGGGGTCGCCTTTCCTGCGATGACGGCTCTCCGCAAACCCGCCTTGAGTTCTTCAATAGTTATTTCTTCGCCTTCCAGATATTTATCTGTCAACGCATCGTCTGATTCAATGATCTGATCGATCATGCGAGCTTTTGCTTCAGCAACATCATCACTCAGGTTAGCAGGCGGGTCTTTCACAATCGGATCTTGCCCCAGATCATCCTCCCAGACAATCGCCATTTCGGTGAACAGATCAATGACGCCTTTAAAGGAAGATTCGCTGCCAACAGGAACCTGGACGGCAATCGCATTGGCTCCCAGCCGGTCTTTCACCATATCGATCGTACGTTCATACGAGGCTCCAACACGATCCATTTTATTAATAAAACAGATACGGGGCACCCCATAACGATTGGCCTGCCTCCATACGGTCTCACTTTGCGGCTCGACGCCTTGAACGGCATCAAACACGACGATACCGCCGTCTAAAACGCGCAAAGACCGCTGGACTTCGGCCGTAAAATCGATATGTCCGGGCGTATCAATGATATTAATCTGGTAGTCTTTCCATTCAGCAGATACTGCGGCTGAGACGATTGTTATCCCCCGTTCTCTCTCCTGATCCATCCAGTCTGTAACAGTCGTGCCGTCGTCGACTGAGCCGATACGATGCGTTTTTCCCGTATAGAACAATATTCGCTCGGTAGTGGTTGTCTTACCGGCGTCGATGTGGGCAATAATGCCAATATTGCGGTATCGTTCTAACGGATATTTGCGAGTCATTCCTAAACCTGAAGGATATTCTTACCTGATGACGGGTCATCGATGGTATAGTGAAAACTGTGTGCCTCTTTAATATTAAAGACGGTAATGCGAAAAGGCTCGATTGGCTTCTGCCATTTTGTGAGTCTCTTCACGTTTCCGTATAGCTGATCCAGTTTTATTGGCTGCGTCAATCAATTCAGTAGCCAATTTTTCGGAGAAGCTCATTCCAGTACGGGATCGAATAGATCCCAAAATCCAACGCGTAGCCAAAGCGAAACGGCGTGCGGGAGGTACTTCCATAGGAACCTGGTAAGTAGCGCCCCCGACCCGGCGCGGCCGCACTTCCATAATTGGAGTTACATTCTTGAACGCCTCTTCGAAAACTTCGAGGCCATTCTTTTTGGTGCGTTCTTCGATCATGTCTAGAGCGTCATAAACGATCCGTGTTGCGACACTCTTTTTCCCGTCCTTCATCACACGATTAATGAACGACTGCATCTGAACGCTGTTATAACGGACATCCGGTAGGATTACTCTTTTTTCTGGTCTATTTCGTCGAGCCATTCAATATCTCCTGCGATTGTACAGCATTGCTTGAGTCCGAGTTTTCATTAAGAACCGCCGGTTTAATTCAATCATCATACCGGCGATTTGGAAATTCAAGCCAATTGGTTTTTATCTTTGGCGCTTGGAACCGTACTTGGATCGCCCCTGCTTGCGATCACTTACACCACCGGTGTCCAGCGTTCCACGCACAATATGATAGCGCACACCTGGAAGATCCTTAACACGTCCACCACGGACCAGGACCACCGAGTGCTCCTGAAGCGTGTGTCCTTCACCAGGGATATAGGCGGTAACCTCAATCCCGTTGGTCAGACGGACACGGGCGATCTTCCGCAATGCAGAATTCGGTTTCTTTGGCGTCATGGTTCGCACTACTGTGCACACGCCGCGCTTCTGTGGTGCGCCTTTCGGTTGACGGACTCTGCGCTGCTTCATCAAGTTCATTGTGTACAGCAGCGCTGGCGCTTTACTCTTCGTCTTTTTTGATTTGCGGCCCTTACGAACCAATTGATTAATCGTTGGCACTATCGCCTCCAATAATTTCCATTAAGCGAGGCCATCGGTCTTTCATGATGGCCTCACCGGTTAGTCTTTGCCAAGGGCACACCTACATATTCACTCTTGATATTAACACAACCCTTAGCCATTGTCGCCTAGGCGGGGGTATTGCCGCCTATTTTAATGTAAAGTCAACGAAAGATGATTTTACCATGCGCACATATTACAGTCAAGGCAAAAAATTACAGTCCATCACCCAGGCCCAACAGCCCGGTACGCAACCGTGGGGGTCGAGCCCTTTCTTCATCCTTTCCGAAGCGAATAAGTGCGCCGGTATCTGTGACCGCCTCAACGGCCAATCCAAGACTCTGGAGTTCCTTGACCAATACACGGAATGAAGCGGGTATGCTCGGCTCCTCGATCGGGTCTCCTTTGACGATGGCCTCATACGTTTTAACGCGTCCCTGGACATCATCAGACTTGACCGTGAGCATTTCCTGCAAAGTATACGCAGCGCCATAAGCTTCCAACGCCCACACCTCCATCTCACCAAAGCGCTGGCCACCAAACTGCGCCTTACCGCCTAAAGGCTGCTGAGATACGAGGCTGTAAGGACCGGTCGAACGCGCGTGAACTTTATCCTCAACCAGGTGATGCAGTTTAAGCATGGTCATCATGCCAACAGTTACAGGTTGATCGTAAGGAATCCCGGTTTTACCATCTCGCAGGGGCTGCTTGCCAAGCGTAGGGATGGGAACACCACATTCCAGTGATACTTTTTCCGCCTGCGCAGGAAGATCCTCGTCCGATAATTCTGCAGCCTCCCCGCAATCTTGATCTTCAATCCACAGCCGCAAACAGGCACTCACTGCCTGTCGATCTCGCTCCAGGCTTCCTTCGTTGGTGGTCGGATCGTCGGTAAAAATCAACAAATCATCCGGATCGTACCCCTGCTCTCGCAGCCATTCTCGCAAAGCCACCCGGCGCGCTTGCGTCTCATCGGTAATCAAACTTGAAATATCGTAATCTTTATCGGCCAACCAATTTTCCAGGTACATACGCCGGACTTCATCATCGTCTTCGATGCTCTCCTGGTCGTATTCGAACTGGTTCAGCCACTCCCAGGAGGCTTCGCCAACTTTCTTCCAGGCGTGATCGATCAACCATGCTCGGGCCAGCTCAGCCTCGATCTCAATCTCGCTGGCGCCGTCGAATACTGGCGTAATTGCCCGGAAGCCTAGACGACTGGCTGCCCATCCAAGATGCGTCTCCAACACCTGGCCAATATTCATTCGTCCGGGAACACCGAGTGGGTTGAGGATGATATCAACGGGGATGCCATCACGCAGGAAAGGCATGTCTTCTTCCGGTACAACTTTGGAGACCACACCCTTGTTGCCGTGGCGTCCGGCCATTTTATCTCCCGAGGTAATTTTTCTCCGCTGTGCGACGGCAACCCGCACCATCATATCTACACCTGCGGAGAGATCGGCGTTTTCATCGCGTGAGAAGACCTTAACTTCCACTACCTTACCACGTTCTCCATGCGGCATGCGGAGTGATGTATCTTTTACGTCGCGTGATTTCTCACCAAAAATCGCGCGCAGGAGGCGTTCTTCCGGCGTTAACTCTTTCTCGCCCTTGGGAGAAATTTTTCCAACGAGAATATCGTTCGGACCGACTTCTGCGCCGGTACGGATGATCCCCTGGTCATCGAGATCCTTGATGGCGTCTTCACCAACATTGGGAATATCGCGAGTGATCTCTTCAGGACCTAAACGCGTGTCTCGTGACTCAACTTCATATTTTTCGATATGGACCGAAGTAAATTTGTCATCCTTTACCAGGCGATCGGAGATAAGTATGGCGTCTTCGAAGTTGCCTCCCTCCCATGATAAGAAGGCGACAACCACATTCTGGCCTAAGGCTAATTCTCCATTGCTGGTAGAGGATGAATCGGCGATCACATCACCAGGCTCGATCAACTGCCCCTTTACAACCGCCGGGCGCTGGTCGATGCATGTGCTCTGATTCGATCTTTGATACTTGCGGAGTGGGTAGAGCTTTTCCTCGCCATCACCTTTTCGAATGACGACGCGCTTGCCCGTCACCGATACGACCTCGCCAGCTTCTTCGGCGACGACAACCTGGCCAGAGTCAATGGCTGCCTTGTATTCCATACCTGTAGATACCTTCGGTACGTCCGGTTGTAAAAGAGGAACGGCCTGAGCTTGCATATTTGAGCCCATTAATGCCCGGTTTGCGTCGTCATGCTCGAGGAATGGAATCAATGCAGCACTGATGCCCACGATTTGATGTGGGGCAACGTCCATGTAATCGATATTTTCAGGCCTGGAAAATGAAAAAGTGGAGTGGTAGCGGCTCGATACACGCGGGCGGATGAATTCCTTTTCATCCGTAAGCGGAGTATTTGCCTGACCGATCACATAACGGTCTTCCACGTCTGCAGAGAGATATTCGATCTCATCCGAGACATACGGCATAATTTTGATCTCATCCACTTTCAGCTTGGCGATGCGTTTCGCCAATTTTTCTGTTATCCGATCCCCCTGCTCCCCGTATACAGTGCCAGTTTTTGGATGGGCCAACTGCTCTCCAAATGCCCTGCCAATCAGCTGTGGATCGTCAGGTTTCAGTGACTTCTGGACGCGTCTTAGGGGTGTTTCAATGAAACCGTATTCGTTGACTCGGGCAAAGGATGCCAGACGGCCGATAAGACCGATATTTGGACCTTCGGGCGTCTCAATCGGGCAAATACGACCGTAGTGAGAATGGTGCACGTCGCGAACGTCAAAGCCTGCTCGTTCACGCCGCAAACCGCCCGGTCCCAACGCCGATAATGTGCGTTTATGGCGCAGTTCAGCGAGCGGGTTGGTCTGGTCCATAAATTGGGATAACTGGCTTGACCCGAAAAACTCGCGCAAGGATGCCACCACCGGTCTAATGTTGATCAACGTAATCGGTGAGAGCTGGTCCTGGTCACGAATAGACATGCGCTCTTTGATAACGCGCTCCATCCTGCGTAAGCCAATGCGCAGCTTATTTTGAATGAGCTCACCGACGGTCTTCGCACGGCGGTTGCCGAGATGATCGATATCGTCTGGGTCTTCCGCGCCGTTGTTAATCATGATCATGCGCCTTAGCAAGTGTACGATATCCCACTTTGTCACCGTACGATGAGTGATCGGCACCTGCTCATGAAGATCCAGCTTTTGATTCAATTTGTAACGCCCGACCCGTTCCAGATCGTAATGACGCTGGTCGAACAACTGCTCAATCAGGAAATCGCGGGCATTCTCTAAAGTGGCCGGGTCTCCTGGGCGCATCCTTCGGAAGAACTCCAGGATCGCAGCTTCCGCAACGGTGTGACCCTGAGAAAGGTCCCACTCGGGTTCCTGGAAAATAGTTGATGATATGTACATACGGTCGGGATTATTGTCCACATCAGTGAACAGGTCTATCAATTCCTCATCTTTGCCGTCCTTGTACGCGGACTTACTTAAGCCATCATCTACTGCCGCCAGGGCGCGTAAAAATATCGTCACCGGTATTGTGCGTTTCCGATTGAAGCGTAATGTGAGGTAATCACTCTTGCGGGTCTCAAATTCCATCCAGGCGCCGCGATCCGGTATTAATTTGGCCATCGCTAAGGGTCGCCCGGTCGCCCGGTCTGCCTGGGCTTCAAAATATACCCCAGGTGAACGGATCAACTGCGATACCACCACACGCTCGGTGCCATTGATGATGAATGTCCCCTTTTCTGTCATCTCAGGGAAGTCACCCAGGAATATGGTTTCCTTCATCATTTCACCACTTTCCTTGTCGATCAGCAGTACTTCGACATGCAAGGGTGAAGCATAGGTCAGATCACGCTCAACACATTCTTCTATTGAGTGCTTCGGTTCGTCAAACCAATAAGTCAGCTCATTTTCTTTTGATTCTTTGACTTTACTTGGGAAGTACAGCTTGAGTGATTTATTGTAAGATTCTATAGGAGTGATCTCATTGAATAGATCCGCGATACCTTCTCGTTTCAACCGCTGAAAAGACGCCAATTGGACCTCAATCAGCTCTGGCAGTGGAAGATCAACCTCTATTCGCGCGTAAGATTTACTCGGCAATGCTGTTGCCATTCGCTCTCTCCTGAACTTGATTAATACTTTAATCTTTGGTTTGCATGCAAAAAGCGCAAAACGCCCCGGAATTTTATCCGAACGTTTTACGCATTAAATTTTGGATGCCCCAATACCTATAATAATTTTCAAACGAACGAGTTCCCTAAACAGACGAACTTGTATTATACCTATTCCCACGGAGCAGGTCAAGCTGACTTTGTTTGAAATTTATTAATATTCGCTGAGTATAAACATAGTTTGATGCCATTGGCTCGGTTCTTTAGGGTTCGCAGTGACCCGTTGGCCCTTGTGGTTAAATTCAGTGATCAATGTTAGAATGGACAATGTGAATGATAAAAACCTCCCTCCAGCGTACAAAGCCGGTTTCGTAGCGGTAATGGGCAGGCCAAATGTCGGAAAATCGACCCTAATTAACACCCTTCTTGGTCAGAAAGTTGCCGCAGTCTCGCCCCGTCCACAAACGACGCGCAAGCGCCAAATGGGTATCCTTAGCCTGGAGGATGCCCAAATAGTTTTCGTGGATACTCCTGGAGTTCACGAACCGCGACACAAATTGGGCGTGAACATGAACCAGGAAGCCGTCGGCACATTGCAGGATAGTGATGTCATTTTATGGGTCGTTGATGTAAGTGCGAGACCACACCCGGACGAACAAATCTTGGCCGGGCATTTACGCGCCATCAAACGTTCGATGCCTGTGGTTATGGCGCTGAATAAAGTCGACCTTGTGGATGAGGGCAGCCTGCAATCCAACCAGGCCGCTTTTATAGAATTAGCTCCTAACGCGCAGACCATCGCAATAAGCGCCACGCGTAAAGAGAATCTGGGAGATCTGGTGAGCATTATCCTCGATAATCTAAAAGAGGGGTTCCCATATTTTCCCGAGGACCAAATCACCGACCTGTACGAACGTGAGATCGCGGCCGACCTGATCCGAGAGACCGCGCTGAAAATTTTACGAGAAGAAGTCCCTCATGGTATCGCAGTTCGTATCGACCAATATACAGAAAGGAATGAGCACGGAGCCTATATCGAAGCGACTATCTTCGTCGAAAAAGAATCACACAAACCTATCCTTATCGGCAAAGGTGGCAAAATGCTCAAAAATATCGGCACAGGCGCACGGACTGCCATCGAATCCATGAGCGGTCGCAAAGTTTTTCTGCGCCTGAGGGTTAAAGTGCGTAAGAACTGGCGTAACGATGAAAAGGTGCTGCGTCGATTTGGCTATTAGTAAAGAGCCGGGGACAGGGGAGCAGGAACTGACAGACCATTAGGAGATTGAATGACATTTTTCTTATTGTGGTTCGCCCTGATAGTCGCCGTCCTGGATTGGATCGCAGTTGCAAAAAAACGGATAAGGCTGGAATATGTGACCAAGCCTGCCGTCATGCTGATCCTGCTGCTCTGGGTCTGGCAGGTAAGCGGTTTCCAGGGCCAGATGCTGTGGTTTGGGTTGGGTATACTTTTCTCTCTCGCCGGCGATATCTTCCTGATGCTGCCCAGAGAGCGGTTTATGGCCGGGCTGGTCTCGTTCCTGCTTGCTCACATCAGTTACATCATCGGTTTGAACAACTTGCTGCCAGATATAAATCTCGCCAGTCTGGTCCTGGCCGCGTTCGTAATTCTGGCAAGCGTGACGGTTACCAGGAGAATAATAACTGGCATCGCAGTCAAGGGTGAGGAGCGTTTAAAAATACCTTCCTTAGTATATTCCGCCGCCATCAGCTTGATGCTGTATTCGGCTTTACTGACCCTAGTCAATCCAGGCTGGTCCTTCGTCTCCGCCCTGCCAGTCAGCGTTGGGGCGCTGTTATTCTACCTATCTGATATCTCTCTGGCCTGGAACAAATTTGTCTCACCGCTTTCCCACGCCAGGTTGCGCATTATGGTTACCTACCACCTGGGACAGATATTGCTTGTCCTCGGTGCGGCGATCCATTACGTCGGGATAACTTAAGACATCTTTCATGTGTAAATCGTGATCATAAAAATGCCGGAGAGGATAAGCCGCTCCGGCATTTTATTTTGTAAGCGCGTTATTAATTGCTACATCTAATCGTTTTCAATCCCTTACACGGTATCAGGAGGAATTTCATCTCCCAGGGTGATCTCTGGTTGATCACTTTGAACCTCATCCGTGGATCCTGGGGGAAGCGCGGCGTCTGCCTCAACACTCTCAAGTTCGACCAACTCACCATCTTCAGGGGCTTCGGGAGGCGCTGCATAGGTTGGATAGTCACGCGTGCCAAAACGTGTCAGCACCACCGCACCAAGACCAATGGCTACGACCATGAATACGGCTAAACCACCTACGCACGATATTACAGTGCTGAGACCATCCACGACCAGCATGAGCAGGAAGGTGCCGACTCCCGCCGATACCGCCGGAGCCCACTCACGATTCAATGCGAGACCCAGCCGCCGTCCGACTTCGCTCCCGACCGCGATCATGCCAAACACAGCGGTCAAAAAGAGCAGGAAGATACCCAGCAGTGCCACCGGGATGCCGATGATGGTGATCGCAATGATGAGCAAAATTATCGGCGTGACAACGAGCGTCAACACGCCAAGACCAACAGAAACCGGCGCCTGGGATGAAGCGACTTCCCCTACCAGTTTTGTATTTTTAGGCAGGAACAAAACCACCAGCACTGCCAGCGCAGCCCACATAATGGAGCGGAACAGCAACCACAGTCCATCAAAGAAGGGGTTTGAGTTAATGCGAATGGTGGGAAAATTAACGCCCCCCGGAATTGGCGCCCGCACCCCGCCCGGTACGGTGATCGATACCGGTCCATCTATACCAGTCTTGACGTCACCGTATACTTGGGCGCCCGGACTGCGATCCAGGTGTCCGGCGATGATGCTTACGTCCCCTTCCACCACAGCAGATGGCTCTAAGCTGACCAATCCGCCCATGGCAACCACTTCACCATCGATGGTGCCGTTTATTTTGACATTGCCGCCCAGGAGAACTACGTCTCCATCGACCAGAGAGCCCTCTTCTAGCGCAGCGTTACCTCCGAAAACAAATAAATTTCCATCCAGAGTTTCTCCGCTTTCCAGAGTGTATGTGCCGCCGAGTACAAATTTGTCTCCGGTAGTTTCCTGGTTCAGTACACCCCGTTCTGGTCCAGCCTGTACTTCTCGCCAGCCGAATCGTGCCTGGCTCATTCCAAACATGGTCACCGGCAGCATCAGGGCCATGACCAGGATAAAGACCGCCGCTATTTTTATTATCGTTTTCATAGTGTCACTCTCCGTGGATTTGTAAGATAGCGAATAGACACGACCCACAGTACACCCATCAGGGTGATCGTACCTGCCACGAGCACAAGCCACAGGTATTGCAAGCCGCCTGAAAATCCTTGCGTCATCGCTGACAGCAGGCCCTGGACGAAATTGGCCAGGGACAAGAGCCCGATCAACTGGTAGAGATAGGTCAGTATCACTATTTTTGGCGACTGAATCAATGGCCAGGCCAGGTAAACCAGTCCGACAAGAAGCACCGCAGCCGAGCCCCAGGTAGAGACCAGCATCACAAGATTTTGTCTCCCCTGGCGGCGCTTCTGGTCCAGCTCCAGGCGTGCGTTCCAACGGGCGACGAAGCCTGTCCGTGGAGCGACCACCGGTGCTGCCTGCAGCTGACTTTCGGTCTCACTCCATGCGAGGGAGAGCTGATAGCAGGAATCACAGCTCTGCAAATGTTCATGCAGGGCGTCTGCCTGGCGCTGGTTCAGCGCCTCATCCGAGAACAATAAGTCTTCAAACGGCTGATGGCTCATGCGAGTATCCTTTCAGCATTCAGGGTTTGCGGCTTCCCATCTATCCATTGGCCGGCCATGGCGCGCCTGGCACGATGAAGACGGCTTTTAACTGCACTGCCGGATAATGACAGGGTATGGCTGATCTCTTTGTAAGAATAGTCGTACCAGTAATACAGCACAACAGCCGCGCGATCGGTTGGATCCAGAACATCCAGCAGCGCTCTTATTCGAAGGCGTTCTTCCTTATCTTTCAACTTCGTTTCCAGACCCGGAGAAACATCCGGCAAATCCGGCACCGGCAGATCTTCGACGGAAACTATTTTAAATCTGCGTTTTCGTATCTGATCGATGCAGAAGTGAGCGGCTATCGATAATAACCAGCTCGAAAACGAACGTTTTGTATCGTAACGGTTCATGGCCTTGTACACCCTCAGGAATGTTTCCTGGGCTGCATCTTCGGCATCCTGCGCGTTGCCAAGCATCCGGTAGCACAGGTTGTAAACCGGTCTTTGATACTGCTCCACAATTAGCGAAAACGCTTGTGGATCACCTTTTTGTGCCTGAGCCAGCCATCTGGCTTCGTCATCCTGCACAACATTCTCCTGGATGTACGCCTGATCCTATTATGCCGGATATCCCGGCGGGCAGGGTTTTGGATCGTTCTGCTACTTCTGTATACGAAGAATAACGATTATGGTTGCAATTACTTCTATTCTTTATGATGAAATGTATTTCGTACACGGATTGCGCGAAAATTTCAGAATTTTTCACGACTGCTGCCCCAGCAGCTCCGTACCAGAAAGCGCTTCAATAACTGCGATGACAGCTGAGTTGTCCATCTCTGCCATGTCCATATCAAGCATGGCCTCAAATAATTGGGCATGGACCGACGCAGAGAGCAACGGAATCCCGTATTCCCTGGCAGTGTCGAGCACGATGCCCAGGTCCTTTGCCTGCATATAGGCTTTGAATCCCGGGTTTCGATTACCATCAAACAGCCGCGGCGGCTTGACGTCCAGCGTCCAACACTGCGCAGCACCACCGCGGATCGCCTCAACCACCTTTTGTGGGTCTGCACCGGCCTTTTTTGCCAGGATCAGCAGCTCACCCATAGCGACCATCTGGGCTGCCACCATGATCTGGTTGGCCGCCTTGGCGATCTGGCCCGCCCCACTCTCTCCAACGTGCGTTATCGAGCGTCCCATGGCCTCCAGGACCGGCCGCACCCTATCAAGCGCTTCATCGGGGCCACCAACCATGATGGTCAGCGTACCCTCTCTGGCGCCGATATCCCCGCCGCTGACGGGCGCATCAAGGCTCAAGACGCCCTTCTCCGCAAGCATACCGGAGACTTCTCGCGCAGTGGCCGGTTTGATGGTTGAGTTATCCACGAAGATCAGGCCAGATTTTGCTCCCTCTATAATGCCGTTATTCCCCAGTGCGACCTGTTTTACGTCTGGTGAGTCGGGCAAATTAGTGAACACAACATCCACTGTTGAAGCCACATCCGCCGGTGAGAGCGCTTCCGATGCACCTTCTGCGACCAGTTCGTCCACCGCACCCCGGCTGCGGTTATGCACCACCAAAGGATAACCTGCTTTCATAATATTACGGGCCATGGATTTACCCATTAGTCCCAGACCAATATAACCAACAGTTTGTTTATTTGTCATGCGAGCTCCTTAAATAATTTTGGAAGTTACGCAGTTCAGGGTTGCTGCCCGCTGTTTTTTTACGCCTGGTAACGCCGGCGAATGTTCGGCACCAGGTATTCGCCAAACACCCGGTCCATCTCGTATTCCGGGGACCAGTCCCAGTCTCGGCGAGCGTCATTATCGTTCAAACCCGCCGGCCAGCTGTCTACGATACCCTGACGGCTTAGATCGGGTTCAAATGTGATCCGGGCGTCCGGGAAATAGCCCAACACCTGTTCGCGAAATTCCGCAGCTGTTAAACTGAAGCTGGTCACGTTATACACCCGGCGGCTCAGCGCACTCGCCGGGGCAGCGGCCAGGTTTACCAATGCATTTACCGCATCCGGCATGGCCATGAACGGGATGCCGGTGTCCTCGCGCACGAAGCAGGCATACGGCTCTCCACGCGCTGCGGCGTGCAGCATCTCCGGACCGTAATCGCTGGTCCCGCCGCTGGGCAGTGTAAAGGCGCTGATCAACCCGGGGAAGCGAATGCCCCTGAAATCCACCATGACCGGACGATCGGCGGCTAATTGACGATAGTGCTCACTGTAATATATACCCAACATTTCGCAATACAATTTATTACAGCCGTACATCGTGCGGGGGTAGTTCCACTCCCATTCCCTCACACGAGGGTAGTTGGCCTTGACTTCCAGGTCAGGCATGCCGTAAGCGGCGATCGAGCTGGGGAAGATAAACTGCACCGGTTCCCCACGCCATTGAGATTGTTCGGAAGCCAATTTGAGCAGTTCCAAGGTGCCCTCAACATTTATCTCGTGGGCCGCCTCCGGTGTAAATTCGGCCCTGGTAGAAAGCAGCGCCGCCAGGTGATAAATGATGCTAATTTCATACTCGCTGACCAACCTTGCCAGCAGCGCTTTATCCATGATGTCACCCTGGACATGCGTGATATGAGCGCTGTTTGTCGGTGACAGCTCCTTTAAATCCAGCGTCACGATTTGGTTGATATCTTGTTTCGCCAGGTTCATCACCAGGGCGTCCCCAATTTCCCCGGCCGCGCCAGTGATCAAAATACTCTTCTTGCGCATGGTTTCTCCTTATAGATAGTGATTGATGTCCTGCGTTATATTTTACTGTACCTTGGTTAGACTCATTATAAACTTTTCCCAGCCGGCTTGCAGACGGTGCGGCATCCGTAGTAAACTTAAGACATGAGGTTCCTTCAACTTACGGCTGTGCCTAAATGGATGATCGAAATGATTCCCATCATGATCATCACGCTTCTTTTGGCGGGTCTGGCATCCTGTTCCCCCCTAAGGACGCCGCTGCCGCTGCCGACCGCGACGCCCGTCCCGCCAACCACAACACCCACACAAACCCAGGTCTGGTTCCCCCCCACACCGACCTTTACCCTGTACCCCACCCAGACCGGCGTGATAACGCCGACAGTGGATATCCAACCTGAGTATGGCGAGCCGCTGATTGTGGATAATTTCGACGATCCCGCGCTGTGGACCAAAACCAGGGGGCCGGTGGGCAGCGTTGCCATGGGTGTTAATGAACTCACCATCGCCATATCATCGCCGCGCGGCTACCTCTACAGCCAGCGTCAAGGCACTCAACTGGGGGACTTTTATGCTGAGATGACCGCCAGTCCCAGCATTTGCAGTGGGGAAGACGAGTACGGGATGCTGCTGCGCGTCTCGCCAGGATTTGACTTCTATCGCTTCTCCCTGACGTGCGACGGGCAAACCAGGCTGGACAAATACTACAAAGGGACCGCCTCATCACCACAGGCGTTAACGTACAGCAGTCAGGTCCCGCCCGGCGCTCCCAGCATGTCCAGGTTGGGTGTGTGGGCGTCCGGCAATGAGCTGCACTTCTACATCAACGATGTGTACCAGTTCAGCGTGCGCGACCCAAGTATCGCCTCCGGCACACTGGGCGTTTTTGCCCGCGCCGCAGGTGATGGAGCGGTCACGGTCAATTATTCGGAGCTGGTTGTGTATGAAACGAGAACGAGTAACGAGTAATATCCCAATCTAAAATCAGCAATCTAAAATCACAAAACAAAATGACAAAACGTCCTTTTATAAACCGCCTGAACGATCTCGACCCAAAAAGTTGGATCAAATTCCAAAAGTCCTGGTTTATCCACAACCCGCCCCCCAGGAGCAAAAAAGTGCTGCGCCATCCGGCGAAATTTCCGGAGACCATGGCGCAGGAGTTTATCGAGTTCTTTACAAAAAAAAACCAGGTGGTGCTGGACCCGATGGTGGGCACCGGCAGCACGCTTGTAGCTGCCTTGAGGTCAGGGCGAAACAGCTACGGGGTCGAACTTAATCCCAATTACGCGAACATTGCGCGCGAGGTCGTCGCATGTGAGCGCGGATCGCTCAACGAGCAGGACGCCGGATTGGAAGCCGTGGTCATCACTGGGGACGCGAACAGCCTTCCTGAGTTCGTTCAAAAACATAACATTCCAACCATCGACTATGTGCTGACTTCGCCGCCCTACTGGGACATGCTGCGGGCACGTGGATCACGCACTCAAAAAGATCGACGCGCCTCACCAGAAATGGACGTGTTTTATTCGGACGACCCGAACGATGTGGGTAACATCGAGGATTACGACCTCTTCCTGCAACGTATATGCGACATTTATCGCGGCATTAAGCCCTATCTGAGACAGCGAGCGTATATAACGATCATCGTAAAAAACGTCAAGAAAGGCGGCGTGATCTACCCGCTGGCATGGGATTTGGCGCGGGAACTGGCGTCCACGTACAAGCTCAAAGACGAACGCATCTGGGTGCAGGATAACCAGCGCCTGGCGCCCTACGGCATGGGCAACGCGTGGGTCAGCAACACCTTCCACCACTACTGTTTGCAGTTTCGGAATGAGTGACAGACCTAACTCCCCGGAAACTTAAAGTTTTGCGGAAACACGGTTTCCGGGGAATTATCCAGGGGAATTTTTCACATCTCTTAACCCAATCTCAAAATTCGTTTTATAATTTATATAACAAGGTGAGTGTTCGAAAACACTTGTCCGGGCGGTGTTCGCCCGGTATCCAAAATAACCACTCATCATTAATTCGAAGGAGGCTTACATGTACCACACGATTATCATTGTCGGCAACCTGGGCCGCGATCCGGAAATGCGCTACACTCCCGGCGGACAGGCGGTTACAAACTTTTCCCTGGCTACGAACCGGAAATACACAGACAGTAAAGGCCAGCAAGTCGAAGAGACGATCTGGTTCCGCGTCGCAACCTGGGGAAAATTAGCCGAGACCTGCAACCAGTACCTGAAATCGGGAAGCAAGGTTTTGGTAGAAGGGCGGCTCGTACCGGATCTGAACACTGGTGGCCCACGTATCTGGAACCGCCAGGATGGCACTCCGGCAGCATCATTCGAGGTGACTGCACAGACAGTACGTTTCTTATCTACTCGAGGAGAAGAGACGACTCCATATGCGGGCGGGGATCCCGCGTCGAGCCCACCACAAGAAGATGCGGAGGATATCCCTTTTTAGTTAAGTTTACATATTGTAAGCAGAGGGGCTGTCCAAAAAGGTTGTCACTCTGAGTGAAACGAAGGATCTACTTGGCTAAATTAAAGATTCTTCAATCCACCTAGAATGACATTCCCGTATTATTAGACAGCCCCTCTGTTCCAGGAGGTAGAAATGACCACCCAACCCACGAAACCGAAAGCGCCCAAGCTGCCGCCGATGCTCATACCCGATGACCTGGAAATCGAATATGTCAACCTGGTGCGGATTGCCCACTCGCCATCCGAACTGGTATTGGATCTGGCCCATCTATTGCCAGGGGGAAAACCGCCGCGTGTAAGTTCCAGGGTCGTTATGACACCCATGGCTGCCAAGCTGTTCGCCGGTGCTCTGACGGAGAATCTGAAAAAATATGAGGCCACGTACGGTGAAATAAAAGTTCCAGGCAACCGGTCGCTGGCTGATTACCTGTTTAAATCCCCTGGCCCTCCCAAGGACCCACCCAAAAAAGGTTAAAACATGGACCAACTCGAAGAGATCGCCGAACAAATACGCAGTTCATTCGATGCCCGTACCTCCACAAGAGACCAGGCTCTTACGCGGGCGCGTGCCGTGACACGCTTCAGCGCCCAATCCATTCGCGCAGCGCACCGGAACGAACGCCAGAAAGCCCAGGAGTCGATAGATGAGGCCCGCCAACTGGTCGAACTGCTTCAGAATGAACTGGCCGATTATCCTGACCTGTACTACGCCGGTTACACACAGGATGCGTTGAAGGAATTTGCTGAAGCAAACATCGTTTTCTCTCTTTTAAAGGACAGTGTGCTGCCTCCTCCTGAGGAGCTCGGCCTGGAATACGCAACTTATCTGAAAGGACTGGCTGAAGCCGTCGGCGAACTGCGCCGGCGAATAATCGATATCCTGAAAGACGGCTATTCTGAGGAAGCCGTACGCCTGCTCAATCATATGGATGATATTTACGACATCCTGGTCACGATGGATTACCCTGACGCAGTGACGTGGGGTTTACGAAGATTGACGGATATCGTGCGCAGCATCACTGAAAGGACGCGAGGCGACGTACTGATCAGCAAGCGCCAACAGCAGCTCGAACATTACTTAAAGAATGTCGAAGAGAAGTTAGACCGCGCCACATCGTCCTGACAAAAAGGCACACGTAATTTTGATTCGGCTAACCCGCCAATAAAAATTCACGCTTTGTTATTGCTTATGAGAGTCATCAGGGCATCTGAAATCGGTTCATTTCTTTACTGCCAACGCGCCTGGTGGTACCGACGAACCGGGCATTCCCCAGAAAACATCACGGAAATCCAGGAGGGATCAAAACAACACAACCGTCACGGACGCGGGGTGCTGGTAACAGGTTTTCTGCGCTACGCGGCTTACGCGCTAATACTCCTGGCAATCACCCTGCTGGTTGTCCATTTAACGAGCCAGTTGTTCTGAGATTGTGTCACTAACGCCATGCTTTATTTCGCTTTATTTGTATTGATTATTGGAATAGTAATATTGTGGTATGCCCACCGCCGGCAAACGGGGAGCGGTCTGCCGGTTGGCAGGGTTATCTATTCCGATACTCGAGATTGGGAGCGCCTCGAAACCCCATTATATGACCCGGATGCACGCCTGACCGGCCGGCCGGATTATCTGGTAGACAAAGGGAACCAGGTTATCCCGGTGGAAATTAAGTCTAGCCGGGTATCCAACACGCCATATGAAAGTCACATTTTCCAATTGATGGCGTACTGCCTGTTGGTAGAAAGCGCTTACGGCGTGCGCCCAGACCATGGAATCCTGCATTATCCAAATAAAACCTTTGAGATAAAGTACTCGCAGGACATGGAGATCAAACTACGTTCAATAATGGAAGAAATCCGTTCTCTGGATCGTCGGAAAGAAGTGATGCGATCTCACGATCATTCCGCACGCTGTCGAGGATGCGGCTACGGTGCGATCTGCGATCAGAGACTATCATGATAAAGTCACACCTGCTATAATTATCCCGTTATGACAGATCCCCAACCTATCCCCAAGATGATCGCCGTCGCTGCGCATCCTCAAATAGACGAAGCGATTAGTGAAGCGGTTAAAGTCTCAGCCTATTTTGAAGATCACGATGTGCCCTCGGTTCATGGGCAGCTCTATGATGAAGCGCTGCGCGATCGTGTGACCGGGGGAGAGATTGATTTGATGATCGCCCTGGGGGGGGATGGGACAATGCTGCGGGCTGGACACCTGTGCGGTCCGGCAAATGTTCCCATCCTGGGAATAAACCTGGGGCGCTTCGGATTCTTAATGGAAATCCGCCAAGATGAATGGCGCAAGGCGCTCAAGCGCCTTCTTAATGGGGATTACTGGTTTGAAAGACGCATGATGCTGTATGCAGAACAGTGGCGCGCGGATGAATGCCTCGGAAGCTGGCATGTCGTCAACGAGGCGGTCGTCGGGCGCGGTAAAATGCTGCGGCCTGTCCACCTGGATACGCACGTCGATGGTAGATACCTGACAACTTATGTGGCCGACGGTATCATCATGGGGACACCGACGGGGTCCACGGCATATGCGCTGGCGGCCGGCGGGCCTATCCTGCCACCCGAACTGCGCAACATCTTGCTGGTGCCTGTTGCCCCACATCTTTCTTTGGATAGGGCGATCGTGCTGGCGGAAGGTTCGTCGGTCAGCGTGACGGTTCACAGCGACCACCCGGCGGTACTGTCTGTGGACGGCCAGATACCCACCGGACTGGCAGATGGTGATCGAGTCGAAATCCGCGCCAGCGAGCATACAGTCCAGTTTATCCGCTTCCAAGATCCGGGATATTTCTACCGCAACCTGACAAAACATATGAACCAAAATCCATCAACAGGAATACTTCGATGAGCGAAGAAAGCCAAATAACTTACTGCCACTATCACCCTGACGTTGAAACTTCGCTGCGCTGCAACAACTGCGAGAAGCCGATCTGCCCAAAAGATGCCGTCCTCACGGATATCGGCTATCGCTGTAAAGACTGCGTGCGGGACCATCAGAAGAAGTTTGACACTGCGGAGTGGCAAGACTACCTGGTCATTTTTTTTGTAACAGGTATCCTGTCCTTTTTAGGCAGCCTGCTGATATCCATCATTCCGGGCTTTTTTAAATTTTTTACGATATTCATCTCCCCCGCTATTGGTGGAGGAATCGCAGAAATTGCCCGCCGGTCGGTCAGCAACCGCCGCTCGAACCGCCTTTTCCAGTTGGCCACTGCGGCTGCCTTATTGGGCAGCCTGCCATTATTGCTGGTGCCCATATTTTTTGGATTCGACCTGATTGGCTTGATCTTCCAAGGTTACTACACCTTCTCGGTCACTTCTGCGCTTGCCTACCGGTTGAGAGGCATCAGGCTGTAAACCATGATTGTGCAGTGATAGACGCTCATTCATCACAAACCAGAATTAGACATAAACTATGTTAAACGAATTACGAATTGAAAATTTCGCTATCATCGACAACCTCGACCTGCACTTCGGATCTGGACTTACTACCCTGACAGGAGAGACGGGCGCAGGTAAATCGATCATCATCGACGCGGTTGAGACCATACTGGGCGGCCGCGCTGACGCCACAATGGTACGCAGCGGGGTTGAACGTGCCGCTGTAGAGGGCGTCTTCCACATTAACCAGGCATCTCGGGGTGAAATCATGAGCATTCTCGAACGGGAGGACCTGTTAGAGGATGGTAATTATTTAACGCTTGGAAGAGAGATCCGTCTGGCTGGAAGAAACGTGGCACGCGTCAACGGGCGCAGCGTGAGCGTCTCGCTGCTGCGAGAACTCGGCGAATACCTGATCGATGTCCACGGTCAATCCGAACACCTGTCGCTGTTGAAGGTCGGGCAGCACCGCACGCTCCTGGACAGGTACACGTTTACGGATGCGGCCTTCTCCGTGGAAGCTGACCTGGCTGCTTATCGTAAAACCTACCGCCGACTGATCGAAGTGTTGGATCTTATTAAGCATCTGCAGCAGTCAGAACGCGACGCCGCCCGCCGCACGGATACCCTTACATACCAAATCGAAGAAATCCAGGCCGCCCAACTGCAGCCCGGCGAAGAGGATGAACTGCGCCGGGAACGTGATCGCCTGGCCAACGCCGAAAGCCTCGCCAAGCTGGTGCAGGAAAGCCTGGTATTTCTGGATGAAGGCACCCCTGAAGCGTCGGCAATAAACGATTTATTGGGTCAGGTGGTGAATTCGTTAGCCAGTTTGGTGCGCCTGGACCCCTCACAGACCACTCTACACGAAAAGTCGTTATCCATGTTCGAAGATACGAACGATTTGGCCAGGGGTCTGCGCAGCTACCTGGAAACAATAGATTTCAATCCCAAACAGCTGAACAGCGTTGAAGAACGGCTTTCGTTGATCGACTCGCTGAAGCGCAAATACGGGGACTCCATCCAGGATGTCCTGGATTTCGCCGTGGAGGCGAAGGACGATCTGGATAATATCACCCACGCGGAAGAGCGGTTGGAAGAGTCAGCCGCGGAGCGTGAGCTGCTGCAAACAAGGCTCGGGACCGAGGGAGAGGCGCTGGCGAAAAAGCGCCGAACCGCAGGTGAGAAACTTTCACTTGACATGGAGCGTGAACTGGCTGATCTCAATATGTCGGGCGCACGTTTTACAATCGATTTCCAGGGGCGCGATGACCCTGATGGCGTGCCGCTATCTGATGGAAAGCGGGTTGCCTACGGCCCCCATGGATTAGAGCGGATCGAGTTTTTAATCGCCCCAAACCCGGGTGAAGGCTTTAAACCACTGGCCAGGATCGCTTCCGGTGGCGAGACTTCGCGCTTGATGCTGGCTATTAAAAACGTACTGAACCAGGCCGACCGCATCCCGACCTTGATTTTCGATGAGATCGATCAAGGCATAGGCGGTCGTGTTGGTACCGTGGTGGGCGAAAAACTATGGACACTCGCAAGACAGCACCAGGTGTTCTGCATCACGCACCTGCCGCAGCTGGCCGCTTTTGGTGACCACCATTACCAGGTGCAGAAACACATCACTGAAGGCCGCACGACAACCCTTGTACAGCCATTGGAGGGCGATGCACGCGTGGTCGAATTGGCGCAGATGATGGGGGAAGTGAGCGAAGGCACATTGCATTCGGCGCGCGAGCTGGAACAGCTTGTAAACGCAAAAACAACCGGCGCATGATCCACCGGTCGTCTTAATGTATCCTGCCGATGTCCGACAGTTGAACAGTCGGACATCTTTTTATTGACAAAGTTGTGACTACGGTTCAGTTGCAGCGAACCAGTCAAACTCGACTTCGGCTCCCGGAATACCCAATGTGGACACGGACACACCAACCTGACCTCCGTTTCTAAACGTCCGATCTTCAACCGAAACGACCTCCACATCATTGACCCATAAAGTTAAGGTATCTCCAACACAAGCGGCGATGATCTCGTTGCTTTTATTTTTCATGTTGATCGCAGTAGACGGGAACTCATAACGTCCGCTCGAATCTTGAAGCTGCGTGAAACCTTCGCCTTCCACATATTTCCAGGCAAAACCGTACCCGCCGCCGCTGATGCCCAACTCGTACCAGCCGGCGTCCGTGGCGCGGCAAACCAGGCTGATGTTAATCGTATTGGGTCCACCGATCTTCGTCGCCATCGTACCCAAAGCAACATCGGTCTCTTCGATAAAATAATCGTGCAGCACGTAGACGGTGTGTGAGTCCTCTGGTGCACTGACGTAGAGCAGGCTGTTATAAAGATCCGTAGCGTAATTGTCAGTCTCAGGTATATCGAAGGTAGACCAGTCGTCGGCTTCATCAAATTCGGTCGCTACGTATACCCCTTCTTCTAAATCTTCGGAACCGTCCCCTGTGTCATCCGCCGGCTGTTCTTCGCCTGTATCCGCTGTCTCATCACTTTCAGCCTGGTAAGTGACTTCCAGAGTCTGCCCATTGAGCTGCCCTTCCAATACCTGGCCTTCTGAGAGGCGGAGTACATCAACGCTTAAAGTATCATCGGGACCATGACTGCGGATGATGTCGCAGTAATCCGACAAGGTGCCGTCTGTAGCCAGGACCAGGTTTTCCAGTTCCGTGATAATGTCTCCACCCTGAATGTTGGCGTTATCTACGGCCGAACCCGATTCAACGGAGGATACCCATATTCCCGTTACGCTGCCATCATCGTTCGACACAGCGAAACCATTCACGCCGATCGAGTCCAGATTCTGACCGGTCTTCAGCGTATCGATGATATCTTTGGCTTCATCGCGCGAGATGCCGAACGCCTGCCGTGTACCCGAGTTGCCTGAATAGTGTACGGCAACCACTTTTCCATCCTCAGTTACCACCGGACCACCGGAATTTCCCGGGTTTGTGTTGGCATCATATTCGATCACGGAATCGACAGACGCCCAGTTTGTTTCTCCATCAGCGCTGGCTTTGGAGATGATGCCCTTGGTGAGGGAATATTCAGGATCGCCTAACGGAAAGCCTGCCACGTAAATCTCCTCACCGACATCTATGGCGCCTTCATACCAATCCAAGTAGGAGAACCCATCACCTTCGATATCGATCACCGCCAGGTCCGAACACTCGGAAACACCGAGCACCCTTGCGTTATAGGATTGGCCATCGTCGCCACCGACCCAAACTTTCAGCAGGGCTGCGCCGGTCACCACATGATTGTTAGTAACGGCAATCCCCGACTCGTCGATAATAAAGCCAGAACCACGTCCTGCTGCATTTTGCAGCTCGCCAAATTCGGGATCAGCAAACGTGCCCTGCGCCTCGATCTGGATGACAGCATCCCGGACATCTTTAACCGATTCTGCCGCTCCGCTACCAGGCGCCTCCACATCCGACGCATCTGCGTCCTGAGAAGTAGTATCTGGTACATCTGATTTGATTTCTGCTGTCGGTGTCTCTTCAGAACCGCCACAAGCTGCTAAAAGCAGCACCACAAGGGTAGATATAATAACGATAAGCTTAATTCGATTGGTAAGCATAAGGTCTCCTCCTTATAAATTTAGGACTTACGCAGTTCAGGGTTGCTGGGGTGTGGTGGGGTGGCTTTGCCGCCCCACCACACCCCCGAAACCTACCCAACTGCGTAACTTCTAATATTGGTACTTCTCGGATAGGGAATATTTAGTATATAAAAATCGGGTTGAACGTAGATGTCGCAAAAACTTAATACCACGGGCTTATCTTTATCTTCACTCTTCGTGTACAAAGCATATTACATTTATCGAGTTTACCACAAGTTTTTGTTAAAGACAGATAAATTACGTTAACGTTAATGAGAGATTGTACGAAGGATTTTGTGGGTAGCAATAAAGGCTAACTCGGGCAAGTTGTCGCGGTGAAAATACGCTACCCTGTCAACATCATCCGCGGGACGAAGCACACCATCCACGCTCTCCCCCCGATAAGCGATGACGATGTGAGCCCCGCGCTGGTGTTCCAAACCAAAAATTACGTCCAGCAGACCAGTGATCTTCACCCGCAAGCCGGTTTCCTCCAGACACTCCCTTTCGGCCGCCAGAACCGGATCCTCACCGGCGTCTACAAATCCCGCCGGTAGCGTCCAGAGGCCGCGCTGCGGTTCATTAGCACGGCGTACAAGGAGCACCTGTCCATCATCTTCGATCAGGACGGCCACCGCCACCTTGGGATCGGCGAAATAAATCCAGCCGCACGAGTCGCAGGCCGGTCGCACATGTCCGAAGTGTTCACGTTGAGAAAGCTGCGAACCACAGCGCGGACAAAACTTGATCTCATCCGTTACCAGGGCTGCGATTGTCTACCTCCTGTATAGGATCCAAACACCCACCCACATGCCAAGGGCCAACAGCGCTATCAATATTTCCAGCACCCGGATGATGGTCAGGGTGGAAGTAATTTGGGACAGCCAGGATGGCTGCTCAGTGGGCGTCACTTCGTCAGCCGCTGTTTCCGCGGCTCCAGCAGTAAGTTCGCCGCCTTCAGCATCATCGATAATCATGGGCAAAGCCAGTACGTCCGCACCCGGTTGAGGTGTGCCCACCTGGGTTGACGTCGCTTGATCCACGGCTGAGACATCCCCAGCGGCGCTTTCACCAGACGGTCTGGCCAGGGTAGGGGCAAGTGATTTGGAAGACTCGATCTCTTCCACACGAGCGCTCTCTTCAGCCTCCGCCTGTTCCGCTGGAGCCTCTGGGGGCTCTTCAGCAAACATCTCAATGGCGCCCTCACCTTCTTTTTCAACTGAAATGACATCCATCAGTGTTTCAGCCCGCTGTTCGCTGGCCATCTGGGGGACTCCACCCATTGTGCCTCCAAAAATAATATCTCCAACGAAAACCAGCACAAACATAATACTGACCAGTACGGCCGCCAACCGCATGGCCGGGTAGGCGCGTGTTGGCCGCTTAACCCCGACCATCTCCGGGGTCAGTGTGAAATTGCGCCTCGCGCGCAGTTTAGGCTGACTCCGCAGCACTGCCCGTGTTGCGCGTAGTTCATCCAAACCGCTTTTTAATTCTGGGCTGCTCTGCAAGCGGGCTTCCAGGCGGGCGCGTTCTTTCGTACTTAAATGGTCATCCAGATAAGCGGACAAAGCCTCCCAATCGCGTGAAGATAAATTTTTCGTCATGGTTTACTCTCATTCACCAGACGATACGCTGATGGTAAAAGTTCCCCGAAGCCCTGCAGGCAATCCCGCATTCGGACACGAGCCCGCGCCAGGCGGCTTTTTACAGTACCCAACGGTTTACCGATCACATCAGCCGCTTCTGCGTAATCGAATCCCTGCAGGTCCACCAGGACAACCACAGAGCGAAAATCTGGGGGAAGATCCCCCAAACAGTGTTTCAATGCGGCACGCATATCGCTGCGCGCTGCCGCATCCTCCGGCGATTCGGAAGTGTCAGCCATCCAACGAGATGACTCGATCTCTTCATCATCTTTATTTAACGGTTCCAGCGGGGTAATAGGACGGCGTTTGTGACGCCGCAGCTCATCGTAACAAATATTGGTCACAATGCGTAAAAGCCAGGCTCTGAACGAGCCGCCACGGTAAGTTTTTAATTTACGATAAGCGGTGATAAATGCGTCCTGCGTGGCGTCTTCGGCGCCCTGCGGCTCACCCATCAGCCGGTAAGCCTGGTGGTATAGCAGGTCCTGGTATGCCAACACCAGACGGTTGAATGCATCCAGGTCCCCACGTAGAGCATCTTGTATCAACCCTGCTTCGTCCATTATCTATTTCTTGCGGGAATAAAACAGATAGAAGATAACGCGCCACAAGAACACTGCCAGCGCACCGGTCCCAACTAACACCGCTACAAAGGGAGCCAGGATCGGGGAGTTGAGCAGGATTCCCCTCAACCATGCCGCAAAAGGTGCCGCCAGCAGCATGGCATACACAGGTCGCCATAAATTGCGCGGTTCAGATATTAGTTTTAAATCATACAATCCTACGACGGGCGCCACCAGGAACCAGGCTACCGCCGTGGGAAAAAAAGTGGTCAACATTCGGGCTCCCGCGCTGCCGAGGGTCCCGTGACTGGCGAAACCGATAACCGTCACTATGACAAGCGTGATGATATCGCCAACGATCAGTAACGCCAGGTATCTTCTTCTACTTGTGTCGGTTTCCATATCGTGGTAATCCTAACCTAAAGCATAAAAAGCGGCAAGGGAGATGATAAAATGATCGTATGGAATCACAAAACTCAATGCACATCTCAGAAGAAATACTGCACCATGATAGTGGGGACCCGCACCGCCGGGAATCATCGCTGTCCGACATCATTCTCGGCGGTCAGGACGGCATCGTTAACGTGCTGGGCGTGATATTAGGTGTTGCAGCGGCGACGGGCGACACTTATGTTGTGCTCGTGGCAGGTCTGGCGGCTACCTTTGCGGAATCGATATCCATGGCAGCCGTCGCCTATACATCAACCCTGGCGGATGCTGATTTCTATGAAAGCGAGCGCGAACGCGAGTACCGGCACATTCAAGAAGTGCCAACGGTCGAGAAGGATGAGATTCGTAATATTTACGCCAGGAAGGGTTTTAAAGGCGAACTGCTAGAACGGATCGTTGATACCATAACGGCCAACAAAGACGTCTGGGTGGCAGTTATGATGGCCGAGGAGCATCAACTAAACCCCGTCAATCGCAAAGGCGCCTTACGGTCGGCCCTGATTGTCGGTGTATCGGCAATCATCGGTTCGCTGATCCCGATCCTCCCGTTCCTGTTTCTGCCGATCACGACCAGCATGCTGGTCTCCGTATTGATCACTGCCCTGGTTTTGTTCATCGTGGGCGCTTACAAGGCTAAAATTTACGTAGGAAGTCCTGGAAAGAGCGGATTGGAAATGGCCGTGATTGGAACATTGAGCGCATTGGTCGGTTATTTGGTCGGTCTTGTGCTTAGAGTACCGGCTCAATAAACCGAACCCCAACACCACAAACCGAACTGACGCGCACCAAATTTCCTTATACACAGGAGCAGCAGCATGGAAATTACAAACCCCACAACCGGAAAGAACATGATGGAACTTTATCCCAGCGCCGGCTGGAGCAGAATGATGTTCAAAGCGCCGATAAACTTCTGGCGTCTTGGATTAGGCCCGCTAACCGGTAAAATTTTCCTGCTCATCACGACCACCGGCCGGGTGAGCGGTCTGCCGCGCCGCACCATGGTTGAATACCACAAGGTGGAAGGTAGAAAGTACGCTGCGTGTGCTTTCGGTGATAAAGCTGATTGGTACAGGAACATCCAGACCGACCCCAATGTCACCATCCAGAGCAGCGACGGCACCGAATCGGCCGCAGCCTATCGCGTGAGCGATGATGAGGAACTGCTCGATGTCTACAAAGTATTTAAACGCCGCGATCCACCGCTGACCAACTGGTACCTGTCATCCCTGGATATCGAGGACACGCCAGAAGATGTTCTCGATAACAAGGATAAATTGTATTGGATCGGTTTCGCTCCCATCGCCGAAGCCGCACCAACCGGATTGGATGTCGATCTGGCCTGGTTGTGGTTGGTAGGGCTGCTGGCGCTGTTGGGCGTTTGGTTAACCCAGAAAATATTAAAAAACTAAGGGACTGTAATTCAACAAAACGTGCCGCCCACTGCGGAAGTGGGCGGCACGTTAATGTCTCCTGAACAATATTTTTAATACGAGCTAAGCACCTGCATGTAGTTGGCGCGCACAAAAGCCTTGGGGTCGCCGACTGCGATCTGGCTCATACTGCCCTGCATCTGGACGATGGAGTCGTATTCAAACTGCTCCATCCAGGCTTCAACATCGGCCAGGATTTTCGGCACGCGTGATATTCCATGCTTGAGCAGTTCGGATGCCACCGTCACCACCTTGGCGCCGGCCATCATGGCTTTGAGCAGGTCTTCGGCATTGTGCACGCCGCCTGTGAGCCCAAAATCTACCTGAACACGTCCGTGCAGGATAGCGATCCAGCGCAGCGGCAGGCGCATTTCGTCAGAGCCGCTCAGCGCCAGGTTGGGTACAACCTCCAGTTCGTCCAGATCGTAATCCGGTTGGTAGAAGCGGTTGAAGAGCACCAAACCATCCGCACCGGCTTCAGTCAGCCGCCGTGCGAAGTTGGGCAGCGCAGTGTAGAACGGGCTTAATTTCACTGCAATGGGGATATTTACCTGCTTGCGAACTGCGCCAACCAATTCGACATGCGTGTCTTCCACCTGCGAGCTGCTGACCTCAGGATCGACTGCCAGGTCGTAGATATTCAATTCGATGGCGTCTGCCCCGGCATCTTCGATCTTTTTTGCATAATCGACCCACCCGCCAACGGTTACACCGTTCAGGCTGCCGATAACCGGAATGCTGAGTGCATCCTTGATTTTCTTCACGTTGTCGACGTAGGTCTCGGGACCGATGCTGTACTGCCCATAATCCGGCAGGTAGCTCATAGCTTCAGCGAACTCCTCGGCACCTCGCTCCAGGTCCGCCTGCAGCTTGAGGCTTTCCTGGAGGATCTGCTCTTCGAACAGCGAAGGCATCACGATCGCCGCTGCGCCTGCCTCTTCCAATTGAAGCGCAGTTTCTACCCGTTGTGTGAGAGGGGAAGAAGACGCCATGAAGGGGTTCTTCAATGTAATGCCTAGGTAATTTGTGGTTAATTCAGCCATATATCAAATCCTTTATATTTTATGAAAGCAATAGATGCAGGGGATATGGGTTAGGGATAGGGGTACTTCCCTTATCCCCTAACCCCTTTACCCTTCTCCCCTGCTTCCTTATCCCTCTGTTTCCTCATCGCCATCGTAGTGCATGGCGGCCATCTGGCGATAAAGGTCCCAGCGTGTCTTAGCATCACGTTCAGCCTGGTTCATCAGCATTTCAGCGCGCTGCTCATCGGACTGCAGCAGCATGCGGTAGCGGGATTCGTTGTAAGCGTACTTGCTGACCGGGATGGTGGGTGACTTGGAGTCGATCTTCAGCGGGTTCTTGCCCTCGTCGATCCAGGCCGGATTGAAGCGGTACAGCGGCCATGCGCCGGACTGGACTGCCAGCTTCTGTTGGTCCAGACCTTTGACCAGGTCATAGCCGTGGGCGATGCAGTGACTGTAGGCAATAATAAGAGAAGGACCATCATAAGCATCCGCTTCGATGAAGGCATTCAGCGTCTGCTGATCGCCAGCCCCCATAGCGATACGTGCCACATAGACATAGCCGTAAGCCATGGCGATCATACCTAGGTCCTTCTTGGGAGTGCTTTTACCCTGCGCCGCGAATTTGGCCACCGCTGCCCGCGGGGTTGCTTTGGATGCCTGGCCGCCGGTGTTGGAATAAACTTCCGTGTCTAACACGAGCACGTTAACGTTGCGCCCGGATGCCAACACGTGGTCCAGACCGCCGTAGCCGATATCATAGGCCCAACCGTCACCACCCAGAATCCAGACACTCTTGCGTACAAGGACATCTGCGATGCTGAGCAGGTTGGCTGCACGCGAGTCAACCGATTCATTCAAGCGACCTTTGAGCGTCTCTACTCTTTCCCTCTGATCGCTTATTCCGACTTCCGTAGTCTGGTCAGCGGTTAGTAGTTCATCAACCAGCGTCCCTCCGATAATCTCTATGAGCTGCGGCAGCAGTTCGCGAGCATACTCGATCTGTTTATCCAGCGTCAGGCGGAAGCCCAGGCCGAACTCGGCGTTGTCCTCGAATAACGAGTTGGACCAGGCTGGTCCGCGCCCGTCTTGATTCTTAGCCCAGGGTGTGGTCGGCAGGTTCCCGCCGTAGATCGATGAGCAGCCCGTGGCGTTGGCGATCACAATCCGGTCGCCGTAGAGCTGGCTAAGCAGCTTGACATAGGGCGTTTCGCCGCATCCCGCGCACGCGCCGGAGAATTCGAACAGCGGTTCGAGCAGTTGGGAGTTCTTGACTGTTTTCAGGCTGATCTGCGTGCGGTCCACTTCTGGGATTGTCAGGAAGTAGTCCCATTTTTTTACTTCCTGCTCGCGAATAGGTGGTTGGGGTGCCATGTTGATCGCCTTACGGCCGACCTGGGACTTATCTTTCGCAGGACATACCTCAACGCACAATCCACAACCGGTGCAGTCCTCCGGAGCGACTGCCAACGTATATAGCTTGTCCGGGAACTCCCGCCAGCGGGCCTTGGACGAATCCCAGGCGTCCGGGGCGCCTTCGACGAAAGATGGATCGTACACTTTTTCGCGGATGACCGCATGCGGGCACACAAATGCGCACTTGCCGCACTGGATGCACAGGTCTGGCTCCCAAACAGGGATCTCGAGCGATATATTGCGCTTCTCCCACCGGGTGGTAGCGGTGGGATATGTGCCATCGTCCGGGAAGACGCTCACCGGCAGGTCATCGCCGTCGCGCACGATGATCGTGCCCAGTACATTACGCACAAAATCGGGCGCATCCTCGGGTACCGGCGGGCGTCGGGATATGCTGCTGGTCACCTGGTCGGGTACCTTTACCTGGTGCAAGTGGGCCAGAGCGTTGTCGACTGCCTCGTAGTTGCGCTGCACGATGGCCTCGCCTCTTTTGCTGTACGTTTTCTTGATAGCCTTTTTAATCTCGTCGATGGCCTGCTCGCGCGGCAGGACTCCACTGATGGCGAAGAAGCAGGTCTGCATGATGGTGTTGATGCGCTTCCCCATGCCGGTTTGGTTGGCAACTTCATAGGCATCGATTACGTAGAACTTGAGATCTTTATCGATGATCGCCTGCTGCGTTTCGCGCGGTATATTGTCCCAAACGTCATCGGGGCCGAAAATGCTGTTCAGCAGGAACACCGCCCCTGGAGCTGCATATTTCAACACATCGAAGCGCTCTAAGAAATTAAACTGGTGGCAGGCTACGAAATTGGCCTGGCTGATCAGGTAAGGAGCGAGAACCGGTTTTGGACCAAAACGTAAGTGAGAAATAGTGACCGCACCGGATTTTTTCGAGTCGTAGACGAAATAACCCTGGGCGCTGTTGTCCGTCTCTTCACCAATAATTTTGATGGAGTTTTTATTGGCGCCCACCGTGCCATCCGCCCCCAGCCCCCAGAACACGGCGCGCACGGTCTCTTCCGCCTCGATATGAAATCCGGGGTCGAATTCCAGGCTGGTTTGCGTCACGTCGTCGATGATACCGATCGTAAAGTGGTTCTTGGGCTCGGGCTTAAGCATCTCGTCGAAGACGCCCTTGACCATGGCGGGAGTAAATTCTTTCGAGGAGAGGCCGTAGCGGCCGCCGATAATGTTCAGCCTGTCTCCTAACCAACCCTCGTTGACGGCTGTCACCACATCTACATAGAGGGGCTCGCCCACCGAGCCAGGTTCCTTGGTTCGATCGAGAACTGCGATAGTGTTGACGGTTTCAGGAAGAGTATTCAGTAAATGCTCTATAGAAAATGGGCGGAAGAGCCGCACTTTAATCACGCCCACCTTTTCACCCTCGGCGGCCAGGTATTTGGCCGTCTCTGCGGCCGTTTCAGCGCCGGATCCCATCAAAACGATAATCCTCTCAGCATCCGGGGCGCCGACATAATCGAAGAGGTGGTAATGGCGCCCGACCACCTCGGCGAAACGATCCATCGCTCCCTGCACGATGTCCGGGCAGGCTAAATAATAAGGGTTCACGCTCTCACGAGCCTGGAAGAATACATCAGGGTTCTGCGCCGTACCACGGATCACGGGGTGATCGGGTGAAAGGCCGCGCGCGCGGTGTGCGTGCACCTGTTTATCGTCGACCATGGCCCGCATATCGTCCTCGGTCAATTTCTCTATCTTGTTGACTTCGGATGAAGTCCTGAACCCATCGAAGAAGTGGATGAAGGGTACGCGGGCTTCAAGGGTTGCGGCATGGGAGATCAACGCCATGTCCTGGGCTTCCAGGACCGAATTCGATGCCAACAGAGCGAAGCCAGTAGCTCGTGCGGCCATGACGTCCGAGTGGTCGCCAAAGATAGAAAGGGCTTGAGCCGCAACCGAGCGGGCAGACACATGGAACACGGTCGGTGTCAGCTCACCGGCTATCTTGTACATATTCGGGATCATCAACAACAACCCCTGTGAGGCAGTAAATGTTGTTGTCAGAGACCCGGTCTGCAGAGCGCCGTGCACCGCGCCCGCTGCGCCTCCTTCGGCCTGCATTTCCACCACCAAGGGGACCGTACCCCAAATGTTGGCAATGTTCTTGGCAGACCATTCATCCGCAAACTCCCCCATGGATGACGAAGGCGTGATCGGATAAATCGCGATGACTTCGCTTAACTTGTGGGCAACGTAAGCGGTGGCTTCGTTCCCGTCAATTGTTACCATTTTTCGTTCCATAAATCTACTCCATTCTGCTTACCAGCAAGCGCGCGCTGGTTGGCAAGATAATTATAGGTCAATTCGTTAGTTTTTGTGCTCAATATTCACGCAAACGCTTGCGCAAATGCGCCAGTATTAGAGCCGCTGTACGTAAATCAGTTTAGTCTCCAAAGACGAATAACGATAGTTATATATGGCACAAAAAACACCTGTGAACTGTCACATTTAAGACAAAAGTTGGTGACAATCCGGATGATGACAGGATATTTTCTGCCTTCACCCCTGTGTGATTGTGCCCTCCTTATAAACCTGCGTACTGCTCACCTCACCTCCGAATTATGCTATACTTTACGCCATGATAGCCGACCAGCACATCTGGCGGACCTGGGCGCAAGTTCTTCACCGGTGGGGGATGATCGAATGGGTGGCAGCATTCCTGGAAATTGCCGGACCACTGACTGTGATTGGTGCACAGGCTGTTTATATCAGCCAACCTCTGCTTGGGGACGCACTGCCAAAGGGGCACCTGGACGCCCTGGCGCGCCTGTTGGATGACAAATCAGAAACCCGCTCTTTCGTTTCTTATCTGCGAGAGGAGCCGCAAACATGGATGCATTAACTCAAGCGGACCTGGGACTGATAGGGCTCATATTTGTGCTTCTATTCACCCTCCTGATAATCGCTTTTGCTCCGCTGCTGCGCGAGGACAGCGGGCGGACACTGCCAAAGAGGCGCCTGCGCGATATTTCCGCTTTCACAAAACTGCGGGGGGCGATCAATAATTCTGTCGAAGCCGGGCAGCGGCTGCACCTGACCCTGGGGCGGGGCGCTCTTGTGGGGATGGGCTCTGCTTCCGCCCTGGTGGGATTGAGCGTCCTGGGGCGGGTTGCCCAAACGCTCTCCCTTGGCGAAAAAGGTCCCATCACGACCTCAGGAGACGGCACTCTGATGATACTGTCCCAGGATACTACACACAACACGTACAGCACAGCCGGAGTCGTAGAGAAGTACGATCCGTCGGATGGTCAGTTGAGCGGCTTAACGCCCTTCTCCTACGCCAGCGGAACCCTGCCTTTTATTTATGACCAGGATTCGACAGCCACTGTTATGGCGGGTCATTTCGGCGCCGAGGCGGCACTCATTGCAGACGCAAGCGAAAACGCCGGCAACCTGACCATCGCAGGGAGTGACAATCTCTCCGCACAAGCGGTACTGCTGGTGACGGCGAACGAGCCGCTGATCGGCGAAGAACTTTACGCTGCGGGTGCCTACACACAGGCTGGCGATATGCATACAGCCAGCCTGCTCGCACAGGATGTAATTCGCTGGACCCTGGTGGGTGTCATTCTGCTCGGTATTCTCCTCAAGCTGATAGGTATATTGTGATCGGTATCATTAAACGATACATCCTGGTTGGGACAGCTATTATTGCCGGGATGGTGATCCTGTTAGGTTATTTCATCAAACTACCCGCTATCGACAGCGCCCGTACGATTCTGCTGAACTGGGCCATCATCCTGGCTGCCGTAGCTTTGATTATCGGGCTGGTCAATTTATTAGTCGTGCACTCGCGAAAGATTATCGATAAAAAATCTGGGAACGTTTACAGCGTGATTTTACTCGTATCATTCACCATCACACTGCTTGTCGGCCTCATCAGCGGCCCAACGAGCCAGGGGTCGCTCTGGATATTCAACAACGTTCAAGTTCCCATAGAAACCAGCCTGCTGGGGATACTGGCGGTGGTGTTGATATTGGGCGCCGTTCGCCTGCTCTATCGCCAACCGACAAGTTTTTCACTGATCTTTATGATCGCGGCACTAGTAATTTTACTCGGCACGGTCAGCGTGCCCTGGATCAATGTATCCTGGTTGTCCTCAGCCCGCAGTTGGATAACCAGAGTCCCGGTTGTCGCGGGCGCTCGAGGCATCCTGATGGGAGTCGTGTTAGGGACCGTCGCCACCGGTCTGCGTGTTTTGATAGGTGCTGACCGCCCCTATGAGGACTAGTAATGAGCGAAGTACAATGCAGCCACTGCGGGAAGGAAAATCCGCCAGACCTCGAGATCTGCCAGCACTGCCAGAGCCCGCTAGTAGCGCCTCAGCAACCAGAAGAGCTGGCTGATGTCCCACCAGAAGGTCCTCTTTCAGAACTGACGGGGATCATTCCGATCGAATCCGCCGTCAATGAAATCACAATACCGAAACCTTATTCCGTAAAAGTACGCGTGTCAGAATCCCAGCGGGCCAATGTGCGGCTGCTGGAGAATTTGACAAAAGAGGGAGTACGCCCCCCTTCGAGGGAGAGGGCCCCGGGGGTCACCATCCAGCAAGCCCTGCGCATTTTGACAGCCATGGCGCTAATACTGGCGATCAGCTGGGGCATTATCTTTGATACGCCGTCCTTCCAATTGCCATCCGCCGACGCAAGAATCTCAGAGTTCAGCGAGCACATAATTACACTGCCGGAAAGCGCACCTGTGTTACTGGCCTTTGAGTATGAGCCGGGCTTCTCCAGCGAATTAGAGCCATCCATGACGATTATCCTGGACCAACTTTTGTCACGCGGTGCTTACCCGGTTCTGGTCTCAACAACTCCAACTGGTGTCGTCCAGGGGCAGCGCGCTATTGGGCTGCTGAATCAAAAAGCAGGCAGAGTTTATGAGGCTCCTAGTGATTATATTAATTTGGGGTACATCCCGGGTGGCGCCACAGGCTTGAACAGCTTCAACGCCGGGATACGTTCAACATTTCCGCTGGAGGCAAATGGCAACCAGGTATGGGCGCTGCCCCCCCTGCAAAACGTGAATTCTCTTTCGGATTTCAACCTGGTGATCGTCTTCACGGACAGCACGGAAACTGCCCGCAGCTGGATAGAACAGGTAGGGACCGATTTGCAGGACACCCCACTGTTGATGGTCGCCAGTGCTCAGGCTGAACCGCTGATCAACCCATATTACAACTCGGATCCAAGACAGGTTGATGGTCTGATCGCAGGTTTAGCCGGGGGTGCTGCTTATGAGACGTACACCGGGGGGATGGAGGTCTCGCGCCCATTATGGGGCGCTTTCAATATGAGTGTCGTGGTGGCTGCCGGTTTGATCCTCTTTGGGGGGCTGGTGAGCGTCATTGGTGCTGCATATAAAAGTGAAAGTAACGGTCCATCAGGACATTAATCGATGAACATCGCCGGACTCACACTACCCGATATTGCAGGCTTGCTGGTAGGCACTTTTTTAACACTGTGTGTATTCAGCTATCTATTAGGTGACAACGCGCTTTTCAGGTTAGCCACCCATATATTCATCGGCGTTGCATCGGCATACGTCGCTGTCACAGCCTGGTTCAACGTGATCTGGCCGAAGCTTATCCTGCCGGTTCTGAATTGGGAGACCGGTTCGATCAGCATATTGAACTACCTGATCCCCTTATTGCTTAGCATCCTGTTATTGTTTAAGCTGGTACCACGGCTATCGACATTAGGCAGTCCCGTGATGGCGTACCTGGTCGGCATTGGGGCAGCCACAGCTATAGGCGGCGGCGTAATGGGCACCCTATTCCCTCAAGTGGCCGCCACTATCAATCTCTTCGACAGCGATTCGGCTGGTGGTGGCATTTTTTGGCTGCTGATCATAGAAAGCAGCTTTATTCTCGTGGGAACACTTTCTGCGCTGATCTACTTCCACTTCGGTGCACGCTCACCTCATGGTGGCCCACCCCAAAGAGCCATCTGGATAGACGGTATCTCCAATATTGGCAAATACTTCATCGCAGTAACTTTTGGTGCGCTTTTCGCAGGGGTTTTAACAGCAGCACTAACAGCACTCGTCGAGCGATGGAACTTCATCCTATCATTTATCCTCTCGTTTTTTAGCTGGTTGATATGAAAGACGCCGGACAGAAAAACAAACAAATAGAAGAACAGAGCGAATTTCTGATCGGCGCCCGGTCGATGTTGGTCATCCAGGTCGGTGAATTTTTTACGCACGCCCTGTTATTTGATTCTGTTGAAAACCAGTACCGGCTACTGGGCCAGGCGGTGGCCCCAACAACAGCCAATGCGCCGACTCAAAACGTTTTGACGGGCATTCGTGACTGTATTAAGCGGCTGGAATTTGTAATCGGTCGGACCCTGCTGGAAGAGCATGGTGAGCTGATTAATCCGACTGCACCGGATGGGTCTGGAGTTGAGGGGGTTGCGGCCACGGTTTCAGCCGGACCACCGCTGAAGATTGTGACCGCCGGGTTGCTTGAGGACGTGTCGGTATCCAGCGCTCAAAACCTGGCCAGGGCCACCTATTGTGGAGAGATGGTGACCATCAGCTTGAATTCCATCCAGGATCAGGCATCCCAGATAGACGCTATCCTGCGTTTGGGTCCGGATATCGTGATCGTCGCGGGGGGGACAGACCAGGGGGCCGTGCAGTCCGTATTCAGCGTGTTCGAGACGGTGCACATGGCCTGCCAGCTTATGCGTGACACAGAACGCCCCGCAGTGCTGTTTGCCGGCAATCAAGAGCTGAATGATGAAATCGAAAAACGTTTCGGAGCCACCCTAGACATTCAATTTTCGCCGAACGTGCGCCCGGCTCTGGATGTGGAAAAGTTAGCAGGCGCACAAGAAAAAATCGGTGCCATCACCAAACAGATCCGGGTAAATCAAATTAACGGGTTGAAGGAATTGGATGGATGGGCAGACGGCGGTTTATTACCAACGGCGGCTGCATTTGGGAACGTCATCCAATTTCTCAGCAGTGCCAGGTCAAAAGCCAAGGGCGTGATGGGCATTGATATCGCATCCTCGGCCACAACTCTGGCCACGGCCTATAACGGAAATTTGTCCTTGCGTGTTTTCCCCGAACTGGGACTGTGTTCTGACTTGAACCCACTTCTCGAACCAGAATCGCTGGGTGGGGTCACCCAATGGCTAAGTATGGATATTCCCGTCGAAGATGTTAAGACCTACCTGTTAAATAAAAGCCTTTATCCAACCAACATACCTCTCACGGTTGAGGATTTGGCCATTGAACACGCTCTGGCCAGGCACCTAATCAGGAGCGCCATGAAGCAGAATCGGGGAGCATTACCACCCGGTATCCCTTCTAATGGAGAGAAGCACTTACCCTGGGTAGAACCCATCCTGGCCAGCGGGGACGTGCTTGCCCGAACGCCCAGCCTGGCACACGCGCTGCTGATTCTGTTGGACGGGCTGCAGCCAACCGGAGCAACGACCTTTGTCCTGGACCCATACGGGACTGCGGCCGCGCTTGGCGCCACCGCACGGGATAATCCCACACTGACAGTACAGGTGCTTGACTCGAACGCATTTGTGCACCTGGGTACGGTGATCTCGTTGGTTGGGGATGCGAAGCCCGGAACGCCCATCTTGCGCGCGGAACTCATCGATGAAGCCGACTACGAGATACGGGTTGAAATCCGGAGTGGATCAATCGACTGGCTCCCATTGGCTCCCGGGAAAACTGCTATGCTCAAGCTTCACCCATTACAAAAATTTGACGTCGGGATGGGTGGTCCCGGTATCGGAGGCACACTGCTGGTGAAAGGTGGTGCAATGGGTGTTGTGATCGATGGGAGAGGGCGACCGCTTAAGCTGCCTTCTGAAGCCGAAGAACGTTACGAGACCTTCCATAAATGGTTATGGGCGTTGAGGGATTAACTATATGCGAGCCCCTGTGACTGTTTCCAACCCTTTGACCACGATACGCCGCAGACGCGTGCTTCCCGTACCCGGGAAGGTGTTGGTGCGTAAAGGACAATCTATCAGCGAAAACGATGTGATCGCCCAAGGGAATCTTTCCCCTGAACACATTGTGCTGGATATCGCTAATGGCTTAGGCATTCATAAGGACGAAGCCAAAAAACAAATCATCTCTAAAATAGGTTCGCGGGTCGTGGAGGGCGACATGCTTGCAGGCCCGGTCGGAATGACAAAACGCGTGGTCCGAGCGCCATGCGATGGGCAGGTGGTTTTAATCAGCGGACATATGCTGGTCCTTGAGAAATTGAGCCACCCCATCACAGTGCGAGCAGGGCTTGCCGGCCAGGTAATCGAACTGGTCGAAGCACGGGGTGCGGTTATTGAAACGAGCGGGGTATTAATCCAGGGCGCGTGGGGAAACGGTCACATCGCCTCAGGATCGCTGCATTGTTTATCCAGTGATACGAATCAACTGCGATCGCAGGCAAAAGACAGGCGTCTGAAGCACGGGATTATTTACATAGATCACTGCGACCGCCATGCCACGCTGCATGCCCTCGCCAGGCTGCCGGTACGCGGGCTTTTTATATTCAGCCTGGCAGCTGACCTGGTTCCCGCTGTATCTGTGCTCCCCATTCCGGTGATGGTGCTGGTTGGGTTTGGTCGCATCGAGGCTGACAAAGAGACAGTCGACTTATTGAATAAGCACAATGGCGAGATAATAACTATAAACGCAGAAGCTCGGGACAGGATAAACGGCGCGCGCCCTGAAGCAGTCATCCCGCTGCCTGGCAATGATGAAGTAAAAACACCCCCAGAGATCGTTCGTTTCGCCCGCTATCAGAAGGTGAGGGCCGTCAGCGCTCCATATTTTGGAAAGATTGGTCATATCGAGGGGATCGAGGGGGCAACAGTCCTGCCCAACGGCGTCCGTGCACCGACCGCGCTCATTCTCCTTGATAACGGAGAGAAGACCCGCATCCCCCTGACGAACCTCGAAGCTGTTGCCTAAGTGAACCTGGAGGCGATCTCTTCCCCATAACCCAGCAAAGCATCCACCATCGCCTGACTCCTACCTTCAGCGTACACCCGTAATACCGGTTCCGTACCGGATGGGCGGATCAAAAGCCAGGAATCATCGCTCAAAATATATTTCACCCCATCGGTGTCCATTACATCTACAACCGTTTCCCCGCCGATACTGCCTGGAGCTTCATCCATCAAGCTGCGAGAGATGCGGGCTTTGGCCACCGGCCGGTCGAGGCGCAAATCATTCCGGCGATAATACGCCGGTCCCACGCGCTCCAGCAAGTCCTTCACCAACTCATGCAGCGTGACCTGCGACTGCGCTACTATTTCAATCAGCAGCAAACCCATCAGCACGCCATCTCCTTCGGGGATATGCCCGCGGAAGGAGATCCCGCCAGATTCCTCACCGCCGATGAGGATATCTTCCTTGAGCATGTGATCGGCGATATGGTTGAAGCCAACCGGTGTCTCGTACACCGGCAGCCCGTTTGCATCCGCAATACGGTCGACCATACGCGTCGTCGAGACCGTACGCACAACGGGACCCTTCCAGCCGCGTATTTCCACCAGATATTGAAGAGCCAGTGCCATTATCTTGTGCGGATCGACAAAATTACTGCGCTCATCCATCGCCCCGATACGATCTGCGTCTCCATCAGTTGCCAGGCCAAAATCTCCCATATGGGTGCTGATCGCTCCTGCCAGCACACTGAGATACGCGCCAATCGGCTCGGGATGGACGCCGCCAAAGCCCGGGTTCATCTCACCTCTGATCTCCTTCACTTCGCAGCCGGTGCCCTGCAAGATACCCTTGATCACTCCTCTTCCCGACCCGTACATCGAATCGACTGCCACACGCTGTGGATTATCAGCGATGACATCGAAATCGATTAGTTTGCGAAGATGTTCGTAATAAGATGGTATGGGATTGAAGCGCCGAATCAGGTGCAGTTTGCGCGCCTGGTTAAAATCCATCAGGTTCGGACCACGTCCGCGCTCTTCATTATCATTCAAGTAGACCTCTACCCTACGGCACTGCTCCCTGGAAGCCGCCCCGCCGTAAGCTGCTTTGAGCTTCATCCCGTTATAACGTGGAGCGTTGTGCGAAGCCGTTATCATCACCCCACCTACAGCGCCCATTTCGCGGATTGCGTAAGAAATCGCCGGTGTCGGCGCATCAGACTGGGCCAGGTACACTGTGTAGCCATTGGCTGCCATCACCCTGGCTACATCACCCGCATAACGGTCAGATAAAAAACGTGTGTCGAAACCAACAACCATCTGATCGTTATTAACTGGTTGATCCAGAGTATAACCGTTGTGCCAGTAACCCGATTTTACAGCGTCAGAAATTGCCTGGGAGACCATCCTTAGATTATTAAACGTAAATGTATCGGAAATTACGGCACGCCAGCCATCAGTACCGAAATGAATGGGCATATTTTCCTCCGGTGATTAGTTTAAAAGTTCTACACTATCTACGATTCATGATTTTATCATCGATCACCGGCTGGGGCGGGTGATTCTACGTGGCAGCCAATAAGGCAAAGAACTTGCATCTATCCATGTACGCCAACACAAGTTTATTTATCCGAGAACAGGAAGTTCGTGCTAAAATCAAGCCATGTCCGACCAGTTGACCGAGATTTCTGCCGTACTGCTGAAAGAATATTTGTTCCAGGGGCTGGACGTGGTTCAAATTAGAGAAGTCGCGTCTCAGTTCAGACCAGTACGCTACCAGGCAGACCAGACGGTGATCTATGAAGACATGCCGCCGAGGAAATTTTTCATCGTTTACAAAGGCACCGTGAAGGTAACGGCAGTCATAAAAAAACCTTTCCAACCCTCTCAAAAATTAAAACTTTATACCTATGGTTCGGGCAACTTCTTTGGTGAAGAAGCTCTGCTGAACGACCAGAATAATAAAGATATCGTCAAGACTATGGAAGATTCGGTCATATTGAGCATGGAGAGGGAGACCTTCGAAAGCATGCTGGAAAAATATCCCGATGTTGAAAAAAAGCTGAGGGCCACTTCCGATAGCAGGCGGCTTGCACGGAGCAAGCATTATTCCTGGTTTGATGGAGAGGCGCTGCACCTGATGGGGCGTAAGCACTGGTTTTTCCTTATCCGTTCGCTCATCCTGCCTATATTCTTATTTATTTTTTCCATTCCGGCTATTCTTTACACCTTCACTCAACTAGATCCCTCAGCTGTCTCAAGTTTGTTTCAAATCGGCAGCATACTTTTGATGATCGGGGCTGTAGCCCTGGCAATCTGGAACTGGGTCGATTGGGGTAACGATTATTACATCGTCACCACACAGCGTGTTATATGGGTGGAGAAGGTGGTTGCCTTGTACGATAATCGCAACGAGGCACCGTTGTACACGATCCTGAAGGTGGATGTCGCAACCAGCCAATTAGGGCGCATTCTCGGGTATGGTAACGTTACCACGCGCACCTACACCGGCACGATCAATATGGATAAAGTGGCTAAGGCTGCGGAACTGGCTGCCACAATTGAGGGTCTCATAAAGCGCATGCTGCAAAGAGCGAAGGTTGATGAAATATCCCAGATCCAGGGTGATGTACAGAAAGCCATCGGGCGCGAAGATCCGCTCAGTGAAGACCTGGAAGAACTGGTCGTCAAATCGCCCGCCGAGGCGAAAACGACAGAAGAAAAACGGCTCACACTCAGCGAACGCATGCAGGATATCCTCATGGTCCGCTCCGAACGAGACGGCGTCATTACCTACCGAAAACATTGGTATTTGCTGTTCCAGAAAAGCTGGCTGCCCTTGCTGTTGATGGTTATTTTTATATTCGCCCTTTATTTTATTGTGCCAGTCACGATTACAGGATCAACGGGCGTTAACGGGTGGGTCATATTTTTCGGTGTTTTGGTTTTTATGGGTCTGATCGCCTGGCTGCTGTACAGCTATATAGATTGGCGCAACGACACCTACCAGCTGACACCCGAGCAGATCTTTCAAATCTATCGCAAACCTTTAGGAACTGAGTTGAAGTCCAGCGCGAACATTGAAAACATTCTCACCATCAATCACGAGCGTGAAAATTTGACAGGTATCTTATTGAATTTTGGTACTGTGACGGTATCCGTTGGGGATACCGAGATCATATTCGAAGGTGTTTTCAATCCTGACCAGGTGCACCAGGACATCGCCGATTACCAGGAAGCGTTAAAGCGCCGTAAGAGCGAACAAAAAACCGAAGATGACCGCAAAACGATGGTCAAATGGTTGATGACGTATGACCAGGAGGCGGCAAAACGAGCCAGTGAGGGGATATCACCTGAAATCGATTAAATTTCAGGGTAAAATTGGTGGCATCGAAAATATACTTTTACACGATAATTTGAGGTTATCATGGCAGTGCTTGAGATTATGACCGTGCCTGAGCCAGTCTTGCGTCGAAAAGCCCGCAAGGTCACTGGGTACGGTCAGGGCTTACAAAAATTGATCGATGACATGATCGAAACCATGCGCCAGGCGCCCGGAGTTGGGCTGGCCGCGCCGCAAGTCAATCAATCCCTGCGGGTGATAGTGGTCGAATACGGCGAAGTGGATGATGAAGGTGAAGAAATAACACCAATAAAGCTGTACGCCGTCGTAAATCCGGAAGTGACACGGGTATCCAGTGAGACCGAGCTGGGCACCGAAGGATGCCTCTCGGTTCCAGAACTTGTCGGTGATGTAGAGCGCCCCGACGCTGTCACGGTAAAAGGATTCAACCGCCACGGACAGCCGATGCGCATCAAAGCCGATGGGTGGCTGAGTCGAATTTTCCAGCACGAGATCGATCACTTGAACGGTGTGCTGTTTACGGATCGCGCCGAGCGAGTGTGGCAGTTAGAAGACCAGCCATCCCAGGTAATTCCAGCAGACTGAACGAGAAAGTCAACCCTGATCCGTATCTGATAGACCCAGACCTTAAAAATAAATAAGCCCTGCCACGGCGTTGACCCCGTGGCTTTTGTTTGAAAAAGAACGGCTGACACCAATGCAGCTCACTCACTTATCATTGACTGATTTTCGAAATTACGCCCGGCTGGACGTGACAGTACCGGCCGGACCAATACTGTTTGTGGGCGGCAACGCCCAGGGTAAGACCAGTCTTTTGGAGGCCATTTACTACCTTGCAACCTTTGTATCTTTCCAGGCTACCCACGACCGGCAGTTGGTCAACCTGCACGCGGAGAGGAAACCTGTTGCTGTAGCGAAAATATACGCCCACTTCGTCCGGACGCGAGAGGAAAAGAACAGCACTGGGGCTGTTGACGGCTCGCTCCAATCCGGAGCATTCACATCAGGCGATCACACATTAGAAGTGAGGCTCATCCTGCAGCCCAACGGGTTTAACAACACCCCCAGGCTGCGAAAAGAGATACTGCTGGATGGGGTCAAACGGAAGACCGGGGAGGCAATTGGGGCTTTTAATGCCGTTCTTTTCCTACCGCACATGCTGCGAGTGGTCGAGGGGCCTCCCGTAGAGCGCAGGAGGTACTTAAATCTGCTCCTGGTCCAGGTGCAGCCACATTATGCAAAAATGCTCTCGGAATACAATCGCTGTCTAACCCAGCGCAACGCGCTGCTCAAACAGCTTGGAGACCGCGGGGGCGATCTGGATCAGCTGGATTATTGGGACGAACAGCTGACCACTATAGGCGCATATTTGATAAACGCACGCATCCACGCAATACAGGCGTTAGAGGGTTTGGCCAGCCGCATGCACAACAAATTAACACGCGAACAGGAGGTGCTCAGGCTGTCCTACCAACCTTCCTACGATCCTTTAGCCAGGAGCTCCGACCAATTTGAACTTCCTTTGGATGCGCCCCTGGACCGCAGCGGGCTGTCCCTGGAAAAAATCCAGGCAGGTTTCTTACAGCGCCTCAACAGCCTGCGCAGGGAGGAAATTGCGCGCGGTATAACAACGGTGGGTCCCCACAGAGACGAATTCCGCCTGCTCGGCAACGGAATCGACCTGGGTATCTATGGATCCAGAGGGCAGGCTCGCACTGCGGTGCTCTCGCTAAAACTAGCGGAGGTCTCCTGGATGAAAGAAAAGACCGGTCAATGGCCGGTGCTGCTGCTGGACGAGGTCCTGGCAGAGCTGGACCCGGACCGCCGGTATGATCTGCTGACCCGCTTATCTGAGAGCGAGCAAGCCATGCTGACGACTACCGATCTGAACCTGTTTTCGAATGAGTTCGTCCAGACCTCGACTCTCTGGAACATTCACGCCGGGCAACTGCATGAGGAGAGAAATGGGACCTGATCACAACCTGACCACTGGGAGAAACGGTCACCTGTTCCAGATCAACCTGTCCAAAGGCGGTGTGCCCAAGCTGCCCGTTACCCGGTCTGACGTGTCCAAATTGGGTCTGGTTGGCGATCACCAGGATAATTCCAAGATTCACGGCGGTGTAGAACGCGCCCTGTGCCTGTATTCACTCGAACGAATAGCGGCCCTTCAACTGGAGGGTCACCCGGTGTTCCCCGGAGCCCTTGGCGAAAACCTGACCCTGGCGGGACTAAATTGGTCTCTACTTGTGCCCGGAGAAGTAATCAGCCTGGGTTCAATGGTGTCAATTGAGATCACCAGTTTTACCACCCCCTGCCAGACAATCGAGCCTTACTTCCACGAGGGATATATATTACGAGTTCTCCAGGAAGGGCATCCCGGTTGGTCGCGGGTGTACGCACGCGTCCTGAACACGGGTACTATACAAATTGGGGATAGCGTAAGAATTAATTCTTGAAACCGCACTGGTGCCTTCAACCCTCATAGGGCGACTGAAGTTACTGAAACGAGAGACACAAAACCCACCTTCGTGGGTTCAATCACATTAAACTCCTATTCAAAACGAGCCGACGGAGGTCGACTTTGTGCATCTTGTTGTTGTGGTATCAACCGCCTTTATGCATCCGCACTAAAAGACAACCTGCGATCTTTTCTTAGTGCAACTTGGTGTCTTGGTGGCTTGGCGGTAGACAAGACGCCAACATTATCAATGTGATTGAATTCTGAGTTACAAAGGACGTTTAGTAGGAATACCTACCCTGCGGGGGTAACCAAGCGGTGTGGCGGCCACTTTATCAACCACCACTAAATGATGGTCTTCAGCGATACCGGGCAGGGTCACGCACACAATTTCGCGCAAATGCCCGCCCAACACCTGGATAGCGTGCTCCGCGGAGTGCGTTTCTGCGTGTGCCCCCTCACCCTTCATTGCCAGCATCGCCCCGCCAACACGCACAAGCGGCAGCAAGTATTCGACCAGCACGGGCAGCTTTGCAACAGCCCGGGCAATCGCCCAATCGTACTTCTGGCGGTGATCCGGCTGCTGTCCAAGCCCCTCCGCCCGGTCCTGGATTACATCCACGCTCTCCAATTCCAGCTTATTTACGATATGCTGGCAGAACCTGGTCTTCTTGCCCACCGAATCGACCAGCGTCAGATGCATCGCCGGGTTCATGATCTTCAACGGTAGCCCCGGAAAGCCCGCCCCGCTGCCTATATCTATGACACGCTCCATTGGTACATCCTGCATCACGTCCAGACAGGTCAACGAATCCAGGAAATGCTTCACGCGGATCTTTTTTGGCTCGTCGATAGCAGTCAGGTTGTAGCGCGAGTTCCACTCCAGGAGTTCTCCTTCATACAGCGTCATGGCGTTCAGCTGAACGTTGGTTACCCGCAATCCATACAGATCCTGAGCATGTTGTGCAACTTCTTTCATCATCAAACGTGATTATACTCGCTAACAACTTTCGCTGGGCTGTTTAAAACGTAACGGAATGTCATTCTTAACCCTTCATTCTTCAAGGCAGGCTCCGTGGAGAATCTCCCTCAAAGTCAATGAGACCCTGCGCTCCACTAAGGGTGACAACCTTTTGGGACAATCCTGTTGAAAAAACCTGGCTGCACTTGGGAGCGTGCAGCCAGGCCATATTTATTTGACAAATCTCCAAATAGCCGGAGTAATTAATCCTCTGTCGCTTGTTTCCCGTTATCTACAGGAAGTTCTTCATCATCTCCTTTTTGTTTCCTCCCACGACGAACTCTCCGCACGATCCAGCGCACGGGCAGAAAAACCAACACGAACAATATCAGGACAATCGGCAGTACGAAGATCAATACCCATATGGCGACATTCCCAAGGAACTTTAAACCGTTGATCAGCGCCTGGACCGCACTCTTGGCCACCCCGGCCGGCTGCCAACCGCCGATGGTCAAGGGTTGGACTGCCTCGTCGGCCACCAATTCGGTATGGATTGAGGACAGAGCGGATGACTGCTCCAAATACTTCATGCGGCCTTTGATGATCTCGATCTCCTCCCGCACGCGCACAAGTTCGTTATAAACGCTCAGTACATCCTCGGTCTCATCTGCGTCTTCCATGATTTTCTGCAGTTGAGCTTCGGTCGCCTCCAGGTTCCCCAGCCGGGACTCAAGATCTACGTAATCGCCGGTGACGTCCTGGCTGGAGATGTTTTCGCTGAGCGGGGCCTGGTCGCTCTCACCTTTGATGATATCCAGGGACTCGTTCAAACGATCCGCCGGTACCCGGATGCTGATCGAAGCGTGAGGAAACTGCGCGCCGCTCTGCGACTCGGTGTGGTAAAGCGAGGCGCTGACCACAAAACCACCCATCTCCTCCGCCATGCGGGCTATCGCATCCATCGACCCTGACGGGTCTTCGACCACAATCGCCAGGTCGGCGTTTTTGATGACCAGCCGCTCGACCGGTTCATCGTCACTGATCCTGATTAGGCTTTGATCTCCGCCATAGGCAGCTTTCTCGCTCGCAGGGGCGGCTTCGGGCGCGTAGAACGCGTCCTCACTTTCAACGTAGACCGCGCTCACGGATTCCTCCGCAGGAGCGGCGCCGGCGCACGACCCCAATAGCAGCCCGAGCGCCATCAAAACTACAACCAGCCTGCTTGTCCATTTATTCGGAAACATGATCTCTCTCCTTTCTTCTCTCAATTTCCCTCTAGACGTCTTTATTCAGTATTAAGTTCCCAATTATTCGTAATCCCTCTCCGCTCACTCCCCTTTCCCTTATCCAGCCCCTACCCCTTGTTTTCTACCAACCCGCAGCCAGGCGTTGCACATGCCGTTGAGGGAGTTTTACCGCGGTCATGCGATCCTGGACGGCTTCAATATCGTACGATTGGCGATAATGTTCCCACGTGTCTTCCACGGTGTCGAAAATTGCATAAGAGGCGCGCGGATCCCGGTCGCGGGGCTGCCCCACCGAACCCGGGTTAACGATCGTCCTGCTGATCAGCGCACGCTTCGTGTCCGGTTCGGGAATTTGTAGAGCCACGTTATTGCTCCCATCTCGCAGGTTGTATATCACCGGAAGATGTGTATGCCCTACAAAGCAGTAATCCGTGTCGAAATAATCGAAGTTGATCAGAGCGGTGCGGGTGTCCAATAAGTATTCCCACACCGGGTGGCGCGGGCTGCCATGGCTGATCGTCACCTGGTCAAAGCGTAGTTTTTCCTGCAGGTTGCGTAAGAATGAGGCGCTGGCTCTTGTCAGGGTGTCCTGCGTCCACTGGATGGCCTTGCGCGCTTCAGGGTTGAAGCTGCTCGTGTCAATCAAGTTGAGCGCGGCCGCATCGTGGTTGCCCATGATGCACACCAGGTTCGGCAGTGCCCGCACGCGGCTGATGCACTCGTTTGGATCGGGCCCATAACCGACCAGGTCGCCTAGGCACCATGCCGCATCAATCTCTCCGGCAGCCGCGATCACGGCCTCCAGGGCGGTTAAATTTGCATGTATGTCCGAGATAATTAATATGCGCATTAATTCTTTGTTTCCCTAAACGGCATTAGTCTCCAGCCAGAATTATACTATTGTAACGCATAGAGTAAAAAGTGATGAGTATTTTTGATACATGGCACATGGTACTTCACACCTGACACTTGGATCAACCCACCTCCCACACCTGGTAGAGGCCCAGGTTGCCTTCCTTTCCGTCAGACGAAAAGGTTTCCAATATTCGGAAGCCGGTATCCTCGGCCAGGTCCTGAAGCTCCGCCTGGTTTAATTGGTGTGCGTAGCGTAAACCCTTCCCGCCCTGCCGCCAATCCAGCAGGTAATCACCCGGGTCGACATCCTGTGCGCTCAGGCCGATCTCATCCCAGGGTTGAATTCGCCCTCGCAGCCGTTCGCTGTTGAGGAACTGCCACTCGGAATGGATGAACGACCCGCCCGGTGACATCAACCGGCGTACCCGTTTCATTACCCGCCGCCGCAGTTCCTGGCCGGGCATGTGATGCAGCACTGCAAATGCACAGACCTGTTCGAAGATCGGATCGGCAATGTGGTCGCACCAATTTGCTGCCGTAATATCAACGTGGGTAAATTCAACCAGCAAATCCGGTGCGATCACATCACAAGCTGTTACGGCCTCCGCCGCGATGGAGAGCAGCTCACGGCTCGAGTCCACGCCCACGTAGCGACCCCGGTGACCGCCACGCAGCAGGGAACACGCCAACTCCCCATTACCACAGCCCAGGTCCAGCAGGTCGATTTCGTCCGGCAGCTTTTCAATGATGCGGGCTACACCGGGCTGCAGGCGGCGGCGCGTGCCAGCAAATTGCTGCGCAAAGCTCTGGTAAAATTGATGATTGAGTTCAATAAGTTTTTGCTGCGTTTGGTAATCCACAGGCTCATTATACTCTCATCCTCCGAATCAAGTTCAAGGCTGTCCCAAACGACTGTCACTGCTTTGCTAACCTGAACTTCGTTCAGGTTAGCAAAGCAGTCCCCTACATTACAACAAGGAGTTTGCGCATTTCAGAATTAATGAGAAATTCTTTCACCACCAAGGCACCAAGACACTAAGAAACACCAAGTTTTTTTTTGTTTTTCTTGGTGTCTTCGAGGCTTGGTGGTAGATAGACCCAACGGATCAGAATACGCCACACCCAAAGGGACCGATCATTATGCTTTCAGACCTACTTGTCTTATTACCTGTGTTACGGAGCACTACTAATCAATGGATTTTGAGGCCTTAGATAAAGCCTGGCAGGAAAAACGAGAATACACGCCCGAAATACTGGCCATCGCGGGTGCCGTCCTGGCGGAAGTACGCGCCGGGAGCGAAGTGATGGACTCCATTCGTGGCAACCCGCTGCCAGAAGGGGGTTATCTTGCGAAGCACGCCCTGGTGGCGGTTTACAGGGAGCAGATCGCACGCGGAGAATACCAGCCGGACCCGGATCTGCTGGCGCGCATCCGCATGAAGCCCGGTCGCACGCTGTCGGGCGTCGCCACGGTGACCGTGCTGACCAAACCCTACCCTTGCCCGGGCGAATGCATATTCTGTCCCACCGAAGTGCGCATGCCCAAAAGCTATTTAATCGGTGAACCGGGCGCCATGCGCGGCCTGCAGCACGAATTCGATCCATACAACCAGGTAGTCTCCCGCATCGAAGGATTGGAGGCAGTCGGACATCCCACCGAAAAGGTCGAACTGCTCATACTGGGCGGCACCTGGAGCGCTTACCGGCGCGATTACCAGGCGTGGTTCGTCCAGCGCTGCCTGGATGCCATGAACGGTTTTGATTCTCCGTCCCTAGAGGTGGCCCAGGCGGCCAACGAGGAGGCCGAACACCGCAACGTGGGCCTGGTGGTCGAAACACGGCCCGATAACATGGACAACGACGAGGTCGCCTGGCTGCGAGGGTTGGGAGTCACCAAGGTGCAGATGGGCGCCCAGAGTTTCGACGACCACATCCTGGATATCAACAAGCGCGGCCACAGCGTCGAGGGAACTCGACAGGCCGTGGCACTGCTGCGCGCGGCGGGGTTCAAGATCGTGCTGCACTGGATGCCAAACCTGCTGGGCGCCTCACCGGAATCGGATCGCATAGACTTTTTACGACTGTGGGACGGCGTCTGCCCGGACGAGCTAAAAATATATCCCAACCAGCTGCTGGAAAACGCCGAGCTCTATGAGTACTGGCTGCGCGGTGAGTTTCGCCCATACACAACTGTCGAACTCGTCGATTTGATCGCGGATATTAAGCCCGGCATCCCGCGCTACTGCCGGGTCAACCGCGTCATCCGCGACATCCCTTCAACGCTGGTTGTGGAGGGCAACAAGCGCACCAGCCTGCGCCAGGACGTGCAGCTTGAACTTCAGCGACGCGAGGTAGCATGCGAATGCGTGCGCTGCCGTGAAGTGCGCGGCCAGGTGGTTGATGTCGGCGAATTAACGCTCAATGAACTCGTCTATACTGCCGGCAGCGCCGAAGAACATTTCCTGTCCTTTGATACCCCGGATGACAAACTGGCCGGATTTTTGCGCCTGTCGCTGCCTGGGGGCGATAGCCCGGATACCGGGATTCCTGACCTGCAGGAGGCGGCCATCGTGCGCGAGGTGCACGTGTACGGGCAGTCCCTGCCGGTGGGCTCCGAACAAATCGGCGCGGCGCAGCACGCAGGCCTGGGCACGCAATTGCTCGAGCGCGCCGAGGCGATCGCCCAGGAGAGGGGCTACAAACACCTGGCGGTTATATCCGCTATCGGAACGCGGGGGTATTACCGCGAGCGGGGGTTCGAGAGAGGGAAACTATATCTGGTAAAGACGATCGAGTAATTTATCAACCATCTATCCGCTTATGGGGAAAAGCAACATTTGTAACACAGGCGGTTTCAGTTCTCTTCTGCGTACTCGAACTGGCTGTTGTAAAGCTCAGCATAAAAGCTGCCACGTTCCAGCAGTTCTTCGTGCTTGCCTTGTTCGACTATATCGCCTTCGTTCATCACTAGAATCAGATCGGCATTGCGGATGGTTGACAGGCGGTGAGCGATGATAAAGCTGGTGCGGTCTTTCATCAGGTTATACATGGCTTCCTGGATCAAAACTTCGGTACGAGTATCGACCGAACTGGTCGCTTCGTCCAGAATCAACATCGTGGGGTCAGGCAGGATGGCGCGGGCGATGGTCAATAGCTGTTTTTGACCCTGTGAGATGTTGGTCACCTCTTCGTTGATCACCAGATCGTAGCCCTCGGGCAGGGTGCGCACAAAGTGATCGACACGGGCAGCCTTGGCTGCAGCAATGACATCATCGTCGCTGGCACCGGGCCAGCCATAGCGGATATTCTCCATGATCGTGTCGTTATACAGCCAGGTGTCCTGCAATACCATACCAAACATGCAGCGCAGGTCCTCACGCTTGAACTCCTTGATGTTGTGGCCATCTATCAAGATGGCGCCTTCATCCACGTCATAGAAGCGCATCAACAGTTTAACCATGGTCGTCTTGCCGGCGCCGGTCGGGCCGACGATGGCGATCTTTTGTCCCGGCTTCACGTCGGCGGAAAAGTCGTGGATAATCTCCTTATCGGTGCTGTAGCCAAAGCGAACATTCTGGAAGGTCACGTGCCCTTCCATCGATTCCGGATAGAAAGGATCCGCAACATCGGGGATTTCTTCATCTTCATCCAGGAACTCAAAGACGCGCTCGGCTGCAGCCGCTGTCTGCTGGAAGATGTTGGAGATTTGGGCAAGCTGGGTTAGCGGTTGGGTGAACATGCGCATGTACTGGATAAATGCCTGGATATCGCCAACGGTAATAGCTCCCTGGGACGCCATGTACCCGCCCATGATGGCGATCGCCACATAGCCCAGGTTACCAACAAACTGCATGATGGGCATCATCAAACCGGACAGGAACTGGGATTTCCAGGCCGCGCCATAGAGCGTGTCGTTCAACCCTTCAAAGCGCCCCACGCTCTCGGCTTCACCGTTGAAGGCCTTCATCACCAGGTGCCCGCCGAACATCTCCTCGACGTGCCCGTTGACGTGGCCCAGATAGTCCTGCTGCTGCTTAAAGTACCTCTGCGACTGGCTTATCACCAGGGCAATGATCCCCATCGAGAGTGGCACGATCAACAGCGCCACCAGGGTCATCACCCAGCTGATGGTCAACATCATGATCAGCACGCCAATCACGGTGACCACCGAGGTGATGATCTGCGTAAGGCTTTGGTTGAGAGTCTGGCTGACCGTGTCGACATCATTGGTGATGCGAGACAGCACTTCGCCCTGGCTGGTGTTGTCAAAGTACTTGAAGGGCATGCGGTTGATCTTGTCGGCGATATCCTTGCGGAACCGGTAGGTGATATCCATGGCGATGTACGACATGATCCAGCCCATGATCAAGCTGAACAGGGCCGAGCCGAGATACAGTGCCAGTGTGAGCAGGAGGATATCCCTAATATAAACAAAGTCAATTCCGGTGCCGGTCCCGTTAACCTCGCCCACGACCCCCTCAAAGAGCGCTGTGGTCGCATTGCCCAGCAGCTTGGGGCCGAGAATACTAAAAGTGGTGGAGGCCACCGCAAAGGCGGTCACAATGACGATGCCAATCTTGTAGGCGCCCAGATACTGGAGCAGCTTGCGCATGGTGCCCCTGAAGTCTCGCGCCTGCTCGCCCTGCATCATTTCCCCATGTCCGCCGCGGCCCATCGGACCACCCATCCCCGGGCCACCTGCAGATCTGCGATTCTGTGAGGTCGTGCTGCTTTGAGCGCTCATGACAGTTCCCCCCTGCTCAACTGCGAATATGCAATTTCCTGGTAAGTGTCGCAGCTTTCCATCAACTCACGATGGCTGCCTATGCCGGCCACCCGTCCTTCGTCGAGCACAATGATCTGATCGGCGTTTTTTACGGTCGCCACGCGCTGGGTGACGATAAACACCGTAGCATCTCCGGTTTGCTGTTTGAGCGCTCTGCGCAAGGCGGAGTCGGTTTTGAAATCCAGGGCCGAAAAGCTGTCGTCGAAAATAAAGATAGGTGGCTTTTTGACCAGAGCGCGCGCAATCGCCAGCCGCTGCTTCTGCCCTCCTGAGACATTCGAGCCACCCTGGGCAATCTCGGCCGAGAAACCCTCCGGCTCAGCAAGGATGAACTCACTGGCCTGAGCGATGTCTGCCGCTTCCTGCAGTGTCTCAGGGCTGGCGTTTTGATCGCCATACAGCAGGTTGCTTTCGATAGTGCCTGTGAAAAGCATGCCTTGTTGGGGGATGTAGCCGATCTTATCTCGCAGGTCCTTTTGCCTGACCTGGCGGATATCGATCCCATCCAGGTAAACCGCGCCATCAGTTACATCGTAGAAGCGCGGGATCAGGTTGACGACCGTAGACTTGCCGCAGCCTGTGGAACCGATAAGGGCCGTGGTCTGCCCTGGAAGGGCGGTAAAACTGATATTGTGCAGCACGTCGTCGAGTGCGCCGGGATAGCGGAATGAAACATCGCGGAACTCGACCTTGTTGGTGAATGGAGCCTTGAATGGCTGGGGCTCCGTTGGATCGGTGATGATAAGCTCGGTGTCGAGCACGTCCGCGATACGGCCGCCCGATACCGCCGCCCTGGGCAGAAAGATGAACATCATCGACATCATCAAGAAGGCAAAGACGACCTGCATGGCATATTGCATAAAGGCCATCATATCGCCCACCTGCATGTTCCCTTCGGCGACCTGGTGGGAACCCACCCAGATGATGAGCAGGGATATGACGTTCATCAGCAGCATCATCACTGGCATCATGGTCACCATCACGCGGGCGATGAACAGGCTTGTGTCGGTCAGATCGCGATTGGCCCTGTTGAAACGCGCTACCTCGTCGTCTTGCTTGTTAAAGGCCCGAACCACCATCATGCCCGACAAGTTCTCGCGTGTCACCAAATTGAGCTTATCGATCAAGCTCTGCATGATTCTGAACTTCGGCACAGCTATGACAAAGACGATCACAATCAGGCTGAGCAGCGCAGCCACGGCCACGGCAAGGATCCACGCCATATCAGCGCCTGTGTCCATGGCTCGGATGACAGCTCCAATGCCGAGGATGGGCGCAAAGAGAACGATGCGCATGAACATAAAGATCACCTGCTGCACCTGGGTGACGTCGTTGGTCGAGCGCGTGATCAAGGTAGCCGTCGAGAACTCGTCGAATTCCGCGCTGGAAAAGCTCTCCACCTTGGCAAAGGTATCCCTGCGGATATCGCGCGCTGCCCCCGCAGCCGTTCTCGCAGCCAGGTAGCCAACGGCGACCGTGGCGGCTCCTCCAACCAGCGAGATCAACAACATGATGGCGCCCGTGCGAAACAGATACGCCGTCTGGAGCCTGGCAGTGTCCACACCGAGGGCTTCATATTCAGCCTGGACCGCAACAATCGCCACCTGGGTGCCCATATTTTCTCCCAGTGCGGCGAATGCCTCAGTGATTCTTGTACTCATCTGCGCCCGCTGTGCGGCTGGCATGTTCGCCAGCAGGGTGAAGACATCCACCCCCTCAGGGATCATGGAAGGGTCAAAGTCAAAATCCTGGCCCATCGACGGTGCCTGCGATGGATCGGCGAGCATCTGCTCGATGCCGGAGACCGCCAACCAGGCTTGGCCCATGATCGTGTTTAGCGAGTCCATTGTAGCCTGATCCACATCCTGGAGGACGTAGATCGGTTCATCGGCGAGGACCGGGTACTCCCCGATGTAGCCCTCCGCATCGGGGGACTCTGGTTCCACCAGGACGTAGCTGTCCAGCACCAGTGCCTGGTCCTCCTCACCCATAAAGATCATGAGTTTCTCCATCGTGCTCTGGCGGATTGCGTCGGAAACAGCGTTCTCCACGCCGTTCTGCTGGATGCCGAAGTTGACGATCCTACCGAGATACTCGGGCAGTGCCAGATTGGCCATCGCCAGGACAAACAGTAGTACGATGGTCAGAAGGATCGATAGGGTATAGGGTTTCAGATATTTCAGTAATCGTCGCATATCGGGAATGTTCCTCTAAGCGTGGTCTACCTATCTGGCTCAATAGGCTGCCCGAAGTGATGGGCCTTGTCGATCAGGACATTCAACGCAGTTGTGATGGTTTCTTTTTCAGGATTGGACAGGGTCTGTGCCAGATCGTTCAGCCAAACCTGGCGGGTACGAATAATTTCTTCGAGAACTCCGCTGCCTTTGCTGGTCAAGACAATTTGCTTAACACGCCGGTCGTTGGGGTCTTCCGATCGCTGGATCAAGCCTTGTTGAACCAGGCGATCCAACATCTGGCTGGCAGCGGCGCTGGTCACGCCCAGGTGATCGCCGAGATCAGTAACGCCGCTGGTGCCTGTGGCGTTGAGGTGGAAAAGGGCACCGAGTTGCGTCATTGAAAGACCACTTTCTCTGGCATACTGGATAAAGTTTTGCATTGAGTGGTGCATGAATATATCTATCCAATGCTCAAGTGTGGTAACTAACTGGTCAACATCCGACATACTTCACCTCTCTAAATAATTAAACAGACTGAAATATAAAGTACTTCCAGGGATATGTCAAGATGCAGAAAAACTTGGCCTTGAGCACAACCCATTGACTTTTATCCCGAAATTTGTTATAACTAACACGCGTTAGTAACGCGTGTTAGTTA
>Ga0209013_10000149_pt1 | contig 55127 bp, 48 predicted proteins | sample Cruoilmetagenom2_FD_187291 | JGI IMG/M metagenome (GOLD analysis project Ga0209013, IMG submission 187291) | Oil polluted marine microbial communities from Coal Oil Point, Santa Barbara, California, USA - Sample 2 (SPAdes) (version 2) | ecosystem: Environmental > Aquatic > Marine > Oil seeps ...
AGCAGTAGCGGACAAGCACGCTTAGAGCCGGCATCACCGCATCTCCAACACTTCGTCGCATAAAGGCACAGCTTTTGCACCATGCCGAGCACAAGACTTTGTAGCAATTTCAGAGGCATAAGCATCAGTGCTCACACGGCCTCTCCCCTGAGATATCATATACCTCTTTGGGTTTTCAAGGTCCGATGAAGTTCTGCTGGATCGGTCAGGGGTTGCGAGCATTGAGGTCCGAGGCATGCGTAAACTGTCGCCTGCCCGTTAACCGCCGTCTTTTCGCGCAAGGCAGGTAGTTCAGAGCGGATCACGCTATCCAAGCCATATTGTAGGGCGCCCGGCAAAGAAATAGTCCTGATAACCTCAACAAGCGCATTGCCACCCCTTAGATCGCGCCCAGTGAGCACCACCTGCTGCGGGGCAATGAGGTCCATCGCACCTGCCAAAAGGCCCGTATGAGCAATGACATTGCGGTTCAGTTCGCTGCTAAATGCCACAAGGATCGCAGACGCGCGCTCCCCGTATCGGTCTTCGCCGCTGAGGTTTGCGAGCGCCATAAGATTTGGGATCATGATCGCGTTGGCATTCGGCATGGCGTCGTCCGATCCTGGGCGCAAACGCACGATGACATCAGAGGTGTCATCGGCAGAAGTGGCGTAGCCGCCGAAGTCCGCGATCCAGTAGTGACGGTCGAGCAAGTTGGTCCAATCCGTGGCCTGCTCAAAGTATCTTGGTTCGGCGGTTGCTTCGTGCAGGCGCAGCGCCCCCCAGATCATGTTGGCATAGTCGCTGGCCGTGGCCGGCGCCTTGGCTCGGCCTGCACGAAACGAATGAAGCAGGCGATCGTCAACCGTCATGCGGGTTACAACAAAGTCGAAGGCGCGCTGAGCCAGCTTCAGCCATTCGGGACGCTCGAAGATTGTCGCAGCACGTGCCAAGGCCGCGATCATCAGTCCGTTCCAATCGGCCAGAACTTTATCGTCCCAGCCGGGGCGAACGCGCTCGCTACGAACGTCTAAAAGTTTGCGGCGCAGTTTCGCGAGCCGCTGCTCATGTTCGTCAGACGCGAGTTCGAGATTGGAAAGCCGGTTCAGGATCGTCCAACCTTCCCAATTGCCGTCGGGCGTGACGTCATAAACGTCGGCGAACAAGCGGCCGTCGCTAGCTCCCAACACATCGAGGATTTCGTCTAACCTCCAAACATAGAATTTGCCTTCTTCGCCTTCAGAATCTGCATCAAGCGAGGCAGCGAACCCTCCGCCGTCCGCGATCATCTCTCGCTCTATCCAGCCGATCGTCTCGGCCACGCGTGTTTTGAACAAAGATGAGGCCGACTCGCGGAAGACTTCGGTCAGCAGATCTATGAGCAGTGCGTTGTCGTACAACATTTTTTCAAAGTGCGGTGCGAGCCAGCGCTCGTCGACGGAGTAACGCGCAAACCCGCCAGCGAGATGATCATAGATGCCGCCCTGACAGATGTTCGTGAGCGTGGTCACAACCGCGGCTCTCGACTGCTTTTGATCATAGCGAATGCCGCCACGCCAGAGCAGCCAGAAGAAGCTCCATTGCGGGAATTTAGGCGCGCCCTGGAGCCCACCTTTCGCTGCGTCAACGGCGTTCGTCATCTTCTCAGTCAGGTTGGAGATCATGCGATCGTCGATAGCAGGTAGGCCGGAAGCTGGCACGGTCGACTGCAGGCTTTCGGTAAGAAGTCTACCGTTTTCTGAGACCTTTTCGGGCTGTTCACGAAAGATGCGCGCGACCTCGCGTAGCACGTCAACAAATGCCGGTCGGCCGAATCGGCTTTGTTTAGGAAAGTAGGTGCCTCCCCAGAAAGGACGCGCTTCGCTATCAAGGAACATGGTGAGTGGCCAACCGCCTTGCTGGCCAAGTGCGTGTAGAGCTCCCATGTAGATTGCATCGATGTCGGGTCGTTCCTCACGATCGACCTTGATGTTCACGAACAGGTCGTTCATGACCGCGGCCGTTTCGTTGTCCTCGAAGCTTTCGTGAGCCATGACATGACACCAGTGGCAGGCCGCATAGCCAACCGAAAGTAGAATCGGCTTGCCAGTGCGCTTAGATGCAGCGAGGGATTCGGGCCCCCATGCCCACCAATGCACCGGGTTGTCTTTGTGCTGGAGAAGGTAGGGGCTTGTCTCATAGGCAAGCCGGTTTTCACTCATCTTAAAGCTCCAGGGCGACCGTAGGATCAATGGACGGTGCGCCTTACTACGATTATTCCGAAACTATGAGCGATCGGTCGACGATCTTTGCACTTTCTAGCGCACCTGGGCGCGCTGCCATTGCGGTGGTGCGCGTGTCGGGGCCCCGTGCCGGTTCTGTTATTGACCTAATGGCCCCGCCGCGCCCGATAGATCGTATGATCGGGGTGAGGCGCATACGACATCCGGAAAATGGGGAGACTCTCGATCACGGCGTCGTCATCTGGTTCGCCGGGCCTAAAACCGATACCAATGAGGACATTGCAGAATTCCATGTTCATGGCGGATCAGCCATTGTGCGCGGCGTACTTTCGGCCATGGGTTGTCTGCCGGGGTGCCGGCTGGCCGAGCCAGGTGAGTTCACACGCCGAGCATTCGAGCACGGCAAGATCGATCTTGCACAAGCCGAGGCCCGCGCCGATCTAGTAGCCGCGGAAACGGATGCGCAACGCCGCCAGGCGCTTCATCAAATGAGCGGCGCCTTGTCCTCTCTTTACGACGGTTGGCGCACTAAACTGATCGAGGCCTCAGCGCTCGTGGAAGCCGCGGTCGATTTCAGCGACCAAGCCGACGTTGCCGACGCTGCTCTGGCGCAGGCACGCGAACTCACCGCAAGGCTGCGTCCCGCTATCGCTACGCATCTCGATGACGGCAACCGGGGTGAGATCCTGCGCGAAGGTTTTCAGGTGGCTTTGACCGGCATGCCGAATGTAGGCAAGTCCAGTCTCCTTAATGCGCTGGCGAAGCGTGACGCTGCGATCGTTTCAGAAGAGGCAGGAACGACGCGAGACGTTATCGAGGTGCGTCTCGACTTAGAGGGCCTGCCGATCGTAGTTTCTGACACGGCCGGTATTCGAGTGGCTGAGGGCACGGCGGAACGCGAAGGTGTACGCCGCTCGCTGGCGAAGGCGCGAGATGCAGATCTAGTCATTTGGTTGAGTGATGTGACCGCATCGGAGTGTCCTCTTCCCCCGGAGATTGCCAATCGCGGGGAGGGCGTTCTGCACGTCGAAAACAAAATCGATCTGGTTGCTTCTGGTAAGACCTGTTGTGGCCGGCTCGCCGTCTCGGCCAAGACCGGGACTGGAATAAAAGATCTTACCAAACGGCTCGCCAAACGGGCAGGTGAAAGGATCGGGATCCAGGAGGCGCCTCTCATTACCCAGGCGCGCTATCGAGAACAAGTATCGACGTGTCTTATGGCGCTCGATACTTTCTTGTCATCGGAGCCTGAGGACATCGAGCTACGGGCCGAAGACTTGCGGAGCGCCAGAAATGCGCTGGGTCGCATCACGGGCCGGGTGGATGTTGAGGACATGCTGGATCAAATTTTTGGTCGCTTTTGCATCGGAAAGTAACGGCCTCACTGTTTCACGTGAAACCCATCGCTCACTGTTTAAGTCAGCACTGCCCTTCGGCAGCCGATGCGCGCAAGGCAGCCGCAATTTGAGCCTGCCACTCCGTTAGCGATATTCCTGGCAAAGCTTGAATCATATTCAGCGGTGGCAACGGCGGGTCGCCAGAAATGCTAGGTCTTGTCTTAGGCGGGGCGGACGAGGCTTCCTTGTTCTGTGGCATGACGGACCTTGATCGACTACCGATGAATGCAAAACGAAACGTCGCTATGCCTTGAGGATTTTGCCGTTTAGGGGCGAATACCACATTTTCCCCTTCTTAGTTCACAATGGGGACCGCTTGCCGGCGCCGTCGATTTCACTTAGCCAGCCTGCAAGATGTAGGTCAGGGACGCGGAGAGACCGCAGCGAATACCGCTAGTTTTCCAGTCCACATGAGGAGATCAGGACGAAACATGCTCGATAAGACCTTCGACGTAATCGTTGTGGGTGGGGGGCACGCTGGATGCGAGGCCGCGGCAGCCTCTGCGCGAATGGGAGCAAAGACCGCGCTCGTAACGCATACTTTCGCGACGGTAGGAGAGATGTCCTGTAACCCGGCGATCGGAGGGCTCGGCAAAGGGCATCTGGTTCGAGAGATCGACGCTTTCGACGGTCTGATGGGGCATGTCACCGATTCTGCTGGCATCCAATTTCGCCTGCTGAACCGCTCAAAGGGGCCCGCGGTTCACGGGCCGCGCGCCCAGGTCGACCGAAGGCTTTACCGCCAGGCGATGCAAGTCGCGATCAGTGCGATAGACAACCTTGAGGTGATCGAAGGCGGGGTCGACGATCTCATGGTCGTCGGTCGGCGCGTAGCAGGGGTTATGACCGACAACGGACAGTGCCTTGGTGCTAGGGCCGTGGCCCTAACAACGGGCACATTCCTCAACGGCCTGATTCACATCGGCGAACAGACCATCTCAGCAGGTCGCTCCGGGGAGGCCCCCGCGCTCAAGCTGTCCGAGAGGCTTTATGCGTTGGGTCTGCAACTGGGGCGCCTAAAAACTGGGACGCCGCCACGACTTGCAGCCTCCTCAATCGAGTGGGAAGGGTTGGAGACGCAACCGGGCGACGATCCGCCGGTGCCGTTCTCGTTTTTGACCAAACAAATCAACACGCCTCAGATTTCCTGCTCGATCACACGAACGACGGCGAAGGCGCATGCCATCATCCGCGCCAATCTGACCCGCTCGGCCATCTATTCGGGACAAATTGAAAGTGCGGGTCCACGCTATTGTCCGTCAATCGAGGACAAGGTGGTGCGGTTCGCCGACCGGAGCGAACACCAGGTGTTTCTTGAGCCGGAGGGCATTGACGATGACACCGTCTATCCAAATGGGATCTCGACTTCGCTCCCCGCGGATGTGCAAGCGGCTTTCGTTCGTGCAATGCCGGGCCTGGAAAAGGCGGTCATAAAGCGGCCTGGGTACGCTATTGAGTATGACTATGTCGACCCGCGAGAGCTGTCGCCCGCCTTAGAGGTTAAGAAGCTACCCGGGTTGTATCTCGCAGGTCAGATCAATGGGACGACGGGATATGAGGAGGCCGGCGCCCAAGGACTTGCGGCGGGGATCAACGCCGGGCTAGCAGCTGGAGGTTCGGACACGGCCTTTATGCTATCGCGGGCGGATAGCTACTTGGGCGTCATGATCGACGATCTCGTTACGCGCGGCGTGAGCGAGCCGTATCGCATGTTCACCTCGCGCGCCGAATACCGGCTGCGACTGCGCGCTGACAATGCCGATCAGCGGCTAACGCCTTTAGGCATAGCCTTGGGTTGTGTCAGCAAAACGAGACGGCAGTCATTCGAAGCCAAAGCGGCCGCGCTAAGCGAGGCAACGGAAATGTTTCAGTCGCTGACGCTTACGCCGACTGAGGCCGGGCGGCACGGCCTGGACGTTAAAAAGGACGGACGCCGGCGCAGTGCGTTCGATTTGTTGGCGCTGCCAAGTGTCAGGCTTGCCACGCTGGCGGCCATTTGGCCTGAGGTCGGAAAGGTCTCGCCGACGATCGCTGCTCAGATCGAGGTTGATGCTCGCTATGCGTCCTATGTACGTCGACAGGAACTCGATGTGGAGGCGCTGCGCAAGGACGAGGCCTTGCGTATTCCGCCCGAGCTGGATTTTGAGGGGCTGCCGGGGCTATCGACTGAGTTGCGCCAGAAGCTGGCACGCTACCGACCAGCCACGCTCGCTCAAGCGGCGCGGATGGACGGCATGACGCCAGCAGCGCTTCTTCTGCTTTTGGCGCAACTCAAGGCGCGGCCTATTCGGGATTCGGCTTAATGGCGAGGCCCCGTGCGTCTTCGATTGGCAGCGCGGAAGACTTTGCTCGACAGTTTAGCGTTTCACGTGAAACGATCTCGCGGCTCAAGACCTACGAGAAACTGCTCAAGCAATGGCAGAAGACGATCAATCTGGTAGGGGCGGGCACCCTAGAACAAACCTGGTCGCGCCATTTCGCTGACTCTGCCCAACTCCTCGACCTCGCGCCGCTCAGCACCAACCGGTGGGTAGATCTGGGTTCTGGAGCAGGGTTTCCAGGTTTGGTCCTTGCCATTCTTCTTGCGGAGCGGGAAGGAGCGCATGTGGCCCTGGTCGAGAGCGATACGCGAAAGGCTGCATTCCTTGGCGAGGTCGCGCGCCAAACTGGGGTGCCTGTGGACATCTACCCGGAGAGAATCGAGAAAGCCGCGACTCAATATATGGTTGGGCAGGTTGACGCGATTACTGCCCGGGGGCTAGCGCCGATGCCTCGGCTCCTTGAATTGGTCGCACCTTATTTTTCGGGATCCACCGTGGGCCTCTTTCTTAAAGGCCGCGAAGCACAGTCGGAGCTCGATGCGGCAAATCAGGGGTGGGAGCTATTAACTGAACAGTGTCCAAGTCAAACGGACAAGGAAGGCCAAATCATCTTGGTTCGAGCATTGAGAGCCAAAGCGGAGGGTTGATCGGTGACGGGTGCGATGATGGGAGCCGCTGGGCTCCGGACCCTTGCCATCGCCAATCAAAAGGGCGGCGTTGGCAAGACCACAACGGCGATTAATCTCGGCACCGCTCTGGCATCGATTGGTGAGCGGGTGCTGGTGCTCGACCTCGATCCCCAAGGCAATGCGTCGACGGGACTAGGTATCGATGTGGACTCGCGCTCAAAAACATCATTCGACGTGCTGACCGGGTCGGCCACCCTGATGGAATCGCGCCAGCCGACCGCTGTGCCCGGCTTATACGCGGTTCCTGCCAACGCGGACTTGGTTGGCATCGACACCACCCTGGGCCCGGATCAGAACCGCGCTTTTCGGTTGCGCGATGCGCTAAGTGAGCTTCTGGCCCAGCAGCGCACCATTCCGCCCGAGGAGGCCTTTAATTATGTGCTGATCGACTGTCCGCCTTCACTCAACCTCCTCACGCTGAACTCTATGACTGCGGCAGATGCAGTGTTGGTGCCCGTGCAATGCGAATTCTTCGCACTGGAAGGTATCTCTCAGCTCAAGGACACCATCGACCAAATCCGGGCGACGCTTAATCCCACGCTCGAGATCCAGGGTGTTGTGCTGACCATGCACGATGCACGCACGTCGCTTTCGAGAGAGGTGGCGGAAAACGTTCGCGGATTCTTCGGCGCCAAGGTCTACCAGACTATCATCCCGCGAAACACGCGTGTGGCCGAAGCGCCGTCGCACGGCAAACCGATTCTTCTCTACGATTACGACTGCGCCGGCAGCCAGGCTTACATAAAACTTGCGATCGAGATCATCGAACGCGAGCGTCAGCACAAAGCAGCCTAACCAGAACAAGGGGCACGACACGCAATGAACGCACCATTGCCGAGGAGCCGTTTGGGACGCGGATTGGCTTCGCTGATCGGTGAGCCGACACCAGGCCGGCCCATGCTGCCGCCCGAAGGCGAGCAGCGCCTGGTCCCCACGGCGGATTTAAGGCCGGGGCAACTTAATCCTCGCAAGAGCTTCCACGAAGATGAGCTCACCGAACTTGCCGATTCCATCCGCAACAAGGGATTGGTGCAGCCGATCATTGTGCGGCCGGTTGCGGACGGCTACGAGATTGTTGCTGGCGAACGACGCTGGCGTGCAGCGCAGAAGGCCGGATTACATACCGTCCCCGTCATCGCGCGGGATCTCAACGACAAAGAAGTTCTCGAGCTTGCAATCATCGAGAACGTGCAGCGGGCTGACCTCAACGCTATCGAAGAGGCGGCAGGTTATCGCGAGCTGGTCGAGCGTTTCGACTACAGTCAAGAACAGCTCTCCGAAATTATCGGTAAAAGTCGCAGTCATGTTGCTAATACACTGCGGCTCCTAAAGCTGCCGGAGAGTGTGCAGGCCATGGTCGAGAGTGGCAAGCTAACTGCCGGTCATGCGCGGGCGCTAATTGGACGTGATGACGCTGAAAAGATGGCGCAGCACATCATCGAGCACGACCTCAATGTGCGCGAGGTCGAAGCTCTCGCGCAGGGGGGCGAAGAGGTTGGCCATAGCAATGGCTCGACGCGTCGGGCGCGCGAGAAGGACGCCGATACGCGAGCCTTTGAGAACGAGCTTTCGGCTGTTCTCGGATTGAAGGTTGAGATCAAGCGCGGTTCGGGCGAGAGCGGCAATCTCGTTATTAAGTACGGTAATTTCGACCAGCTCGACTACATTCGGATGCGGCTAGCCACTAGCTCCAGCGCTTGATCAGGGGCGCAAGTGCTTGACGCCGCGGCGCTTTTGCTGCATGAGCCGAACGCAGCAACACCTTCGTGCAGCCCTGAAGACGCGCCATGAGCAATGATGTCTTACAGCGCCTCGCCGCGACCATCCGTGCGCGTCGCTCCGCCGCCGTCACCGGGTCCTCCTACACTCGGCAACTTCTCGACGCTGGTCCGATTGGTTGCGCCAAGAAGCTCGGCGAAGAAGCCATCGAGACGGTCATCGCAGGGGCTGGCGAGACCGAGGAGAAGCTCAAGGAAGAAGCTGCCGACTTACTCTATCATCTCCTGGTACTCTTGGAGAGCCGCAGTGTATCACTTGACGATGTGCTTCGCGTTTTAGAGCGGCGCGGCGGCACGTCGGGGCTGGAAGAAAAGGCGGGCCGCGCGCAGCGGTAACATAACTAAAGATGCCGGCGCTGTTGCCCGGAGCGATTTCGAGCGTCATGGCCTATCCTGCCAATTTACAGTTTTCCCCCTATCGCATGTTTGATCGCGAGGAGTGGTCGCGGTTGCGCGCGGACACACCGATGACGTTGCTCGAAAGCGAGCTAGAGCAACTCTCGGGCGTTATCGAAGAGCTTTCGGTTGCGGAGGTCGAAGAGATCTACCTGCCGATGTCGCGCCTTCTCAATCTCTATGTGGCCGCCTCACAGCAATTGCATGCCGTAACGTCGAAATTCCTCAGTCGCGCTGACGGTAAGGTCCCATTCATCCTCGGTGTTGGGGGATCCGTCGCCGTCGGCAAGAGTACGACAGCACGCGTGTTGAAGGCGCTGCTGGCCCGGTGGCCCGACCATCCCCGCGTCGAACAAATCACGACCGACGGCTTCCTCTTGCCAAATGCGGAACTGGAACGCCGGCAGATCATGAATCGCAAAGGCTTTCCTGAGAGCTTCGATACGACGCGGCTGCTCAACTTTCTGGCGGAGGTGAAGTCGGGCTTGAAGCGTATCGAAGCCCCGGTCTATTCGCACTTCCACTATGACATCCTACGCGACCAAAAAACGATCATCGAGTCGCCCGACATCTTGATTGTTGAGGGCCTCAACGTGCTGCAGCCAGCGACCATGCCGCGTGGGGGCGAGGCCATTCCATTCGTGTCGGACTTTTTCGATTTCTCGATCTATCTCGATGCAGAGCCAGAAGTAATCCGAGATTGGTACGTGACACGCTTCATGCGTCTGCGGAGCACGGCCTTCCGCGATCCAGGCGCATATTTTCATCAGTATACGAACCTATCGCACGATGATGCCCGCTCGCGTGCAATCGAGATCTGGAACACGATCAATCTAAAAAACTTGGAAGAACATATTCTTCCGACGCGGCAACGGGCTGGATTAATTTTGCGGAAGAGTGCCGATCACCACGTGGAGTCGGTGGCCCTGCGCAAGCTATAAAAAAACTTGAGCGCTCGGGGCCGCGGCGCGACAAGTGACGCGTACTGATTCTCGACAGGCGCGGTTGCAGCACTCAACCAGACACCTCACCAAGCGACGAGACGATTTTCCGGTGCGGTTTCCAAGTCCAAACTTGGCGAAGCCTGCGAAGCATAAGAGGTGAATTTTCGTCAGGGATAACATATATATTTGAAGGCGCTACGACCGATAGCTAAGATGTGCTGTTACGATAAAGTGTCCGCTGGTATGGAGGCCCTGAAGTGACAGTGCTCAGAAGTTATAACGAGGAGGGCGTCCGTCGATGGATCGGCATCTATTGGGATGAAGTCCTAACGCTTAGGACAATAAGCCGTTTGCCCGCGCCAGGGTATCGAGCGGTTTTTCCGGCCGCGCGCCGACGTGAGATATAATCTCGGATGCGGCGAGGCTACCGAGCTTTCCCGCTTTTTCCAGCGTAAGACCTTGGCTCAGACCGAATAAGAACCCGGCCGCATACAGGTCCCCAGCGCCTGTAAGATCTACGACATTCTCGACTGGCACTACGGGAACGGAAACGTTTTCATCGCGAGTGAGAATGAGAGAGCCTTGGGCGCTACGTGTGAGGACGGCAAGCTTACTATCCGAGGAAGCCCGACGCGCCGCGTCGTCGAAGTTCGACGTCTCATACAGCGCCGTGATCTCGCTTTCATTAGCGAATAAGATGTCGACGTTTGAGCGTATGAGTTCCAAGAATTCGCCGCGATGGCGGTCGACACAGAATCCATCGGACAGCGTTAGCGCGACCTTGCGTCCGGCTTTTGCGGCGATGCTCGCGGCTTGGCGGAATGCGGCCTTGGCCTCGGGTTGGTCGAACAGATAGCCCTCAAGATAAACAATCGCAGCAGACTCAATCAGAGCTGGATCGACCTCGCCTCCATCAAGGTCGGTACTGACGCCGAGAAAAGTATTCATCGTACGCTCGCCATCGGGCGTCACGAGAATGAGCGAGCGGGATGTTGCCGCGCTTCCCTTAGCAGGCGCAGTCTTATAGGCCACGTTGGCTGCACGAATGTCGTGCCCGAAGATGCGGCCGAACTCGTCGTCGGCGACCTTCCCAATGAAAGCAGCGCGGCCGCCAAGGGAGGCGAGCCCCACCATGGTGTTCGCGCCTGAGCCTCCGGAGATCTCGACTCCGGGTCCCATGGCGCAGTACAGCGTCTCAATAGTGCCTGCGTCGACGAGGCGCATGTGGCTCTTGGGGGCGCCATGGCGCTCAAGGAAGGCATCGTCGCAGCGACCAATGATGTCGACGATGGCATTGCCGATGCCAACGACGTCGTAGCGTGTGTTTGTCATGAGTTCCCTAGATTTCCAATGCCGCGCACTATATGCAGCAATCGACGAGTAGCAAGTTTGCGCAATGAAATTGGACCGGCGATCACGGATGCCGTTGTTGCGTCCGGGCAGCCGCGGCCAAATCGAGCAGCAACTGCTCTGCAATCGCTGCCTCGAGTATGCTGGAAAGACGAGCAGATTTTGCTGCGCGACCAGCGTGTCGGACGGCCTTGGCAAGACGCGCGGACGACCACGCGCGGCATTGCCGGGCGATCGCATCTTTTTGTTTGAAATGGATCGGCGGTCGAGATTGCTTCATCACTTCCTCAAACGTTCCACCCGCGTCAAGCGCGCAGCGGATGCGATGTAGCCGCTGGATATAGCGTTGCAGTGCCAGGATGATGAGTTGCGCATTTTCTCCGGAGGCCAATGCGCGGCCAAACTCGCTGATCGCACGCACAGAGTCGCCTGCGGCTGCGGCGCTCAAGACCTTATCGATTGCAAGGGCAGATGCATCGCCGACGACAGCATCGATATCGCCGGCATCGATCTCGACCTTGCCCCTGGCATAGAGCGCGAGCTTTTCGATTTCCCCGCGCGACAAAGCCCGGTCTGCGCCAACGCGTGAGAGAAGAAGATGTCGTGCGTCGGGATCAATCTTGAGGCCATGAGAATTGAGCGTTTCGCTTATGAGCGTTTCGAGATCTTGCGTTTCATCAGGAAAGCAAGCAACAGCGGCTGCTTTGCTCGATTTCTCGAAGAGAGATCGCAGTTTATCGTTGGGGCGCAAATTTCCCGCTTCGATGATCAAAGTAGAAGCAAGCGTGTTGTTGTCGAGGAGTGGCTTGATGGCGGCTGTTCCTATGCGGCGGCCTGCCATCGCGCGCACGATCTTGGCGCCGCCGAACATAGGCACTGTTTGTACCTCGACAGCGAGTCGGTCTGGGTCCGTATCCAGGTCGGCTTCATCAAGGCGGATGATTTCGCCCGGTGGATTGTCGCGCTGCGCGATCATAGTCGCCAGCATAGCTGCGCGTTCGGAAACCAGACCGACGTCAGTTCCATAGAACAGTATGGCAGCGTATCTAGGGCCGGGGGGCTTGAGGAAGCTTTGGGCCTGATGAGCCTTGACGGCGACCATGAGCCGTTACCGCAGTTGAGCGATTTGGAACACCATAAAGATTAAGGTGCCGGTGGTCAGGCAGCGCCTGCAAGAAAGGCAGCCAGGCGCGACTTGAGCTCTATTCCAACGGTCTGAGCAGCACGATCTTCGGCCTCTTTGCGGGCCCTTACATTAGCGAAGACTGAATCGAAGCGCTGAAAGGGGGCCCGCCCATAGCTCTTACCCTCAAGCATGACGGTATTATCGGAGAGCCTGATTAGAGTGAATTTCGCATCGAGATTATAGGTACTGCCGAGAGAGTCACCGTCGACCTTGACGAGCGTGGCCGTGATCGATTCCCGAATGATGATGTTAAGTCGGTAGGCAGGCGGTAGGGGATAATCCCCACCAGTCGACTGGTAGATTAGCTCATTGCGCACGCGCTGCCCGACGCGTCCGGGTATCGGTGCAATGTCGAGCTGGGCTAGCTTTTCGTTGACGTCCGTTCCCACGACAGCCGGAGAGGCGTAAAGGGGACGCAACCCTCCTTCGCCGCAGCCTGCTACGAGCAGGGGCACAGCAGCGCACGCAAGAGCAACCCGAATTTTCGATCGGCGGTTATTGATCCGCATCGATCGCCCCCGTGTTTGATCGTTAGCCGACCACATTCACAATTCTCTGCGGCACAACGATGACCTTCTTGACCAGCCTACCATCGAGGGCACGCGTCACAGGTTCAAGTTTCAAGGCTGCCGCCTCGATTTCGTCGGAACCTGCAGTACGGGCAATCGTCAGCTCGCCTCGCCGCTTACCGTTCACCTGTACGGCAATGGTGACGGTGTCGTCAACGAGCAACGCCGCTTCGGCCTCCGGCCACGGCTGATTGGCCAACAATGTGTTGTATCCGAGCCGCGCCCAGCATTCTTCAGCCAAATGCGGCATCATGGGGCCGATCATCTGCACCGAGAGCTCAAGTGCTTCACGAAGAGCCCAGGATAGGCCGTCGCCTGATTTTCCGATTGCCGAGCCAAGAACATTTGTGAACTCGTAAATTTGGGCAACTGCCACATTAAAGCGCAGACCCTCAATGCTCTGCGCGACGAGAGCCAGCGCCTTATGCGCTGCCCGGCGTAACTCGATCGCCTCAGGGCCAATTTTCATGGGGCGCGCTGTCCCCTTCCTGGCGGCGGCCTCCACACCCTGATCTACCAATCGCCAGAAGCGCTGCAAAAAGCGCCGCGCGCCCTCGACGCCGACGTCGGTGTAGATCACGTCGCGCTCGGGAGGGCTATCGGAGAGCACGAACCAGCGGGCGACATCAGCGCCGTATTCGTTGATGAATTCGTCGAGATCTACCGTGTTCTTGCGCGACTTCGACATTTTCTCAACCGTGCCGATCGTGACCGGTTCACCCGTCATGATCTCCACGCCGCCGCGTGCGCTACCCTCGCCTTCTATGCGGACCTGCCCGGGAAGCAACCAGCCGCCGGAGTGCGACTTGTATGTTTCGTGCGTCACCATGCCTTGCGTAAAGAGGGCAGCAAACGGTTCACGCACGTTCTTTGTCAGCTTCAAGTGGCCGGTGTCGCACATCGCACGCGTGAAGAAGCGTGAATAGAGCAAGTGCAAAATTGCGTGCTCGATGCCGCCGATATATTGGTCGACGGGAAGCCAATAGGCACCCGCATCCGGGTCGACGGCAGTGTCGGCGTGAGGCCCTGTGAAGCGCACGAAATACCAGGAGCTATCCACGAACGTATCCATGGTGTCCGTTTCACGCAGCGCGCCCTTGCCGCACGTAGGACAGTCGACATGCTTCCACGTGGGATGGCGGTCGAGCGGGTTTCCGGGTTTGTCGAAGGTTGCATCATCCGGTAGCCGGACAGGCAGATCCTTGTCGGGCACAGGCACAACACCACAAGCATGACAATGGATCACGGGAATTGGACAGCCCCAATAGCGCTGGCGTGAGATGCCCCAGTCGCGCAGACGGTAGTTCACCTTGCGCTTGCCGACGGGTGTTTTTGTGAGTGTGGCCTGCTCCAGCTTCTTAGTAGTCGCGTCAAACGCTGCGCGGGTATCAAGCCCGTCCAGGAAGCTGGAGTTGATCATGGTGCCGTCACCGTCGAAGGCTTTGTCGTCGATGACAAACGTTTCGGCATCCATTCCGGAAGGCAGGATCACTGGCACGACGGGAAGCCCGTACTTGCGAGCAAAATCTAGATCGCGTTGATCGCCGGAAGGGCATCCAAATATGGCTCCTGTGCCGTAGTCCATGAGAATGAAGTTGGCGACGTACACTGGCAGCGTCCATGTATCATCGAAGGGATGAATGACACGGATGCCCGTGTCGAGGCCCTTTTTCTCGGCGGTTTCCAGCTCTGCCACGGATGTGCCGACGCGACGGCATTCCTCGCAAAAAGCGGCGATATCCGGGTCGTTTTTTGCTGCGGCTTCCGCGAGCGCGTGGTCGGGCGCCACCGCTATGAATGATGCGCCAAACAGCGTGTCTGGGCGCGTCGTGTAGACCTCGACTTCCGATTGGCCTTCGGGTGCTGTCTTCTTGTCGAGCCCAAAGCGCACGAGCAGGCCTTCAGAGCGGCCGATCCAATTCGCCTGCATCAAGCGAACCTTTTCGGGCCAGTTTTCCAACGTTTGCAAGGCGTCAAGCAGCTCGTCGGCATAAGCCGTAATCTTAAAGAACCACTGCGTGAGTTCGCGCTGCTCGACGAGTGCCCCCGAACGCCAGCCGCGACCATCGATTACCTGTTCGTTGGCGAGCACCGTGTGGTCGACAGGGTCCCAGTTGACCTTGGACGACTTGCGATAGGCCAGGCCCTTCTCCAGCATGTCAAGGAAGAGCTTTTGTTGGTGCTGGTAATAATCGGGTGAGCAGGTCGCGATCTCTCGTGACCAGTCGAGCGACAGGCCCATCGACTTGAGCTGACTCTTCATCGTTTCGATGTTTTCATAGGTCCACTTGGCAGGATGGACCTTGTGCTCCATGGCCGCGTTTTCGGCCGGCATCCCGAACGCGTCCCATCCCATTGGGTGGAGCACGTTGAAACCCTTTGCGCGCTTGTAGCGGGCGAAGACGTCGCCCATGGTATAATTACGAGAGTGGCCGACGTGGATGCGTCCCGACGGGTATGGAAACATCTCGAGCACGTAGCACTTCGGACGGGGATCGACATTCGGCGCGCGGAAGATGTCTGCTTTCTCCCAGACCCCCTGCCAGTGTTTTTCCCGTTCAGGCGCGTCGTAGCGTTCAGTGGCCATGCGGCGTCAGGCTCTTCGGCGTTTATTAAAGGGCTTTGAGCGCCGTAATGAGCCCGAAAGGTAAAAGGCGGTCAAGGCAACAATCTCATGCCACGAACATCCGAGATGTCCAGCATGCCGATAGAGCGGCTGCAAGAGGTGCGCAGGCGGATTGCGGCTGCTGCACGCGCTGGGGGTCGCGAAACAGCTGCTGTTGAATTAATCGCTGTGTCGAAGACCTTTGAAGGGCCTGAAATTCTGGCCGTGCTGCATGCCGGCCACCGGCTGTTCGGCGAAAACCGCGTCCAAGAAGCGAAAAGAAAGTGGCCGACCCTAAAGACCCAGTTTCCCGATACCAAGTTGCACCTCCTTGGTCCGCTGCAGTCAAATAAGGTTAAGGAGGCCGTCGAGCTGTTTGATGCAATCCATTCGATTGACCGGCCCAAGATAGCAAAGGCCATCGCAGCGGAGGCTGCAAGGCAGGGGAAACGGCTCCAACTTTTCGTTCAGATTAACACCGGCGAGGAGCCACAAAAGGCGGGCGTATCGCCAAATGAGACCGGAGCCTTTGTGGCGATGTGCCGTGACGACCTGAAACTGGAGATTTCGGGCCTCATGTGCATCCCGCCGGTAGATGAGGAGCCCGCTGTTCACTTCGCCTTTCTGGCCAAGATTGCTGGCGAACTTGGCCTGACCGGCCTGAGCATGGGCATGAGCGGCGACTTTGAGACCGCAATTGAATTCGGCGCCACCCACGTGCGTGTGGGTAGTGCCATTTTCGGAATGCGAGCCACAGTTTAGAGTTTTCCAGCGGGAATTCATTTCGTCGGTCTTGTCCACTGGAGACGAATGCTAGGCTTACCACTGAGTGATTCGCTTTTTGCGCATCAACCCTTTGGAGGCCCCAAATGACCGCATCCGCAGCTCGCATTGAAGCTCGGGCCGATGCTGCGGCGAGCGAAGCAGCGCGCGACGCTCGCGCAGAGGTGATAGAGCGGGCCGATCGCGCTAAGATTTCGGGTGTGTCGAAGAAGGTCGCGGCCAAAGCGATCAAAGACGGATGGTATCACTTCCTTGTCGACATCTGGATTACCAACTTCAACTTCACCGAGTTTGGGATTTATAAGCGCTCGCGCAATCGCGCTAAGTCGCGTCAGTTCACCTCGGACATGGACATTTTTGCCGAGGTAGTCGAGGGCGGCGAGCGCACAGGTCTGATCGGCTATCGCGAGGAGCTTTGGCAGAAGACCAAAGAAAAGGCCAAGGCGAAGGACAAGCGCCTCGTCTTTAAGCTCTTCACCGATACGCTTAACTGGCGTGCCACCATGGACCTTATGATTGGTCGCTCCTTGCAGCAGACGATCGCAGCGCGCGGCTTGCCAGTGATGACCTACTCGATCAACACCGACGAAGATAATTTCATCGTCTACTTGGAGCGCTCGGCCAATAAGTGGCCGCTAATGCCAGAAAATTTCGCATTTTTCATCATGGACGACGGCGCCCCCAAATTCTACCGGTTGAGGCGCGACTTTATCGACTTGGGCGGCGATTACACCCTCTACGATCAAAACGACAACGAGGTCGGTCATCTCGACGGCAAGATTTTTTCAATCGGAGGTAAGTGGAAGGGCCGGGTGCGGGCGGACCATGCAGATAGGCGGCTGCTGACGGTCATGCAGCTCTTCAGCGCGATGATGGTCTTCAACACTGATTGTCGCCGTCACATGAAGCGGCTTTGGAAAGACGTAAGGCGTGGAAAGATAGAACCAAAGATCGAACGCCAAGAAGCCGACCTTTACATGAACCCGCGTCGCGTCCGCTGACCTGCCTATTTGTTGAGCAGTTTGACGCGGTGCATGTATGCTGTCCGTCTCTGTCCGCTGGTTGCTGATCTTTTGTGCAACACTTGAGCGTCAAGCGTCATGGCGCAGTGTGTATCTGCGTTGACGAGAGTTTGCCTTTCCGGCTTTTTAACGTGAAAGCTCAGCGTGCCGCTGGGTTGCCATGTGGTGCAGGAGCCGATCGACCGCTTTTGCATAAGAAACTGACACTTGCCACGGGGGTGGGGGATGCAGCAGGGACCGGACGTCTTTTTCTTGCTTATGGGCGCGATTCTCGTGTTCGCGATGCACGGTGGCTTCGCATTCCTCGAGACTGGGACGGTTCGCCACAAGAACCAGGTGAACGCGCTGGTCAAGATCATCGTCGACTTCTCGGTATCGGTGATCGCTTACTTCCTGATCGGTTACACGATCGCCTATGGAGTCGGTTTCTTTGCGAATGCGGCGGCAATCTCGGGCGGCGCATCTGGATTCGAGGCGCAGGGTTATACGCTCGTGCGCTTCTTCTTCTTGGCGACCTTCGCAGCAGCCGTAGCCGCCATTATTTCAGGCGGAATCGCCGAGCGCGCAAAATTCGCTCCCCAGGCCATTGCGACGGCACTGCTCGTCGCCTTCTTTTATCCAGTGATCGAAGGCATCTACTGGAATAGTAACTACGGCCTGCAAGAGGCAGTCTTCGAAACTTGGTTTGGCGCCCCCTTCAAGGATTTCGCAGGTTCCATCGTGGTCCACGCTTTCGCCGGGTGGGCGGCGTTAGGGGCGGTGCTGATTCTCGGTCCGCGCATTGGCCGCTATGATCGTGCGCGCGGTGGCGCTACGCCACCATCGTCGATCCCCTGGCTCGCATTGGGCTCCTGGCTGCTGTGCATCGGTTGGTTTGGCTTCAATGTGATGAGCGCTCAACGGCTCGAGGCGGTGACTGGCCTGGTGGCGATTAATTCGTTGATGGCAATGTGCGGCGGCATCGTCGTCGCGCTCATTGTGGGCGACAACGATCCCGGCTTTGTGCACAACGGTGCGCTTGCCGGCCTTGTTGCGGTCTGCGCCGGCTCCGATGTGATGCATCCCATAGGTTCACTCGTCGTGGGCGGAGTTGCCGGCGCGATCTTCGTGCAGATGTTCCAGATTTCGACCAACAAGTGGAAGATCGACGATGTGCTGGGTGTATGGGCGCTGCACGGACTCTGTGGCCTGTGGGGTGGTATAGCTTGCGGAATCTTCGGGCTAGAAATCTTGGGCGGTCTTGGCGGTGTAACGTTCGCTTCGCAGCTCGTTGGCTCAATCTTGGGCTCTGCCTTCGGCCTCCTTGCCGGATTCATTGTCTACGGCATCCTCAAGTCGACCGTTGGTATCCGCTTGACGCCTGAGGAAGAGCGCCAAGGCGCTGATCTTGCGATCCACAAGATCAGGGCGAATCCTGAAAATGAGGTGCGGGTGTGAATCTGCTTTCCATCGAGCGCTAGCTCGCACACGAAATTGGCTTACGTGCCGCGCTAAGCGACTTTGGGCTCTTGCGTTTGCTGATGAGGCGGCCACAGGATGCGATGGCCGCTTCGTTGCAATAGAGATAGTCGATGTCTTCACATTCCGGCCTCTCGGCGCTTGCGCGTGGAGAAATACTGTCCCCGTTCACTGAGCTACGCCGGCTTCTCCACGGCATAGAACCCGGTCACGAGGAACCTATCGACCTGACGGTTGGCGAGCCGCGGGAAGCTATGCCGCCGTTTGTTGCCGACAAGATCGCCGAGGCGGCGGCCGGCTTCGGCAGGTACCCGCCCATTTGCGGCACGCTTGAATTGCGCAATGCGATCGCGGATTGGATTGACCGCCGGTACGGAGCCGTGGTTGCCGTCGATCCTGCGCGCGAGGTGCTCCCTCTTAACGGCTCGCGCGAAGGGCTTTTTTATGCGGCCCTACCTGCCGTTGGTCGCAAGCAAGTCAAAGGGCAGCCGGCGATCCTGATGTGCAACCCCTACTACGGCGCCTATATCGGTGCGGCGCTTGCTGTCGATGCCGAGCCAGTCTTTCTTAATGCAACCGAAACGACCGGCCATCTGCCTGACCTCGATGAAATCGCTGCCGACAAGGGGACGCTTGATCGGGCCGCCGCTCTCTATCTGTGTTCCCCAGCAAACCCGCAAGGCGTGGTTGCGAGCCCGGCCTACATTGGTCGCGCGCTGGAACTCGCTCGTGCGCATGACTTCATGCTCTTTTTCGACGAATGTTACTCGGAGCTTTATTCGGCTGAGCCGCCGCCGGGCGCGCTCCAGGTGGCTGCTGCAACGTCGCAGCGGTTCCGCAATCTCATCGTCTTTAACTCGTTGTCAAAGCGTTCCAATCTCCCAGGTCTGAGATCAGGCTTCTGCGTGGGGGACCCAAAGTTCCTGGAAACATTCGCCGAGATCCGCAATCTTGTCGCACCGCAAATGCCAGGGCCGATTCAGCATGCGTCGGCCGCGGTGTGGCGCGACGAAGCCCATGTCATTGCCAACCGGCAGGCCTACCGCGAAAAGTTCGACGTCTGCGATCGCCTCCTCAGCGGTCTTTACGGCTATCGCCGTCCGGCAGCCGGCTTCTTCCTGTGGCTCGATATGCTCAATTATGGGAGCTCTGGTGAGGCGGCGGTAACCTTATGGAAATACTGCGGTGTCAAGGTTTTGCCCGGTGCCTTACTCGCGCAAACCGGTCGCGACGGGACCAATCCTGGCGCAAACTACGTGCGGCTTGCATTGGTCCACGACGTGTCCACCGTTGGTAGGGCCCTCGAACGTTTGGTTTCAGTTCTTGCGTAAAGAGTCCGTTCATAATCATGTTGCTGGAGTTCCGTAGCGAAGCGAGACGCCTTCTCTCCCCCTCTTTGGAGGACAGGCTCGTCGGATTGCTCAGCCGCGCCGGGGGCGCTCTCCTCCTGGCGGGCGTTGCGGCAGCATGGGCGAGCCTTCTCACCTGGTCGCTTGCAGATCCAAGCCTAACGCATACCGTCGAGGGCGCCCCAAGCAACGCCTTGGGCACGTTGGGTGCGGTGTTTTCCGACGTGATGCTAAATACGTTGGGCTTTGCCGCCGTGTTCGTTTTGCTCGCGCCAATGTTCTGGGGCATTGAGTTGCTGCTCGCCGAGCGCATCTTCGCTAATCGTAAGAAGGCGAGCCTGTTTCCATTTTCGGTACTTCTGTTGGCCGGTGGCTTCTCGGCGCTGCCGGTGACCACAAGCTGGCCTTTCGGTCATGGGTTCGGTGGCCTTGTTGGTGACTGGCTCTGTAAAGTAGCTGCCACCCTATTTGCTTTTTTCGGCGCAGAGGAAGCGTATGGACTTTCCGCTATTATCTTCTTTCTCTGTGGGTTCGTTACCCTCGGTTACAGCGTCGGCCTGGAGCGCAAGGATCTAAGCCGTTTGATAGCAAAGGGTCGCGACATTTCATACCGGCGTGGCTCATTCCTGACTGGATGGCTCAGGCGATTGTGGTTTCAGGACGAGGCTTATGCTGGCGACCGGGAGCCGAACGCCGACAGCTTGGATGACGCTTCGCGATTTGGATCAGATCGCGAGCCCTATCTGCCAGGACCGATGCTGCCGGAGTCCGCATTTGGCGATGGGCCAGCCGGTACTTCGTCGCAATTCGACGAGGCAGACTTGATCGACCATGTAGAAGATCAAGATGGTGCCGAGGCGGCTGTTCCTTGGACACCGGATGCTGTCGGAGAGGTAGATGACAGCGATACAGATTTGGAACCCGACTACTTGACTACGGAGGACCGATCAAGTCGGGCAATCGCAGAGCGTTTTGCGCCAGCATCTGCGGACCGGCGGGCCAATACGGACCAGTCAAGCCGGGCAATTGCGGAGCGTTTCGCGCCAGCGTCCGCAGACAGGCGCGCCAAGCCTTCGCGCGAGTTATCAGAAAAAGAGAGACCGGGACCCCGGAAGCCTCAACGGAGCAAGGGGGGGCTGTTGGCTGGCTTGCGAACTGTGCGTGCTTCGGGCTATCGCACTCCGCCGGTCAACCTCCTAAAGCGGCCGCAAGCATCGCAATCTCGGCCGGGCGTCAAGCAAAACGTCCTACGCGGGACTGCACGCCTGCTCGAAGAGGTGCTTGCCGATTTCAGCATCAAAGGCGAAGTGCGCGACATCAAGCCGGGCCCCGTTGTCACGCTGTTTGAGGTCGAGCCCGCTCGTGGGACAAAGTCATCACGCGTCGTAGGGCTCGCAGATGATATCGCTCGCTCCATGAGCATGATATCTGCGCGTGCTGCGGTTGTGCCGGGGCGCAATGTTATCGGCATTGAGCTGCCAAACGTACGCCGCGAAACTGTCTATCTGCGGGAAATTTTTGAGTCAGACGCGTTCCGCGCCGCTGAGGCCGCGCTTCCCCTTGCTCTGGGCAAATCCATAGGCGGTGATCCCGTCGTCGCAGACCTCGCGCGTATGCCGCATTTGTTGGTAGCTGGCACGACGGGCTCGGGCAAGTCTGTAGGCATTAATTCTATGGTGCTCTCGCTGCTGTATCGCTGCTCGCCCGAGGATTGCCGGCTGTTGATGATCGATCCGAAGATGTTGGAGCTTTCAGTTTACAACGGCATCCCGCATCTGTTGACACCGGTGGTTACCGATCCGCAAAAGGCGGTGGCTGCTCTCAATTGGGTCGTTGGCGAAATGGAAGAACGCTACAAGCGCATGGCCAGCCTCTCAGTACGCAACATTGAGGCTTTCAATTCGCGCGTACGCAAAGCACAGAGCCGTGGTGAGATGATCACGCGCACGGTGCAAACGGGATTCGACAACGAGACCGGCCAAGCCATCTACCAAAAGCAGGAAATGCAGGCTGACAGAATGCCCTACATGGTTGTCGTGGTCGATGAATTCGCCGACCTCATGATCGTTGCAGGCAAGGAGATCGAAGCGGCCGTGCAGCGGCTCGCACAGATGGCGCGCGCGGCTGGCATTCACCTTATCATGGCAACGCAGCGCCCTTCAGTTGACATTGTGACGGGCACGATCAAAGCGAACTTCCCCACGCGTATCGGATTCAAAGTCGCCTCCAAGATTGACAGCCGTACCATCCTGAATGAGCAAGGGGCCGAGCAACTCTTGGGCCAAGGTGACATGCTTTATTCGACGGGATCGGGGCAGACGATGCGCGCACATGGGCCTTTCGTCACCGACGAGGAAGTTGAAAGCATTGCCGAGGCACTGCGCCGGCAGGGTCCGCCACGCTACATTGACGGCGTCACCGATGCGGCGCCACCGTCAGATGCAGCAAGCCCGCAAGACCGGGAATCGCGCCAGGACGACCTTTACGACAAGGCCGTCGCTATTGTGCTGCGTGACCGCAAGGTTTCGACGAGCTACCTGCAGCGCCGCCTATCGATCGGCTACAATCGGGCAGCGGATGTGATTGAGCGCATGGAGCGTGAGGGCTTGATTGGTCCGGCAAATAATGTCGGCAAGCGCGAGATACTGATCACAGGCCGTGACGGTGGTAGTCAACGCAGTGACCCGTAGGTAAGCCCGCAGCGCGCCGGCCGATGAACTTGTCTCGACAGCGTCGGCGCGGCCAAAAACCGCCTACATCTGGACGTAATGTTCGGGAATTACGGAGCTGCTGGGAGCTAGCCGTTTGTCACAGGGGTTATCGTCACGAACAGGATTCAAAAGGTCTGGGGGCCCAATGCATAAACTGAGACGTATGGCGGCGATCGCTTGCTTGGGCCTATTTCTGACTCCCGCGGGCGCAATAAGCGACGATTTCGTCGTTCCAGCCCCTATTCCGGCGCAGCCTCCGCCGCCACAGAATTCGAGCGCAGGCTCAGCCTGGAACGCCGAGGTGGCTCCAACAAGAGGCCACGTGGGTATCGACCTCAACGATCGACAGTTGGATCTAGTTCGTCAGGTCAGCGGCTACTTCCGCGAACTCGAGACGCTCAAGGGTAGATTTGTTCAGACAAGTGCTGACAACAAGCGGATGAGGGGCAAGTTCTATGTGAAGCGGCCCGGCCGGTTTCGTTTTGATTATGCGCGTCCGTCACGCCAGATCGTCATTTCCGACGGTCGTTACCTCGCCATCCAGGACCTCGACCTCAACAACGAGGACCGTATAGCCCTGAACCAAACGCCGTTCAGACTGGTGCTGCGAAGCGATGTAGACCTGATCCGTGATGCCCGCATCATCGAGGTGCAGGAATCTGAAGACATGATTGTGGTCGCGTTGCAGGATAAAGATCCCAATGCGCCTGGCCAGATCAGACTTTATCTGACCAGAAAGCCACAGCTGGAACTCAAGGAGTGGGTCACAAAAGACGCACAGGGCCTTGATACGCGCGTCCAGGTTTCAGACTTGGTGACAAGCATTAAGCTGCATCGTGATTTGTTTAGGATAAGAGCTCTCGGCAAGCCTTTTGGCACGCCCTAACGCGAAGCAGAGTGTGGCCGTTTGGACGCTTGACAACGCCTGATCTGGGGAAAAGCCCGGGGCGACGATAAACTTTTTGTGATATCCCCGTGTGAGCTCTATTGAACTTGGCAATCTTGCGCTTAACTGACTGAAGTCAGGTGGTGTCACCCTGTATCGGTAGTGCCCCCCGTCTAGCCGAACGGCATCACCTGGGGTGTCGGCTTCCCTCCCGGCACCACGCGCGTAAGCGCTCTCGCGCCCAACCCCTCCCCCCGGGGTTGGGCGTTTTTCGTTAGTGTGTTCGCATTAGGGTGAGTGAGCGGGTACGGAAGCGGTCGCGCCGCTCGAGCCCGAAAGCATCGTATCGATCTGGCGCAGCTCGTCGGCCATACGCGATAAACGCCCGGCAATCTTCTGGACGAGACGGTCGGCGAGATCACGATCCTCAGCAATCTGAGCGTGCAGCTCGTGACGTGTGAGGCGCAGTGCACGTACCGGGCTTTGGGCAACTACGGTCGAACTGTAAGTCGTCTCGACCAGCATGGCGAACTCGCCAAGCAGTGATCCTTCGGCGATGGGCTCAGGGCGGGACTCTAGTTCTGGTCCACTTACGCGGATAGTTAGACCGGAAACGATCAGAACCGCGGCGTCGCCTTCTGCGTTCTCTTCTATGATTATTGTTCCAGGATTGTAAATGACCCGCTCAGCACGTCGAGCGATTCTTGAGATTTGCAGCGGTGTCAGCCCACGGAACAACTGCACGCGTGCAAGCTGTCTGATAAGTTGATCATCAGAAATTTGCCTTCTCCCGTTACGAGCGTGATGGGCATAGAACGGCACTTGCCCAGGCAAAGTCCGTTCCCCAAGGGCCCGGACACGATAACCTGGAGAATCGTGTGATTCGCAAGGATCGGTCCAGATGGTCCCGACGGATTTTCACTGGGGGATTGCTTTGCGGTCAGGGCACGAGCTTATATCCACCGGTCTCCGTGACTAGAAGCTCCGCATTGGACGGGTCCTTCTCGATCTTCTGGCGCAGCCGGTAGATGTGTGTTTCAAGCGTATGTGTTGTGACGCCTGCGTTATAACCCCACACCTCGTGCAGAAGCAGCTCCCGTGAAACGACCTTATCACCCGAACGGTAGAGGTACTTGAGAATCGAAGTTTCCTTTTCGGTGAGGCGGATCTTTGCGCCCTTCTCGTCGACTAAAAGTTTAGAAGCAGGCTTGAAAGTATATTGTCCGATGCCGAATACGGCGTCCTCACTCTGCTCATGCTGACGTAGCTGCGCGCGAATGCGCGCGAGGAGGACAGCGAATTTGAAAGGTTTCGTGACGTAGTCGTTTGCGCCGGCATCAAGGCCGAGGATCTGATCGGCATCCGACACATTGCCAGTCAGCATAACAATCGGTGTCTTGAAGCCAGACTTTCGCAACAGTCGAACAGCCTCTCGGCCATCCATGTCAGGCAGAGAGACGTCAAACACAACGAGGTCGAAGTGATCGGATTTCGCTAGCTCTATGCCGTCGGCAGCCATGCCGGCTGTCGTCACATCGAACTCGTCGTGAAGGATTAATTGGTCTTTTAGGGAATCACGGAGATCCTCGTCGTCGTCAACGATGAGAACCTTACGCGCTGTGCTCATGCTAGGTCGCTCCGGTGCCAACTTGGCCTTAGAACCTAACGTCCTTCAAGGCCGTTTCTTGGTGTTCGGTTAGGGCAAGCGAATAGCACGGGTGTCGGGATCCTCCAATGAAGACACGAGCTGATGGAGTACAACTCATCGTGCGGGGCCTGTCCGCGCGAGCAACCGTTGGCATCATCATTTGTGGAAACCTGCGGTTTCCTTGCGCGCTTGGCTGGTCGGGCCGCAGCACAAATAAGCGGGAGGGGGATGGCGCCACTCCGGTCGGAGCCTTCATGCTCCGCGAGGCGTTTTACCGCGCCGATCGCTTAGCTCGACCGCGCAGCCATTTGCCGTTGACGCCGCTGCGCATGGCTGATGGATGGTGCGACGATCCGCCCGACCGTAACTATAACCGACAAGTTTGCCATCCTTACCTGGCTAGCGCCGAATACCTGTGGCGCAACGACCATCTTTACGATGTGATTGTGGTGATGAGCCACAATCAGTGCCCCTGCATCCGAGGGCGGGGGAGCGCCATTTTCATGCACGTCGCTATGCCTGGAATAACGCCAACCGCCGGCTGCGTCGCGTTGCGCCTGCCCCATTTGCTTCGTCTACTGGAGCGCATATCAGGGCGCAGCGTGCTTCGGATTACTGCGTGAATGTTGGGTAGAGGATGACGCCACAGCTATTGCCCAGGGTGTATGACAAAAAACGGCCCGGACTGCCGAAGCATCCGGGCCGAGTAGGAGCATGCCTAGGGGAGGCACACGCTCAGTTATCAATAAGAACGGCGCGCTGCGGGCTGGACGAACCGGTCCGCAGCGCTTTGAGCCTAATGTAACGACTCGTCATGCAAAGCGAGGTCGAGACCTTGCATCTCCTGAGTGTCGGTAACCCGGATACCCATGATTGCCTTGAGCACCATGAGGATAACGAAGGTAGCGACAGCGCTATAGATGATCGTCGCGAGGACGCCCCAGACTTGGATCCCCACTTGGGCAAAGTTACCCTCAAGCAGACCCGCGGTGCCGCCGATCGCTTCTACTGCGAATACGCCCGTCAGGATGGCGCCGATGATACCGCCGATCGCGTGCACGCCGAAAACGTCAAGGCTATCGTCGTAGCCCAGCGCCCTCTTGACGCCCGTCGCGAAGATGTAGCAACCGATGCCGGCCGCCAGGCCAATGACGAGCGCGCCCTTAGGGTCGACGAAGCCTGATGCGGGCGTGATTGCAACGAGGCCTGCAATTGCGCCTGATGCGATCCCGAGTACGCTCGGCTTGCCGTGCACGAGCCACTCAGAAAACATCCAGGCCAGTGCCGCCGCCGCCGTCGCAATTTGCGTGACGGCCATAGCCATTCCCGCAGATTCGTTTGCTGCAACCGCCGAACCGGCATTGAACCCGAACCAGCCGACCCACAACAGAGACGCGCCAATAACTGTTAGCGTCAAGTTGGAGGGGGCCATGTTTTCTTGACCATATCCCTTGCGCCTGCCGAGCACGATGGCCGCCACGAGACCGGCAATACCGGCATTAATATGCACCACCGTGCCGCCTGCGAAGTCGAGGACGCCATCATCGGCAAGGAAGCCGCCACCCCATACCCAGTGACAAACAGGGGCATAGACAACGACCAGCCACACAGCCATGAACACTAGCATTGTCGAGAATTTCATACGGTCGACGATGGCGCCTACAATGAGCGCCGGCGTGATGATAGCGAACGTCATTTGGAAGGTCATGAAGACCGACTCAGGGATCGTTCCTGTCATACTCTCCTTACCCATGCCAGCGAGTAAAACTTTGCTCAATCCGCCGACGTAGGTGTTCCAACCGCCGCCATCGCTAAAGGCCAAGGAGTAGCCGATAACCATCCACAAGATGGTCATAAGGCAGCAGGTGGCAAAGACCTGCATCATTACCGAGAGGACGTTTTTCTTGCGGACCATGCCGGCATAGAAACAGGCAAGGCCGGGGATGGTCATCATCAATACGAGTGCCGTGCAGGTGAGCATCCACGCCGTGTCTCCGGTGTCGAGCTTTGGTGCTTCCGCCGCCGCTTCCTGAGCGAGCGTGGGCAGCGCAGTCAAAAGGGAAACAGCGGCTGCAGCGCTGGCCGAGGCTGCAACACGCGCTAAAAAGTTGAATTTCATGATTGCGAACTCCCGTTCCGTGATGTCGGGTTGGACGTGACTTGACCGGGTGGTCAAGCCCATTCAGAGCGCGTTGTCGTCGGACTCACCTGTACGGATACGGACCGTGTGGTCGATGGGCGAAACGAAGATTTTTCCGTCGCCGATCTGGCCGGTTTTGGCGGCGTGTTGGATCGCCTCAAGAGCCTTGTCGGCTTGGGCGGACGGGACAACGATCTCAATTTTCATCTTAGGCAGGAAGTTCACCGCATACTCTGCGCCGCGGTAGATCTCCGTGTGGCCCTTCTGGCGGCCATAACCCTTGACCTCGGTGACCGTCATGCCTTGCAAGCCGAGGTCAGTCAGCGCGGAGCGGACTTCTTCCAGCTTGAAGGGTTTGATGATGGCTGTGATGAGCTTCATGCGAGCACCCTCTCCCCTTATTGGTGCCAGCGATCATTGGGACCGCGGACAGTGCAAAGTTGTTCGGCTCAAAGCTCAGGTGAGCGATGATGGCCGACGAAGGGAGAGTCAAGAGGCGTGCCAGGTCGGGCCCAGGCGGCCAATAACTTGAAATAACTGCACAATTCTTCATCGTTCGGCGCACAAGGTGGCAACACAGCGGTCAGCTGCGCCTAAATAATCGGCAATACGGTGTGTTTGCACAAGACTTGTGCAGCTCAATTCTATTGGGCGCGCCCTTAGCTTCTTGGGACCAAAGGTGCCCAGAGCCCACAAGCACTCCGGGCGGGAAGCAGGTCTGAACGGACACCGCCTGGGGCCGTGACTAGATCCGCTGGCTGCCTGCCCCGAACTCTAGGTAGGCCTCGAGGCCGATCTCCGTCTGATCCATGCCGTCCATTTCTTGTTCCAAGCCCGGCCGCAGGCCGATCGTGAACCTGAGGACCAGCCAATAGACGAGGCCGCTTACGCTGACAAAGGCACCGAAGGCACCAATTCCGATGATCTGTGCGAGGAGTGTGGCGTCGATATTGGCCAACGGCACCGCGAGTGTACCCCAGATACCAGCGAGCAGATGAATCGGCATGGCGCCTGCAACATCGTCGACTCTGATCTTGTCCAGCAGCGGGACCGCGAAGACGACGATCACGCCGCCAATGCCACCGATGATGATCTTCCACAGTGGGTTCGGTGTCAGCTGTTTTGGCCGTTGAGGAGGCGCTTAGCTGATAGCGTACTTCGTGTCACGAACGCGCATGAGGCCTTCTTGTGCAACGGATGCCACTAGCACGCCATCGCTGCGATACACGCTGCCGCGACAAAACCCGCGTGCGCCATGCGCGTTAGGGCTGTCTTGAACATAGAGCATCCACTCGTCGGCGCGGAATGGACGATGGAACCACAACGCATGGTCGAGGCTTGCCAATTGAATATCGGAGTCAAACAGAAGCTTGCCGTGCGCGATGAGCGCGGTGTCGAGTAGCGTGAAGTCGGACGCGTATGCGAGCACGGCCTGGTGCACCACAGGATCGTCGGGGAGCGCGCCGTTGGTGCGCAACCAAACGTGCTGTATCGGCTCCTTCTTGTCGCGGTTCATGTACCGTGACACGTTGACGATGCGCATTTCGATAGGGCGTTCGCGTTCCCAGTAGGCTCGTTTGTTCGCCGGAACCGCCTCGAGTAGCTCGCCCAGCAGATCCTTGGGGTTCGGTAGGTCTTGCGGACTCGGCACCTTGGGCATCGCGATCTGATGATCGAATGCCGTTTCCGGTTTGTGGAACGAGGCGCTCATTGAAAAAATTGCGCGCCCATGCTGGATCGCCCGGACGCGTCGCGTGGTGAAGCTTCCGCCGTCGCGGATTCGTTCCACATCGTAAATTATCGGGCGGTTTGGGTCGCCCGCGAGTAGAAAGTAACCATGAAGCGAGTGGATAGAGCGCGTTACATCGACGGTACGCGCGGCTGCGACCAGGGCTTGACCGAGAACTTGGCCCCCATAGACACGTAGCCAACCCTCGTTCCCCCGCGCTCCGCGGAAAAGATTATCCTCGAGCTGCTGTAGATTAAGAGTTGCGAGCAGCGCGTCGAGGGCCGTTTGGGGTGGGGTGTCGGCGACGGACATGGTGGCCTCATAGGATTGGTTTTGGCGTATTATGCCGAGGATTGCGTAATGGCAGTGCCCCGGGCATTGGTGTCAAGCATCGCCAATTTGCGCAACAATGTTTGGGTGAAGGCCAAGATACGTGCCGTCTGAAACGCTCCGCTTCGATGTCGTTATCTCAGGTGCAAGCTTCGGCGGCCTCGCGCTCGCTTGTGGTTTGAGCCAGGCGCTGGGTCCAGATTTAAAAATCGGTCTCATCGATCGCGCTGTTCCATCAGTTGCTGCGCTCAAAGCTGACAGCCGCGCCTTCGCGCTGTCAGCTGCCTCCAAACGCATGCTCGATGTGTTGGGGTTGTGGACGTTGGTCGCCGATGTAGCGCAGCCCGTCACGAGCATCGAAATCACCGACTCGACGCTAAATACCGGAGTGCGGCCGGTGCTGCTGACCTACGACAATGTTACAGACGACGGTGAGCCGGCGACGTATATCGTTCCCAATAGTGCGCTGCAAGCCGCCCTGCGCCAAAGCGTTTTGGCCAACTCGTCGCTGAAATTCGTCGCGCCCGCCACAGCAACGGATTTCGTAAGTGACGATTTCGGGATAGAAGTTCTGCTGGATGGCGGCGGCGTTCTTGCCTCCTCGCTGCTCGTGGCCGCGGAGGGCCGGCACTCGCGTCTGCGCGAGGCAGCCGGCATTAAGGTAGTCGGCTGGAGCTATCCGCAGGTTGGCATCGTGACGACCGTGCGTCACGATCGTCCGCATGGCGGCTGCGCCATACAGCACTTTCTACCCGCCGGTCCTTTCGCGATCCTGCCACTGACAGGCAACCGGTCTTGCATCACCTGGACGGAAGACGCCGATAACGCAAGACGCATCCTCGGTCTCAACGATCTGGATTTTTTGGCTGAGGTTGACAAGCGATTTGGCGGTAGGTTCGGCGCACTAGCCCTCGACGGTCCTCGCCAATCGTGGTCGCTTGAGATGCATCTTGCGCGGCGCTATGTGGGGCCACGCTTCGCACTTATCGGTGATGCTGCGCACGGAGTTCACCCCATCGCCGGTCAAGGGATGAATCTTGCTTTCCGTGATGTGGCCGCGTTGGTCGAGGTGCTGAGCGAGTCGGTCCGGCTGGGGTTTGACCCGGGAGACCCGCAGGCGCTTGCGCGCTACGAACGTTGGCGGCGCTTCGACTCCATGATTTCAACCGCAACTTTCGACGGGCTGAATCGTCTCTTTTCCAGCGATCGCTCGCTTGTGCGCTCAGGCCGCGAGTTCGGACTTGGCCTGGTCGATCGCATGCCAAAGCTTAAGCATTTCTTCGTCGGAGAGGCGGCGGGGCTGACCGGCGAGCTTCCGCGGCTATTGAAGGGTGAGGCCGTTTGAGCCGTTAGTCCGTTTCCGGTTTGCCACTCGGTAGCTCAACGATTATCCGCCCGGAATCGACGTCGACGAGTAGGACAAATGCGTCTGCAAAGGGAACAAGCTCTGTCCTGCGCTTTCCCTCAAGGCGGATCTCAAGCAGGTCTCCGGCCCCATAGTTCTGCACGGCGGCAATTATGCCGATGTGGTTGCCGCTGGGATCCTCAGCTTTGAGACCGACTAGGTCGGTCTGGTAGAATTCACCTGTTCGGGCTGCGGGAAGCCGGTCTCGATCGACGTAGAGCTTTAGTCCTTTGAGCGCTTCCGCGTTATTGCGGTCACCCACACCTTCAACGTGAGCAATCACCCCCTTAGGAGTAATCCGTACAATAGAGACGTCGAGTTGGCGCGCTCCGTCCTCTGTTTGAAGTGGACCGTAAGCGGCAATATCTTTTGGCTCGCCTGTATAGGTCTCGATAACAACGTTGCCGCGAATGCCATGAGGCCCGCAGATGCGACCCAATAGGACGGGACGGGCTTTATCGCTCATTGCCATACGGTGCTGGGCGCCCATTGGGCGTCTCGCCAGGAAAGCGGTCTGAGATGGGTGAGCGGCACCTCGACCGAGGCGCGGCTCACTTCTACCGCCGTCGTCAACGTCGGTGCTGTCCGTTCGGAGATGCGGACCCTCCAGACTAAGCCGCAGGCTCTGTTGGCGCTTGGGCGGGCGCCTCCTCTGCTGCCGGAGCAGCCTCCGCCTCCTTGGCCTTCTCAGCGGCCGCTGCCTCTCGCTCAAGGCGCTTCTTCCCAGGCCTGCCTTTGTTGGGATTGTTTGACGGTGTGCGCTTGAAGAGCCCAGCGGCGTCGAGAAAGCGGGCGACGCGGTCGGTCGGCAGCGCGCCCACTGACAGCCAGTACTTGCAGCGCTCGACGTTGAGATTGACGCGGTTCCCATCGTCCTTCTTGAGCATCGGATTGAAGGTACCGACTTGCTCGATGTAACGCCCATCACGGGGTGACGTGGTGGGGGCTGCGACGATATAATAGTAGGGCCGCTTTTTGGCCCCTCCGCGCGCAAGGCGAATTCTCACGGACATTGCTGTTTTTCCTTTATTGCAATTTGATCTCAGTTACTTCTTCTTTCCCGGTAAGCCGGGGAATTGCGTCTGCCCGCTGCCAAGTCCCGGTAAGCGGCCGCCCAGCCCCGGCAGTCCCTTGGGCAATACGCCGCCACCAGCCCCCAGTCCGGGTAGTCCTTTAGGGAGCGCGCCCTTGAGATCCTTCGGGAGCTGATCGAGTGCTTTAGGGTCGAGGTTTTGCAGCTCGTCCTGCATGACCGCCATCTCCGCATCACTCGGTGCGCCGCTAACGCCCATCATGCGGTTGAGCATACCTTTGTTGCGACCAAGAGACTTCATCATATCGGACATCTGCCGGTGCATTTTGATGAGGCGGTTGACTTCCTCGACCTTGGTGCCGGAGCCGCCTGCAATGCGCCGCTTGCGCTTCGCGTTTAGCACCTTGGGGTTGCGGCGCTCGTATGGGGTCATCGAACCGATGATGGCGTGCTGGCGTTTGAGGATACTTTCATCGACGTTTGCGTTGGCCATCTGCGATTTGATCTTCCCCATGCCGGGCATCATCCCCAGCACGCTCGACATGCCGCCAATCTTCTGCATCTGCTTCAGCTGTTCGGCCATGTCCTCCAGGTCGAAGATGCCCTTCTTCATTTTCTGGGCTATCTTCTGGGCCTTTTCGACGTCGATCGTCTCGGCGGCCTTCTCAACTAGCGAGACAACATCGCCCATGCCGAGAATGCGCGAGGCGACGCGCGCCGGGTGGAAGTCTTCTAGCGCGTCCCATTTTTCGCCTACACCCAGAAGTTTGATTGGCTTGCCGGTTACCGCGCGCATGGACAGCGCCGCACCGCCGCGTGCATCACCGTCGGCACGCGTCAGCACGATGCCCGAGAGGCCAATGCGCTCGTCGAACGACTTGGCGACATTGACGGCGTCCTGGCCGGTGAGGCTATCGGCGACGAGCAGCGTCTCATGCGGATGCGCGATGTCGCGGATTTCTGTCGTCTCTGCCATCAGCGCTTCGTCAATGTGATTGCGGCCCGCTGTATCAAGCATGACGACGTCGTAGCCGCCTAGGCGGCCGGCATCGAGTGCACGCTTAGCGATCTGTTGTGGCGTCTGATTAGCGATGATGGGAAGCGTCTCGATGCCGGTTTGCTCACCGAGTACCCGCAGCTGCTCCTGTGCCGCCGGCCGCCGCGTGTCAAGCGAGACCATCAGCACTTTCTTCTTTTCTTTGTCCGAGAGCCGTTTGGCGATCTTGGCCGTCGTCGTCGTCTTGCCTGAGCCTTGCAGCCCGACGAGCATAATCGCCACCGGAGGGCTTGCGTTGAGGTCGATGGGCTGTGCGTCCGAGCCCAGCATGGCGACCAGTTCGTCGTGCACGACCTTGACGACCATTTGCCCGGGGGTGACTGAGCGCAGAACTTCCTGACCAATTGCCTTCGCCTTCACCTTCTCGGTGAAGTCTTTGACAACGTTTAAGGCTACGTCGGCCTCGAGTAGCGCGCGGCGAACCTCGCGCATCGCCTCCGCGACGTCGCTATCGGTTAGCGCGCCGCGCCGCGTCAGCTTGTCTAGGACACTCGAGAGGCGATCTGACAGCGATTGAAACATTTACCCTACCCTGCGCTGGCAGACTTGCGTCCTACAGCGCAAAACAACAACGCACCCGCGGGCGAAACTCGCTGGCGGGTGTTGACCCCCCTGCCTCACGAGACATCCTCAGGGCAGGGCGGTGGCTCTGGATCCCAGGGCCATTTTGAATGAGCAGGACAATGCCTCGGGGCTCGACGAAATGTCAACCTTGCAGGGTCTGGGCGGCGGCGCGGACTTGGCGCCTCCACCTGTCCACAATTTGTGAGATACGACGCAGCGTTCGCCGCTCCTCCACGGTTAGGCAGATGCAGCCCGGGCAACGGCAAAGCCGGGGTGTCTCTAGTGACAGTTTGAGGAGGTCACGGTTTATCTTGGATATCGTCATGGGCGTCGGGGCCAATTAAGAGGATGGGCGCAAAAGCGCAATACGCCTGTAGCCAATCGGGGCGCATGATGGGGATAAACGCTCGAACCGAGTAATGCACTCATCGGTCCAGCAACTTACGACTATTTCGCCAGCCCTTACGAAGCTGGGAAGACTCGTAGCACCTCGCCGTTCTTGTGGTCCGTCAAAAGCCACAGCGCGCCGTCGGGTCCCTGACGGACATCGCGGATGCGATCGCCGCGGCCGTCTAGCAGGACTTCTGCTGCGATGACCTTGTCACCATCAAACACAAGGCGCTCAACGCGTTCGCCGCCGAGGCCGCCCACAAAGGCATTGCCTTTCCATTCTGGAAAGAGGTCGCCGTCGTAGAACGCTAAACCCGAGGTGGCGATTGACGGCACCCAATAGTAGATAGGCTGCTCTAGTCCTTCCTTTTCCTTAAGGTCAGTAATAGTGGTGCCATCGTAGTTGATGCCGTAGGTGATGACCGGCCACCCGTAATTTTTTCCCTTTTGCGTGAGGTTCAACTCGTCGCCGCCGCGCGGGCCGTGCTCAATCGTAAAGAGCTGCCCGGTTTCTGGGTGCACGGCGGCGCCTTGGATATTGCGGTGGCCGATCGACCAAACCTCGGGCGCCCAGCCCTCAAGCTTGGGGTTGTCATCGGGAATGGTGCCGTCGGGGTTAATGCGGACCATCTTACCGACCGTGTTGGCTGGGTTCTGCGCCTCATCGCGCAGATGATTGCGATCGCCTGTTGTGATAAAGAGTGTCCCATCGGGCGCCCACGCGAGACGCGAGCCGAAGTGAAACTTGCTCTTTATCGCGGGCTCTTGTCGGAAGATGACTTTTACGTTCTCTAAGTGACCGCTGTCGTCATCTAGCACCAACCTGGCGCGCGCCACGGAAGTGGCATTCTTGTCAGCTTCACGCGGCTCGCCGTAGGAGAAGTAAATCGTTCCGGTCGTGTCGAAGTCGGGAGCAAGAAGCACGTCGAGCATGCCCCCTTGGCCAATAACTGCCACTTCGGGCACGCCTGCGATCGGCTCTGACAGCTTGCCGTCTTTGGAGACAATGCGCATGCGGCCCGGCCGCTCGGTGACCAGCAGGCGGCCATCTGGGAGGAACTGCATGCCCCAAGGATTTTCGAGTCCTTTGGCGATGGTCTCGACGCTCACCTTGCTCGACTTGGCAGGCGGCGGGGCACAGGTCTTCTCGGATGCACCGCAAGCAGAACGGGTGTTCTGGGCCGCGCCACAAGCAGATGTGAATACAAGCGCAAGCGCAAGTAGGGACCCTAGAACGCGGTGGCTGTGGATCGACATTAATCGCGAGCCTCTGTCGAATTGTCTTTTCATGCTTCCCCGCCATATATGGAGCCTATGAACGATTCCGCCACCATACCCTTCCGCAAGATGAACGGTCTTGGCAACGATTTCGTGATCTTGGACGCTCGGGCGCAACCCATCAAAATTACTAGCGAGATCGCTCGGCGAGTAGCGGATCGCTCGCACGGGATTGGCTGCGATCAGTTAATCGTACTCGAGCCGTCTGATAAAGCCGATGCGTTTATGCGCATTTACAATTCAGATGGTTCGGAGGTGGGCGCGTGTGGCAACGCTGCGCGCTGCGTCGCTCTAATTCTGGCACAGGAAACGGGGCGTCCCGAGATCGCGATCGAAACGCAAGAAGCCGTTTTGCGTGCCGAGGCTGCCAGTGCCCAGCATGTGACAATCGACATCGGTGCGCCACGGCTTGCGTGGGACGAGATTCCGCTAGCTGAACCCTTCCATGACACCACCGGCATCGAGTTGCAGATTGGGCCCATTGATGAACCGCTTCTGCACTCGCCTTCGGTGGTCAATGTCGGTAATCCACATGCAATCTTCTGGGTTGAGGATGTGCACGCGCATGACTTGGGTCGCTTCGGCCCGCTTCTGGAAAACCACCCGCTTTTTCCTGAGCGGGCCAACATATCGCTTGCACAGGTCACCTCGCGGTCGAGGCTCAAGTTGCGAACCTGGGAGCGCGGCGCAGGGCTGACGAAAGCCTGCGGTACGGCGGCCTGTGCAGCGGCCGTCTCGGCCGTTCGTAAGAGGTTTACGGATCGTCGGATTACCGTTGATCTGCCCGGTGGCCCGCTCGCCATCGAATGGACCGACGACAATCATGTCTTGATGACCGGACCGGCCGAACTCGAATTTGAAGGCGTGTTAGAAACGGATACTCTGTCGCGTGCTCACGTCTAGCGAGCGACAAAGTTGTCGAGTATGAGCGGAGAAGTTCGCGGAAACCCCAACCGGGGTACAGAACGTGCAACCCTCCGAGCCCGGTGCCCATTTTTCGTTCTTGTTTGCGCAATTAGCCTGATGCTCATTCTATTTTAAGGACATATGGCAGAACCTCTCATCATAACCCTCGGCTGCCGGCTCAATGCGTATGAGTCGGAGGTCATGCGAAAGCACGCAGGTGACGCGGGCCTGAAGGACGCGATCATAATCAATACGTGCGCCGTGACCGCAGAGGCGGTGCGCCAAGCCACGCAGACAATCCGCAGGATGCGTCGGGAGAACCCGGGCGCGCGGATCATTGTCACGGGCTGCGCGGCCCAAATCGAGCCGGACAGGTTCTCGGCGCTGGCCGAAGTGGATCACGTGGTCGGCAATAGTGAGAAGGTGAAAGCAGAAACGTTCGTCGGGTTGTCGAGTGCTGGCTTCGAACGCGTGCAGGTCAATGACATCATGAGCGTGCGCGAGACCGCAGGCCACTTAATCGACGGCTTTGGGTGCCGGACCCGCGCCTATGTTCAAATCCAGAACGGTTGCGACCATCGCTGCACTTTCTGCATTATCCCGTACGGACGCGGGCCGTCGCGATCTGTGCCAGCTGGGGAGATTGTTGCGCAGATCCGCCGTCTAATCGAAAGCGGCCATCAAGAAATTGTCCTGACGGGTGTCGACATCACCGCCTACGGTCAGGATCTGCCCGGCTCCATGACGCTCGGGGTGCTGGTGCGTCAAGTCTTAAAGTTGGTGCCCGAGCTTGAGCGACTGCGTATTTCGTCTATCGACCAGGTCGAGGCCGACAAAGCGCTGATGGATGCTATTGCCGAGGAGGAGCGCCTGATGCCGCATCTGCATCTATCTCTGCAGGCGGGCGATGATATGGTGCTGAAGCGCATGAAGCGGCGTCACAACCGTGCAGATGCGATCTCGTTCTGCAAGCAGGTACGCCGGCTTCGTCCGGATATCGCGTTTGGGGCCGACCTTATCGCGGGGTTCCCGACCGAAACCGAGGAGATGTTTGCCAATTCGCTCAGCATTATCGATGCATGCGAGCTCACGTACTTGCACGTCTTTCCGTTCTCATCTCGCGATGGCACGCCAGCTGCGCGTATGCCGCAAGTCCCGCGTGGCGTGGTCAAGAAGCGAGCGGCAAGGTTGAGAGATAAAGGTGTCGGCGTATTGTCGCATTTTCTTGCGAAGCAAACTGGCTCAGAAGTTCAAGTTTTGATGGAGCGCGAAGGCATTGGGCGCACGCAGCAATTCACGGAAATACACTTACCTGCCGTCAGCCTACGTAGTGACATTGTGCACGCGCGCGTAAATGGCCACGACGGGCGACGTCTTTCCGGCGAGGTGCTGGCGTGAGCGAGCACGGCACGAAAAATGAACGAACTCTTGGCCGGCTGTGGGGATCCAAGATGGCTGGTAATGGCAACCCAGTGACGGAAGACATCGCGCCGCCCGTTAGTCAAAGCTGGCTGGGACGGTTGAAGACGGGTCTGGGCAAGACTTCAACCCGGCTTTCTGACGGCATCACCGGGCTGTTCACAAAGAGCACGCTTGGCAAAGATACACTTGAGGATCTTGAGAACGTGCTGATCGAGGCGGACCTGGGACTCGACACAGCTGAGCGAGTTATCGAGACGCTGAGCAAAGGGCGCTACGACAAGGGCATTCAAGCCGACGACGTACGCGCGGTCCTAAAGGCTGAAGTGGAGCGCGTCCTGGTCCCTGTTGCGCAACCATTGAGGATTGATAAGAACCACAGGCCGCACGTGGTTCTAGTCGTCGGTGTTAACGGCACTGGCAAGACGACGACGATTGGCAAGCTTGCAGCGAAGTTCCGCGTTGAAGGAAAAAAAGTGGTGCTTGCAGCAGGCGATACGTTCCGCGCAGCGGCCATCGATCAGCTTAAGATTTGGGGTGAGCGCACGGGCTCACACGTAGTCGCACGCAACGTCGGGTCTGACGCGGCGGGTCTTGTCTACGACGGGTTGGCACATGCCCGCGATGAAAATGCCGATGTTTTACTTATCGACACTGCCGGACGGCTGCAGAACAAAGAAGGATTGATGGAAGAACTTGCAAAAGTGAACCGTGTTTTGCGCAAGCTTGACCCAACAGCGCCGCACGACGTCCTCCTCGTGCTCGATGCGACGACGGGGCAGAACGCCCTCTCGCAGGTAGACGTTTTTCGCGAGCGCGCAGGAGTCACCGGTTTAGTGATGACCAAGCTCGATGGTACAGCCCGTGGCGGCATTCTTGTCGCAATTTCTGACAAACATTGCCTGCCAGTGTATGCCATTGGCGTCGGCGAGGGGATCGAAGACCTTCAGCCATTTGACGCAGGGGAGTTTGCACAGGCTATTGCCGCAGGATAGCTAGCGCGGCGAAGGCGCTCCTGTGCGCCGATCTCAAGAATTTTTGGCAGAGCAAAGGTGACGTCGAGCACATGAGCGCACTGAAGCGGTTGATGCCATTCAACCTCGAGCAGACGGTAAACATCGTGGGCGAGTTCGGCCCTCTTGTGTTGATGTTCGTCGTCAATGCGATGTACGGCATCACTGCCGGCACGTGGGCACTCATTATCTCGACCGTGGCCGCCGTCGTGGCGATGCTAGTTGTTCTAGGCCGCTTGCCGGTCTTTCCACTCATCGCCTCATCGGTCACGGTGGTGTTCGGCGCCCTAACGATCGTGACCAACGATGCCATGTGGGTGCAGATTAAGGTTACGATCTTCAACGCGATGTTTGCCGCGTTCTTGTTTGGCGGCCTGTGGCTCGACAGAAACTTCTTCAAGCATGTTTTCGACAAGACGTTTCATTACACCAAGGAAGGTTGGGACCGGTTTACCTGGAGTTTTGCGTGGTTCTTCGTCGCAACCGCGGTTGCGAATGAGTTCGTGCGCCTGACATTCGAGGACGAAGGGATATATAATGTTTTCGGTTTCGAAACGAACGGTGTCGGTATCTGGATAGCATTCAAGGTGGCGCTGATCATGCCGCTATCGGCGCTGTATGCCTGGTACCTTACCCGCATTATGCAGAAACATAGAATTCCGGACGGCGATCTAGATAAAACAACTGCATCGGTGATCGAGGCGGCCGTTACGGTGCATCCCACAACTGGTAGCCTGGAGACAACGTCGGCGGAGCACAAATCCGCCAGTGCCGGATCGAGTGGGGGCTAGAGGCATTGGAGCTCCCGTAACGGCATCGAGGGGACATATTGTTGGTCTTTATTGGGCTAGAGCTACCAGCCTGTCACCAGATAACCCGATGGGGCGAGAGAAGGTGCGATGACAGACGAGACGACGACCTCAAATAGTAGCCAGCCACAGGACTTGCGGGGGCAGCTGTTGAAGCTCTTCGTCGAGGTGGGCCCGCTCGTCGTCTTTTTCGTTATGAATGCGCGCGCCGGCATCTTCTGGGGGACGGGCGGCTTCATGGTGGCGACACTAATATCGCTGATTGCGTCCCGCATCTTGTTCGGACGCGTCCCGGTGATGCCGCTCGTAACCGGCTTGTTTGTCTTGGTGTTCGGTGGCCTGACCATCTGGCTGCAAGATGAGCACTTCATCAAGATCAAGCCGACCATTGTAAATGCTCTTTTCGCTGCCGCGCTGTTTGTCGGCCTTCTAGCCGGGCATTCACTTCTCAAGATTGTTTTCGGTGAGGTTTTTCGTTTAACCGACCAGGGTTGGCGTAAACTTACAATTCGGTGGGCGTGCTTTTTTGTTTTACTCGCACTGTTGAACGAGGTCGTGTGGCGGTCGTTCTCGACGGACGTTTGGGTTAGCTTTAAAGTCTTTGGAATTATGCCGTTGACGATGATTTTTGCCATCGCACAGATGGGCCTCCTCAAGCAGTACGAGCTCCGCTCAGACTAATTCACACCGAACAGTGAAGGCCCCCAGTAAGGATCGCCCCTCGCGAAAGTCGGGGCACGCGAGCCGATGCGGTAGTGCTCACCGAGAAAGGCTGGCGCGCAGTCGAGGTTCCGGACCCATAGCCAAGCGCGTTGACTAGAGGATGCTTGCGCCACCCGTAGCGCAAACAAAACCGTCTAAGATCTGAGGACCATGGTCGTTGCGCTCGAAAGATGGATGCTGCTGAGTTGTCGGACTAGAAGCGGCACCAACGCGGCCCGGTCTGTCGCGCCGCGATTAAGCCGCGTTCGGTAGCAACTTCCGGTTTATGATCGTCTCGGCGATCTGGACCGTGTTGAGCGCTGCGCCTTTAAGTAGGTTGTCCGAGACGATCCACAGTGCGAGTCCGTTCTCCGCCGTCGCGTCCTCGCGAATGCGCGAGACGTAGGTGGCGAATTCGCCTGCGGCTTCGACCGGGGTGACGTACCCATCTTCCTCTGGCTTGTCGACGACCATGACGCCAGGTGCATGGCGCAGGATTTCGCGTGCCGCGTCCGCAGCAAGCTCCCGCTCGAGCTCGATGTTAACGGCCTCGGAATGTCCGACGAAGACCGGTACGCGTACGCAGGTTGCCGTCAGCTTGATGCGTGGGTCGAGGATCTTCTTAGTCTCGGCAAGCATTTTCCATTCTTCTTTGGTGTAGCCGTCCTCCATGAAGACGTCGATGTGTGGAATGCAATTAAAGGCTATTTGCTTGGTGAACTTTATGGGTGCGTAATCTTGGCCCGGCACGTACTTGCTTTTCGTCTGACGCCAAAGCTCATCCATCGCATCTTTGCCGGCTCCAGATACGGATTGGTAAGTTGAGACGACAACGCGTTTGATGCCTGCTGCCTCATGTAGCGGCTTCAACACGACGACGAGTTGCGCGGTGGAGCAGTTCGGATTGGCGATGATGTTCTTCTTGGTATAGCCGGCAACGGCATCGGCATTGACCTCTGGCACGATCAGCGGCACGTCATGGTCGTAACGCCAGGCGGACGAATTATCGATTACGATGCAGCCGGTGGCGGCGATCCGCGGCGACCATTCTTTAGAGATCGTCGAGCCAGCTGACATGAGACAGAAGTCAGCCTTCGAAAAGTCGAACCGCTCTAAGTCCTCGCATTTGAGGGTTTCATTGCCGTACGAGACTTCGACGCCGAGCGAGCGGCGCGAAGCGATCGCATAGACTTCGTCGGCCGGAAACTCGCGTTCGGCCAGCACATTCAACATTTCGCGGCCCACGTTTCCCGTAGCGCCCACAACGGCGACATTGTAACCCATCGTTAAGCCCTGCTTCTTTCTAATAATAGTGCCGCGGCGACCGCCGCGTGGCAGATCATTTCTAGTGGCGATCACTAGCGTGTGGAGAGGCCGCCTTGCAAGACTCTTCCCGCGCTGGGTACGGAAGGGCCATTGTGGTCGCGCCTCAGGCCGCGAGCTTGCCCAATTCTTCTATGATTGCGGTGGCCATCTCAGACGTGCTTACTTGGCGCATGCCCGATTGCATGATGTCTGCAGTCCTAAGGCCTGCGGCAAGTGAGTTGGCTATTGCCTTGTCGAGGACTTCGGCTTCAGTGCCCATATCGAACGAGTAGCGCAGCGCCATGCCGAACGAGGCAATCGTTGCGATGGGGTTGGCCAAACCTTTTCCGGCAATATCAGGTGCCGAGCCGTGAACAGGCTCGTAGAGCGCCTTGCGTGCACCACTCTTAGCATTGGGTGCGCCGAGCGAGGCCGAGGGCAGCATGCCTAACGAGCCTGTCGTCATGGCGGCTTCGTCGGAGAGGACGTCGCCGAACAGGTTGTCAGTAACAATGACGTCGAACTGCTTCGGGTTGCGTACGAGCTGCATAGCGCAGTTGTCGGCAAGGATGTGCTCCAGCTTGACGTCCGGCGCATAAGCCTTGTGCGTTGCCGTCACCACCTCGTTCCAAAGAACGCCAGTTCGCATCACATTGCGCTTTTCGGCTGAGTGCACCTTCTTGCCGCGCCGGCGCGCCAGGTCGAAGGCCACGCGCGCTATGCGTTCGATCTCTTCTTCCGTATACACCTGAGTGTCGACTGCACGCTTTTTGCCGTGCTCGAGCGTAACGATCTCTTTTGGCTCGCCGAAATACACGCCGCCAGTCAGCTCTCGCACGATCATGATGTCGAGCCCCTCAACGAGTTCGCGCTTTAAAGAAGAGGCATCGGCAAGGGCTGGGTAGCATATGGCAGGCCGCAGGTTGGCGAAGAGCTCAAGATCTTTTCTCAAGCGCAGCAGGCCTGCCTCGGGGCGGACAGCATAAGGCACGCCATCCCATTTTGGACCGCCGACGGCACCGAATATCACCGCGTCGGCAGCCGCCGCTTTGGCCATTGTGTCATCGGTAAGCGGTACGCCGTATCTGTCGATCGCGGCGCCTCCGACGAGGTCGCTTTCCGTTTCGAATGTGGCGCCCGTGGCCCTCTCATTAAAGAAGGTGATGACACGCTCAACCTGGGCGATGGTCTCCACGCCGATCCCGTCGCCGGGCAGGAGGAGCAAGCGGTGTGTTGTCATGGTGCGTCGGGTCCCGTTCAGCCGTTTGATTGAAGCGCGGTAGTGCTACCCGCTGAGCCATCAGCGGGCAAGGGACTGGAGGGTCAGCCGATGAACGGGAGAGCCTAGAGCAAACTGAAGCCATTGAGCATCGAAACGATGCCTGCCGCCGAAATAAGGACGCCGCATTTCCAGGGCCTTGCCCTTGATGAGTTACTTTTTGAGACCTTCGCCAGTTGTCCGCTCTGAGCTCAAATGCGACGCCATTTTGAATCTGCTTGATCTTGTCGGAGCTCAGCGAGCGTCGAGCGATCGACATATTGGGTTCGGCTGCCAGTAGGACCACCAACTTATCCATCTCAAGTCGCAACTGATGACGCCGAATGTTCTTGGCTTGAGAAAGGTCCAGGTGCTTCCAACCTCTATAACTCCAGCCATGACATTCTGTGTCGCGTTGCCGCCTATACGGCAGATGGCGAGTACACCGATGTACATGACGATCAGCCGGTCGGGACGTCTCTCCTCACTTTGGTCACCCGCCTCGACGAGATCCTTGACCGACATTGTGAATCCCCATCACAAGTTGTCCTCCGGCGGAGAATCGAGGCTTCGCGCCGGTAACAGGTCCTTACGCTTAGCTACCGATCCATCGGGTGCCAAACGGTAGATAATCGGAGCTCCGGTGGCGAGTTCCCGCGCCAATATCTCTTCCCCGCTCAAATTTTCCAGGTTCATGATTAGGGCTCTCAGCGAATTTCCATGCGCCGTGACAATAACGGTCCTGCCCGCCTCAAGCTCGGGCCAGATTTTGTCCGTGTAGTAAGGCATCACTCGCTCTTCGGTATCCTTTAGGCTTTCTCCGCCGGGAGGACGAACGTCATAGCTGCGGCGCCACTCCAAGACTTTGTCTTCGCCCCACCTGTCGCGAGCCTCGTTTTTGTTGAGACCGGAAAGATCGCCGTACTTGCGTTCGTTCAATGCCGCGTCGCGCCGGATCTCGAGATCGGATTGATTTATTTCAGCAAGCATGATGTCGAGGGTGTGTTCGGCCCGCTTCAACTTGCTCGTGAAAGCAAGGTCGAAGGTAAGGCCTTCATATTTTAAGAGGCGGCCGGCGACGCGGGCTTCGATCACACCCTTTTCGGTGAGATCTGGATCGCGCTGACCGGTGAATAGGTTGCGTTGGTTCCACTCGCTCTCGCCATGGCGCACCAGCACCAGCGTGTGTAACCGAGCCCCAGTTTGTACCACGCGAATGGCCTCCACGATTCAAAGCCCCAGGACGTCGGACATCGTGTAGAGCCCGGGAGGTTTGCCGCGGGCCCACATGGCCGCCTTGACTGCGCCACGAGCGAATATCGAACGATCGCCGGCAAGATGTGTGAGTTCAATACGCTCGCCCGGTCCCGCAAATACGATCGTGTGATCGCCAACAACGTTGCCGCCGCGTAGGCTGGCAAAACCGATGTTGCCGCGAGGCCGCCTTCCCGTCATTCCATCGCGGCCACGAATTGCGTGTTCCTTAAGGTCGATACCGCGGCCCTCGGCCGCCGCGGTCCCGAGCATCAGTGCTGTACCCGAGGGGGCGTCGACCTTGTCCCGGTGATGCATTTCGACGACCTCGATGTCGAAGTCATCGTCCAGTGCCTCGGCGACGCGCCGGGCGATGGCGGCGAGGAGATTGACGCCGAGGCTCATGTTCCCTGCCTTTACGATAGGAGCGTGGCGGGCGGCGGCGGCTATTTGTGCCTCGTTCTCCTCCGATAAACCGGTTGTTCCGATCACATGAACGATCCTGGCATTCGCGGCAAGTCCCGCGAATTCAACCGTGGCCTCGGGTGTGGTGAAGTCGACAACGCCGTCGGCACCGGCAATGAGCTCAACGGGGTCCGGCGATACCTTTAGTCCCAGCGGGCCGATGCCGGCCAGCACGCCCAAGTCTGCTCCTATTGCGGGGGAGCCGGGTCGTTCAGCACCACCGGCGATCGCGCAACCTTCAGTCTCATGGAGCGCGCGAATAAGCTGCTGGCCCATGCGGCCGGCGACGCCCATGACGGCGATCTTCATCTCGCACACCTCGGTTTGCATCGACGAAAGCGCGCTGCGGTATAGCAATGCGCCAGGCAGGGGGGAAGAGCGGTGCCGGCGGTTGGGGCTTTTCCCTGTATTTTCTTCGAGAGCAGGCTATCAATTTCCCGGGTCGTTCGTCGCAACCCGGTTTCAGTCCCAAGCGAAGGCAACCTTCTGGAGCTTTTTTTCTCCGAAGCATTCGAAATCCAGACGAACCGGTCGGCCGCCGCGGCGCCAATAAAAATCCGTCGCCGCAGCATTGTCGGCAAGGGCCCAAACGATCAGTCCTGAGTATTCTCGCGTGTCCAGGTGATGACGGCATGCTTCGAACAAGTGCTCGCCAAAGCCCAGGCCTTGATGAGTCGGCGTTACGTATAGCTCGTAGATCTCACCTTTGCGTTCTCCGCGCATTCGCGCTGGGCCGAATGTAGCGTAACCGGCTACGGTGGTGGCGACTTGCAAAACGAGGACCCCATTGCCGGATCTGATCGTAGAATTCCACCAATCAGGGCGACGCCGGCGGATTATGCTCTCCAAATGAAAGTGCGGGATAATGCCTCGGTATGCGTGACCCCAGGCGCTCCGAAACACCTCGCAGAGTGCGGGTGCGTCCGAGAGACTGCCGCGACGGATCTCGAAATGTGAACTCGTACCCAGCATCGGCTCACAATACCCTCTGGGCGCCCATAACGTGCAACGCATTTCGTTTGCGGAGTATCAGTTCGCCGACACTTGCGCCATGAAAAAGCAAAGGCGCTCAGGATATCTACCCCAAGCGCCTTTTGCGATTCTTAGCCGGTTTTTTTGTGGCGGGTGCGAACCGCTTTGTGGAAACGGGCTGCTTCAGCCTACCTTCTTCATCTGCTCGAAGGTTTTTGTGGCGACGGCGTTCATGCTTTCCAATGTCTGACGCGAGATCTTGCTGGAGAGCTCAAAGAACTCCTTCGATTGAGAGCTAGCTGCGGCTAGCTGCTGCTGCACAAATAGGGCTTGAAGGCGGGCGATCTCCGGCAGCGTCTTGGCGCGAGCCATAGCCTCTGCTGCATCGAAAATAGCTTCTGCGTTAACGTTCGTATTGTGCAGAATCTTCTCTCCGAAGGATTTGGCACCAGCTTGGGCGACCTGCAGTATTTCCTCAGCGGCCTGTGCGCTTTCCTTGGCTGCCACGGTCATCTTCGAATAAGCATCGCGAGTCTTCGCAACACTATCCTCAGCAAACGCCTGAACGTTTTCTGGAATGCGGGCGTCTTTCGCCGCGGCCAACATGTCGTGGGCCTGGCGGGTGAATTGCTCGTTCGCCGCGGACAGCATGTCCTGAGTTTGGCGGGTGAATTGCTCGTTCATGGGTTTGGTTTCTCCAAATCGTGTGCGCCGCAAAATTGTGGCAGGGTGACGGAACAAACTGCGGCCAGCTGTGGGCGCGAAAGCTGCGCTCCAATGATGACAAACCCCACTATAACCATCGTTTTCTGCGTCGCAACAAGAAAATGGTGCGATGCAGCATTTTCAATGTGTGGCAGTGTGACGCAGATTGCGTCGCTGGGCTGATGCCTTCTTCGCCGTGAAATACCTCCGCTGCTAAAGGTTGGGAAATCTATCGCGATAGCCCATGGCTGAGTGGTCGAAGAGAATGTCGGTGGGACGCAGAGGACGTGCGAGAGCGAGCCCTTCAAGCGAGCGGCAGCGCGATAAGGCGACGTAGGCTTGTCCGTGGGCGAACGTGCCGCGGCCCAAATCGATGTAGACGCGGTCCAGCGTCAGCCCCTGCGACTTGTGAATGGTAAGCGCCCAGGCAAGGCGCAAGGGAAATTGGCGGAAGGTGCCGATGATGTTTTCGACGATTTTTTCGGCAGCTTGATCGTAAGCGTAACGGCGCGCCTCCCATGATACAGGTTCGATCTCGTGCACCTTGCCGTCGAGCTCGATCCAGACCCGCTTGCCTTCAAGTTGCGCGATACGCGCGACCGTGCCGTTGACCCATCGCTTGTCTGGGTCGTTGCGAAGCAGGATCACCTTCGCGCCGGGCTTTAGCAGCAACGAGGCGTCGGTGGGATGTGCCGTTTCGCCGAAGTCGCCGCTGATGCCTGCCTCATAGGTTCTCAATTCAGCTGGGAGCGCATCGAGGTAGGCCATGTTGATTCGATGCGCCGCCGCGTTAGTGGGCGTGAGGATAACAAAGGAATCACCTTCGCCCAGCGTGCGGATCGGATGCGTATGTTCGTTCAACCCACTGAGGTCCTCCTCAGTTGCTTCCCCGTCGCGGATTCGATTGAGGACCGTGAGAAACGCTTCTTCGCTTTGGCGGAAGACCTGATCGAGTTCGAGTAACCGCATTCCAGCCCCCTCTGAAAGAGCCGCCACGCTGAAAAAGAACGGTCCGCCGTGTGCAGTTTCTAGATGCTCGGCAACCTCGCCGCCTTGGACGACAGGCGGCAGCTGGTGGAGGTCACCGAACACCATTAGCCGCACGCCGCCAAACGCCTCGCGCGGACGTCCGCGGTTCAAACGCAGTGATTGATCGATCGCGGACATGAGGTCCGAGCGTACCATCGACACCTCGTCGATGATCATGAGCTTGAGACGGCGCATCAGCCGGCCATTGCGACTGCGCCTAATGTCATCAGGCCTGATGAGTCGTGGCGGGAAGCCAAAAAACGAGTGGATGGTCTGGCCGCCAACGTTGACGGCTGCCAGACCTGTCGGCGCAAGCACGACGGTCTCTTGGGTGACCATGTCGCGTATGCAGCGCAGCAGTGTCGATTTACCGGTTCCGGCCCGACCAGTGACAAACAGGTGGCCCTCGTCAAGCCGTGCAAAGTCGAGGGCAGCCTGGAATTCGTCGGGCGGTGTCACCTCAGCTGGCCAGCACTCCTGACCTGCTTCTCTCAGCTGCTGATCGTTCGGGTTTGAAGATGACACGCTCGGCCCCGCAATGCTTCGCCGTGCGTAGCTGGCCGGCGCTGAAAAGCCTGCGCCGGTCGACAAGTTGCCGCCCGGCGCAACACTGACACTAACACTGAATTTTGCCGTTTGTACGCTTCGGCTCAGTCGCGGGTCATAGCGATGACCTTGAAGTTCTTGTCGAGCTTGATGTCATATTGGCCGTCTTTGCACGTTGCGTCATCGACCTCGTAAAAACCTGTGCCCTCGCTCTCCTTTTCCATCTCACCACCGAAACAACCTAGGGGCGTCAATGCCTCTTGGATGCTCTTAGCTTCCGCCTGGGAGACCTTCTCGTCGGCCAAGGCTGCTGTGCCGCAAAATGCCAAGGCGAGCGCTGCAATTGCTATAATCCTCATCATCCGACTTCCTCCAAAATTAGGCTACGGGATTACTAAAAGGATGACGCACTATTATAAGATAACGCGTGCACTGCACATTCGTACGCTTACAATTGATGATCATGCCACATCACGTTCACGGGAGCGCTCCATCTTCTTGCGCGTATTGGGATCGAGCCAACGTTTTCTGAGCCTTATCGACCGCGGCGTGACCTCAACGAGCTCGTCGTCGGTGATGTAAGCCATTGCCTTTTCCAATGTTAGTTTCATGGGTGGGGTGAGCTGCACGGCCTCGTCCTTACCCGACGCGCGAACGTTCGTTAGCTTCTTGCCTTTGGTGACATTGACCTCAAGGTCGTTTTCACGGGCGTGCTCGCCGACGATCATGCCGGTAAACACTCGCGTCTGCGGACCAATCATGAAGGGCCCGCGATCCTGCAGATTGAAGATCGCATATGCGGCCGCTTCACCGTCCCCATTCGAGATGAGGACGCCGGTGCGCCGTCCCGAGATCTCGCCGCGGTACGGTGCGTAGGCGTGAAACAGGCGGTTCATGACGGCTGTACCGCGCGTGTCGGTCAAGAGTTCACTCTGGTAGCCCAAGAGCCCGCGGGTGGGCGCGTGGAACACGAGGCGCTGACGCCCGCCGCCCGACGGACGCATTTCCAGCAGTTCGCCCTTTCGCTCCGATAGCTTCTGCACGACCACGCCGGAGAATTCCTCATCGACGTCGATGATGGTCTCCTCGATCGGCTCCAGGCGCCCCCCCGTCGTCTCGTCGGTCTTGAACAAGACGCGGGGACGCGAGACGGTCAGCTCAAACCCTTCGCGCCGCATGTTCTCGATCAGGATGGCAAGCTGTAATTCGCCCCGTCCTGCCACGGTGAAGCTGTCCTTGTCGTCGTTCTCGCTGATGCGGATGGCAATGTTGCGCTCCGCTTCCTTCAGCAGGCGCTCGCGGATGACGCGGCTCTGAACCTTGTCGCCCTCTTGGCCGGCGAGTGGGCCGTCGTTGATGCGAAACGTCATGGAGAGGGTCGGCGGGTCGACAGGCTGTGCGGTCAATGGTGTCTCGACCGAGGGATCGCACAGCGTATCGGCGACGGTTGCCTCGCTCATGCCGGCGATCGCCACGATGTCACCCGCCTCGGCCGCCTCGACTGCAATACGCTCGAGCCCACGAAACCCGAGCACTTTTTGGACGCGAAACGTCTCGACAACTTGGCCATCGTGGCGCAACGCCTTGAGCTGTTGGTTGGGCTTGATGTCACCGGATGTAATGCGGCCGGTGAGGATGCGTCCCAGATAAGGGTCGGCCTCGAGCGTGGTCGCCAACAAGCGTAGCGGGCCCGCCTCTACCTTAGGCGGAGGCACGTGCGCGAGCACAAGATCGAACAATGGTGCAAGGTTCTCCTTCGGCCCTTCCGGCGCGGTGGCCATCCAGCCATCGCGGCCCGAGCCGTAGAGCACGGGAAAATCGAGCTGCTCTTCGGTCGCGTCTAGGTTGGCGAAGAGGTCGAAGATCTCATTCAGCACGTCGAGGTGGCGCTCATCCGAGCGGTCGATCTTGTTGATGGCGACGATCGGACGAATGCCTCGTTTCAGGGCTTTGGAGACCACAAATTTCGTTTGCGGCAACGGTCCTTCAGAGGCATCGACGAGAACGATCGCACCATCGACCATATTGAGGATGCGCTCGACCTCGCCCCCGAAGTCGGCGTGGCCCGGCGTGTCGACGATGTTGATACGTGTGTCCTTCCAGACGACGGAGGTGCACTTGGCGAGGATCGTAATCCCGCGCTCACGCTCCAGATCGTTGGAATCCATGGCGCGCTCGACGACCCGTTCGTTCTCGCGGAAGACTCCCGATTGCTTGAGAAGCTCGTCAACGAGCGTGGTCTTGCCGTGGTCGACGTGGGCGATAATGGCGATGTTTCTAAGGTTCATCAGGGGCTTTGTGCGCTGCAATAAGATCCGCGGACCTAACACATCGCGCCCCGCCCCGCCAGTCGGAGGATTCCAGGCCTTCAGACGTGCCGGTCCATGGCCGAGTCGTGGCGAGTATCGCGCATGAAGGCGTAGACCACCAGAGACACGAAGATGCAGCCCGTGACGTACCAGTAGAACGCCGTCTCATGGCCGATATTCTTCAGGTAAAGAGCCACATACTCGGCCGTGCCGCCGAACAGCGCCACTGTGATTGCATAGGGGAAGCCGACACCCATGGCGCGAATGCTGGTCGGAAAAAGCTCCGCTTTTACGACTGCATTGATGGCCGTGTATCCGCTGACAATGACGAGGGCGCCCATGATGAGACAGAAAGCGGTCCAGGGGTCCGTAGTCTGCTGCAAAGTGGTTAGGATTGGCACCGTTAGCAGTGTACCGAGAATGCCGAACGTCAAGAGCACGGGGCGTCGGCCGAGAACGTCAGAAATGGCTCCGACGACTGGCTGCAAACACATGAATACGAATAGCGTCCCGGCCGCGATGACCGTCGATGTGTCTTTGGAAAACCCGGCCGAGTTGACCAAGAACTTCTGCATATATGTCGTATATGTATAAAATGCCACAGTTCCACCGAGCGTAAGGCCCACCACGATTGCGACCTCACGTGGGTGCTTGAGAAGTCCTCGAAACGGGCTCGTCCGCGTATCAATAGTCGCGCTGGCTTCCACGAATGCGTCCGATTCTTCCATGTCGCGCCGCATGAAATAGACAATGATGGCAAGCCCAGCGCCGATCGCAAAGGGAATGCGCCAACCCCAGGCTTCGAGCTGCTCGGGTGTGAGGAGCAGTTTTTGCAAGACCAGGAGGACAAGCATGGCGAGCAACTGGCCGCCAATTAGCGTCACGTATTGGAAGCTTGAATAAAAGCCACGGTGTTCCGGATGGGCCATTTCGGACAGGTACGTGGCGCTGGTGCCGTATTCACCGCCAAGACTCAACCCCTGAATGAGCCGCGCAAAAAGTAGGATCAAAGGCGCTGCCATGCCTACGGTTTCGTAGGTGGGAGTTATGGCGATCACCAGCGAGCCAAAGCACATCAAGAGCACCGAAACGGCCAGCGCAATGCGACGGCCGTGACTGTCGGCGAAGTGACCGAACAACCAACCGCCGATCGGCCGCATTAAAAAGCCAACAGCAAAGATGCCCGCGGCATGAAGCAGTTGAGCGGTCTGACTCTCCGAGGGAAAGAAGGAGCTGGCAAAGTAAAGCGCGAAGGCGGAGTAGGTGTAAAAATCAAACCATTCAACGAGATTGCCTGAGGAGCCAATGAAAATTGCCTTGAGGCGCCGCGCAGTATCGCGCAGGTCCGCGGGCGGTACGGCGCTGGAGTCTTTTTCGGCGGTCCTTATTGTCATGCAGCGCTCATTCCCGTTCACGCGTGTGGCATTGACAGGACTAGGTACGTTTCAGCAGTGGCTTGATGTCCAACAAACAGGCCACTTGATCTTGGAGTGGCTCGCGCCATTCATGGGGGTCGCCTGTTTGAGGACAATCGGCCCAAGATTAAGCGAATAGGCATGGACCATCCCCTCCTGTCGGTCCAAGGCTCCGGCTGCAGGCTAGCTTGCCAAGCTGAAGCGGTGCAACGCTTCGCATCCACAGCCGTGTTTTGGCTTGGGGACACGTTTCTGTTAGCAGCTCTTTTGCCTCACGGATTGACCGGTGGGCCCGCAGACCTATATGAGCAGCCCATTCCAGAGTGCGCGGCGAACCGCGATGCTGCGGAGGAAATGATCAATGACAGAGCCTAAGCACGCCAAAGTTCTGATCCTTGGGTCCGGACCGGCCGGTTATACGGCCGCGGTCTATGCCGCGCGCGCCATGCTCAAGCCGGTGTTGATCGAGGGCTCGGAGCCTGGCGGCCAGATGACAATTACAACAGACGTGGAGAACTACCCCGGCTTTGCAGATGTGATCCAAGGCCCTTGGCTCATGGAGCAAATGAAGGCCCAAGCGGAAAACGTCGGCACCAAGATCATCATGGATCACATTTCGAAAGTGGATCTGAAAAGGCGACCGTTCAGTCTCCAAGGCGAATCCGGTGACCTATACACGTGCGATTCGCTTATCATCTGCACAGGCGCTCAGGCGCGGTGGCTGGGAATTCCCTCAGAAGAAAAATTTAAGGGTTATGGCGTGTCGGCGTGCGCCACGTGCGACGGATTTTTTTACAAGGGGAAGGACGTGGTTGTGGTTGGCGGCGGCAACACCGCCGTGGAGGAGGCAATCTTCCTGACCAACTTTGCGAAGCGGGTCACTTTAGTGCACCGCCGCAATAGCCTCCGTGCGGAAAAGATACTGCAAAGCCGACTTTTTAAGAATCCAAAAATCGAGGTGATCTGGAATCACGCTGTCGATGAGATTGTCGGTGGCGATGACGCGAAGTCTGTTGTCGGTATCAAGCTGAAGAACGTCAAGACTGGCGAGATGATGGAACAGGTGGCCGACGGCGTCTTCATAGCCATCGGCCATGCACCGGCGACGGGCTTATTTCACGGCCAGTTAGAAATGACATCCACCGGTTACATCGTGACAACACCCGACTCTACCGCGACGGCAATTCCTGGCGTATTCGCAGCCGGCGATGTTACAGATGAGGTTTACCGACAAGCCGTAACCGCGGCCGCAATGGGATGCATGGCTGCGCTAGAAGCGGAGCGCTACTTTGCGACGTTGGAGATCGAGGCAGAAGCTGCCGAGTAGCATGTGACCGCATCACTTCAGCCGATAGGCGAGCAACGTGTCCTTTCGGAGCATCGGGATCAGCACTGTGCGGGTTTCCGGAATGTAGCCGATGTCTGCGGTGCTCTGATCGAGGTCAAGCAGAAGTTTGGTGGCGCCCGAAGAATCAACGCGATAAAGGCCACCGCCGATAAAATCTGTGACCAGGTAGCTCGAGCCATCAAAAGGCTCGACGCCGTCCAGATTGCCAATCGGTCGGCCGTTGCCGAGAGGGCGAATGGTCTTGTCCTTGAGCGACACCTCCAATAAATGCGCTGGCTCAGCGCTTCCATCCTCACGCCGCTTACCCCACGGAGCGATAATCAGCTTGCCACCTTGCGCAAGAAGGCCATTGACGTTGTTGAGCTGTTTGCCGTCGAGCCACTTTTCAAATTTGCCGTCCGCTAAGCGCCAGATGGTGCTGGTTGTTGAATCGGACACGTAAACGCGTCCTTCGTTGTCTAGGGCCACATCGTTGAGAAACTTTGCGCCAGGAGCATCGTAACGGGCCGAGATTTTTCCTGTCTTCGTATCGATGGCGACGAGCCGGTCGATGTCGGCTGCGTAAAGAAGACCGTTGGCGAGGGCCAGCCCTTTTGGTGCATCCAGGCCCTTTGCCCATTCGAGCTCAAGGATCTGGCCGTCGTCCAGCGCAACTTTCGAGATAAATCCGTCGCCGCTTTTCTCTGTTATATTGCCCGCGATATTGCTCACGTAAGCAAAGCCCTCTGCGGGAACTGGAAGCGCAGACTCGGGCCCCTTAAATCCAGTTGTCTCCCACAGCTTGACCGGTTCTGCCCGCAGAGATACCGCGGAGACAAAAAGCGTTAGGACCGCCAAGCCCAATCCAATCGACTTCATGCTGAACTTCCTTGGTTGTAAGGACGGCCCACTGAGCCGCGGTTGCATATAACGAGTGGCTGATGTCGCAATACAAGGGTGCGCCCGCCCTATTCACGCATCTTTGGGTAAGATACGGTGCGATGCAACAATTTGAACTCGGTAGTAATGCCGGCGTACCCGACAGGCTTAATTCATGGATTGGGATAAGCTCAGAATTTTCCATGCTGCTGCGGAAGCTGGCAGCTTCACGCATGCCGGAGATAGCCTACACCTGAGCCAGTCTGCAGTCAGCCGCCAGGTTTCTGCGCTTGAGCGGGAGCTGAAAGTTGTGCTGTTTCATCGTCATGCGCGCGGACTCGTGCTGACCGAGCAGGGCGAGCTGCTGCACAGGACCACGTCGGACGTCATCAACAAACTGCATACGACGGAGACGTTGCTGTCGGATTCGACATCGCAACCCTCAGGCGAGCTGCGTATCACAGCGCCCGTTGGATTTGGCACCGTGTGGCTTACGCCGCGGTTGCGCGAATTTCATGAGATCTACCCTGAGATCCGCATAGAACTTCTTCTGAATGATGAGCAGGTCGACATAGGTATGCGGGCAGCGGACGTCGCCATATGGACGCGAGAGCCGGGGCAAACCGATCTCATACGCCGCTCACTCTTCACCGCTAAGGTACGTGCCTTCGCCTCGACCCAGTACGTGCGCCGCTTTGGCGCGCCAAAAACGCTTGAGGATTTGGATGCACACCGCATTGTCTCTTACAGCGGCCAGCCAGCCCAGCACCTGTCGGCCATCACCTGGATCGAGACAGCAGGACGCGACGGCCGAGGGTTGCGCGAGCCAGCTTTTCGCGCCAACAGCGTGATCGCGCTGCGATCTGCGATTCGCTCTGGCATAGGTATCGGCATGATACCCGACTACATGACCGACGAGCAGGTCGATCTTGTTCCCGTGCTGACCGAGATCGACCCGCCCATTCTGCCGATTCTCTTCGTCTATCCTGAGGAGCTAAAGGCCTCGAAAAAGGTGCAAGTGCTGCGGGACTTCGTCGTCGCCAAGGCTCGACAATGGAAATACTGATGCTCGGCTCCGCGGTCGCGGAACTCCAGAATTTGCGGTGCGGCGAGCGAGACGCTATCTAACCGCCACGGTTTCCTGAGCATCGGCGGTGAGGAACAAGCTCATCCGCCCCGCCTTTCAGCGGCGGCAGTTGAGCTACACGCTGGCGCGATGGCGGCAAGAGCCGGCCCGGTTGTTTAGACGAGATGGAGTAATGGCGAAGACGCTCTACGATAAGATTTTCGACGACCACCTGGTTCACACGCAATCGGACGGAACGTGTCTGCTCTACATTGATCGCCACCTCGTCCACGAGGTGACCAGCCCGCAAGCCTTTGAAGGCCTGCGCAACGCGGGCCGTAAAGTGCATGCGCCAGACAAAACCATCGCGGTGCCAGATCATAACGTGCCCACCACGCTGGACCGCTTGGAAGGCGAAGTAAAAAACGAAGAGAGCCGCGTGCAGCTTGACGCGCTGGAAAAAAACGCCCGCGATTTCGGCGTGCACTACTATCCGGTAGACGACATCCGCCAAGGCATTGTGCATATC
>Ga0209013_10000151_pt1 | contig 54837 bp, 49 predicted proteins | sample Cruoilmetagenom2_FD_187291 | JGI IMG/M metagenome (GOLD analysis project Ga0209013, IMG submission 187291) | Oil polluted marine microbial communities from Coal Oil Point, Santa Barbara, California, USA - Sample 2 (SPAdes) (version 2) | ecosystem: Environmental > Aquatic > Marine > Oil seeps ...
CTAGCCGGTCTCTCCCCCTGGCACGGCCCCAATCGCGAACCAGGAATGTTCCTGAAAGGCGCGTCCATGAATGATTGAGTACCTGGTGTATACAACCTTGCTGGAATTCACACCTGGTCCGTATACTGCATGTCCGGCAACTCATGCAATATGCGGGCTGTCACACCAGAATGAGCCTGATTTATCTTAAATTAAGGTTCGGGGCAGGTTTCCGGCTTTTAATCAGGTAGAATGTTCTGAACTCGGTCACGAGTGACTCAACAGAAGACAATTGCCTGGAGGGTATTGAAGTGGAGAAAAGAAAGTTCCTGGTTATCGTTGATCCGTCTCATGAGAGGCATCTCGCATTGGAGCGTATGCTCGATATCATTCGTCAGAGGCGGGAACGGGTGCTCGAATTCCACCTGTTAATCGGGTTCGAGAGTGACGACAAGGGTGATCCCGAAACTCCCGATGAAATCGTTCGCAGCAGCGATTGGTTAAAAGATTTACTGCAGCCGTTGGATGAATCCGGCGTGGATTATTTTACGGAGCTTTTCTGGACCCGTAGCTGGCGGAATTCAATCCTCAACGCTGCAGATCGTTACGCATGCGACACGATCATGTTGTGCGAGTCTTCGGCTGAAAACAAACGCGGTATAACCGATTCCAAATGGGACCTGGTCCGGCGGGCCAATTGTGACGTTGTTATCGTCGACGTAGGTACGAAAGCGCCAATTGACTGTATTCTGGCGGCAGTAAACACCCAGGCGACCGATCCTGTACACAAAGAGTTGAACGAGCGGATCCTGGAGCGTGGAAAGTATCTCGCGGAATACTTTGACGCCGATTTCCATGTCGTCAATGCGTACAAGGACAGTGAAGATTTTCCGGACCGTGAACTGATTGGGCGGATGACAGGCCTGCCACGCGAGAACATTCACCGGGACATGGGTAAACCGGATGAAGTGATTTCAGGAGTCGCAGGAAAGGTGAATGCCGACATGGTGGTTCTGGGCATCAGTGCCCGCAGGGGGTTGTCTGCAGCATTCAGCAGTCATACGACCGAAGGAGTCATGGAAAAGATTACGGTTGATGTCGTAGCGTTGAATTAGGAGATCGGTGGGCAACTCCGTTGCCCACCATTCTCAGAGAGCGAAGAAATGCCGGTAAAGCAGGGCGCCGATAATGATAAACAGGATGCCGCCGCTGCGTAGGTACCATTTCAGGAAGCTGTCCGGAATTTTTTGCAAACGCGCCAGCGAAGCAGGATAGACGAGGATGAGGGCGCCTTCCAGGGCCAGCAGCCAACTGAACGCGCTGATGAAGATCGGCCAGATTGCAGTCCAGTCGTTATAGGCAAAGCCGCAAAACGTGCCGGCCGTGAGCATCGCCAGGGCAAGGGGCAGGCTGCGGTGAGGCTTGTGAGTCAGCTCAGAAAAAAATTGAATCCATTGCCTTGACCGGAGCAGGTAGGACAGCCCCAGTACCGGCATGACGATGCAGAAGATGGCTTCAATGGTAGTTTTCACAAGCACTGCCTGTTCTATCTGTGATTGACGAAATATTGCGAGCCGATGTCAGTCCAGTGGCGAACTGTGTCCAGGAAAGCCTTTTGAGATGCCCATATCCTGCCAGCCATTTCATCGGTGGCCGCGACTTCCTCCAGCACTTCGAAAGAAACCCGCTTGAATTCGGCCAGCACTTCATCGGGAAATGGCCGCAATTCGACACCATGCTCGTTGATCAGCGTTGCCAGGGCTATTCCATTTCTGGCTTCGAAATCGGCGTACATATCCAGCGAGGCGGCCTTGCAAGCAGTCGCCACGATTTCCTGTAAATCCTCTGGCAGGGCAGCCCATGCTTCGACATTCACAAGGCTTTCCAGGGCTGAACCGGGTTCGTGCCAGCCCGGGTAGTAGTAATACTTCGCTGCCCTGAAAAGACCGAATGCGAGATCATTCATTGGGCCGACCCATTCCGTCGCATCAATCGTGCCGCTTTGCAGTGCGGTAAACAATTCCGCTCCCGGAATGTTGACGGGCGTGGCGCCCAGTCGTTTGATGACCTCCGCCCCGATGCCGGGAATACGCATTTTCAGGCCATCGAGATCAGCGGCACTGTTGATCTCCTTGTTGAACCAGCCGCCCATCTGCGTTCCCGAGTTACCGGTAGGGAAGGGGATGACTCCAAATGGGGCGTAGGCTTCGCGATAAAGCTCAAGGCCGCCGCCGTGATAGAACCAGCCATTTATTTCATTGCCTGTCAGCCCAAACGGTACGCCAGCGAGAAACAACGCGGCTGGAATTTTCCCTTTCCAGTAGTAGGAGGCGCCATGGCCCATTTCGGCCGTGCCCCGCTGAACGGCGTCGAATACCTCGAAGGGAGGCACCAGTTCATTGCCGCCATATACTTCCACGATCAGGCGACCGTTACTGAGCTTTCCAATGAGTTCCGCCGCATGGCTTGCTCCGGTGCCCAGTCCGGGGAAGTCCCGCGGCCAGGTAGTGACCATTTTCCATTTTATTCCGTCAGCGGCTGGTCTTGATGAACCCTCGGCGCAATTTGTTGTTCCGGCTTTGCTGCCACAGGCTGCAAGCAGTCCTGCAGTTCCTGCCATGCCTGCCGCTTTTACGAATTTTCTTCTATCCATGGTTCACTCTCCAGTGTGTTCATACTCCTTCACGGAGTACTGGTATCAAGCTGGATACTATCGACAGACATCAACCAGCCGGGAGATTCTGCAGATGTTTTGAGTTCTTTGCCTAGATTAACAAAATCGAAGAGCTCAGGGTCCGCCAGTTGCGATGGGGAAACGTGACTGATTGCCCGGCCGATATTTTCGATCCGTCCGGGATGTTTCTCTTTCCAATTTGCCAGCATCATCTTGATTTGCTGGCGCTGGAGATTGGGCTGGGAACCGCACAGGTCGCAGGGGATGATGGGAAATTGCCGGGCCTGAGCATAGCCTGCAATATCTTCTTCGGCGCAATAAGCCAGTGGGCGGATCACGACGTGTTGGCCATCGTCTGACAGCAGCTTGGGCGGCATAGCCTTGATACGCCCGCCGTTGAAAAGGTTCAGGAACAGTGTTTCGATGATGTCGTCACGGTGGTGGCCCAGGGCGATACGGGTGATGCCGTGTTCACTGGCAAAGTTGTACAGCGCACCCCGGCGCAGACGGGAACATAGTCCACAGGTGGTCTTGCCGTCCGGAATGACGCGCTTGACCACGCTGTAAGTGTCCTGTTCGATGACATGAAACGGCACGCCCAGTTCGTCCAGGTACCCGGGCAGAACATGTTCCGGAAAACCTGGTTGTTTCTGGTCCAGGTTGACTGCGATCAACTCAAAATGCACCGGCGCCCGCTTCTGCAAGGCCAACAACATGTCCAGCAGTGTGTAGGAGTCTTTGCCACCCGACAGGCAGACCATTACACGATCTTTGTCGCTGATCATGTTGTAGTCCGAAATTGCGCGACCCGTGTTGCGCTGCAAGCGTCTTGCAAGCCTGGTTTGCGAATATCGCTGTTGTTTCGTAATAGGCATTAAAGGGTTTATTTCCTTGCGGCAATCCCAGCATTTTACGCGAAATTAGGCGCTGTTCCGTATATTGTGCCGAAAACTGTATTATCCTGTGCGTACCCCTTCAAGGTAATATTGGCAGGTTCAGAGCTAAACAGATGATCCAAGACAAGACACAGACCGCAAACAATGGCATGTCCTTGTTAAGGGCTGTGGTACTACCGTGAACCTTAACTCAAATGATCCTGGCGAAATTGCCATGCTGATTGCCCATCTCAGGGAGGAGCATCGCGACCTCGACCAGGCCATTGCCCGGCTGGTCAAGGATCCCACGCTGGATCAGCTCCGCCTCACCCGCATGAAAAAGCGTAAACTAAAACTCAAAGACTGGATCGCCTACCTCGAGTCCAAGCTCATCCCGGACCTGGACGCTTGATATTTTTCCGCTAAAGACGCAAGACACATATGGCACACAATTGAGTCTGTTAATTTTTCTTCTGTGTTCTCTGTGGACAAATATCCAGCTTACGGTTGTGGGAGAACCTGGGGCGCTGCACGCATGATGGCGCGTCGGATGTCTTTGCTCAGGATGAACTTCGAGTCATCACTGAGTTGATTGATCCTGTCGCCGAATTCCAGCTTTTCATCCGGGTTGGTAGTGAGTGAACCGCTTTCCCTGAGTAGGCTGATAAACTGGCGAAACAGATTGCGGTCGTAGAATTCGGGGGCAGCGAATTGACTCAGCTGGGAAATTCGCCGGGCTGTTTGTATGCACAGCTTCTCGAGTTCACTACGGGTGAGCGTGCCGGAACCGTTCTTGGCCAGGACTGCGATCGTGATGTAGTAACGTTCGAAGGTCTGTATCTGGCCGTGCGCCATGATTTTTAGTTGCTGCGCTTCCTGGCTGCTGCCTTCCGCCCGCTCCAACTGTTCCTTTTCGGCGCCTTCCCATAACAGGCACTGCCCCCGCAGCCATTCGACGTGGGCGTCGATGGCACGGAGGAAGTCCTCCTGGTTCCAGGGCAGGAACAGCTCGGATTTCAGGAACGGATAAACGGCCAGTGATATCCGGTGAAGATCCATCTTTGAAATGATACGCGTATTGAGGAAACAACTGGCGACCAATGATGGCAAAGCGACCAGGTGAGCTATATTGTTGCGGAAATAGGTCAGCAGTACCGCCTGCTCGGGCTTGATGGCAATGATGTCGCCCAGCGGGTCCTCACGGACCTCTATGGCGCCGAGCTCGACGCCGTAGGAAATAATTTCTTCCGTGGTTCTTTGGGTGTAGGTTATCCGGTCGGAGTAGGCACAGCGTTTGAGCAGGTTGAGGTAAAGGCCAAGTTGTTCAGCCAGGTCCTCTCTGCCCATGGCCTGTTTTTTCATGGGCAACAGGATGACAGCCAGCAGGTTGATGGCGTTTACATGCGCCGCCTCGTTCATTCTGGTCATGATTTGCTGGCTGAGTTCATTGCTCAGCGGGTTAATCCATGCTGGTTTCTGCTGATCGTCGAAGGTTTTTTCCCGCCATCCGGGCGCATGCCTGTCCAGCATATCATCCAGGAACACCGGTTCGGCGAAACTCACGTGCACCTTTCCGTAACGTTGTTTCAGTATCCTGGTCACTCTGAAGAGATCCCCCAGCGATTCTGACTTCTTTTCCTGGCCGGACAACTCGGCGATATAGCTGTTACCTTCGACCAGGCGTTCATAACCCACGTATATCGGCTGGAACATGACCGGCCGGCCCGGAGATTTCAGGTAGCCCCGCACAGTCATTGACAGCATACCGGCCTTGGGCTGTAAAAGTCTGCCGGTACGGCTGCGGGTTCCTTCAATGAAATACTCGATCGAAGTACCACTTGCCTGAATGCGGCTCAGGTATTCCTGGAAGACCGCAGAGTAAAGTTTGTTTGTACGAAAGCTGCGGCGCAAATAGAATACGCCACCCTTGCGAATAAGCCGCCCGATGATCGGGAGGTTCATATTGATACCGGCTGCAATGTGGGGTGGAACCAGGCCGTTGTGGTAGACAAAATATGAGACCAGCAGGTAGTCAATGTGGCTGCGGTGACAGGGCACGTAAATGACTTCGTGTTCCGGGGCCAGTTTCTGGAAACTGCGAAAATGCTGAAGCACGACGCCGTCATAAATTCTATTCCAGAACCAGGTTAAGGTGAACGATGCAATCCGCACGAATGCGGACGAATAGTCGGCTGCAATTTCGTAGGCGTATTTGCGAGCCTGTTTCCGGGCTTTTTGCTCTGTAGTCTTCTTTTTGTGGGCACGTTCAGTGATGGCGGATTTTACGCCCTGGCTGCTTAGAATCCGGTCAATGACGGTACGCCGGTGGGAGAGGTCGGGGCCGATGGCAGCGCTGCGGACGCGCCGGAAGTGTACTCGTAAAATGCGTGAAACCTTGCGCAGGCTGCGAGACGCTCCCAGGCCTTCATCGGTCAGTTCGCGCAGCGAAATGGGTGGGCTGTATTGAACTATCGTGCTCCTGCCATTGATCAACGAATTGATGAAGCGGTTGATTCGCCCACCAATTTCCCAGGATTCCGTGAAGAATATCTTGGCCAGTCCGGTCTCCTTGTCCGGTGCACGCCCGATCAACACCGTGACGGGGACCAGCAGAATATCCGGTTCTTCGCCGCTGCTGACCTGGTCAACCATTCTCTCCAGGGTTTCGGAGTGGCTGCGCGGCGTGACGAATCTGATAATCAGGCCTTTCTTTCTACGCAGGGCCAGGTAAGAGCGGGGCTCCGTTCCCGTTTGATGTTGCAGTGGCCACAAGGGCCGGGGCAGGCCCAGTTGCTCGCATGACTTGTCCAGTATAAGCAGGGAGGTAAGAGCATAGGAATCGATCACGTAACAGACTGGCTTGTCCAAATCGATTTCGAGATCTTCGAATGGCGACGGTAGTATTTTTGCTTTCACCCACCAGTGCAGCACGGTCCGCAGCAGCGAATACCAGCGAAGCTGCAAGGATGCAAAAAACCCCAATTTGGGAAAATCGCTGCTCATTTTAAGATCATAGTTGATCGCACAAAAAAAATCCGGGCTGGTAATGCACCCGCCCGGAAATCCGGCAGAGCCGGAGAGGATCGTAAAATTATTATTTGGTGATTTAGTCGCAGTCCACCAATGTGTTTTCATTCATTATTATGATGTTACGGGCGTATCGTAATGCAAGAGGTTAAGTATTGTCAACCTTTGTTAAAGCGTGCTTGCGCGCGACTGGCCATTCGGGTGAAAGCGCGCGACTTGTAAGAGGTAGCTTGCCTACAGGGATGTAGGAAAGGGCGTGAGCATATGTCCATGGACGGACGGTAGTAGAGCAATGCAGGAGCAATTGCCGAGAACGCGGAAGCCTTGCGGCCGACAGGCTCTGGGATAGTCGGTCGCAAGCGACCTCTTACAGTGCCGAAAGGATTTCCTGCTGGATTTTTTCGGCGGCGCTGCGGGGGTCGTCAGCATCCCGGATCGGGCGGCCAACCACCAGGTAGTCTGCGCCGCTTGCGATTGCGCGAGCCGGTGTAACCACACGTTGCTGGTCGTCTCCCGGTGGGGTTTCATCATTGAAGACGGGCCGGATGCCCGGACAAACCGTGATCAGGGCGTGGTTGACGGATTCGCGCAGGGCGGGTACTTCCAGTCCGGATGAGACTACGCCATCACAACCCAACTCCAGGGCGCGGCGTGCCCGGGACAGGACCAGTGTGCGGGCATCGCATTGGAAACCGAGGTCATCCAGATCGCCCTGGTCCAGGCTGGTCAATGCAGTCACAGCCAGGATTTGCATTTCACCTTTGGCTTCCACGGCCGCGCGCAGCATGCCATCGTTGCCATGGACGGTGCAGAAGTTAACCTCGTGCCGGGCCAGTTGCCGCACCGCCGCTGCTACGGTTGCGGGAATATCGAACAGTTTCAGGTCGGCGAAAATCTTTTTTCCCCGTTCTTTGAGTTCGACCGCCAGTTCGAAGTAATTGCCGGAAAGAAAGAATTCCAGCCCCAGTTTGTAGAACATCACGGAGTCGTCCAGTGTCGCCACCAGTTTTTTCGCCTGGTCCAGGTCTGGTACATCAAGTGCGAAAATCAGGCGTTCACGCGCCGGGATGCTGGTCTTGATCGGGTGGTTCATATTGTTCTCGCTGGCTTGGGGTTAGATCATTTTCCAAAATGAATGCCCGGATAGTTTCTGAGATCTTTTCCGGCGCGTCCATATGGAAATGATGGTGGCCTTCAACGGTCTCGTGCCGGCCATGTTGGGTCGCCACCTGGCAGGCGCGAATCTTGTCCTCTGAATACCAACTGGCAAACGGTGTGGCAATCCAGGACAGCAGTGGTGCTTCTATATTACTAAGACAATCCAGTACTTGCTCATCGGTCAGGACGATCGGCGATACCCAGTTCAGGGCGGGGTCAGTACGCCAATAAAAATGTTTCCCGACGTGCCTAGCCGAGCGCTCACATAGTAATCTTGCGGCGTCAACGGACAGGTCCGAGACTCCGCGCCGGGCCCTGACCATTTCATCGATCGAGTCATAGGGCCTGAGTGGATTGCGTTCCCTGCGCATTACCGTCATGCTTTTGCGCAAGCGCAAGGCGGTGTCCGCTCCGGTGCTCGATATTGGTCCAAGGCCGTCCAGAACCACGACACTGCGGACGTGAGCAGGTGACGCTGCGGAAAACAGCGTACTCACCCCGCCACCCATTGAGTGCCCGATGATGTGGCAGCTTTCCCAGCCCAGGGCAGTCAGGGCCGCGTCCACGTCCCAAAGGTAATCAATGAAGTGATAACGCGCTGTATGGTGACGATGCTCTGAAAGCCCATGTCCCGGGAGGTCCAGTGCGACGATATCCAGGCTGGTCAGATGTTCCGCAAGCGGCAGAAAGGAGGCGGCGTTATCCAGCCAGCCGTGCAGACACAGGATCGGGGGTGCGCCTTCGGCCTTCCAGTGCAAACCTGCAAGCTGGCCGAGGCGTGTTTCCAACAGAATTTCTTCAGCTTGTCTCATATCAACAGGCCTGCAAATTTGCATAGGCCAGCACCAGCCACTTGGCGCCTGCGTCATAAAAATTGACGTGCACCCGTGTGTGTTCACCGGAACCTTCAAAAGCCATGATTGTGCCCTCGCCGAATTTTGTATGGCTGACATTCTGGCCCAGCTTGTACGGCCAGTCCTGCCCCTGGATTACTGAGGCCGCCGGGCGCGCCGGTACGTAAGGGCGGTGAGCAGCAATTCGCGGGCGGATTTCTTCGAGTAATTCCGCTGGCATCTCATCTATAAACCGCGACGGCCGGCAGTGGTTCTGGGAGCCGTACATGCGCCGGGTTTCGGCATAGCTGATGTACAACTGCTCCCGGGCACGGGTCATGCCCACGTAGCACAGGCGCCGTTCTTCCTCCAACTGGCCACCGGATTCTTCCACCGAGCGACGGTGGGGAAACAGGCCGTCTTCCATGCCGGCGATGAACACCAGGGGGAACTCCAGGCCCTTGGCGGAGTGCAGCGTCATCAGCTGTACACAATCGTCCCAGCTTTCACCCTGGGTTTCGCCGGCCTCCAGGGCTGCGTGGCTGAGGAAGGACTGCAGTTCGCTCAGACCGGCCTCGGCATCTTCATGGGGAAGGATAAAGGCTTCCGCCGCATTGACCAACTCGCCCAGATTTTCGATACGGGTTTCCATGCGTTCACGTGGTTCTTTTTCATAGTGTCCGACCAGCCTGCTGTCGTCGATCACGCCCTGCATCTGCTTACCCAGTGTCCAGTCCTGCATGCGCTCGCGCATGTTTTCAATTAGCCGGACAAAAACAGATACTGCGGTTCCCGCGCGGGCAGCAAATTTCCCCTGGGAAATACATTCACCGGCAGCCTGCCACAGGGTCAGCCCGCTTTCCCTGGCTTGCAGGCGTATGATGGAAACCGTTTTTTCACCGATGGCGCGGCTTGGTTTGTTGATCACCCGCTCCAGGGCGGCGTCATCATTCGGGTTATTCAGCAAACGCAGGTATGCAAGGGCGTCCTTGACCTCGGTGCGCTCGAAAAACCGCTGACCGCCATATACGCGGTAGGGGATGCTCTCTTGCAGCAGGTATTCCTCGAACAGGCGTGACTGTGCCGAAGTCCGGTAGAGTATGGCGCTGTCATCGGCCCGGCGGCCTTCATCCAGCCATTGCTGGATGCACTCGACCACGAAACGGGCCTCGTCCTGTTCATTGAAGGCGGAATAGATCCGGATGGGTGTGCCGCTGGGGCCGTCCGTCCACAGCTTCTTGCCCATGCGGGACTGATTATTGGCGATCAAGGCGTTGGCGGCGTCCAGGATGTTGCCGGTGGAACGGTAATTCTGTTCCAGGCGCACGGTACGTACACTCGGGAAATCACGTACAAAATGATGGACGTTTTCCACCTTTGCTCCACGCCAGCCGTAAATAGACTGGTCGTCATCACCGACCACGAACATCCGGCCGCTGTTTCCCGCCAGCATGCGCAGCCAGGCGTACTGGATGGCGTTGGTGTCCTGGAACTCATCAATCAGCAGGTGCTGGAGGCGTTTACGGTAATGGTCCAGCACACCGGGGTGTTCCAGCCAGAGTTCGTGGGCGCGGAGCAGCAACTCGGCGAAGTCGACCAGGCCGCCGCGGTTGCAGTGGTCCTGGTAAAGCTGATAGATGCGCACCCAGGTCGCTGTGACCGGGTGATCAAGATGTTCGATGTTCTGTGGCCTCTGGCCCTCGTCTTTGCGGGCATTGATAAACCACTGTGCCTGGCGTGCCGGCCAGTGAGCCTCATCCATGCCCTCATCACGGATAATCCGGCGTAGCAGGCGTAGCTGATCTTCCGAATCCAGGATCTGGAAATTTTCAGGCAGTCCGGTTTCATTACAGTGCATGCGCAGCAGGCGGTGGGCAATGCCATGAAAAGTGCCGATCCACAGCGGCCGGGTGGAGACCCCGAGCAACTGGCCGGTGCGCTCCCGCATTTCCCCGGCTGCCTTGTTGGTGAAAGTGACGGCCAGCACGCCCAGTGGCGAGATGTGTTCAACCTGGATCAGCCAGGCCAGGCGGTGAACCAGTACCCGGGTTTTGCCGCTACCGGCTCCCGCCAGGACCAGTACGTGATTGTCGCTGCAGGTTACCGCTTCGCGTTGAGGTTCGTTTAACTCATCAAGCAGGTGGGAAACATCCACTATTAATTTTTTTCGCGATCAATAGCGCGGTATCCGATATCGCTGCGGGTGAATGCGCCTTCCCAGACAATCTGCCCGCAAGCGCGGTATGCTTCACGCTTTGCCTCGGCGACCGTTTCTCCCAGTGCGCATACACACAGCACCCGGCCGCCGGAAGTAACAATGTCTGCTTCATTTTGTTCGTTGATGGTAAGGCTGGTGGCGGTCAGATCGTTTTCGCTCATGTTACTTTCGGCGAAGGCAGTGCCGGCCTGGAACACTTTCACGTGTTGTGGAAATTCGCTGTCGAGGCCGCTGATGGGGAAGCCCTTCGCATAGCTGCCCGGATAACCATCAGCCGCCATCACCACACCGAGGCATGCGCGGTCATCCCAATGGGCTTTTTCCTGGCCCAAGCGGCCTTCAACGGCTGCCAGGCAAAGTGCTGGCAAATCCGACCGCAGGCGCATCAGGATGGGCTGGGTTTCGGGATCGCCAAAACGAACATTGAATTCGAGTACCTGCAGATCACCTGCTGGAGAGATCATCAGCCCGGCATAGAGAAATCCGGTGAAAGGATGTCCATCGGCGGACATGCCTTCAATGGTGGGTTTGATGACTTTGGCCATCACCCTTTGATGCATGCTTTCGTCAACCGCCGGAGCAGGGGAATAGGCGCCCATGCCGCCGGTATTGGGGCCGGTGTCGCCATCGCCGACTGCCTTGTGATCCTGCGATGTGGCCAGTGGGAGAATATTCCTGCCGTCGGCCATGACGATAAAGCTGGCTTCTTCACCTTCCAGGAACTCTTCGATGATCACCCGGTGACCGGCACTTCCAAATGCGTTGCCGGCCAGCATATCGTGTACAGCAGCTTCCGCTTCAGCTGTCGTTTGCGCAATGATTACGCCCTTGCCCGCTGCCAGGCCGTCCGCCTTCACAACGATGGGCGCACCTTGCTCACGGATAAACCGGACCGCCGGTTCAATCCCGGTAAAATTTCCATAGGCGGCCGTGGGAATATCATGGCGCGTCATGAAGTCTTTCGCAAAAGCCTTGGAGCCCTCCAGCCGGGCTGCTGCAGCTGTTGGACCGAAGCAGGCCAGGCCCGCTTCAGTGAAAAGATCGACAATCCCGTTGACCAGCGGATCTTCCGGCCCGACGATGGTCAGGCCGACTCCCTTTTCGCGGGCAAAATTGAGCAGGCCGTCCAGGTCATTTGCTGAAATGGCGACATTTTCAACACCGGGCTCACCAGCGGTGCCGGCATTGCCGGGAGCTACAAACACGGTTTCCACATCCGGGGATTGTGCTGCTTTCCAGGCGAGAGCGTGTTCGCGACCACCGTTGCCTATAACAAGGATATTCATTTCATTTTTTCCAGAGCGCTTCTGCCAGCCTCTTACATTTTTAGTGTCTGAAGTGCCGGGTGCCGGTAAATACCATTGCCATGCCGTGTTCATCACCGGCTGCGATTACTTCCTCGTCCCGCATGGAGCCACCGGGTTGTATGACGGCAGCAATGCCGGCTTCTCCCGCGGCGTCGATTCCATCCCGGAAAGGGAAGAACGCATCCGAAGCCATAATGGCTCCCTTGATCGGCAGGCCTGCATCCGCCGCTTTCCAACGGCCAATGCGGGCCGAATCAATCCGGCTCATTTGTCCTGCGCCAATACCCACCGTGCGCCCGCCCGCCACGTAAACAATGGCGTTGGACTTGACCATGTGCGCGACCTTCCAGCCAAACATCAGGTCCAGCCATTCCTGCTCATCCGGTTCGCGCTGTGAAACAACCCGGCAGTCCTCCCGTGACAGCGCCTTGAGATCGGAGTTCTGGACCAACAGGCCGCCGTCGATACGCTTGGTTTCCAGCTGTGCAACCGGTTTGATTAGCGGTATTTCCAGTACACGGATGTTTTTCTTCGCCGACAGCACGGCCAGCGTTTCATCGTCGTACGCCGTTGCGATCAGCAGCTCGAGGAACTGGCGATCGATGATGCTGCTCGCCGTCGAGGCATCCAGCGGCCGGTTGAACGCAATAATTCCGCCGAAAGCGGATGTGGGGTCAGTGGCGAATGCGAGGTCATAGGCGCTTGCCGGATCCTGCGCCATCGCCACGCCGCAGGGATTGGCGTGCTTGATGATGGCACAGGCGGTTTCATCGAACTGGCGCACGCACTGCCAGGCCGCATCGGCGTCGGCGATGTTGTTGTAGGAAAGTTCCTTGCCCTGATGCTGGCGCCCTGCAGCCAGGCTGCCCTCTGCCGGCTGTACATCACGGTACCAGGCCGCCTGCTGGTGTGGGTTTTCACCGTATCGGAGGTCTGCAACCTTCACAAAACAGTGGTTGGTCTGTGTCGGGAAAGCAGCCAGGTTTCCGTCTTCTTCGATTGAGGACAGGTAGTTGCTGATGGCGTCGTCGTACAGCGCTACGCGGTTGAAAGCGGCCACCGCCAGCTCGAAGCGGGTTTTGCGGTCCAGTTCACCGGAACCGGATTCGAGTTGCTCCGCCACGGCCTCGTACTGTTCGGGGCTGGTGATAATTGCGACGGACTCAAAGTTTTTGGCGGCTGAGCGCACCATCGCCGGACCGCCGATATCGATGTTCTCAATGGCATCGGTGAAGCTGCAGTCCGGCTGGCTGGTCACCGATTCGAAAGGATAAAGATTGATTACCGCCAGGTTGATGCGGGGAATGTCCTCGTCGCTCATGACCCCATCGTCTACGCCCGCTCTACCCAACAAACCACCGTGAATCCGTGGATGTAGCGTTTTCACGCGCCCCCCCATGATTTCGGGTGAACCCGTGTGATCGGAAACTTCGGTTACCGCCAGGCCGGCGTCCGCCAGTGCCTTTGCGGTACCCCCGGTGCTCAGTAAACCGTAGCCCAGTTTGCTCAGCCTGCCTGCAAATTCGATCATGCCGGTCTTGTCCGATACGCTGATCAATGCCAGCCGTTGTGGTGAGACGGGGGTCGCTTTCCCGGGAGTGACTTTCATGATCAGCCCTTTCCATTGGTCACCGGAATATCGTAGCGGTGCAATTTGGTCCTGAGGGTGTTACGTGTAATGCCCAGGATCTTTGCAGTCCTGGATTGATTTCCGTGGGTATAACGCAGAACTTCTTCAAGCAGTGGAGGCTCGACCTCCGCCAAAAGCGTCTGGTATAGACAATTGGGCTGAGACTGCCCCATATCCTCCAGATAGAGTCTGATGGCTGCCTGAACATTCTGTCTCAACGGGGTTGAATCGTCTTGTTCAACGACGGGTTCGATAAGATTTTTTCTGGACATCGGGTTGAATTTCGCCCTGTTTTTATATGATCAACTGGAGCCTCTAACACTACCACATCAGAGGCTGATTGAAAAAGTTGTTTGATTATTTTTTGGATAATCTTCTAAGAATAATCCGCCTTATCGGAAATGCAGCTCGAAGCCGACAGCCTGGCGCCCGGGATCGGCCAGGTCGAGCTTGATATGAAGGTAGGCTTCCGGTGTCATACCGGTTTCGATGTTGGCATCTTCTGCAAGATACTCCACGGGCTCGAACAGGCGGCTGGTCAGGGTCTGGCCGCCGGAGTCCAGCAGGATGACTTCCAGCCCGGGAAATGCCTGGGAACGGGGTGCGCGGTTGACGATGGTCAGACTCAGGCTCAGGGTATCGGGCTGGGTGGGGTGGCTGCGCATGTCGCGGCTAAGCAACTGAATCTGGTCAAGATCACGCAAGGGCAGGGTGGGCGACGTTTCCCTCAGTCCTGTTTTAACCAGCATGTTCCGGACTATGGTTGAATCCAGCAAGGGTTGTTGGAAGAATTCTGCGAGATAGATCGTCACGAGGATGAGCAGCGCAATCGCGCTGGTGATCCATGCAGCCCTCAGCAGCTTTTTGCTGCGCCCTGCACCCTGATCTTCTCCACCTTCACCTTCAGCAATCAGCGAGGCTTCCCCGGACGATAACCGGGCCTGTTTCGCTGCTTCCAGGTCAAGGCTTAATCCCAGTACCGGCAGTTTACCTGGCGCCGGTGGGTGGTCACCGGGATCAGGCCACTCATCAAACAGGGATGCAAGTGCATTATTAAGCTGTTTGCATTTGCCGCAACGGTATTTGCCAGCCCCTTGTGCCAGCAGGGAGGCATTGACTGGATGAACGGTGTGGCAGCCGGGGCAGCGTGTGAACATTAGTGCTGATATTGCCTCAGGATTCCTCGGACTGGTTATTGATCAGGTATTGGTATCGCTCCAGTTCGGCGCCGAAACTTGCGATGATCTTATCTTCCCTTGCCTTCAGCTTGGCCAGGGAATTGTGGTAGGTTTCCAGACGGGTTTGTAGATCTGAGATTGAATCGATGATTTCCTGATCAACCTCAACGCCGGATCTTTGCCGGGTTGCTGCTTCCCTGACCTGTCCGCGGTACGTTTCTGACATGCTTTCCTGGGCTGTTTGCAGCAGGATCCGGTCATATTCAAGCTGATTGATCTCCACCGTCATGGCGTCCTTGATTTCCTGTTCCGAGTCGTAACGAAGGAGGAGAAAGCTATCCATTCGCCTCTGCAATTCCTCTTCTGAATACAGGGCTTTTGGCCGTTTCATGCCGGACGAGTCCCTGGGCAATTCATTGGGGTCGGCCTCCGGCTTGGGCTCTGGAGGGGGTGGCACCAGGCTCTTATCTTCGGCCCGGACAATACCCCGTTCATCCAGTTCATCGTGTTTTTTATCTTCGAAATCAGGGGGCAGAGTCTCGCTGTAATGGACTTCACCGTTTTCGTCCACCCAGCGATAGACTTTTGCGGCCATTGCAGAACCTGCAGCCAGTATTGCAGCTGATAAAAAGAGTAATGTAAAAATGAGCGTGGCTTTTCGTTTATGTTCCATAGTCTTCTCTATATCGTTGTATGGCAGCGAGGTCGATTTCATCATTGCCCTGGTTTTCAAGAAAATGTATCAGGTCATCCAATCCGGCAATGGCTGTGCAGGGAATGCCATAATCCCGATTGATTTCCTGGGCCGCCGACAATTTACCCCGTCCGCGTTCCTGCCGGTCGAGCGCGATGGCAATTCCGGCGGACTGGGCGCCAGCAGCCGTGATGATGCCAATGGATTCCCTTACGGATGTACCGGCCGAGATCACATCATCGATGATCAGAACTCTACCCGACAACGGCGCTCCCACTATCATACCGCCTTCGCCATGGTCCTTGGCTTCTTTGCGATTAAAAGCGTAGGGCAGGTTACGGCCGTGTGTGTTGTTCAGCGCAACTGCGGTCGCCGCCGCGAGGGGAATACCCTTGTATGCGGGGCCGAATAACATGTCGAAAGACAAACCGGAGCCAATAATGGACTCCGCGTAGCAGTCTGCCAACTCTGCGAGCGAGGCGCCATCATCGAATCCGCCAGCATTGAAAAAATAGGGGCTGACACGTCCGGATTTGAGTGTGAAATTACCGAAGCTGAGGTTGCCTTTCCTCAACGCCAGATCGAAGAACCTGTTTTTATAATCCTGCATTACGGAATCCATTCCATCCAGATTATCACCTTGAAGGAGTACTAGAGTATGCCTAAAAATGCGCGCGGGGTCTAACCCGCATATTGTGCCAAGGATCGGCCAAACTGCGTCGAAGCCTTTTTTGTTATGCTGATGTAAGAGGTCGCTTGCGGCCGACAGGCTCGTGAAGGTTCGTTCGCAAGCTCGCTCTTACAGAAGAACCGCTGCGCTTTACGTAAGCGCGCTTGACAGGAGCCGCCCTTCCGGAAGGAGTAAAAATACAATGCGAATTATCACACTGAATGCCAACGGCATCCGGGCGGCCGCCAGGAAAGGATTTTTCGACTGGCTGGGCAAGCAGGGCGCCGACATAGTCTGCATTCAGGAGACCAAAGCCCAGCGCCACCAGCTGGGAGACCCGGTATTTTCCCCACGGGGATACCACGTCTATTATCATGATGCGGAGAAGAAGGGCTACAGTGGTGTCGCCATTTACACTCGTCATGAGCCGGACTGGGTGCAGCACGGTATCGGATGGGATGTGATGGATAGCGAAGGGCGTTGGTTGCGTGTGGACCTCGGTGGCCTGACGGTGGTGTCGCTCTACCTGCCCTCCGGATCCTCCAAGGAGGAACGCCAGCAAGTGAAATATCAAACCATGGATTACTTACAGCCCCTGCTGTCGGAAATGGCGGCAGATGGCAGGCATTACGTCATTTGTGGTGACTGGAATATTGCCCACAGAAAAATCGATATAAAGAACTGGCGAGGCAATCAGAAAAATTCGGGGTTCCTGCCCGAAGAGCGCGCCTGGATGGATGAATTGTTCGGGCCTGTGGGCATGGCCGACGCCTTCCGCCATGTTGATCCGCGCGAGGATCAATACACCTGGTGGTCGAACCGCGGCCGGGCCTGGGACAATAACACCGGGTGGCGCATCGACTACCATGTAACAACCCCCGCCCTCGCACAGAAAGCCATACGGGCAGAAATTTACAAGGACGAGCGATTCTCCGATCATGCACCGTTGAGCATGGATTACGACTTCGACATAGCGAACAGGAGATAACTTTTTGAACACAGTCCCGCGACGCAACTGGCAAGAAATCCTGCTGAACCGCAGGATGCTGGTCTGTGTATTTCTCGGATTCACTTCCGGCATGCCGCTCTACGTGCTGATCCAACTGGTGCCAGCCTGGTTGCGCAGCCACGATGTAGACCTGGCTACGATCGGGCTTTTTTCGCTGATGTCGTTACCCTATACCTGGAAATTCCTGTGGTCACCCCTGATGGACCGGTTTTCTCTGCCGTTTCTCGGCCGGCGGCGCAGCTGGGCCCTGATCACGCAGATTGCGCTGTTTTTCGCCATTGGCATGTTGGGCCAGTTCGACCCGGTGAACTCGCTGACCGCTATTGTTGCGGTGGTGTTCACGGTGTCCCTGTTCTCGGCTAGCCAGGACATTGTGATCGACGCGTACCGAAGGGAGTTGCTGGCGGATGATGAACTCGGTACCGGCACCTCATTTTTTGTCAATGCCTATCGCCTGGCGTCACTGGTGCCAGGTTCCCTGGCGCTGATCCTGTCCGATCATCTGCCATGGCCTGTGGTCTACTGGATCACGGCCGGTTTCATGTTGGTTGGAATTGTGACCACGCTGGTGATCCGCGAAGTCAGTGATGACAAATTGGCACCTCATACGCTGCGCGAAGCTGTGATCGAGCCTTTCCGTGAATTTTTTTCCCGTGACGGCGTGGGCGCAGCGCTCGCCATTCTCGCTTTCATGTTCCTGTACAAGCTGGGCGATAATATGGCCACTGCATTGGCCACACCATTTTACCTGGACATGGGTTTCAGCCGCACAGAGATCGGTTCCATTGCCAAGGTGGCCGCCCTGTGGTCAGTGATCGCGGGCTCGATCATCGGCGGTATCGCGATGCTGAAGCTCAGCATCAACCGCGCTTTGTGGATATTCGGGTTTGTACAGTTGATCACGATACTCGGTTTTGCATGGCTTAGCGTGGTGGGTCACAGCCCGGTGGGGTTGTTCATGGTGGTCAGCGCCGAATACCTGGGTGTTGGTCTCGGTACCGTGGCGCTGACAGCCTATATTGCGCGTGAGACCAGCCGCGCCTTTACCGCCACGCAGTTCGCCCTGTTCACCAGTTTCATCGCCGTGCCCCGCACCTTTGCCAATGCCAGCACCGGTTTTCTGATCGAGGCCATGGGTTATACGCATTTCTTCCTGCTGTGTACCGCGGTCGCAGTGCCGGGGATGCTGATGCTCATCAAGGCCGCGCCCTGGACGGAGCGGTAGGAGTATCCACGGGCTGTAAATTTTCCCCAGCCGGGTTAGAGATCTCTGGCAATTCTGAACCCAATCTGGGCATCCCGCAGGTCTGGCTGGGCGGAAAGGCGATGCGCTGAGCGCGTTTGGTCTGGCGAACTGGCCCAGTGGCCACCCCGAACGATGCGAAGCTTGCAATCCGGACTCAACCAGGCAGACCCGTCAGTCGGCGCATGAAAGTAGGAATCATGCCAGCAATCCCTGACCCACTCACTGACATTGCCTGCGATGTCGTGAATCCCTAAGGGATTGGTGTCGAATGAAGCGACCGGTGCAGGGCCCCAGAATTTGTCACCATAGCCTTTAAAAGATGGCGACCATTGCCGGCGGCTGCGCGATACATCATGTTCACCGGTCAGATTCTCGACAGTCCGGGGCGGCACGCCATCTCCCCACCAGTACCTCGTGGTCCGCCCGGCACGCACAGCATATTCAAATTCTGCTTCAGAGGGCAGGCGGTAGGGTTTGCTCGTCCCGCGGGTGAGCCACTTCATATAAGCCGTCGCATCGTTCCACGAAACATGAACAACCGGCGCATTTTCATCCGCTTCTTCGCCCTCGTAGTTCATCCTCCAATTCATGCCGTCACGCTTGGCTAATCGGCCCGAATGATGGTTATACACCGTTGAAAAATTCTGTTTTTCGGCATCGGTTCGATAGCCCGTTTTGTCCACGAACAACCGGAATTCTTTCACCGTGACTTCTGTCCGCCCAATGACGAATCCGCGGCGGAACGTTACCCGGTGCGTGGGTCCCTCGCCATCTTGCCGGCCATCCTCAAAGGCGGAAGAGCCCATTGTGTAGCTGCCGGCCAGGACAACCACCGACTCGGGAGTCCACAAACCCTGGTTAATAAAATGATCCCTGATGATCTGGCCTGGCTTAAACCCACCGTAAACCCGCGCTTCTTCAAGCCGCCGTCTTAGCTGGTTGACCGTGCTGTCAGCGCCACCCAGTTCATTGAGTTCGATCAGTGTACGCTCGGCTTGAGTAAAATTACCGGTATCCATGGCTTGAACGGCTTTGCCCTCGAGTTCTTCGACATGCAAAGCCCTGACGGCCCGGATTTGTTGTTGGGCTCCATCCATGGAGTCTACAGATTCCCTGACAAGGGCCGCATCTTCCAGAATTCGCTCAGCCGATTCAAAATCGAGGTTCTTCGCAGCCTCGACTGCACGGGAAACCATGACTTCCTGCACCACGGTCAGCCCCTGCAATGCCTCCTCGTTTTCCGGGTTAATATCCAGAACCTTACGATAGTGGGACCACGCGCAATCATTGGGGGGCTGGTCGACCCTTCCTGCCTGCAACGCGGCAGTGGCGGCAGCCAGTTGGCGGTCAATTAATTGCTGCCGGGTGAGCTGTTCTTCGCTGGGTGAATCAGAGGACTTCTCTTCACCGGATGGAACGGCCAAATCGAGTTCGCGTTCAACTTGCACCGGGCTGTCCCCGAGCCGTTGTCGCTGGCGTTCAGAGCCCGGTGGCTCATCGTTTTGGGCATACACAACCGCTCCATGCAGCGCGCTCGCAAGCAAAAGAAGAATGCATAACAATGGTCTTGTAATTAACATTTGCAAATCAGAATCCCGAATAACAGCTCAGATGTCAAAAATAACGATCAATAAAGCCAAGGAAGCCGCCGAGCATCCTATCCTGCCCGAATCGCCCGCACAACTCGAAGAAGCCGGAAATCCCATGCATAGGTGCGCCAGGTCCCGATGTTGAAAGCCACGGCGCCTGCGGTGTAGCATTGGGATCCGGTTGTGGGGCAGGCCATGTACGCATTTATTCACATTCCAAAGACCGCCGGGTCGACTTTTCGGCACACCCTGCGCTGCACCTTCTCGGGCAGCCATTGCGACGTGCGGGCGCCCATGAATAAGCGAAGTGAACATATCTGGTTGACCGCCGCTGATATGCGCAAAGTGCACCGGGCGTATCCGCGCCTGGAAAGCATCGCGGGCCACCGCGTCAACTGCTTCAGCGGGCTGGAGGATGCGGTTGGAGACATACAGTATCTGACGTTTCTCCGGCAGCCTCACAGCCGCTTCGTTTCGCAATTCTGGAACAACAATCGCGGCCGGGCCCAGCAATGCGCGCCCCAGGATTTTATCGACTTCTGCCACGATCCACATCAACGCAATGTCCAGACGCGCTGGCTTTGCGGCAGCGAGGATCCTGTTGCAGCGATACAGGCGCTTGACCGGAAAATTGGCTTTGTGGGAATTACCGAGACCTACGACGAATCGCTGGTCATGTTCAAGCAGTGGCTGGGGCATGACAGACTGCGAATTGAGTATGTTAAGCGCAACCTGGGCCCCATTCAGTCCGATCTTCCGATCGAATCGGATGCAAGGCTCCAGCAGGAACTTACGCAGGCGAATGCAGCAGATGAGGTGGTTTACCGGTATGCGACTGAGGTTATATATCCACGGCAGCAGGAGGTCTATGGTCCCGGGCTGGCGGATGACGTCGCCGCATTCCGGCAGCGGAATCGTGACGCGGAAGAAGAGGCCGAGCCGATCTGGGGCCGCATGAAGAGGAATCTAATCTACAAGCCGCTCCTGCACCTCAAATTGGCATAAATGCAAATGTTAGAGGTCGCTTGCGGCCGACTGCTCCGGAAGTATCGCGCGCAAGCACGCTCCCACAATAAGCTTTACTACTGGCCAAACGTGGGGGCATCTCCGGCCAGGTATTCCGCTTCTTCTGCTGTGCTATCCCGGTTCAGTATCTTGTTGCGGTGGGGAAATCGTCCGAAGCGGGCGATGATGTCCCGGTGCTGGCGCGCAAAAGCGGTAAAACCTTCCGCGAATACCGGCCATTCGGGATTTTCTTCCGCCAGCCGTTCATACAAATGGACGCCGGCTTCCTGCGCCTGCAAGTCTTCGAAATGTTGCAGCGGCATGTAAAGAAAAGCGCGCTGAATAGGCTTTAATGCCATGTCCTGACCTGTGTGGGCCGCAGCGAGGCTCAAGGCGGCAGTGTAAGAGTCATTACTGAAGGCGCGGGGTGAACCCCGGAACAGGTTGCGCGGCAGTTGGTCCAGCGCAATGATCATGGCCAGGCGGCCTTCGGGATCGCCCAGCCAGTGGTAAAAACGGCCTGCTACGCACTCTTCCACCAGGCCGCTGAAGCGGTCAGCCATTATCTGGTCACGTTCTTCATCAGCTGAAAACCACCAACCCATGCGCCCCTTGATGGTTGCAGGCTCATCAAGGGTTTCAGCAAACCAGTGGGAAATCAGTTCAGACCGGGATGGGTTGCTCATGGCCGCATTTCCTTCACTTCGAATCCGAACGGCAGAATCGCAAGCCGCGTCATTTTCAGATGTTGCGCCGCCAGGGGCAGGCCAATTATCGTGATGGCGAAAAATAGCGCCATTACCAAGTGAAAAACAGCCAGCTCAAGCCCGGGAAGAATGATCCAGATGACGTTCATAATGACCGCCAACACCCCGCCTGGAGGTTCCTTTTCGCGGACTTCGCGGCCAAAAGGCATAAGCGCCAGGCCTGCCAGTTTGAAACACTGGATGCCGAAAGGGATACCGATGATCGTCACGCATAGAAGAATGCCGCCCAGCAGGTAGGCGATGACGACGATAAAGCCGCCCAGTATCAACCAAAAGATGTTTAACAAGAGATTCATCTATCTTTTCCAATAATTTGAACTGCAGGAATGGTAAGGCAAATTTCCTTCATGGGACCTCTTACAGTCTGAAAACTCGCCCCAGCAGAATCGGCTGGCTGGCGCCTGTGATTTTATGCGTGTCCTGAGCATTGCCGGCGAGGCGTTCGCGGGCCAGCCAGGCGAAAAGGACTGCTTCGACCCAGTCAGGATCCAATCCCTGTTCAGCCGTGGAGAGGACCAGTGATTCCGGCAGCAGATCCTGGAGACGATGGATCAGGTCCTTGTTGTGAGCACCGCCGCCACAGACCAGCACATCTGCTGGATTAGAGGGGATAATGGCGAATGCCACGGTGCTTGCGGTCAGCTGCGCCAGGGTGGCCTGGACGTCGCGTGGGTCGATTGAAATGACGAGTTCCTGTTTTTTCAGCCACTGCAGATTGAAGTGCTCCACGCCGGTGCTTTTCGGCGGTGGTTTCTTAAACCAGGGATCCATTAGCAGGTTCAACAACAGGCGTTTGTTGACCTCTCCGCCTGCGCTCCAGGCACCTTCCTTGTCATATGGCTCTCCACGCTGGTCCCGTATCCAGGCATCCAGGAGGCAGTTTGCCGGGCCAGTATCGAATCCGGAGACTGAACCGTCGCTGTTCAGGATGGAAATATTGGCGATTCCACCCAGGTTGAGGACAACGCGCTTTCCGCTTTTCGGTTTGAACAGAGCGCGGTGCAGCAGGGGAGCCAACGGCGCGCCCTGGCCACCGGCTTCGATATCGGCACGGCGGAAGTCCCCGATCGTCACGATGCCGGTGTTGGCAGTGATGCGTTGTGGGTTACCAAGTTGGATGGACTCAGGATGGGTTCCACCGGGATCGTGCCAGACCGTCTGTCCGTGTGAGCCAATGGCGGTGACTGCTGCTGGTTCCATACCCGCCTTTTCGAGCAGAGCCTGCCCTACCTGGCTGAAAAAATCACCCAGGCGTTCATCCATTTTCTCCAGCTCATTTTCGGCTGGCCTTTGCCCGCTTTCGATCATGTCTTTCAGTGAATCAGCCAGATCAGGCGGGTAGGGCGCGCACATCGAATAGAGAATTTTTGGGTGCTTGTCTGTAAAACTGACCAGGACTGTGTCAACGCCGTCACGGCTGGTGCCGGAGATCATTCCTATATATAGAAGTTTCTCAGTCACGTTTGGCGTAGAGTGACGCGGACTCAAGCCGGCTCAGTTGGGTCAGCATGGGCGCTGCATGCGTCTGGAAGGCTTTGAGTGTGTCACCCTTCAGCGGTTCGACTTTGGGTAAAGACACCGTCCTTGGATTTCGGTGCACGCCGTTGACCACGAATTCGTAGTGCAGGTGTGGGCCGGTTGCCAGGCCGGTGGAGCCAACGTAACCGATGGTCTGGCCCTGGCTTACGCGCTGCCCTTTTTTCACCGCCCGCTTGGTGAAGTGCAGGTATTTTGTCTGGATACTGTTGGCGTGCTTGATAAACACGTGATGCCCGTTTGCCCTGGAATAATCGGAACGAATGACTGTGCCATCACCAGCAGCATATACCGGGGTGCCGCGCGGGGCGTGATAATCGATGCCGTTGTGGGGACGGATACGCTTCAGGACCGGGTGCATGCGCCGCGGATTGAAACTGGAGCTGATATACGAAAAATTCAGAGGCGCACGCAAAAAGGCCTTACGCATGTTGCGTCCATCAGGTGCGAAATAAGCGGAGACTTCGCTGTCCTCAAAATAAACGGCTTGGAATCGCTCGCCCTGGTTGATAAAGGTAGCAGCAAGTATATTTCCGTCACGCAGGAACTCGCCTTCGCGGTAAAGTTTTTCATAAACCAGCATGAACCGGTCACCCTGGCGAATATCCAGTACAAAATCGATGTCCCAGCCAAAAATAGTGGCCAGTTTCATGATCATTGCATCGTTCAGACCGGCCTTCTTGGCGGCCAGGAACAGCGATGAGGTGATCACGCCTTCCGCATCATCGATTTCTGAGGTGATCTGGCGATGCTGAATTTCAGCTGACAGCACACCGTTTTCATTCCTCACCAGCAGGTAACGCGCCTCATCCAGCGGGTAGCGCATCTGCAACAGGTCTCCGTTGGCGTCTTTGCGGAATTCGAAGGTCTCGCCGGGGCGGATTTTGGTCAGGCCCCTGGTGTCCTTGTTCAGGGCAAGGATTTTGTGCAACAGGGAAGCGCTGAAGCCCTGCTTCCTGAAGATTATGTCGAGTGTCTGGCCGGGACGGACGACAACGACATCCCATTCGTCATCTGCCCAGTCATCAATTACCCCGTCATCAATCGTCCCGGGTGATAATTCCAGGCGGCCTGCTTCTTCACTTTCCCGATCTGCCGCCTGTGGGGGGAGGCGGTCCGGCAGGGCAAGCTCGACGGTCTCGGTGTAAGTTGTTTTTTCAGGCGGGGCCTGGCCTGATTCGAAGGCCCCCATGGAAATGCCGATAACGACCAGCGTGACGCCCAAAACAGCCAGTTTCTGGCGAGTCAGCCAGTGGTGGTCATCCTCGATGCGGTGACGGATTTTTTGGATAATTCCCGAGAGTTGCATGAAGTAATCTGACAGTTGGTTCGGACATCGCAACAATACTGACCACAAGGCCGCTGGTCAATCGATACCTTGCTTTTGAGTAGATTGAAATTCGAGGTGGAGACACAGCCTGCAAAGCCATAGAATGCGCTGATGGAAACAGATATGACCGATATACAACAAGCGCTGGATCTGATTGCCCGCGGCACAGACGAGATTATCAAGCTCGAAGAGCTGGAAGAACGCCTCAAGCTGGGCAGACCCCTGCGGGTAAAAGTGGGTTTTGATCCGACGGCGCCGGACCTGCACATAGGCCACACAGTGGTAATCAACAAGATGCGCCAGTTTCAGGACCTGGGGCATACGATCATTTTCCTGATTGGGGACTTTACCGGCCTGATCGGCGATCCCAGCGGGAAAAATGTCACCCGCAAACCGCTCACACCCGAGCAGGTTAAGGAAAACGCTGAAACTTATGCGCAACAGGTGTTCAAAATCCTGGATCGTGAAAAAACACAAATCCGGTTCAACTCGGAATGGCTGAACGAGCTGGGTTCGGTGGGTATGGTCAAGCTGGCTGCCAAGTACACGGTTGCGCGAATGCTCGAGCGGGATGACTTCGAGGCCCGCTACAGGAACAACCAGCCGATCGCCATTCATGAATTCCTCTACCCGCTGGCCCAGGGTTATGACTCGGTTGCATTGAAATGTGATGTCGAAATGGGCGGTACCGACCAGAAGTTCAACCTGCACGTCGGGCGCCACCTGCAACAGCACTACGGCCAGACACCACAGGTCATCATTACCCTGCCGCTGCTGGAAGGGCTGGACGGTGTGCAGAAAATGTCCAAGTCGCTGAATAATTACGTGGGCATTACAGACTCGCCCGAAGAGATGTTCGGCAAGCTGATGTCTATTTCCGATGAGTTGATGTGGCGTTATTTTGATCTGCTGAGTTTTCGCAGCAACGAGGAATTGGCGGCGCTCAAAGCCGGGGTGGAAGGCGGGCGCAATCCGCGCGATGTTAAATTCCTGCTGTGCGAGGAAATTATTGAGCGCTTTCATGACGCCGGCGCGGCCGTTGCGGCCCGCGAATCATTTATCGCCCAGTTCCAGCAGGGACAGATGCCCGAAGACATTCCCGAAAAAACCCTGGAGACGGGTGGAGATGGAATTGGATTCGCTGCGGCGCTCAAGCAGTGCGGCCTGGTCTCCAGCAATTCCGAGGCGTTCCGGATGATCCAGCAAGGTGGTGTGCGCATCGACGGAGAGAAAGTCAGCGATCGCTCGTTGAAACTCGAAGCCGGCTTCGAAGGAATCCTGCAAGTGGGCAAACGCAAGTTCTGCAAAGCTCATGTCCAGTGATTCGCCGTTAACAGCCACTGAACTGCTCGAGCTGCGGCAACGTCTGGATAAGATCGACACCGGGATAGTGGACCTGATTTCCGAGCGGCAGGCAGTGGTAACAACCATCGCTGAACATAAACTGAAGACCGGTTTGCCGCTTCGCCACTATGAGCGCGAGCGCGAAGTCATCGAGCGTGGCATGGCGCGTGCACAGTCCCGGGGCCTGCCCGCCGCAGTGGCGCGCGACGTACTCGAAACCCTGATCCACCATTCACTCAGCAACCAGGAAACACACAAGCTGGCTCAATCCGATCATGGACAGGGGCAGCGTGCACTGGTTATCGGCGGCCTCGGCCGGATGGGCGTATGGATGTCCCGCTACCTAGATATGGTGGGCTATAGCGTAGATGTTGCCGATCCAGCGGTCGGCGATGCACCGTTCAACCGGGTGTCTGATTGGGAAGCGGTGGTGAATGACTATGACCTGATCGTCGTCGCAGTCCCCTTGAGGCCCAGCAATGACATTCTTCTGCGCCTGGCCACGTTGCGCCCCCAGTGCCTGGTGTTTGACATAGCTTCATTGAAAAGCCCGATGCGCAAGGGGCTGGATGCATTGCGCGAGAGTGGTTGCCGCGTGTGCTCGGTGCACCCGATGTTCGGCCCGGATGAAATTGGACTTTCCGGGCGCCACATCCTGTTCGTCGATATGGGTAACCAGGAGGCTCTGCATGAAGCGCGGGAGTTGTTTGCCCATACCGCGGCTGATTGTGTTGAGCTGAGCCTGGAAGAGCACGACGAAGTGATGGCCTGGGTATTGGGGTTGTCACACCTGGTCAATATCGCTTTTGCCAGCACCCTGGCGCAGAGCGGGGAAGCGGTGCCGCTGTTAAGAAAAATATCCAGTTCAACTTTTAACGCGCAATTGGAGGTGGCGACCCAGGTCGTTTCCGAAAACCCACACTTGTACTATGAAATCCAGCAGGGGAATGACAAGACCGCAGAGGTGACTGACCATTTCCGTAAAGTGCTGGATGAACTTGTGTGTGCTGTTGCCGAGGAAGACGAACCGGTGTTCACCCGCTATATGGGGGCCGCCAAACGGCGCCTGGCTACCGGAGAAAACGAGGACGGGTCTCCGCAGTCATGAAACAGTCCGCTGTAGAACAAACTGTCACCAAGCAACCCACCGGCAAGCAACTTGCGGATATCGACTGGGAAACCTGGCAGGGTAAGGACCCGGCTACCCTGGTGTTCGTGATTCGTGACGGCGAGATTTTGCTGATCAACAAGAAAACCGGCCTGGGCAAAGGCAAGGTCAATGGCCCCGGCGGCAAGGTGGACCCCGGCGAAACGCCCGAGGTCTGCGCGGCGCGCGAATGCGAGGAAGAGCTGAGCATTACGGTGTCCAACCTGGAGTATTGCGGCCAGCATAAGTTCCAGTTCGTTGACGGCTATTCCATCCACGTATGGGTGTATCGCACCCGGGATTACGATGGAGTACCCACCGAATCCCGCGAAGCGAGACCATTTTGGGCGCCAGTGGATAAAATCCCGTACCAGCAAATGTGGGAAGACGATCAGTTCTGGTTGCCGATGGTGATTCGGGGCGAGCGTTTTACCACACGTTGGATTTTCGACGGCGACCACATGCTGGATTACGATATCCAGCCTGACGGAAACAATGAATCATGGGGTGACGTGCGTGATCCCAAAGTTTGGAGTAACACATGAATTTGAAATACCTCCTGTTTTTGTTGCCCACATTGACGGCACCAGTGTTGGTTTCAGCGGAAGAAACCGGCCTCGCGGTGACCGCTGAAATGCTTGCCCAGCGGGCAATGATTGTCGATACGCATATTGATGTGCCTTACCGTTTGTTCGACGAATGGGAAGATGTCACGCAAAGCACTGAGGACGGTGACTTCGATTACGTGCGCGCCCGCAGCGGTGGTTTGAATATTCCATTCATGTCTATTTACACACCAGCGGAATCGGAAGAAGACGGTACCAGCTACGCGCTGGCCAACCAGTTGATCGACAGCATCGAGGCGCTGGTGGGCCGTGCGCCCGGGAAATTTGCAATCGTCAAAAACACACATGATGCGAAGAAAGCGATGGAGAACGGCTTGATCGGCCTGGCGATGGGTATGGAGAACGGTTCTCCGATCGACGGCAAGCTGAAAAACCTGGCGTTTTTTCATGACCGTGGCATCAGCTACATCACCCTGGCGCATGCATTGAGCAATCATATTTCCGATTCTTCCTACGACGAGGAACGAAAATGGAACGGCCTGAGTCCTTTCGGCAAAGAGGTGGTTGCCGAGATGAACCGTGTGGGCATCATGGTCGACATTTCCCATGTGACCGATGAAGCTTTTTACCAGGTTCTTGAAATCAGCAAGGTCCCGGTGATCGCCTCCCACTCCTCACCGCGGCATTTCACGCCTGGCTGGGAGCGCAACATGAGCGATGAAATGATCAAGGCGCTGGCGAAAAGCGGGGGTGTCATCCAGATCAATTTTGGTTCGAGCTTTGTGAGCACGGAAGCGTGGGAGTGGTACGAAACCATGGATGAGCTGCTAACCATTTACCTCGCGGCGAATGGTCTGGATGAACATGGCGACGAAGCGGAACAGTTCGAGAAGAACTACCGCATCGAGCATCCCTTTCCCTACGCCACGCTCGATGACCTGGTCTCGAACTTCGAGCACGTCATCAGCCTGGTCGGTACCGAGCATGTCGGTATCGGATCGGACTTCGACGGCGTGGGGGACAGCCTGCCGGAAGGTATGAAAGACGTTTCCTACTACCCGGCGCTGATCGAGGCGCTACTCAAGCGTGAATACACGGTCGATAACGTCAAGGCCATCATGGGCGGTAACCTGATGCGTGTGTGGCGTGAGGTTGAAGAACATGCAGCAGTTCGCTGACCTGTAAAATCACTCATTGAACTGCGCTCTAACTTAATGTTCATTTACTGCGAATAAAACCATATCGCGCCATAAAGCGCTCCCTCGGCCAACTCCGGCCATTCACATAATTCATGCACTCGAATGAATTAATACTGTTAATATACAATGACATAGATCATTTAGACTTATTGTCTCATGTGATAGAGATTAGAAGCTATCTGATAGCTAGATTATTCATAAAAGTCCGCCAAGAAGAACCCAGTAAGCTCCTTATCCGATAGCAGTGCTGACATGCTGTCAGCGGCTGAAATTTACATTAAGGAAGAATCCGCAAGAATCAATATTTGGCGTGGAGCGCATCATGAAAACCTTTACTCCCGGAATGACAAGAGCACTGAGCTGGCCGCTTGGCCTGGTGATCACCGCCCTGTTTTCATCTTCACTGATGGCGGTTGATTGTACTTCGGCGAACATCACGCTCAATGAGCAAACTGAGGTCGATAACTTTCAGACCAACTATGGCGGTGGGGGAACTTGTGACACAGTTACTGGAAACCTCACTGTTGATGGCGATGATATTGACAATCTGTCACCCCTTTCTGCCCTGACAAGCGTGGGCGGGATCCTCTATATTGTTGACAACGCAGCCCTGGCCAACCTCGACGGCTTGTCTGCCCTGACCAGCGTAGGCGGCATTTCTATTAATGGCAACGCAGCCCTGGCCAACCTCGACGGCCTGTCTGCCCTGACCAGCGTAAGCGAGCATCTTAATATCTGGGGTGGCAACGCCGCCCTGACCAACATCGACGGCCTGTCAGCCCTGACCAGCGTGGGAGGGAACCTTGATATTGGGTTCAATGCCGCCTTGGTCAACCTCGACGGCCTGTCAGCCCTGACCGGAACGATTGAGTCCCTTAATATCAGGGACAACGCTGCCCTGACCAATATCGACGGCCTTTCAGCCCTGACGAGCATGGGTGACCTTAATATCGAGCACAATGCCGCCCTGGCCAGCATCAACGGCCTGTCGGCCCTGACCAGCGTGGATAGATGGTTTTTCATTTCCAGCAACACCACCCTGGCCAACCTCGACAGCCTGTCAGTCTTGGCCAGCGTGGGCTGGGACCTTAAAATCGCCGAAAACGCCGCCCTGGCCAATATTGACGGCCTGTCATCCCTGATAAGCGTTGGGGATGACGTTGAACTCAATAACAATCCCTCGTTGGCCATCTGCACCGGGTTGATAGCGCTATTGGACTATGTGGACGATGGCGCACCGGGCCCCGGCCCAGGTGCAGCAGGCATTCCGGATGTGGCCGACGATGTAACCATGTTAGGCAATCTTTCCGGCTGCAACTCGGTAACGGAAATTTTCGCAGATGCGCCGCTTATGAAAATCAACGCCGGCTTGAACGATGCCTGGTTAAACCTGGAAACAGATGGCCAGGGCTTTTTCATCATAGTCTTCCCGGAAATCGAACAAATCTTCCTGGCCTGGTTCACCTACGATACCCAACGCCCACCGGAAGACGTAACAGCAATGCTGGGCGATCCGGGTCATCGCTGGATTACGGCCCAGGGTGATTACGTGGATAACGAGGCCTTGCTTGAGGTGTGGGTAACTCAGGGAGGAGTATTCGACTCAGAGGAGCCAACACCCGATCGTTATCAAGATGGAGAAATGCTGCTGGAGTTCAGCACCTGCAATGCCGGCACGGTCACCTATGACATTCCATCTATTGATCGCCAGGGTGTGGTGCCGATTGAACGCATTACCTTAGACAATGTTCCTCTGTGCTATATGCTCGGTAACCAGGCTATAGCAGAAGCAACTTTGCATGGCGACTGAAGCTCCGCAGGCGGCCGTTTACAGCGAGTCATGGCCTTGAAGGAGCACTAGCCTGATCGGACAATTCTGCGTGGTCAAGTATGGGTTGATACAGATCTAAGGAGGTTCCGGAATAACGAATTGTGCTTTTGCAGTTCGTTCAAGCTGTTCAGTCTTTTTCTTCTTCAAATACATCGTTTGCTTTAGACCGCGATCCAATAATGTATGAAAAGCTACACTGGCGGCAGTCCCGTGATAGATGCGTTTGCCAAAGCGCCGGATGACATCCCAGTCGATTTTTATACCTAATCCCGGCTCGTCAGGTATCTTGATCCGGCCTTCCTGATCGGGTGTGAACCCGCCTTTGATAAAGCGGGCCCAGTATGCCGGTTTCCAGTTTCCTTCCAGGGGGTATTCAAGCAGACTGCGTTCCGCGGCGGGCAAAACGCCCACAAGTTGCAATGCCACTGCAAATCCCAGGCCCGTCGTCCAGGTATGCGGACAATATTTCAGCTTTTGAGTATCGTCTCCGCTCTCCATATTTCGTCGTTGGATTTCACGAATCAACCAATAAACAACAGAGATACCGCCAGCGTAAGTGCCGCCGGCCAACACGGCATCCGGTTGATAGACATCCAGGCTGCCGATATCCAGCATGGCTACAAAATCGCGCCAGCTCGAGTTTATTTCACCCCCTGCAATGGGTGTTTTCGTACTTTGCCGAAGTTTGGCCAGGTCTTCAAAGTTACCTCGATTCAGAGGTTCTTCCAGCCATCTGGTATCGTATTGTTCAATACCCTGCGCGAATTTCGTCGCGAACTCCAAATCCCATTTCGGGGTTTCGTCGAAAAGATCAACGGGCCACCCCTGGTTGGCATCTACCATTAAATCCAGCCTGTTACCAACAGCATCACGAGCGGCCCCGATGTAATCCACCATGGTGGTGTACTCATCGCTTTTGACGCGCAACTTTACTCCCTTATATCCGCTTTCCAGTGCCTGTCTGGTGATTTCGCGGACCTTTTTCTGATCATGGGTGTGGGTTGAACCTGTTGACATATATGGATAGATATAGCCTCCGCTACCTCCCAGTATTTTCCACAAAGGCTCACCCCTGGCTTTTCCGATAATGTCCCAGAATGCGGCATCGATCCATCCGTTGCGCATGCCTATGTAGGAAAATTCCTGGATGCGCTGGTTGATCAATTGGATATCCATCGGATTGATGCCCATCAGGTAACTGCCTAACAGCGGCCCAAGACCTTTGCGTTCGAGCCCCATGGCAGGCATTGCCGCATAGCCCTCATGTCCCTGGTCCGTACCCAGTTTAAGCAAGTAAAAACGCATTTCGGACTGACGAAATCCCGGAATCCAGCTGGGATTAAAATAGGCGGGCTCACCGAAAAAACCGGTTTTTTTGTCTTCCAGCGGTAACCGGACGAAATACAATTCTATGCGATCAATTTTCACAATTTTCGGTCCTGTTTTTTACATCCTGACACAGGCATGGAATGGTGGGCAATGAAGTTACCCACCGATCTTCGATTCGAACACCGAAATCAAAATCGTGGCCAAAATGGCGGGTAAGGAATCAATTTCAATGATAACCGGGCCATCTCGGGTGGTAAGCTGATGTCTGTCTTGGATGAGATTAAAGGTTATGCAAAAGCTCAGGGTAAATATAATTCAGCAATCTGTGATTACCCGTGGAGAAATGGTGGGCAACGAAGTTGCCCACCCTACGTCGAATGGATCTTCCGTGGTGGAAATGGAACGCGTAGGGTGGGCAATTCATTGCCCACCGATCCGATGACTTCATTCCTGATCGTCAGCATCACCGCCTTCCTGGCGGCGGGTCTTACCATGTATTCAGGTTTTGGCCTGGGAACGCTGATGCTGCCTGTCTTTGCCCTGTTTTTCCCGGCCGAAGTGGCCGTCGCCGCCACGGCAATGGTGCACGGGGCCAATAATGTGTTCAAGGTATCCTTGCTGGGCCGCCACGCTGACCGGGGAGTGGTATTGAAGTTTGGGCTGCCGGCGATTGCAGCGGCAGTTCTGGGCGCCCTGGCGCTTGCCTGGGTTGCCCGGTCCGATTCCAGCATCACGGTGGTGGTCAATGATGAAGCCTTCTCCGAGATTACGCCGGTCAAGCTGCTCATTGGCTTCGCGATGATGGGGTTTGCCCTGTTTGAATTGCTGCCGCGCTTTCGCTCACTCGAGTTCGATCGCCGTTATTTGCCGTTGGGTGGTGTATTGTCCGGCTTTTTCGGAGGATTTTCAGGTCACCAGGGTGCACTGAGATCTGCATTTCTCGCCAAGGCCGGCCTCACCACCGAGCGCTTTGTCAGCAGTAATGCCGTAATCGGCTTCCTTGTGGACCTGACCCGCATATCCGTTTACGTGGCCTTGTTTACAGCCGCTGGCGGTCATCTGAGTGATTTCAGCGGATGGCCGTTGGTAATCACCGGCGCCATCTCGGCTTTTTGTGGTGTAATGCTGGGCAAAAGATTCCTGCACAAAGTCCGCATGACCAGCATCCAGACCCTGGTCGGTATACTGCTGTTTGGAGTCGGCCTGGCTTTGATAACAGGGGTTTTATAGATGCAATCAGCGCTACGTGAAGGATTTTCCTACCGGTTTACCGATGCCGTCGTGCGCAAGCCCGGCTTGAGCGTCGCAGACGGGCTGCGGGCGGTTGACAGGGGTCAACCGGATATCAAGCGGTTCATGGCTGAGCACAATGCATACGTTAGAGTTCTTGAGCGGGCGGGGCTGAAAGTCGAAGTGCTGCCCCCATTGGAAGCATTCCCCGATTCTGTCTTCGTCGAAGATGCGGCACTCTGCTTGCCGGGTGGTACTGTCATCCTCAATCCCGGTGCACCTTCGCGTGCGGGTGAAGCTGGGGTTACTGCTGCGGCACTCTCCGGCCTCGGGCACGAAATCCAACGTTTGAGTCCGGGGGGGTGTGTCGATGGCGGGGACATCCTGGTGACCGATTCGGTGATCCTGGTCGGATTGTCTGCCCGGACAAACCAGGCCGGATTTGCTGCCTTAAAGAATATCCTGGACGGCTGGGACTACCCGGTGCAGGCTGTTCACACCCCGGAAAATGTTCTTCATTTCAAATCTGACTGCAGTTTACTGGATAGTGAAACCATCCTCGCCACTTCCCGGCTGTCCGGGGCTGAATGTTTTGCCCCGTTCAGGGTGTTGACCGTCCCGCCCGGCGAGGAAGCAGCCGCCAATTCGGTCCGCGTCAATAACAAGGTGCTCGTCCCGGCTGGTTATCCCTCCACCGCTGAGTTGATTACCCGCGCAGGCTACGCAGTGGAAGTGGTCAGGGCTGACCAGGCGGCTTTACTGGACGGGGGCCTGTCCTGCATGTCTTTGCGCATTGGATGTACGTATACGGACTGATTGAAATAAGGGTTATTTGCAGTTTTTCGCGATCTGGGCTTCCTGGCCCTCAGGCTTGATATCGCTGAAGTGGACAACCCCATTTTCTTCGGTCCAGCTATACATTTCTTTTGCCTGCGCATCAGCCGGATGACCGGCTGCAGGGTTATCGAAACGATGCGGGGAAGGTTGTGTTGATAGTTTCCTGTCAATTACCGAATTCATCCTATAATTGGTTTGTCCACACGCAACGAATATGTCAGATGCGCAAACCTACAGCACCACCGAAAACCGTCGATCATTTGCAGGCAATTGCGTGTAGCACCACCGATGCCCTGATCGCAATTGACCAGGCAGGCGTCGTTACATCATGGAATCGTGCAGCCACCTTGATTTTTGGCTATACGGACGATGAAATCATCGGGCAATCCCTGCGTGCAATTATTCCGGAGAGATTTCGCCAACTTCACGATCAGGGACTAGAGCGGGTAGGCTCCGGCGGGGAACAACGCGTGATCGGTCATGCCGTGGAATTGGCCGGACTGCGCAAGGATTGTACTGAATTCCCGATAGAGCTCACACTTTCGACCTGGGACACAAAAGACGGCAAGCATTTCGGGGGGATAATCAGGGATATTACAGAGCGGGTCAAAATGGAGGACGACCTTCGCACCGAAGAAGCGCGTACCCGGGCAATCATGGAATCAGCCAGCGATGGCATTATCACTGCCGACTCAAAGGGGGTGATTCTTTCCTGGAACAAGGCAGCCACGACCATGTTCGGATACGACCCGTCTGAAGTGACGGGAAAGCCGCTCACCATCATCATTCCAGAGGAGTATAAAACCTCCCACGAGAAAGGCATCGAACGTGTCTCAGGCGGTGGTGAGCAGCATGCCATCGGGAAAACTGTTGAGTTGTCCGGCCTGCACAAAGACGGGCATCTGATACCCGTAGAATTGTCGCTGTCCACCTGGCTGATTGGCGATGATAGATTTTACAGCGGCATCATCCGCAATATCAGTGAACGCAAATTCATGGAGGAAATGCACCACGCAATCGAACTGAAATTTCAGTCGATTGCAGAAAGCGCGACTGACGCCATTATTTCGGCGAGCGATGATGGCGAAATTCAGTCGTGGAACAAGGCGGCAGAAAATATATTTGGATATGCGGAAGACGAAGTACTGGGAGGTCTGCTGACCGTGATCATTCCTGAAGAATACCGGGAGTTACATGAAAAGGGGATCGAGCGAGTGGCGAAAGGAGGTAAACACCACGTTATCGGCCATTCGGTAGAACTGAGCGGGCTGCATAAGGACGGTCACACGATACCCATCGAACTGTCGCTCTCTACCTGGACGGTTAACAAAAAGGTATTTTACAGCGGCATCATTCGTGACATCACCGAGCGCAAGCAGAGTGAACTCAAGTTGCAGGATCAGAAAGAGAAATTGGCGGAAAAGGCCAAATCACTGGAGAAGCTCAATGTCGAGGTAAAATCGAAGAACGAACAGCTGCAGGCTTTATCGAACAAGCTGGCCAAATACCTCTCCAGGCAGGTGTACACCAACATATTCGAGGGCAAGCAAGACGTCAAGATTGAGTCTTATCGTAAGAAGCTCACCATATTTTTTTCCGATATACAGGGGTTTACCGAACTGACCGACCGGGTCGAATCGGAGGTGCTGACGAATGCGCTAAACAAATATCTGAACGAAATGTCCAAAATTGCGCTGGACCATGGCGGAACCATAGACAAATACATTGGGGATGCGATCATGATTTTCTTCGGGGATCCTGATTCCCTGGGAGAGAAAGAAGATGCCATTGCATGCGTGAAGATGGCTCTCGCAATGAACAAGAAACTTCGGGAAATGAGACGTGAGTGGGATGTTCTGGGTATATCAAACCCGTTGCGGGTACGCATGGGCGTTAATACGGGATTCTGTACGGTCGGAAACTTTGGCTCCGATGAACGGCTTGATTACACCATTGTCGGCGGAGCGGTAAACCTTGCCAGCAGGCTGGAAACGGCGGCCGGTGTTGATCAAATTTTAATATCGGAAGATACATTTTCTTTGATTAAGGATGTGATTCAGTGTGAGCCAAATGACAAGATCACCGTAAAAGGAATTGCTTATCCAATTGTGACTTATACGGTCCTGGATTTGATCGAAACGATCCAGGAAGAACAGGAACACATAAATGCACAACTTAAAGGATTCAATCTGTCCATAGATTTTCAGAAGTTGAACTACACGGATAAGCTCTACGCCCGGGAGATGCTGGAAAAAGCGATGTCACAACTGGAAATTAACAAAGAAGATTGATCAATTCAGAAATAAACCTTGCCGTAAAAGTAATCAGGACAAACCGGTACACGATCAAAAATCATCTCAACACATTGACCCACACGGGCCATCTCAAACGGCACTGGGCCAGGCGGGGCTGAATGTTTTACCCCGTTCAGGGTGTTGACCGTCCCCCCCGGCGAGGAAGCGGCCGCCAACTCGGTCCGCGTCAATAACAAGGTGCTCGTCCCGGCTGGCTATCCCGCCACCGCCGAATTGATTACCCGCGCAGGTTACGCAGTGGAAGTGATCAGGGCTGACCAGGCGGCTTTGCTGGACGGTGTGCAGGTCTCTGCGGTTTAGCAGGCCTTAGGGAATGGAGGAAATCCAGGCGTCATTCTCCATCCACTTCTTGCGCAGCATGTCCAGGATTCCGGCTCCTTTGTAAGTAGCCAGGTAATTGCCAAGCAGATTTGCAAACTGGGCGTCCTCGCTCGAAATCGCTATGCCTATGGGTTCCATATTCAGTGGCGCTTTCAGGGTGGCCAGGTTCGAATCGGGGTGACGCATCACCGCAAGGACACAGGTGCTCAAATCAGCGACCATCAAGTCAACCTCATTGTTCAGCACCATATCGACCGCTGCATCGTAATCCTGGGTCTTGATCAGCGTGGCCTTGGCGAGGTTTAGCTCGACGAATTGCTGACTGGTTGAATTTTCCAGCACTACGATCTTGAATTCCGCTTTGTTGATTTCATTGGCAGCGGAAACAGCAGCCAGGTTGGTCGACTTGGTGAGAATGGATTTCCCGGACACCATATAAGGGCCGATAAAGGTGACATTTACTGTGCGCTGTGCAGTAATCGACATATTGGACATCACCATATCCACTTCGCCTGCCTTCAACGCAGCAAGGAGCTGCGGAAAAGGCTTGGGGACCATAGTCAGTTTTACGCCCATGGTATCGGCCAGCAAGTTCGCCAGGTCGACATCCAGGCCGATAAAGGCGCCGGTACGGCTTTTGACGTTCATGGGCGGCTGGTTGCCGGTCATGCCGACACGCAGCTGGCCGGTTTCCAGTACGCGCTTCAGTACTGGTGCGTCAGCAGCCTGGATGCTAGCGGCAAGGCCCGTGAAAACAAGTACCAGCATGAGTGTAAGGATGTTTTTTTTCTTCATGAACATGATGATTTTCTCCATGGTGCTCCGCGAATTGCAGGCAGTAGAAGCCCTAATCATATAACAAAAGCGATAACAAACTGTTTCCCACCTGCGCAGGTAACCGGCGGGCTAGGAAAACCATTGGTCAATAGCCCGGGCAAATCTGCCCGGCGCATCCGGATTCATCCTGAGGTACAGTGAGGGCTCGATCAGTTCCTGCTCCATCACGGCGAAATCACCTGCATCATCACGCACGAAATCGCCCCGTTCATCCAGTGTCAGGAAAGCGCATATTTTCATCGGTACATGATATAAGGAATGCGAAGAAAAGGTTTCGGTCAATTAAACCTACTGCACTACATGACAGTTAATCAATGAGCCAAGGACGTTCCTGTGAAATACAACCATCTAGGTATTCCGACAACGTCGAATTTTGAAGGCGAAATAGACCTTCCTCACTTAAACATGACGGTTTCTGACCACGAAAACAATCCGTTTGGGATTCAGTGGCAGCGTTACTGGGAAAACGCTCCATATCCCGACCTGGTGAAGACGGTTCCTCACGTCGCTTTCGAGGTCGATGATCTAAGCGCTGCGCTGGCGGGACATAAAGTAATTATTCAACCGAACAGCCCCAGTGAAGGTTTGCTTGTGGCTTTTGTCGAAGTCAATGGAGCCCCTGTCGAACTGATGCAATATGTTGATAAGCCTAATGATGATTCCTGAAAACTCATCCAGGGCCGTGAAAAACCCGGGGCCGTTCTTTGCTGTTTGATTAAAAGCTGCTTTCCACCTGTTGCTGAATCGCCTCACAAATTTCCCTGGACTCGGCCAGCAGTTCGCCTAATTCAGCTTTCATTTTGCTGATAAAAGTTTCGTCCTTTGTATGCGGCAGGTTGATGCGCACATTGTGGATAGCGCCCTGAACACCGGCGTAAGCCATCAAGGCGCCTACGCCTGCGTCGCTCATCACTGCTTTGTTACCGATATCGGCTGCTGCCTGGCAGAAGTTCAGAACCTCCCTGCACAGCTGAGCTGTTCGCAATGGGACTTCAGCTGCCAGTTTGTAACCCACTTGAATGGTCTTCGCGCGAAGAGCCAGTTGCTCAGGTGTATCTTTGGCCATGCGCATCCCGGCGAGGACTTCGTTGAACGCTTCAGTGTCCGCATCAACCGCCCGGATGAGTTCGTCTTTGGCTGTTTGCGCCTTCTCAGCCAGTTGGCACAATTCATCGTAGCGTGGATCGAACTCGCCTTTTCCGATTGAAAGATTAACCACCATCGAGGCCAGGGCCGAGCCCAGGGCGCCCGCCAGCGCTGCAATCGAGCCGCCTCCCGGCGCTGGTGTATCGCGTGAAACTTCATCGACAAAATCAGCGACTTTCATGCTGACCAGTGGGCTGTCGTGGGCCGGCAGCCCGATGACTTTTTTGTCGATATCAAATTCAGCAACGTCATTGAGCCCCATGGCCTGGACCGCGGTGGTGACAATATCGCGCACGGGGATGCCGGTGGATTTTTGCATACGCCGGAGATAAAACCGGCCGGCTTGCTGCATGGCTTCGAAGGGAACGACACCGACGACTTCCGAGCCGGTGACGACGATACCGCGTTTCACGGCCAATTCGCGGGCCGCCTCCAAAACATCCTGCGGGCTGGTGATTTTGTAATCGGTCAGATTCAGGGAAATCTGGGCGCACTGGTAATCGTCCACCACCCAACCGATGCCTTTGAGGTGGGTGAACATGCCGTCTTTGTACACCGGGCGGCCGATAAGATTATCGGGATCAAGCCCGATGGCCTGATAACGCTTGTACAGGTCGGCGCCGTAATTTTCCTGGTAAAACTCAGCCAGTTCCTCGAATGAACCCGCCACGAAATCGGAATTTCCATCTGCGTATTTGCCTTCTTCGAAATAAACCACATCGCCCTTGTAGTAGAACGGTTCGATATTACCGGCACGCTTCCAGCGGCCGCGTTCACGAATCTCGTAGGCGATTTCATTGGCGTAGCGCCGGTCGGTGGTGTTGAGATTGATATTGTAGGCAATCAGAAACTCGCGGGCTCCGACAGCGGTAGCTCCGGATTTATTATTGAACGAAGCCGGTCCAAAATCCGGTTTCCATTCCGGTTCGGCCAGTTTTTCCCGCAGGGCCTCGTATTCACCGGCACGCACGTCAGCCAGGTTCCGTCTTTCGGGTTTGCTTGCAGCGTGTTCGTAGAGATAGACGGGGATATTCAGCTCAGTGCCGATGCGCTGCCCCACTTCCCGCGCAATTTCAGCGCATTCTTCCATCGTTGCCCCGGCAACCGGAACAAAGGGGCACACATCCGTTGCGCCAAAACGAGCATGCTCGCCCTGATGTTTTGACATGTCGATCAGTTCGGCCGCCTTTTGCACCGCGCGGAACGCGGCTTCTTTAACCGCTTCAGGCTCTCCGACAAAGGTCACCACGGTGCGGTTGGTGCTTTCTCCGGGATCCACATCCAGCAGCCGGATGCCTTGCACGCTTTCAATCACTTCAGTGATTTGTTTGATGACTGCCAGGTCACGGCCTTCGGAAAAATTTGGTACACATTCGATTACTTTTTTCACTGTTTTGCGCTCACGGGATTGATTGAAATAAATGCAGATTTAATACCTGGATCATGCATACGAATATACACGTATGGTGTAATAAATAAATACCATTCAGACATCCGGACCAAAATTCGGATAAAGCAGGCCCAGGGAGGTTTTCCACCATGACGACTGTGATTCGTCAAGACGACTTGATCGAGAGCGTTGCCGATGCGCTTCAGTACATTTCCTATTACCATCCGGTCGATTTCATACAGGCAATGGACGCGGCCTATGAGAGAGAAATCAACCCGGCGGCGAAAGACGCCATAGCCCAGATCCTGATCAACTCACGCATGTGTGCTGAGGGCCACCGCCCCATATGCCAGGACACCGGCATTGTCACCGCATTCCTGCGCGTGGGCATGGATATCTCGTGGGAAGGCGATATGAGCGTGACAGAGATGGTCAACGAAGGTGTGCGCCGCGCCTACATGAATCCGGACAACAAGCTGCGCGCTTCGATCCTGGAAGATCCGGACGGTGCGCGCAAGAACACCGGCGACAATACGCCCTGTGTGATCCATTACGAGATCGTACCGGGTAACAGGCTGGAAGTGCACGTGGCGGCCAAGGGCGGCGGCTCTGAGGCCAAGACCAAGTTCGCGATGCTCAACCCCTCCGACGCGGTCGTCGACTGGGTATTGAAAATGGTGCCTGTCATGGGTGCCGGCTGGTGCCCACCCGGCATGCTGGGTATCGGCATCGGCGGTACCGCGGAGAAGGCCATGATTCTGGCCAAGGAATCGCTGCTGGACCCGATTGATATCCACGAACTGAAGGAGAAGGGCGCTGAGACCCGCTCTGAAGAGCTGCGGCTGGAATTGTTCGACAAGATTAACAAGCTGGGCATCGGCGCCCAGGGCCTTGGAGGTCTGACCACTGTGCTGGACGTCAAGGTGAAGGACTTCGCCACCCACGCCGCCAACAAGGCCGTCGCCATTATTCCCAACTGCGCCGCTACCCGCCACACTCACTTTACTCTGCACGGCACGGGTCCAGCCCGCATCGAGGCGCCGGGCCTGGAAGACTGGCCCGAAGTGACCCGCGAAGCCGGCGGTAACGTCAAACGGGTCAACCTGGACACCGTGACCCGTGAGGAGATCGCAAGCTGGAAGCCTGGGGACTCCCTGCTGCTCAACGGCAAGATGCTCACCGGTCGCGATGCGGCACACAAAAAGATGGTGGACATGATCGCCGCCGGCGAGGAGTTGCCGGTAGATCTGAGTGGACGCTTCATCTACTATGTGGGCCCGGTCGACCCGGTGCGTGAAGAAGTGGTTGGCCCCGCTGGTCCAACAACCGCAACCCGCATGGACAAGTTCACCCGCACCATGCTGGAGAAGACCGGCCTGATGGGAATGATCGGCAAGGCCGAACGTGGTCCCGCGGCGATTGAGGCCATCCGCGACAACCGGGCGGTGTACCTGATGGCCGTTGGCGGAGCCGCCTACCTGGTGGCCCAGGCGATCAAGTCATCCACAGTGCTGGGATTTCCCGAGATGGGTATGGAAGCAATCTACGAGTTCGAAGTGAAGGATATGCCGGTAACCGTAGCGGTGGACGTAAATGGCGAATCGGTGCACCAGAGCGGCCCCGGCATCTGGCGGCTCCGGATCAAAGAGGGCGCTTAACGACCAGACGCGGGAGATTTCAAAATAATTTACCAGACCTGTCTATACTTGAAAGAGCATTTGCAATTGCAATGGAGAAATGAACCATGGCCTGGAAAATCACCGGTGAATTCGTAGAAAGCTGCAGCTGTAACATGCTTTGTCCCTGCTGGTATGGCATTCAGGAACTCATGATCATGGATGAGGGCTGGTGCGCCAGTCCGTGGCTTATCCGTATTATCGAGGGTGAATCAAACGGTGTAGATATCAGTGGTTGCAACGTCGCCCTGGTTTCGTTCTTTCCCGGACCAACCCTGTTCGATGGCGATGGGACCGGCTGCGTTTACCTGGACAGCTCAACCAGCAGTGATCAGCGCCGGGAACTCGAAGCAATATTTACCGCTTCGAGAGGCGGCCCGCTCGAAGTTATCGGTGGGCTGATCAACAAATGGATGCCGGTCAAAATTACTGATATCAATGTCACCGAAGAAAACGGCACCATTACCGCAGATGTGGGTGATTATGGGACCATTATTTCCAAGCGCATGGTCAATGAAGCGGGTGACGTGGTGACTTTGCATGATGCCAATTTCATCCTGGTATGGAATTTTGATAACAACACGGCTGAAATGGCCCCTACTGATGGCACCAACTGGCACGACCCGGATTTCCCGGTATCCTGGGATGGAAAATCGGGGGCGGTGGGGAAGTTTACCTGGGACGTCGCTTAACTGACGGGCAACCTGGAGTTTCGTTATCAGGTGACTATAGCAATTATAAAGTAAACTTCAGCAAGCTATTTTCATTCTCCTTACAGGTACTCCTATGCAACTCTCAGTTAAGGGACTATGCCTTGTTCTGCTTTTCGCCTCCTTCCAATCACTTGCTGCTGAACCTGTCACAGGTCCGGTTGTTGAAGGATTTGGCCCGACATTTGCTGTGCCAAAAGGCAGCTTTAACTTGCTCCCGGACCAGCAGTACAAAATCGTAATGGATATAGGCAAAGGCCCCGACGACCCAGCAGCACTCAACGGCAATATTGATACTGCCGCACGTTTTCTGAATATGCATATTCGTAACGGGATAAAACCGGAGAACCTGAAACTTGCGATCGTTTTGCATGGATCTGCCACCCATTCCGTTCTGAATGACGCGGCACAAGAGAAGCGTTTTGATGTTCCCAATGGCAACAAGGATTTGATCAAGGCCCTTGGTCTGACCGGTGTTGATATCTACCTTTGCGGTCAATCTGCCGCTTACCACGGCTACGGCGCTGATGATTTACTGCCCGAAGTAAACATGGCTGTCTCTGCAATGACCGCGCACATACGCCTACAACAGGACGGATATCAGGCGATTCTTTTTTAGTTTGTTGTTCAAATCACTGTTCGTTGATGAACACTTGAAAGTCCTGCCTGGGGGCAGTTTTCGGTGCAAATAAACAGCCATTACCGTTTAGAAGGCTGTTTTAGAACTCAAAATTCTCGTTTGAAGGTTCATTTTTGAAGGATCGTCAAAAACCGGTGCGCTGTCACGATGCGGGCCTTGCCGACCTTCTTGAGCGACAGCACATCGCGCTTGTCTCCACTGACAAGATAATCTGCTTCGCCGGCAATCGCCATCGCCAGCAGCGGATTATCATCTGGATCCGCTGAGAGCTCTACATTTGGCAAATCATTCAGCAGCAGCGCCTGATGCCGCAGGCCATTGACCAGATTACCGGCCTCGATCGGTAGCAGGAATTTCCGCAACTTTGGATATCGGCTGACGCGACGAAACTCATTCAACTGCCATTCCGAAGTGACCAGTTCAAATCGCTGTTTACACCATGCCTGGTAAATTTGATCCGGCGGTGTATCCCTGGTGATCAGCGCAGCGATCAGGATACCGGTATCAATAACGACCCGCATCAACCCGCCAGAGCTTCTTCGATCGCCTCAATAATCTCATTCTGCGAATGTGCACGATTCCGTTCCTTGACATCTTCGACCGTGAGTTCAAAGAGGCGGGCCAGCACTGCGTTGTCCACAAAGCGCGACAGGTCACCCTTCCTGCCACCGGTGCGTGCCAAGTAGGAACGCAAGGCACGGTCAGTGTCCTCGGGCACCACAAGTGACCAGCGAATATTGCTCATGACAGTTTATCCATTCAGAACTCATGTAGAAGTATATGTGTTTATACGCAAGAGTTCGCGGCCATGACCCGTGCTCGCCGCCGGCGAGGAGTTGCCGGTAGACCTGAGTGAATGCTTTATTTACTATGTGGGCACCGGTTGATCCGGTGCGCGAAGAAGTGGTTGGCCCCACTGGTCCAACAACTGCGACCCGCATGGACAAGTTCACCCGTACCATGCTGGAGAAGACCGTGTACACATTTTCAGTGGTTCGCCTGCACAGAGATTCGGGCTAACCATCGTTAAAGAGTAGAGATAGAAGAGGAACGACTCATGATAAAACTGTTAGCAATTTCCGGCGACATTTTGTTCGCCGTCATGCTTTGTCTGTTGCTGGGAACAGCGCAGGCTGAGGATGCCACCTTCAGTGAGGCTGAACTCGACCAGATGATGGCGCCGATTGCGCTCTATCCGGATTCATTGCTGGCGCAGATCCTGATGGCATCTACTTATCCGGCCGATGTGGCCGAGGCCGTCAAGTGGTCAAAGGATAATGCCGGGCAGGAAGGTGATGCTGCGGTAGACGCCGTACAGGACAAGTCCTGGGATCCCAGCGTGATGTCGCTGGTCGCCTTTCCGCAGGTGTTGACCATGATGGGCGAACAACCGGACTGGGTGCAAAATGTGGGTGATGCCTTTCTGGCCGACTCTGAAGGGGTCATGGACACCGTCCAGAATTTGCGCAAGAAGGCCAAGGACGAGGGCAATCTCGAGACGACTGAGCAACAAACAGTGACTGTGCAGGAGCCCTCAACCACTGAGACCATCATTGTTATTGAACCCGCCGATCCGCAGATCATCTATGTGCCATCCTACAATCCTACCGTTATATACGGTACCTGGTGGTGGCCGCATTACACGCCGTGGTATTACCGTCCCTATGGTTATGGCTTTGGTACCGCCGTGGTGCGCGGGATTGGTTTTGGTATTGGTATCGGTATTACCAATGCTCTCTGGGGTGGTTGTCACTGGGGCCGTGGCCGCGGCAGTGTCAACATCAACGTTAACAGGTACAACAATGTCAATGTGAATCGCAACAGGATCAACACCGGCAAGGGGAATAGTAATTGGAGTCACAATTCAAACAATCGCCGGGGCGTGCCATACAAGGATCAAAAAAGCCGCCAGCAGTTTGATAACAAGCGGGGCGGGGCGAACAATCGTGAGAATTACCGGGGCCGTGACGCCCAGCGTGACCAGGCCCGAAATACACTGGACAAGCGCGGGGTCAGTCCGGCTGAAGGCCGCAAGGACTTGAAGGGTGCTGGTGGTGACAAGGCCAGGGGTTCGGTCAGTAATGCCAACCGTGACTTTTCTCAAAACAAACAGGGCAACCGGAACGCCGGTCAGACACGCGATGCCGGTACATCGCGTAATTCAGGTAAATCACGTAATTATTCCGGCAGTCAATCACATTCGCGCAACAATGCCCTCAAAGGTTCGGGCAATGCGAGCAGATCCCGTCAGAGTAGCAATCGTGGCCATTCCAGTAACCGTTCCATGAGCCATCGTGGCGGTGGTCGCCGTCGGTGATAACAGGAGAGAGACATGAATTTACTAATTAAAAACACTCAACAAACTGTTGTCAGCCAATTGCGCCCGATCACTAAACACCTGTTCGGCTTACTGGCCGCAGGCGCGATCCTGTGCACTGCATCGTGTTCGGATTCCGATCAGGCGGCCGTGGAACTGAATGTTGATCCCGTCCTTGGCCAGGCCGTTTTTGCCATGCCTGAGGATGCGGCGAATGCTTTCACCCTGGCGCTTGTCAATGAGGATCGGGAAATGTTCGTCAAAATGCTGGGGGCGGACTACCGCGAGGTGTTGCCACTGGATGAGGTCGATGCTGAAGACGTTGATAATTTCATTACTGCCTGGGAAAAGCACAATACCTTGATACCGCAGGGTGAGGATAAAGTGCTGCTTGCCGTCGGTGAAGGCGAATGGACCCTGCCTATTCCAATCGTAGCAGGTACATCAGGCTGGTACTTTGATGTTGAAGAAGGTCGGGATCGCATGCGCATCCGGCAAATCGGCCGGAATGAACTCGACACCATGCAGGCTGTGCTGGCCTACTATGACGCACAGATGGAATATGCACAGCAGGACCGTAATGGTAACGGCTTGCTGGAATATGCACAGCGTTTCATCAGTTCGCCCGGGACAAATGATGGCTTGTTCTGGGAGGTCGAGACCGGCGATACACTCAGTCCATTGGGGCCATTGATGGCAAACCGTACGCCGGGTGGTGGTTACCAGGGTTATTTCTACCGGATACTGAAGGCACAGGGCGAAAATGCCAGGGGCGGCGCCTACAGTTACATGCTGGGTGACCAGATGCGGGCCGGGTTTGCATTGATTGCCTGGCCGGAAGAATACGGCGAGAGCGGCGTGATGAGTTTTCTGGTGAGTCACGCAGGCATTGTCTATGAACAAAACCTGGGGCCGGATGGCGCCGAAGTTGCTGAAGCAATGACGGGCTTTGATCCCGGCGAGGGCTGGATTCCGGCTGAAGAGGTAAACGGTCCGCAGACGGGTGACACGCAATAAATGAAGCCAGGCTAATTGGTTCTGAGTTGGGGTCAGATTAATTTCAGACCCCACTAAACAATACCTTCGATGTCCGCATAGAGTTGCTATTTCTGGACGGTTTTGTGTTCTGTGGGTTTCATTTAAAACCATCAAGGCGAAGCGCACGGTGAATCTTTTCTTGCGTCACAACGGGCACGCCAGCAACGCTTGCATACTCTTTCCACTTCGACACGACATCCAGCACTTCTGAGATGATTGACTCGGCACGCCCGCGTTTCATGGATACAGTCTTTGCGCAAGTTTTGAAATCGTCGATGGTGAAGTTATCCCTTTTTCCGTTAATGGTCATCTGATGAGTGGATGTCCAGTCGCCGCCCGGATTGTAGCTATAGGTCATATCGAAGGCCGGCGAAAGTGACCATGTCCCTGATTTGTCCATCAGGAAGGCTATGTTTTTGACATGGTCGTCCTGGTTGCGAATGGTGATATTGAACACCATGCGGCGGAATTGCTCCTCTATTGCACTCATGGGCAAGCCTAATTGTCGAATCACCATCAAGGCCTGTTCATAAGCATAGGCACCGGCCATATTGAAATCATAATGTGCCAACGCACCAAGCGACTGCATGTGGAGTTTTTGACCGCCCTCAAGGCGATCGAAGCGCCGGGTCATGAAATGCCGCCTGCTGTTTTCCTCGAACAAGCGGCATTCGCTCATTTCAATACCGCAGTCCTTTGCCATCTTATAACAGGCGTATTCAATTGCGCCGTAACCTTGTGGATCTTCGAGTTCCTTATCCTTGTTGCCCTTGACGCCATCAAATTTCAGTAACCAGTATTCAAAACCCTCGCCTGCCGGAACCTGGCCGGAACGGACCTCGTTGGTCACGGGATTCCAGGCAATCACTGCCTTGGCCCTGGCACCACCTGCTGAGGTTCCGACCCGCAGGATATCCGTCAGGGCCTGTTCTCTACTTTCATCTGCAAACGAAACCTGAAGGTCACTTCGTTGGCTGAGGATTTCCGATGCAAGTTCAACCAGTGTATCGATCGCGATCTTGCTCGCAATCCTGGATTGCGGTCCGATAGAGGGCATAAACTCCAAGGCTCCCATACCCCGATCTCCCGTATAACACAACCGCTCGACAGCATTGAACGAACCGGGTGGCCGGCCCTGAGTAGCCAGCCAGGCATTGATCAGTGCGTTGCCGAACCTGTCCGGAAGCGAGTCGGCCAGCAGGCCGGGAAGCCCGTAGAAAGTCTTACGGGGTAATTCAGGAAAACGATAGATACGGGTGGAAAGTGGCATGGTGAGCGGTGCGATTTCGATACCACTTCCGGCAAATGCCCGGTCATACTCGAACGCCGTCGCTTCATCGCCCTGCTCGAGCGATACTGCGCCAATCACGCGCCCCCACAGCCTGACTTCGGACCAGCTTGTCATGCCTCTTCATCCCAGGACCAGGGATCCGTTGAATCTGTTTTGCTTCGTTTCGAAGTAGCGCGCTGCCGGACCTTGCCTTTGCGCTTTACATAATCCATTGGGCTGGGACCAGGCTCGGGAATGACCTGGTCCAGGCTCGCCAAGAGATCGAGCATGCGAAAAATCCGGATAATACTCGACATATGAGCCGTGGCTCCGGCTTCGATACGCTCGACTGTCCGTTTGGAAACACCCGCTTGCCGGGCCAGTTCAGCCTGGGTTAATTCAAGATCCAGCCTGCGATGCGCAATACGCGTACCGAGTTCGGCAAGAATAATGCTATCCGAAAGGAGGTTGGATATCTTCATAATCGTCATTTATGGCGAATTAAGCCAGTTTTAGCCTATTTATCGTAATAGGTGACGATTTATAGTTCATTCTGTCGAAAATGTCAACTCGTCAGTTATGTCGATTTAAGTCACTTATTTTAAGTGAATCGTAAATATTGACGAGTTAACAAATATGGCATGATTCGCTTTATCGCGCCATATAAGCGGCTTTTATGGCGTGACACGAATTCGTTCCTTGAATCCTCCCCATGGATCAACATACGGTGGAATTATTCGGGTAGAGTAATTTCAGACCCCACTAATTCGATACCCTCGATGTCCGCATCGTATGACAGCGCCTTGATGTATTCAGCAACGGCCATCCGCATGGCTTTGGTATGCAGGTAATCTCGGATATAGGCTTTCGCCTGGACAAAAGTGAGGCGCTGCCCCGACTCCTTGTCGAAAAAACTGCCCGGATGGTTGTCGTAATAGCGTTGACAGGTTGTTTCATCTGCTTCGGGCACGACAACATCGCGTTGTAACAGTTGGTCGATGATTGCCGCTTCGCGCTCCTCCTGGCTGAGCGTGTCAGAATCCTGAAACAAGCCATTATTGGCGGCTTGCTGCAATAACAACTGCCGCACCACCAGCGACTGGGCTGCTAGTCGCCAGGCCCGTTCCTGCGTTGGGGCAGGGTGATACTGCATTTCCTGTCCCACTTCCTCTTCGGTTATCTCGACACGATTGACGAAAATTGACATGCCTAGCCACGTTTCCTGACAATTTGATAGCCGCTACGGCTCAGGTACTGGACCGGCACGCTCCATATATGCACCAGGCGCGTAAACGGAAAAACCAGGAAAATAGTCAAACCCAAAAATATGTGAATTTTGAAGATAAATGCTTCACCGGCTATAAAACCAGCGGCATCACCCTGGAAAGTCACCAGGTGTTGCGCCCAGTTCGCCAGCGCAATCATCGAGCTGCCGTCCAGGTGCTGAGCTGAAAATGGAATGGTGAGCAAACCCAATACAAGTTGCACGAACAGGAGCAGTAAAATCGGAAGATCAGCAGATTGACTGGTCGCACGGATGCGCGGATCAGACATGCGCCGGCGGATTAGTAAAACCATGCCGATCAGGCAGGTCACCCCGAATATTCCACCGGCCGTCATCGCCAATAACTGTTTTGTACCTGCCGGCATGAGGAAGTGATAAGCCCATTGGGGTGTAAGCAAGCCGATCAAATGACCGAAAAACAACATGATTATCCCTATATGGAACAGGTTGCTGCCGAGCCGCATATCTTTCTTGCTCAACAGTTGGCTGGAACTGGCCTTCCAGGTGTATTGATCACGGTCGTAACGCAGCAAACTGCCGAGAAAAAACACGGTGATCGCGATATATGGATAAATTCCAAAGAAAAACTGGTTTATGTAGTTTGCCATGTGAATGCCTCCTACCAAAAAATTATGATGCATTAATCGTGATGTTCAAACCGTCCGCCGGGGCGACACAAGCCGTGCAGTCGGATTGATCAGGCTGACCAGCAAACGCCGCTGCTTCTTCCCATTCCTTGTCCAGGGCTTCCAGGCTATTGTCTTCCGGCCCCCGGGCAAGCGCCCCTTCGATCTTGTCCCGGTCCGGTCTGACTTTGGACAAAGCCACCAGGGCAGCAAATAACACGGCCCAGGATGAGTCCCTTTTTTGCAGCCTGGCTGCAATCGTCGCCATAATATCGATCGGCTCGCCCAGCAACTCCAGTGCTTCACTCACAGGACACAGAGAGAGGAACTCAAGAAAAAGAGGAATGTAATCGGGCAATTCCGCCTGGTCGATGAACAAGCCTTTTTCTTCATAGGCGTCGATAAGGTTTACCATCGCCTGTCCACGGTCACGTGACTCGCCATAGATGTGCTCAAACAAGTGCAGTGAATGCGACCGTCCGCGGTCAAACGTTGCAACATACTCTTCCTGCACACTGTAAAGATCAGCTGTTTTCAACATCTCGATAAATGCCATGACGGCCTGAAGATGCTTCTTCGGCAGGACTTTTTCCTGCGCCAATTGCAGCTTGCACTCTTCCAAATGAGATACCCACTCCGGTTTCGGATAGGACATCAACAAGCCTAAAACCTTGAAGGTCTTCATTTGGTTTTCACCTCAACCCGCCGCACCTTCCCGCTCATGGTGTTCTTGTGGGTTGGGGTACCGAACAGGCTGACTTTGCTTATCCCGTCAGAACATTCGTTGCCAAAACTGAAACCACAGGAAGAGCGGTGATTAAATGCAATTTCGTTATCAAATGGCGTTTCACCTGCATATTCACGGTGATTGGTCGGAATGACATAACGATCTTCGTAATTGGCCAGGGCCATGATCTGGTACATATCGTCCAGAGTCACCTCATCCAGGCCGACACTTTCCAGAATCTCGGTCGCATTTATGCCGTCAACAGTGCGGGCACGCATGTATTCACGCATCGCAATCATTCGCTCAAGCGCGTGAACGACAGGCGCTTCCTTGCCGGCTGTCATCATATTGGCCAGGTATTTGACCGGAATCCGCAGCTTGCTGACATCAGGAATCACACCATCGCTGACAATCTTGCCCTCCGCGACTGCATTCTGTACCGGTGATAAAGGCGGGATATACCACACCATGGGCAATGTGCGGTATTCCGGATGCAGCGGGAAAGCCACTCTCCAGTCCATGGCCATCTTGTAAACCGGTGATTGCTGCGCGGCCTTGATCCAGCTGTGCGGCACACCATCCTTCCTGGCTTGCTCGATAACAGCCGGGTCGTGCGGATCAAGAAAGATATCCAGTTGCGCCTGGTATAAATCTTCCTTGTCGGTAGCGCCCGCGGCTTCTGCGATACGGTCGGCGTCGTAGAGCATGACACCGAGGTAACGAATCCTCCCGACACAGGTCTCCGAACAAACGGTCGGATCACCCGCTTCGATACGCGGATAACAGAAGGTGCATTTTTCTGACTTACCGGACTGCCAGTTGAAATAGATTTTCTTGTACGGGCAGCCGCTGACGCACATGCGCCAGCCACGGCACTTGTCCTGATCAATCAGCACGATTCCGTCTTCTTCACGTTTGTAGATCGCACCGCTGGGGCAGGACGCTACACAGGTCGGGTTCAGGCAATGCTCACACAAGCGCGGCAGATACATCATGAAGGTATTTTCGAACTGGCCGTAAATCTCCTTCTCAATGTCATCAAAATTCTTGTCCTTGCTTCGCTTGCTGAATTCACCACCCAGAATTTCTTCCCAGTTTGGCCCCCACAGCGGTTTTTCCATCCGCTCGCCGGTTATCGCAGACCGCATCCGTGCAGTCGGTGTTGTACGCGATGCCGGCGCTTTCTGTAGATGCTGGTAGTCATAGGTGAATGGCTCGTAATAATCGTCAATTTCAGGCAAATCCGGGTTGGCGAAGATTTTTGCCAACAGGCGGAATTTTCCACCCATTTTCGGTTTGATCTTGCTCTTGCCGTGTAATTTCCACCCGCCGTTCCAGACATCCTGATTTTCCCATTCACGTGGATAACCGACACCGGGTTTGGATTCAACATTATTGAACCAGGCGTACTCCACGCCCTGGCGCGAGGTCCAGACGTTTTTGCAGGTGACCGAACAGGTATGACAACCAATGCATTTATCCAGATTCAGCACCATGCCGATTTGTGCTCTAATTTTCATACCAAAGCCTCCTCAGCTGAATCGGCAGTTGTTACGTGCCAATCAATTTTCTCCAGCTTATGTACCACCACAAATTCGTCGCGGTTGGAACCCACCGTGCCGTAGTAATTAAACCCGTACGCCAACTGCGCATATCCACCAATCATGTGAGTAGGTTTGATCACCGCGCGGGTGACCGAGTTGTGAATACCACCACGATGGCCGGTGATCTGGCTGATTGGCGTATTGATGATTTTCTCCTGCGCGTGGTACATCATGACCATGCCTTCCGGCACGCGTTGACTGACCACGGCACGTGCTGCAATCGCACCGTTCGTGTTGTACAGCTCAATCCAGTCGTTATCTTCACAATCGATTTTTGCTGCGTCGGTTTCACTCATCCAGACACAGGGCCCGCCCCTGCTAAGGGTGAGCAACAGCAGGTTTTCTGAGTAGGTGCTGTGGATTCCCCACTTCTGGTGCGGCGTGATCCAGTTCAATACGACCTGTTTCTTACCTTTACCGACCTCGTCAATCACCGGCGCCACCGTCTTGGTGTTTATTGGCGGCTTGTAGACACACAAACTCTCGCCAAAGTCCCGCATCCAGGCATGATCCTGGTAGAACTGCTGGCGTCCGGTCAGGGTCCGCCAGGGGATTAACTCATGCACGTTGGTATAACAGGCGTTGTAGCTGACGTGTTCATCCTCCAGGCCACTCCAGGTAGGCGATGAAATAATTTTGCGTGGCTGCGCCTGGATGTCACGGAAGCGAATTTTCTCATCTTCCTTGGGTAGCGCCAGGTGAGTATGATCACGGCCGGTGATCTTGCCCAGGGCTTTCCAGGCTTTAACCGCAACCTGGCCGTTGGTTTCCGGAGCCAGTGTCAACACCACTTCAGCCGCGTCAATATCGGTGTCGATACTGGGCAGTCCTTTGGACAAACCCTCTTCAGTGACAAGCCGGTTGAGATCACCCAACAGGCTGACTTCATCTTCGGTGTTCCAGGCAATTCCTTTACCGCCGTTACCCACCTTCGTCATCAAGGGGCCGAGCGAAGTGAATTTCTTGTAGGTATCCGGGAAATCGCGAACCACTTCAATAAAGTTCGGCATGGTTTTACCCGGAATGGGGTCACATTCACCCTTCTTCCAGTCCTTCACATCCAGCGCCTGGCCAAGTTCTGCCGGCGTATCGTGCAAGATCGGCAGCGCCACGATATCGGTTTCCGTGCCCAGGTGTCCTTCAACCAGCTTTGAATATACCTTAGCCAGTCCTTTATATATGTCCCAGTCGCTACGGCTTTCCCAGGCGGGATCGACTGCACGTGACAGGGGGTGAATAAACGGGTGCATATCAGAGGTATTGAGGTCGTTCTTTTCATACCAGGTGGAAGACGGCAGAACGATATCTGAATACACACAGGTGGTGGACATTCTGAAATCCAGCGTGACTACCAGGTCCAGTTTGCCTTCAGTGTCCTGATCAACCCATTCGACTTCACTTGGTTTCTGGCCTCCTGTTTTACCCAGATCTTTGCCCAGCAAGCCATTTTTGGTGCCCAGCAAGTGTTTCAACATATATTCATGTCCTTTGCCGCTGGAACCCAGCAGATTGGAACGCCAAATAAACAGGTTGCGTGGGAAGTTGCGCGGCTCATCCGGCGCCTGGCAAGACATCCGCAGGCTGCCGTCTTTTAAGCGGCCTGCCACGTAGTCTGCACTGGTGAGTCCCGCTTCCTTTGCCTTTTTTGCAAGTTCCAGGGGATTTTCTTCCAGTTGTGGCGCCGAAGGTAGCCAGCCCATGCGTTCGGCGCGAACATTGCAGTCAATCAGGCTCTGGTTCTCCCATGCTGAACGGTCCGCCAGCGGTGAAAGAATTTCATCCAGTTCCAGTTTCTCATAGCGCCACTGGTTGGAGTGGGCGTAGAAAAATGAGGTGCTGTTCATATGGCGTGGCGGACGGTGCCAGTCGAGCCCGAAGGCCAGGGGAAGCCAGCCGGTTTGCGGACGCAATTTTTCCTGCCCGACATAATGCGCCCAGCCGCCACCGCTCTGACCTACGCAACCGCACATAATCAGCATATTCATAATGCCGCGGTAGGTCATATCCATGTTGTACCAGTGGTTAATCGCCGCGCCCAGGATGACCATTGAGCGGCCCCTGGTTTTGTCGGCTGTGTCGGCAAACTCGCGCGCGACCCGGATTACCTGTTCCCGCTTGACTCCAGTAATTTTTTCCTGCCAGGCAGGTGTATACGGAACATCGTCATCATAACTTTGGGCTGCCTGGTCATCATCCAGCCCGCGATCCAGGCCATAATTCGCCAGCATCAAGTCATATACGGTAACGGCTTTCACCGTGCCCCCGGCAAGCTCCAGGGTTTTTACCGGTACTTTACGGGTAAGTATGCTGTCGTGGTCGCTATGCGCGAAAATGTCCTGGTCGTGTTCCTGGTTGCCGAAATACGGGAAGGCGACCGGCAACACCTCGTCGGATTGGTCCAGGAAGCTGAGCACGGGATTGATATCACTACCGTCCTGCTGATTCTTTTCTTCCAGGTTCCATTTTCCCTGGTCGCCCCAACGCGCGCCGATGGTGCCATTGGGCACCACCACTTGCTGGCTGTGCGCATCGAACACAAGCGGTTTCCAGTCCGGGTTGTGTTCATGGTGTAAAGACCCGGCAAAATCAGAGGCTCGCAGAGTGCGCCCGGGTACCCAGCGGCCGTCTTTGTTTTCCAACAGGACCAAAAACGGCATATCGGAATATTTACGCACGTACTCACTGAAATAGTCACTGTGGCCATCCACATAGAATTCTTTCAGAATG
>Ga0209013_10000152_pt1 | contig 54830 bp, 45 predicted proteins | sample Cruoilmetagenom2_FD_187291 | JGI IMG/M metagenome (GOLD analysis project Ga0209013, IMG submission 187291) | Oil polluted marine microbial communities from Coal Oil Point, Santa Barbara, California, USA - Sample 2 (SPAdes) (version 2) | ecosystem: Environmental > Aquatic > Marine > Oil seeps ...
GTCTAATGACAAAGGAACATGGTTTGGTTGGGAAGTTGAAAAGATGGGACCAGTTACAGATAAAGGAATCTATGACATGGCAAAATCTTTTGCATTGAGTGTTGGTAAAGGTGAAGTGGAAGCTAAACACGGATCAGAAGATACTAAAGACTCAACACCATACTAAATAAAATCCTAGGAGTGGGCGTGGAAGCGAGAGTGGAAACGCCCATTAAAAATTATGTTTGAAAAAATATTTAAAGGATTGGAACGTGCGCATGGTTGTACCAAAGTTACAACACCGGCAGAAAACGGTGTCAAACTAAAAGGACAATCATTCGTAGTACGTCAACCAGTGACCACGGAACTGTGGACCATGCATTTAAATGGTACACAGAGTCTTGGTATTATACCGATTAACGAAGATAACCAATGTGTGTGGGGATGTGTAGATATAGATTCATACGCAGGGTTTGATCACAAAAAATTAATAGATAAGATAAAACAATTTAAACTGCCTCTGGCTGTGTGTAGGTCAAAGAGCGGAGGAGCACACGTCTTTCTCTTCTCCGAACTACCGGTAGCTGCAGAAAGAATGAGAGATAAGCTAACAGAAATAAAAACACTACTAGGATACGGCGGATCAGAAGTCTTTCCAAAACAAATACAATTAAAATCAGCAGATGACACAGGTAACTTTTTAAACCTACCATACTTTGGTGGTGAAGATACTACACGTTATGCATTTAGAGCAGATGGTGAAGCTGCAACACTAGAAGAATTTTACACTATATACAGTGAGATAAAACAAACAGACATTACAAAAATAAAAATAGAAAGACCTCAGTCAGAATATTCTGATGCACCACCATGTATAGAACTTATGGCTATGAATAAAATACCAGAAGGTGGTAGAAATAATTCTATGTTTCATTTTGGTGTGTACGCTAAAAAGAAATGGCCTGCAGAATGGAAAAGTAAGATGACTTTGTTTAATGCAACAGCATCTACAACACCACAGATGCTCTCTGATTCTGAAAGTTCACCTTCAAACAATGACACATCTACTTATATTAGCGGGACAATATTTCTCTCGCTTGATGATGCAGGTTATTCCCACATATATGCTTATACTCCAACTTCACAAGGGTTTATGCGGCTGACAAATGGAAGTTGGGATGATATCACCCCTGCGGTTAGCCCGGATGGGATTAATCTGGCTTTTACGTCAAATCGTGACGGGCAATGGGATATTTATATATTAAACTTGGAATCTGCGGAAATTACACGCCTCACACGGACTGCAGAATACGAGTCATCTCCTGCATGGTCACCAGATGGTCAATGGCTGGCCTATGAAACTTATGTCCCCCTGTCTCTGGAAAACGCGATACCGCTACTGGATGAAGATTACACCAGCTCGACCAGTACATCATTCCCGGAGATAGAAATAAATGATATTCAAAGCCTCGATTTATTCATCCTTCAGGTCTCTGATACTGATGATCTAGAACCAATCACCATCCAGCTAACCGGAGCTGAAGGGAATGAGTATGGGCCAGTTTGGTCGCCATCTGGAAGGCAGATAGCATTTGTTCAAGCTCTGGCGGGCGATCATGAAATATGGTTAGCAGACCTTGATAAAGTGGAGGGGCGATTTCGCAACATAAGCCGCAGGCCTCTCTCGGATGATCGTTACCCTACCTGGTCTCCAATTGATAGAGGATTGGCCTGGGCATCTGCTTCGGATGGTTTCACAAACATTGTTGTATTGGAAGATATCACGACCTCTACAACAGCTCGTCCACTTGGCGCAGGATCACAACCAGTGTGGGACCCAACCGGTGCCTACATTCTCACCCCCCTATCAACACCAAACCAGCATTATCTTACTGCTTACCATACACAAAAACCCGGTCTTGTGCTGCCAATGATCGCATTACCTGGTCCTCTCGATGGTCTATCGTGGGGGAGGACAACTCTTCCTAGAGATCTCCCAAAGAGCGTCCAACAAATCAGCCAAATTACACCGACACCACCATGGAAACCTCAACTGTCAGCTGTCTCTAGCATAATTGGGAGTCGTTATAACATCGTCCAGCTGACCGATATCGAGGCTCCCTACCCACTACTCCATGATCTCGTAGATGAATCTTTTTCGACGCTTAGGTTTGGATTGAGAGAGAGAATTGGATGGGATTACCTATCAACACTAGAAAATGCATTTGTACCCCTAACCACACCGCTATTCCCAGGATTGTTTAATGATTGGTTGTATTCCGGAAGAGCCTTTGCCTTTAACCCTGCGCCTATCAATGCCGGTTGGGTGGCTGTTACCCGTGAAGATTATGGCCCTGCCACATACTGGCGTGTGTATGTTCGCACGCGTTATCAAGATGGAACACAAGGTAGACCACTCTACGAGTTCCCTTGGGATTTCAAAGCCCGCTACAGCGGTGATACGATATTTTACGAACAGGGCGGCACCACCGCCCAGGAAATACCCGCAGGGTATTGGGAAGATCTGACGCGGCTCGCACAGGTTCATGGCTGGCAACGCTTGCCCGCATTAGGTAGCTGGCGCTACGCCTATGGTGCAGCCCAACATAACACTTTCGTATTGAGTGATGGATTAGATTGGTTGTCTGCGATGGCGGAAATTTACCCCGCCGAAGCTCTAGCGACACCAACCAAGGTGATTCCACCTACGTTCACCCCAACAAAGACCCGCTGGCCAACTCAAACACCAACTTATACAAGAACACCTTGGCCGTCCAGAACTCCCAGCCCAGCAGGCAAAACAACAACTCCCGCGCCATGACGCACGTCAGAGCGATTTTCACACTGATGTTCTGCTTGGTCTCCGCAGGGTGTCAAGCAGATACTTTTACCAGCACCCCTGAGGTCGCTAAGCAGCTCTCAGCCACTCCAAACAACATAAAAACCGAGGCAATTACCTCTGTTCAGAGACCTACAGAGGTAATCAGCGGTTCCATCGGCCTAACAGCCAAAGAGAACTTTGAAACTAATCAAGTACCCAGCCCAGTTCCTGATCCACTGCGATTCGTGTTTCCAACTCCAAGGGCTGTACCGGTATCGGCTTGGCGCCCTCCACTGCACCCGACCCCATGGGCTCCCACAGAGTTCGACCACTTTTATTTTTCACGCCCGATTGCAGCAGATGAGATAAATTGGCCGCTGCCAGATTATCGGTATGGTGGGGTATTTCTTCCCGACGTAGTCCACACAGGTATCGATATCCCGGCCCCTATTGGCACCGAGGTCCTTGCTACCGGTTCAGGCAGGGTAACCTGGGCAGGGTATGGCTTATTTCGCGGCGTGAAGGACATCGATGACCCGTACGGGCTGGCAATTGGTATTAAACATGACTTCGGTTACAAAACACAGGATCTGTTTACAGTGTATGGGCATTTGGACCAGATTAACGTTGTGGTTGGCCAGCATGTAGAAGACGGAGAGCTAATTGGGTTGGTTGGACAAACTGGAAAAGTTACCGGCCCACACTTACATTATGAAGTTCGTATCGGAAAAAACAATTTCTTTGACACCCGCAACCCGGAGCTATGGCTTGCCCCACCAATCGGTTGGGGATTGATAGCAGGGCGAGTTATGAGTACGTCCGGTGATCTACTAGAGTCTTACCTCGTAAAAGTACGCTCGCTGAATACAACACAAAGTTGGAATGTTAATACCTACGGAAAAGGTGCAGCTACCAGTGACGATTACTACCGGGAAAACGTTGTTCTTGGTGATCTACCTGCGGGAAAATATGAAATATGGATAGCGTATCAAGGGAGCACGTATAATCAGGAGATCGAATTAAGTTCAGGGATGATTAGCTATTTCACCTTCCAAGGCAAAAATGGTTACAAAACCGAACTTCCACCTACGCCTGGGTTGGAGTTTATCCCTCCAGATGCCACTCCTACCCCCACCCCTTGACACCCAGAACATATGTGCTAAACTAGTATTAGATGATATATCTATCGTATTGATAAGAGGAGACGAACCGTTATGGCGAGCAGAAATCAAAAATCGCGCTCGAAAAATGAAGAGGCGCGTCAGATTGCTTTAGATAAAGCGTTAGGTGATATCACAAAACGATATGGTGATGGGTCAATAATGCGCTTAGGTGACTCCAAGCAGTTAACTGTCGATGCTATTCCAACGGGCTCATTATCTTTAGATATTGCGCTTGGAGTTGGTGGGATTCCGCGTGGCAGAATAACAGAGATATATGGACCTGAATCATCAGGCAAAACGACCTTAGCTCAGCATATTGTGGCTGAAGCCCAGAAGCTTGGAGGGACTTGTGCTTTCGTTGACATGGAGCACGCACTCGACCCAGCCTATGCCTCAAAGTGTGGCGTGGATGTTGAGAATCTTCTCATATCCCAACCCGACATGGGTGAACAAGCACTCGAAATCACAGAAACGCTAGTCCGCTCAGGGGCTGTAGATGTGGTTGTCATCGATTCTGTGGCCGCATTAGTTCCACGAGCCGAAGTTGAGGGTGATATGGGGGATGCACCCATGGGTATGCAAGCCCGTCTGATGTCCCAAGCACTTCGCAAGCTGTCGGGCGCCATCAAACAAACTAATACGGCAGTTATATTTACAAATCAATTGAGACAAAAAATTGGAGTTATGTTCGGAAATCCAGAAACAACAACTGGCGGAATGGCATTGAAGTTTTATACCAGCATTCGCATGGATGTGCGCCGGATACAATCGATAAAACTGGGATCGGAGATTATCGGTAATCGCACGAGGGTCCGAGTCGTTAAAAACAAAGTCGCCCCCCCATTCAGGACTGCAGAATTCGATATTATGTATGATGAAGGAATTTCCAAAGTGGGAGATATCCTCGATTTGGCAACTGAGCTGGAAATCATTACCAAACGCGGCTCTTTTTATTCATATGGTGACCTCCGGCTTGGTCAGGGCAGGGAAAACGCCAAGGGCTTTCTACGTCAAAATCCCGAACTAGCAAGTGAAATCGAGTTAGCTGTCCGGCAACAAACTCTCAATGACGTCATGCCGTACCCGATCGATACCGCTGATGACGATTTAGAGATAGAAGAGGACATCTAATCTGGAATACTGCGCTGCTTTTCGACCACCAATCTAATTGATGCGAACTTGGGAAGTCACAGCTCTGATATTCTGTATCCTGGTCTTAAGTGCGTGCTCCAGCCAGGATGATTTTCCGATTGGTAATCAAATATTTCGACCTCCAACGATTGCTGTTGCTCCGGCTCCCATCCTCACTAAAATTCCCGCTGCCCCCTCGCCAACGACAGCTAACACTCCAATACCAATTTCAACACCGACACCATCATGCAGCAACGATTTAACTTTCCTAGAGGATATCACTGTCCCTGACGGAACATCAGTTTCTCCAGGCCAGGAGATTGACAAACGCTGGCTCATCAGAAACAGTGGTTCGTGCAATTGGAACGAGGAATACCGTTTGCAGATGATTGCAGGCGCAGATTTTAGTCTAAACCCTGAACAATTACTCTACCCTGCTCGCAGCAACACTGAGGCAGTGATTAATCTCTTCTTTACCGCTCCAGAAGAAAACGGGACTTATAGCAGTGCCTGGCAAGCATTCTCACCTCAGGGCGAGCCATTTGGCGATACTTTCTTTATTCACGTCGTCGTTTCAGGCGCAACGTAAAGCGGAATACAACATCGGCACTCTCCGATGCAGCTAGCTGCCAAAACAAAACACCGCCCTTCTGGACGGTGCTTTGTTTTGAGATTATTGCTATGTGCCTTCTTGCCAAGAGTTCAAATATTTTATTTGCTCTTCGGTTAAGATATCGATATCCACGTTCATAGCATCTAATTTAATCCGTGCAATTTCCTTATCAATATCCTCAGGTACAGTATAGACTTTCTTTTCCAGGCTGCCGGCATTCTTAATCATGTACTCTGCAGATAGAGCTTGGTTAGCAAAAGACATGTCCATAACGCTTGCCGGATGTCCCTCAGCAGCAGCTAGATTGATCAACCGGCCTTCGCCCAAAAGGTTGATCCGCCGGCCGTCTGGGAGCTCATATTGATCGACAAATGGCCGGACAAGCCGCTTCTCAACAGCCATCTCTTCTAGAGCAGGAATGTTAATCTCGACGTTAAAGTGCCCCGAGTTAGCAACTATCGCGCCATCTTTCATCACCTCAAAATGGTGGCGATCCAGCACATTGATATCCCCTGTTAATGTACAGAAAATGTCGCCGGAGACGACCGCCTCCGCCATCGGCATTACCCGAAATCCATCCATAAGAGCTTCCAACGCAGGCAGTGGGTCAACTTCAGTGATGATTACATTCGCACCCATCCCACGCGCTCGCATCGCCAATCCTCGTCCACACCAACCATAGCCTGCAACCACGAATGCTTTGCCAGCCAATAGAACATTTGTGGCTCTGATAATTCCATCTATCGTGGATTGACCAGTGCCATAGCGATTATCAAAGAAATGTTTTGTCATGGCATCGTTAACCGCAATGACGGGAAATTCAAGCATATTATCTGCTGCCATTGCTCGCAAACGGATGACTCCTGTGGTTGTTTCCTCGGTACCACCGATCATGTTGGCCAACTTATCTCGCCGGTCTTTGTGGAGGGTGCCGACCAAGTCAGCTCCGTCGTCCATTGTCATGTGAGGTTCGTGGTCGAGCGCAGCATTGATATGTTTGTAGTAGGTCACATTGTCTTCGCCCTTAATCGCATAAACGGGGATTTCATAGTGTGTCACCAGCGAAGCTGCCACGTCATCTTGAGTTGATAGGGGGTTTGAGGCAGTCAGAACTACATCTGCTCCACCAACATGCAGAGTATGCATCAAATTGGCAGTCTCCGTTGTTACATGTAAACATGCGGAGATTCGTACACCTTCAAGAGGGCGTTCTTTGGCAAATCTTTCCTGGATCAATCGAAGAACTGGCATCTCGCGTTCAGCCCAGTTAATTCTGCGCCTGCCTCCTTCGGCAAGCTTCACATCTTTTATGTCATACTGTTCCATTGATTATCTCCACTGAATTATTCACTCGCTTTACAGCGAGTTTGGTATATAAATATTAAGTCGATACTCCAAACTTAACTCGCAAATACCTCTAGTTTCCCTTGATCATCGAAGAACTCGCGAAAGCGATCGACAAATTCGCGTCTCGTATAAACATGCGTTTGAGTACCGGTTTCTTCAAGACAGTAGGTTGCAGCTAGCGCACCGACTTGTCCACAAGTCTCCCAATCTAAACCTCGCCCGTATGCAGCCAAGAATCCACCGCGAAAGGCATCACCTACACCGGTAGGATCCCCAATTTTTATTGGTGGTGCAACAGGTATGTGATACTGGCAATCTTTAGTATAGATATCTGATCCATTTTCTCCGCGGGTAACAACCATTACTTCAACGTAATCTAAAATCCTATCTTCAGACATTCCAGTCATTTTCTGGGTCAGTGCATACTCGTAATCATTGACAAATACGGCAAACGCCCCTTCAATCCCCGCACGCAGCTCCTCAGCACCAAACCGTACAATCTGCTGGCTTGGATCGTAGAGATATTTATAACCCAAGTCGATACATTCCGTAACATATGATTTCATAGCTTCGGGGTCATTCGGGGATATCACAATCAAATCAGGCTCTTCGGATGCAACCGCTTTTAATGAGAGCTCTGATGCACGCGCCATTGCTCCAGGATAAAAACTAGCAATTTGGGCGTTAGAGAGGTCGGTATTCGCGAAGAACGAAGCTGTAAATTCCCCTGGAACCACCTTCGCCCAAGTCGTATCAATTCCATTTGTTTCTAACCATGTGCGATATTCTGCAAAATCTTCACCAACCGTAGCGAATATACGTGGTTTTTCACCGAGTAGAGCTAGGGTATAGGCAATATTGGGCGCCGTACCGCCGCGTAATCGGACCATACTATCAACAAGAAAAGAAAGACTGATACTCTCGAGCTTATCCGGAAGGATATGATCCTGGAAATACCCCGGAAACGTCATCAAATAATCATAAGCTACAGAGCCAGTAATTACGATATTCATATTCACTTAGGAAATTCCAGTATGGTTATGCTAGTTCTTCTCAAGATTTATCCAGCCTTTTCCAGAACGATTTTCCTTATTTTATCTGTATACGGCGGTGTTATAATGCCGCGTTCCGTAATAATCGCAGAGATCAGGCGAGCGGGTGTGATATCAAAGGCTGGGTTTCTGGCGCTTGCAGTAGGGGGAGAGAGAGGTTGACCATTGCGTGTGATAGCTAGCACCTCCTCTGGTGAACGCTCTTCAATCGGAATCTGGGATCCATTTTCAACCGATAAATCGATCGTGGATGTTGGAACAACTGCATAAGCTGGTACATTGTTAGCATGAGCGGCTAATGCAAGCATATAGGTACCAATCTTATTTGCTACATCTCCATTGGCCGCGACGCGATCAGCACCGAATAACACCTTATTGACTCTGTCAGAACTCAAGAAATACCCAGCTGCGTTATCGCTGATAATATCGTAAGGAATGCCATATTGTTCCAATTCCCAGGCAGTTAATCTTGCCCCTTGGAGTCTAGGTCTTGTCTCATCAACCAGGACATGGATATGTTTCCCCGTTTTGTGTGCAGTCCTAATAACACCCAATGCCGTGCCCCAATCGACAGTAGCGAGAGAACCAGTATTGCAGTGATGGATGACTACATCCCCATCATCGAGCAGCTCCGCGCCGAAACTAGCCATGCGCTTATTAATCTCGACATCTTCATCTGCGATTTTCTGCGCTTCACCGAGTACAAGCATGCGCAATTCTTCGCAGCCTGCTTGTGAATCTCGCACCATTATAAGAATACGGTTAACTGCCCATTCAAGATTAATTGCCGTTGGGCGGGCTGTGACTAGAACTCGACCCGCTTCGACGAGGTCACTTTTGAGAGAATCTGAGCTCATTGCACTGGACTGCTTGGCTGCAAGTGCGAGCCCGAAAGCCGCTGCGGCTCCTATCGCCGGCGCGCCGCGGATCACCATATCGGTCACTGCCTGGGCAACCTGCCGGTAATTATCAAATGCGACAACTCGGAATTCGACTGGCAGCAATCTTTGATCAATCATTCGGACCGTATGATTAATTGGATCCCACTCGATCGTTCGCATGATTTTTTCACCAAAAGACGCCCTCGATGGAGAGCGCCGGATTGCTGTTATTCAAAATCGTGAAGCTTAATCAGTTTAACACGGTAAATTGGCTTTGTCAAAGGCAGCACTATTAAAGTAACATGAAATTCATGTGGGTTGAGGTTGGGCGTCATTGACACTTGCAAGGCCGTAGATTATAAGTTATCCGCAAAGAAACGAGCTGCTTCCGCTCGGTAACATTTAATATTGATTGGACACGGATACACAAACGTATTCTCAACTGAAATAGAGACATTCATCAGTGTAAGTAGCACAAGCTCATTCATTTAGAAGTGTTCGGCTATGATAAATCGGAATCATGCATTGGATAAGAAGAAAGTAATTGCCACGATTATATTGATCCTCATGGCCATTTCTACTGCCTGCACTAATTTAGGTGGTATTACCGCCAAGAATCCTGTCAATACACCAATGGGCATTTCCGCTTCAGCTACAGTCACACCTGTTATTCTACCGACTCATACGCCCACAGCTACTCTGACACCAACACCTATACCAGCCGCTCGTCTGGATGAAGCAGACCGCGCCCGTTTTAATGGAGATTGGGATCAAGCAATCTTATCCTATCAGACTGTATGGACTGGGAGCAATCAGCCCGAGCTGCAGAGTGTCGCCTTGCTCGGGTTGGGACGTACCCATTATCTTGCGGGAGATTTCCCATTAGCAATACAGACCTTGAATTCGTTTATCGAACAATACCCAGATTCCCCCTATCTTCCCTATGCACATTTCTATCTTGCTCAAGCTTATTCCGCGGAAGGGAATTACTTCGATTCATCCGAACAATATCTCCAATACTTAACCCAAAGATCCGGTGTCGTTGATGCGTATATCTTAAATCTACGTGGGGATGCTCTTCGGAGTGGTGGCGATCATGCAGGTGCGATTATTGATTATCGTGCTGCTTTGCAAGCACCTAGTTTCTTGAGCGGTCTCGAGATTGAGATAAAAACGGCCGCATCGCACGCCGCTGTTGGTGATTTTGAGACTGCAATCGGAATGTACCAAGATATTTATAGTCGCACTAACAGTGATTACACGAAATCCCTAATGGATCTATACTCCGGTCAAGCTTACCTCGCCATTGGTAAGACCCAGGAAGCTCATGATGTATATCAGGACGCAGTTAATAACTACCCCACTTCTTCGGCATCTTACCAGGCTCTACTTACCTTAGTCGAGAGCGGAGTTCCAGTAAACGAACTGAACCGAGGGATTGTCGATTACTATGCCGGGCAATACGGAGTAGCGTTAGCGGCATTTGATCGCTATTTTCAATCTGGTGCAGGTGATCCTGCAACCGCTCGCTACTACAACGGTCTCACCTTGCGCGCGATCGGCAACTACCAGGCAGCCATTGATGAATGGAATAATATTATCCAAAATTACCCAGAAGACCGCTTTTGGGATGATGCATGGGAGCAAAAAGCGTACACTCAATGGTGGTATCTACGCGAATATGATCTTGCCGTCCAAACATTGCTTGATTTTGTTGTAGGAGCCCCCAACCACCCTCGTGCGGGTGAATTCCTTTTTGATGCAGCAGCAGTTGCCGATCGAGCAAATCAGGTGGAACGTGCCGCTCAGCTTTGGGAACGAGTCGCAGTGGAGTATCCTGGGTACGAAAAATCTATGCGTGCACTCTTTCTTTCTGGTATCAATCGTTATCGCATTGCTGATTACACCAATGCTCTAGCGATGTTTGAGCGCCACCTGGCAAACTCCACCACGCTTGAAGAACGAGCGGCAGCATACTTTTGGCAGGGGAAAACCTACCAAGATCAGGGTGATTTTGAGGCAGCTAAAGCAGCATGGGAATTGGCAGCAAGTGCAGATCCAACTGGATACTACAGTGAACGCGCACGCGATTTACTTCGCCAAACGCCGGCTTTCACCCCTCCAGAGATGTATGATCTATCTTTCAATTCCGAACATGAAAGAATCCAAGCACAAGAATGGATTCGAACAACATTTAATATTGCTCCAGAAGAAAATTTATCAAATCCCGGACCCATCGCAAGTGATCCTCGGTGGGTGCGAGGTACTGAACTTTGGGAGTTAGGTTTATATGAAGAAGCTCGCACGGAGTTTGAAGATTTGCGCAAAGCGGTTCTTGGCGACCCAGTCAACAGCTACTATCTGGCTAACCACCTGGTCGATTTAGGTCTATACCGTTCGGCCATATTCGCTGCCCGAGAAGTACTAAATTCTGCTGGCATGAGTGATGCAGAGACTATGAGCGCCCCTCCATATTTCAATCACCTGCGCTTTGGGGCATATTTCTCCGACCTAGTAATTCCAATCGCACAGCAATATGATCTCCATCCCCTATTCTTACTGAGCCTGATTCGCCAAGAGAGTGCATTCGAAGGTTTTGTGCGTTCATCAGCCGGCGCACGTGGTCTCATGCAGATTATGCCAGCTACCGGGCAAGAAATCGTCTCTGAGCTTGGATGGCCGCGAGATTATGACGATAGCGACTTACACCGTCCGATTATTAATATGACCCTCGGGGCAGATTATTTGGATAAATGGCGTACTCACTTCAAGGGTGACTTATATGCTGCATTGGCAGCTTACAACGGTGGACCAGGTAATGCAATTGAATGGCAAAGCCTCTCTGGTGATGATCCAGACCTTTTTGTAGAAGTTATCCGTTTTGAAGAGACGCGCAACTATATTCGCAGTATTTATGAAATCTTTAACCTCTATCGCCGCATATATGATCGCACCCCAGGATGATCATTTATGATATCCTGAATTTCAATATCACAAGCCAACAATCCAATTTTCGCGAACAACCACAAAATTACGAAACCAGTCTTAGATGGAAGATAACATTGATCCTGGATTAAATTCACGCCTCACAAAATGTTTTTTAGCGCGAATTAATACAGGCCTATTTGATGAGAAACACCACGGTGCATTTCGTCTGTATAACGGATTTTATGAAGGCGAAGCTCATTTGGTTGTGGATCTATATGCTCGCACTTTATTAATCCATAACTACTTGCCCCCGGACATAGATGCAGCCCAGCTTATGTCTAGGGTGCAGACATATTATCTCGAAGAGATTCCGTGGCTGAAAACAGTTATCGTTAAAAATCGCCGTTCACAATCGCCAAAAGAGAGAGCTGGAAAAATTACTTTCGGTTCTGTTGCATCCGATCGTGTACAGGAAGCTGGTATCTGGTATGCCCTGCACCTCCTCATGCACCAAGAGGCAACCTTCTTTCTTGATACACGCGATCTTCGAGCATGGCTGAAGGACTCATTAGCGGTAGATACACTGCTCAACACTTTTGCATACACTGGCAGTCTGGGGGTCGCCGCTCGAGCAGGTGCAGTGAATCGGGTAACTTATCTTGACCTACAGCGGAAATATTTGAACATAGCCAAGACTTCATACACCTTAAACGGATTAGAGATTGATAAATCAGCCTTCATTGTTGGAGATTTTTGGCAACAGGTAAGTCGTTTTATAAGGAAGGGGAGGGAATTTGGCTGTGTTATCCTTGACCCACCGTTCTTTTCAAAAACAAAGAGCGGTACAGTCGATTTGCTCCGCTCCAGTCACAAACTTATTAATAAAGTCCGCCCGATTGTTACGAATGGGGGTTTTCTCGTAGTAATCAACAATGCACTCTTCTTGAGCGGGAAGAAATTTCTTGAATTAATTGATTCACTTTCAGTGAAGGATTATTTAACGATCGAGAGAATCATCACAGTTCCATTAGATATTACCGGTTATCCTGAGACTATTGTCAATTACCCCCCGGTGGATCCAACACCATTCAACCACCCAACTAAAATCGCAGTGCTGCGAATTCGCCATAAAGTCTAATCGTATTGGTTTATTGACTTTCAACAGGAGCAGTTTCTGTAGGCAGCGTTCGTTTTGCTACTAGGTACCAGGAATTCAGCGTGGCAAACCGCTCACTAGTGTCGAATAGGGGTCCCATTCGCACGCCTTGCACTTGTTCATCCACTGCGTAAGAGTAGACTGGGTATAGAATTGGCAAAGCTGGCATCTCATTAACAAATCGTACTTGGAAATTGCCGTAATCTTTCTCACGTTCCGCCAAGTCGAAGTTGATACGAGCTCGCTCGATGTATTCGCTCGCTTGCCGATCATCCCATTGGGAATAATTCTGCCCACCGGTAATCTGTGCTTGATCCCAAAATGGGTACGGGTCAGGGTCAGGCGTTTGTGAGAGATCGATATCGACTAATGCGGCATCAAAATCACGTGTTTCCAAATGATCTTTCAGCAATTGATCGTAAGGCAGGCTCCGCAGGTTTATTCTGATACCCAATTTCTCCCAATCTTCCTTTACAGCAATGGCCATAGATGTATGGATATCAGTGTCTGGATGGATAAGCTCGAATTCAAACGGGATATCATCCTTGACCCTAATATCGCTGCCATCGGCCGGGATCGTATACCCCGCGTCTTTAACAAGCGCTAATGCATTCTCCGGGTTATAAGCAACTCGCTCAATGCCATCGAAATAGGCCCAACTACCTGGCAAGATAGGCCCATCAGAGATAAATGCTTGGCCGTTGAATATATGATCCACCAACCACTGCCGGTGTAAGGCCATCAATAACGCTTTGCGAATTGAACTATCTTGAAAGAAAGGTAATTCTGGGTCGTTCAAGTTGAGAAAGATAAGACTTTGCTGCGGCAGCCGGCCCGTGTAAACATTCAATTCTGGTTCGGCCAGCACATCTCCCAAGGCTTCCCAACTTACTTTACTGATGCCTATAAGTTCTCCGGCGCGGTATGCTTCCAAAGCTAACGCGGTATTGGGAAAATAATAAAATACTATCTGCTCAATAAAAGGTGGTTCCTGGTAATACCGATCAAACCTATTTAATACAACCCCCGTGATCTGTCCTTCCTCAGAAAGTAATTCTTCGATCTTGAATGGGCCGCTGCCAACCGGTGATAAATTGAAATCGGCATCAATGATTTCCGCTGGAGACATGCCATTGAGGAGATGCTTGGGAACAACACCAAAAGTTAAATAATCCAGGAATGGCGCATACGGTTCTGGAAGGATGAATTGCAGTGTCTTCTCATCTAAGGTCTTCACTTCGATCTCATTCCACATCTCCTGAATGTCTTCCGGGATGGGGAGGGCTTGCTTGCGCATCAGATCTACAGTAAATATCACGTCCTCAGAAGTTACCGGCTTTCCATCGTGCCAAATCGCTTGCGGCCGAATTGAGACATTATAGACCGTTCCATCCTTTGAAATCCCCCAAGATTCTGCCAGATCCGCGCGAGGTATCCCGCGATCATCAAATCGGATAAGACCTGAGAAGATCAGATGATTGATATCCCGATCAGCAGGATTCTGATTATCGAGCAACGGATTGAGCCGACCGAACTCGCCAATCAAGGCTTCACTATACACACCCCCAGACGTTGGCTGTGCAACTGGAGCATCTAGCTGCAATACTGTTGGCTGCTGACCAAGCAGTAACACGCCTATAGCGATTAAGGCGAGGAACACCAGGAGAAGCTGCCAGCGCAACCTTTTCATACTTTGCAACAATAGAGGGTGACACGGGTACGCCGTGTGTCACCCTCTATGACAAATCAACGGCAATTAAGATAACAATCACACCATTATGGTATTTAACTAAAAGAATGTCACAGTTACAAGCGCTAACGTGAAGAACAGAAAACTGAGTACCACCGTAACTCGGAACAAAGTTTTCTCAATTCCTCTACGGGCTGTGAAAACGCCACCAGTATCAGCACCGGTTAATCCACCCAGTCCCGCGCCTTTACTTTGAAGGATCACGCTCAAAATGAGAGCAATCGACGTTATAATCAATGCGATATCTAGATATACTTCCACAAAAACCTCCAAACAGTTTGGGTCGTACTACCAAGGCAGGCGGATTATACCTTATCGATTGACGAATAGTCAATTAGAGTTAAATAAGATACTCAATACCTGCAGACCCGAAATCGATCTGTACATGCATGAACAAGTAGTCAATCTTCATATGCATAGTGTCTACTCGGATGGACATGGGACCCACCATCAGATTGCTACTGCCGCCCTTAATTCTGATGTTGATATCGTTATCGTTACCGATCATAATGTCTTGGTTCATGGAGTTGAAGGGTATTTTCAAAATAATCACCGTAAGATATTACTTCTTATTGGTGAAGAGATTCATGACCAGACTCGCCAGCCTCAAAAGAACCACTTACTCGTTTTTGGGGCAAATAAAGAGCTGAGTCCCCAGGCAACGAATACACAACAATTGATAGATGATGTTCGGGCATCCGGTGGGCTTTCATTTCTTGCTCATCCAGTCGATCCAGCTGCTCCTGCGGTTGGCGAGGGAGATTTATCGTGGGAAAACTGGGATATTGTAGGCTTTACGGGAATTGAACTTTGGAACGCGATGTCGGAATTTAAATCCCGTCTTAAAACCAAGCTGCACGCTATCTATTACGCATTTAATCCGAACCGGATTGCTTCTCGCCCATTTTCAGACATCATCAAGAAATGGGATGAACTGCTCGCCGCTGGGAAACGCATAGTAGCTGTTGGGGGATCAGATGCACATGCCTTACCCGGGAAACTTGGACCGCTGCAGAAGACACTGTTTCCATATGAATACCATTTCCGAACAATAAACACCCATATCTTTACTACATTTGAAATGAGTGGGGACTTAAATCAAGACCGCAAGATGGTGCTCTCCAGTTTAGAAAGAGGGAATGCTTTCATCGGATATGACCTGCCGGCGTCAACCAGGGGATTTCGCTTCACTGCTAAAGATAAAGATAGATTGGCGTGGATGGGAGATACGGTTTCTGGTGCCTTGGGTGTTACCTTTCAAATACGAATTCCCTATCCAGCTGAATGTAGTTTGTTAAAAGACGGGCGTATCGTTAAGACTTGGTACAACCTCGAGCACTGTACGTATATCACATCGGATCCTGGCGTCTACCGGGTTGAAGTTTATATCGACTACTTAGGGCGAAAACGCGGCTGGATTTACAGCAATCCGATTTTCATCAGATAAAATATGCAGTATCCGAATATGAAACAGCCCATTGGAAAAGAGGAATTCACGATGGAATTTAAACTCAATGCTCCTTTTAATCCAACTGGTGACCAACCTAACGCAATAAAACAGCTCGTTGATGGGATAGATCAGGGTATGGATCTTCAGGTGCTCCTGGGGGCAACTGGTACTGGAAAAACTTATACGATTGCATCAGTAATTGAACAAGTGCAAAAACCTGCTCTCATTATGGCACACAATAAGACCCTAGCCGCCCAATTATATGCCGAATTCAGAGAGTTTTTTCCAGATAATGCGGTTGAGTATTTCGTTTCATACTACGATTATTACCAACCCGAGGCATACGTTCCCCGCCATGATTTGTATATCGAGAAAGATGCCGACATCAATGCAGAAATCGAACGCCTCAGATTAGCAGCTACAACTTCATTGATGTCACGCAAGGATGTCATCATCGTTGCATCTGTATCCTGCATCTATGGCATTGGAAACCCAGAGGCCTATGGCCGGGTGGTACTAAACCTTGAGAGCGGCAAGATCTACCGGCGGAATGCACTCCTCCGGCAATTGATCGAAAGCCAGTACGAAAGAAATGACTTAGAGCTTCGCCCTGGTAAATTCCGGGTTCGAGGCGATACACTGGAAATCATCCCTGCATATCAGGAGAAATTTGGATACAGAATCACATTTTTTGGTGATGAAGTCGAGCGTCTAGTTGAATTCGATCCTGTTACTGGGGAGTTACGGCGAGAGCTGCAGACGATAGCAATATACCCTGCTAAGCACTTTATCACCGATCAGGACAAGCTTATCCAAGCGATTTCAGGTATCGAGACTGAACTTGATAACCGGATAAATGATTTTAATGCCAAAGATAAACTGCTCGAGGCACAACGGCTTGAACAGCGAACAAAATATGACTTGGAGATGCTGCGAGAGGTCGGATATTGCTCCGGAATTGAGAATTACTCTCGGCATTTGGACCAACGTCCAGAAGGATCCCCTCCATGGACATTGATGGATTATTTACCTAGTGATTATTTGCTTGTTATTGACGAGTCACATATGACCGTGCCGCAAATACGAGGCATGTACAATGGTGACCGGTCACGTAAGGGGACACTAGTGGAATATGGCTTCCGCCTCCCATCTGCCCTAGACAACCGCCCGTTAACGTTTGACGAATTCAATGAACGTATGGGAAACACGATATTTACTTCTGCGACGCCACGTCCGTACGAAATGGAGGTTGCGGACCAGGTAGTAGAACAGATTATCCGCCCAACAGGATTAGTTGATCCTGAAGTTGAAGTCCGTCAAGTAGAAGGTCAAGTAGATGATCTTATCGGCGAGATTAACCAACGCGTCGAGGTCGGTCAACGCACATTAGTGACCACATTAACGAAACGCATGGCTGAGAAGCTCTCAGATTATCTGATGGAACTCGGGATAAAAGTTCACTATCTCCATTCTGAAATCGATACCCTCGAGCGTATAGGTATATTGCGCGATCTGCGTTTAGGGGTATTCGATGTGGTGGTTGGTATTAACCTGTTACGTGAAGGTTTAGACCTCCCTGAAGTATCCTTGGTCGCTATCTTAGATGCCGACAAAGAGGGTTTTTTACGGTCGGATACCGCTCTTATCCAGACTATCGGTCGCGCTGCTCGCCATGTCGAAGGCAAAGTCTTGATGTACGCAGACCGGATTACCGATTCAATGAAACGTGCGATCGACGAGACAAATCGCCGACGGCAGAAACAAATCGAGCATAACGCCGAACATGGAATCCAACCCGTTGGGATCTATAAAGAAGTCCGGGATCTCACAGATCAATTAACGGTAAAAGCGGTGGCAGAAACACATGCAGATTATCGGGTAAAAGGCACTGCAGGTCTGCCGAAGTCCGATATCCTACGCATTATCTCAGAATTAGAAAAACAGATGAAAGAAGCTGCCAAGAATTTGGAGTTTGAAAAAGCTGCCGTAATAAGAGATCAAATCTTTGAACTGCGGAGTATATTGGCTGAAGAAGCGAGTTTGCCCCCATGGGAGAAAATCCGACTATTATCTGGGGACGAATAAATAATCTGTGTATAATCAGGCAGCAGAAAAATTGCGCTTGAAAAAATATGAATTCGCAAAGATATGCGAACTTGCGAATATCATTCCATTCCCGCAAAGTCACCCCAACTTGAGATTCAATTTCACCAAATAACGCAGCTTTTAATATTGGTTGGCATAAATTCGTATATTCGCTGTCTGGTGATAATTGAACGATGTGATGTCTCCAAATACCACAGAGTTGATTTCAATACATTTATAGGGCAATTATTTTCACACAATTCACGTGAATACTTCATAAGTTCTTCACAATTTCAAGATACGTTACATGCGAGAACATTCCCTTAACAACCGTGGAGAATAATCGTGTCAAAGGGTATCATATTCACAACACTAGTAATGATCCCAATAGGAGCACTTGTTCAATTCTAATGACTTTGAAAAGGAAAGTGCGGCAAATCTGAATTCGGAGTCTTGGGACCATGGTAGGGAAATGCGTACGTTTAGCCAGTAATTCCTAACTAATGGACGAGAGGTAGTGGGTGGATTACAATCAGCTAACCTCTTTTGTTTTGAGGTAAATCTCTACGTCACAGGAAGTCTAATGACAAGCGTCTTAATCATTGAAGATGAAGTCGAATTGGTCAAAGTTTTGCGATCTTATATTGAAAAAGCGGGCTTTACTGTTATCAGTGCATATCGAGGTGATACCGGTTTATCTATTTGGGAGAAAAGACAACCCGATTTAGTGATACTTGACTTGAATTTGCCAGGTATGGATGGAATAGATGTTGCGCGTGAGATTCGACGGAAATCCAATACCCCGATCATTATGCTCACTGCACGAGTTGAAGAGACAGACCAATTAATTGGCCTCGAATTGGGAGCAGATGATTACATTACCAAACCGTTCTCTCCCCGAATTGTCGTAGCTCGTGTTCGCGCGTTACTCCGTCGAGCGAGTACCGAACCATCTCCAGAAAAACTGATCCAGGTTGCGGATCTTATAATTGACATCGATGCCCACAATGTAGTAAGAGCAGGGCATGAAATCGAGCTGACGCCGACCGAGTTCAATCTGTTAGTTAAACTTGCTTCACAACCAGGAAGAGCTTTCACACGGTCCCAACTTCTAGAATCAGTTATGGATACTACTTTCGAAGGCTATGAACGTACCATTGATGCCCACATAAAAAACCTGCGCTCAAAAATCGAAACAAATCCAAAAAAACCCGTCTATATTGAAACTGTATTTGGTGTCGGCTATCGCTTCACGAAAGCTTTATAAGATCTAGCCCCAATCTAATTTGCAAGTTTGAGGATTTATGCGCTTACGGCTTTTTATCTCCTTTGTAATAGTTGTACTCATATCAGTACTAAGTGTTGTGCTTCTACTGAGAGGAAGTGCAGCGAATGAAGTGCGCGCTTTTATGCTGCACGGTGCAGTTGTTGAATCCGAACAACTCGTCTCGGATATAGCTGAATACTATCAGCAAACTGGGACCCTCATTGGCGCGGCAGATGCATTAAATCTGCCGAACCGCGGTCAAGCTCGAGGGCGCGGAAATGTGGGGATAGGCATGGGCACCAACCAAAATCTCATCCTGGCAGATCAGAATGGTGATATCCTTTATTCATCTACGCCGATCGACAATGTCGCTTCGCTCTCTGCATTACAGCTGCAAAATGCTTTCCCTATCCAACAAGATGGAAAAAATGTAGGCTATATATTAATCGAAGGCTCGTCAAACTATTCAAGCCATGATGAGACCTTCTTATTAAACCGTATCAATCAGGCCGCATTAATCGCAGGCGCAATCTCAATCGCAATATCTCTACTCGTTGCCCTTTTCCTCGCTTATCGCCTTCTTCTTCCAGTTAGAGATTTAACAAACGGCTCAGAGCAACTCGCTGCAGGTGATCTATCGTACCGAGTACCCATCCGTGGTAACGATGAATTAGCAACCTTGGGGAAAACATTTAACCTCATGGCTGATTCACTGCAAAATGCTGAAGAAAACCGCCAGGTGATGACCGCAGATATTGCCCATGAACTTCGCAATCCCCTTGCTGTTCAGCGTGCCGCACTTGAAGCACTGCAGGATGGCATATACGAATCTACACCTGATAGATTGGGTTTGATTTTAGAGCAGAACCAGATGCTGACCCGCCTCGTGAACGATTTGAGCACCCTTGCGCTCGCAGATGCTGGGAGGTTAGGATTAGATAAGGTTCCTACAGATATATATGATCTTCTCCAGCGAGTGGAAGGAAAATTTTCTGTCAAAGCTGCAGAACACGGACAGGGAATCACCATATCAAACGGAATTCAAGGGGCCACCCCGCTGGTAATCAACATAGATCCTATTCGTGTCGAGCAAATCATCAACAACTTGATATCGAATGCACTCCGATACAGTCCAGAAAATAGTCAGATACAGCTCAAGTTATCGACAATTAATACAAGAGTAATTATTGATGTTATCGATCAAGGTCCGGGAATCCCGGACGCTGCACTACCACATATTTTTGAACGGTTTTATCGCGCTGATAAATCTCGCAGTCGACTGGAGGGAGGAACTGGTCTCGGTTTAGCGATTGCTCGTCAGTTGGCAGAAGCCCATGGGGGGTCACTTAATGCAGCGAATCTACCTGCAGGTGGGTCGAAGTTCACACTTTCCCTCCCGATATTGGATAATTAATTTCTCGCGCCTGCAATATTGTGAAACCAACAAACGTTACCCGCATGCTTGACCAGCGAAATATCCCATACACAATAATCGAGCTTCCCGCAAAAAAACTGAGTGCGATCAAGGCCGCTCAAATCATGGGCGTCCCCCCGGAAATGGTGTATAAGACAATCGTTGTGAGGCGCCAATTCAAAGGTAAACCAATCCTGGCTGTCATACCGGGTGATAAGTCCGTCAATTTAAAATCAATCGCGCAAGCGATCGGGGAGAAGAGAGTTATATTAGCCACCGAGCGTGAGGCGGAGCAGCTGACAAAACTTCAGGCCGGCGGTATCTCCCCATTAGCACTAATCAATAAAGGCTTCCAAGTAATACTAGACCGGGATGCGACCCTGCTAGATAATATCTATATTTCAGGTGGTCAACGAGGTATGAACATTTGCATACCAGTGACTGATCTAATTCAGATCACCAACGCAGTGCTGGCCGCGATAACTAGGTGATCCGTTCATTCCCCATGAAATCCCCAGCTATTTGATAACACAGCAAAGCAGCATGTCAGATATCTGCCGTCCGAAATTGATATGAAAAAATCACATACCACAGATTACTAGTGCGTAGATTATAAATATCTTATCAAAATATATCCTAAGTCTTGCTCTAATCCCATTTTTTCCCTATAATTATCTCAATCCTAGAAACTTCACCCATGATCAAATATTTATTATGGGTTAAGTGTGAGCAACCGCTATCTGTGATCTCACACTCGAACACACTGAACCAGTCAGTGTAGTTTGGTCTGATATTGCACATCAATTCAGAGCCGCTCATTTCCTGCAGTAATAAATTGTCATGCAGTAAGTCATTCTATAGGAGGTGGTTATTAAGTAAACCGCACTAACCATTCTGTTTTCGTATTTAATCTATTGGATCAACCAAACTTACCTTAATTAAGGAGAGAGAAATGTCACGCAAATCATTGTTGTTAATATCTATCTTAGCTTTGTTTGCATTAGTGATTTCTGCCTGCAGTACTGGTGGTGGAGGGGAGACCATTGTTGAGACAGTCGAAGTTATTAAGACTGTTATCGTTACGGTTGAAGCTCCAGCTGAAGGAGGGGAAGTAGCAGCCCCGAGTGCACCTGTTGGATACGGCTCAATCGTAGGAACGATTATGGACCGGGGTAAACTAATCTGTGGTGCTCGAACAGACTTGGCTGGATTTGGTGTGCTCGATGCCGATGGGCGCAACATGGGCTTTGATATTGATTTATGCCGGGCAATTGCTGCTGCATTATTGGGTGACCCTGAGGCTGTGGAATTTGTCCCCCTAAGTGCAGCAGAACGAGGTCCTGCGCTTCAAACCGGAGAAGTGGATATATTGTCCCGAAATGCCACTTGGACCAGCACACGCGATGCTCAGTGGGGAAATTTCGCTTGGATTTGGTTTTACGATGGCCAGGGCTTCATGGTAACGGCAGAGAGTGGGATCACTACGATTGAAGAGTTAGATGGTGCCACAGTCTGTGTTACAAGCGGCACGACAACCGAGCTTAATCTGGCTGATGCCTTCCGCCAGCGAGGTCTCGACTTCACGGCCGTGACATTCGAAGATACTTCCACGGTGTATAGTACATACGAAGAAGGGCGCTGTGACGCCACGACCAGTGATAAATCTCAGTTAGCTTCTGTGCGCAGTGGATTTGCAGACCCTGCTGGTCACATCATCCTGGACATAACGATATCAAAAGAACCGCTTACTCCAGCAGTTCCCGCTGGGGATGATCAATGGTTTGATATTGTAAAAGCCATCGAGTGGGGCTTGATCAATGCAGAAGAGCTTGGCGTTACACAAGCCAATGTAGAGGAGATGAAAAACAGCGACAATATAGAAATCCGCCGTCTATTAGGCGTTGAAGGCGAGTGGGGACAATCCGATTTAGGACTACCGACTGACGCAATTGCTGTAGCGGTTACGGCGGTAGGAAACTACGGTGAAATCTACGATCGTTACATTGGACCTGATGGATTGAATATCCCCCGTGGTCCTAACAACTTATGGACGGAAGGCGGTCTTATCTACGCTCCGCCACTAAGATAAACCTCGAGCGATTATGTGCTATATGGGATGCTGGCAGTCAACTACCAGCATCCCACTTAAGCTTTACTCGTCCAGAGTAAATAGCACATATGTTGTTTCATATATCAAACCGAGTTAACCATCAAGAGAGATAGATGACCTCCCAGCATCCATCTACCAATGGGGTCCAATTCCACAGCCAAACTCCATTTTGGCGTGACGAACGTGTAATCCGTATCGCTTTACAAGTGATCACTGCCGTTCTCGCAATTGGGCTGCTGTATTGGGTAATAAGCAATGTCATCAATGCCGCTGAGCAGCGCGGGCTCTCACTAGGTTTTGACTTTCTGGATGAATCTGCGGGTTTCCCTATCGGCGAATCAGATTTACCGTATGATCCTTCCCGCTCCTTTTTATATGCCTTTACCGTTGGCGTAATAAATACCCTAAAAGTATCCATTATCGGTGTTTTCTTTGCCACAATCCTGGGGACAATTGTAGGCATTGCCCGTCTATCGAGCAATTGGTTGATCAGCCGGATCGCGCTTGCTTTCATCGAGTTTCACCGCAATATTCCATTGCTGGTCTTACTGCTTTTGTGGTACCGCGGAGTATTTATAAAACTACCCAAAGTCCAGGACAGCTACATTTGGCCCGGCCCGATCTATATCAACCAGCGTGGTTTATTCCTTACCTGGCCTAGATTTACCCCTCAAAGCACTCCTTTTGTATTATTCACAGTAATCGGTATTCTCCTCGCTATCACTGCCTGGATTGTACTGCGACGTATTCGCGAGACAACTGGGCGTAACACCTATTTCGGTCTGGTCAGTGTTGTTATTTTGGTTGTTTTCCCAGCTATCGGGTTGTTAATTGCAGGTGGACAACCTTTTGAAGCTGATGTCCCAGTATTAAGTGGGTTCAATTTTAAAGGCGGCTACCAACTATCCCCTGAATTTATCGCTCTACTCGTAGGATTAGTGACCTATACGGCTGCATTTATCGCTGAGGTGGTCAGAGCGGGCATACAATCTGTCAGCAAGGGTCAGCATGAAGCTGCTCGCGCGGTTGGACTGAAGTCCTCTCACATCTTGGGTTTAGTGATCATGCCACAAGCGTTACGTGTGATTATTCCGCCTTTAATTAGCCAGTACTTAAACTTAACCAAGAATTCAAGTTTGGCTATATTTATTGGCTACCCAGAAATATTCTTCATTGGAAAGACGACCATTAACCAAGCTGGTCGAGCTGTCCAAGTATTCCTAGTGGTTATGGCTGTTTACCTATCCATTAGCTTGGTTACATCCTTTATACTTAATATTTATAATCGCCGCATCCAGTTAGTCGAGAGGTAAGGATGACTACTGCTATCCAATCAAAAGGTAAATCGAAACCACCTGAACCTCCAGGTCTGTTGACATGGATTCGGAAGAATCTATTCAATAATTGGTATAACAGCATATTAACGATCGTTTCCATCATTCTGATAGCTTTTGTATTATTTTCTCTATTTCGCTGGATCTTTTTTGTTGCAGACTGGCGACCTGTTACTACAGCTCCGCTGCTGTACTTGGTAGGTCAATATCCACGCGACCAGCTTTGGCGGATAGGGCTAATATTGATTATCATGTCCCTCCTCTTCGGAGCAAGCTGGCGAAAGTGGGGCGGGGTGATGCGAACATTCTCTTTGACTTATGCTGTATTTTTGATTTTCGTTGCCTTGTGGCCCTCCCCACAAGGTGGTTTACCGTTGCCGATCCGGGGCTTTATGCTTGCGAATCTAGCGGTGATTCTTCTTGGTTACCGGATTGGCGGTATTAAAAAGTTGCGCGGAATGTATTTAGCGCTCGCGTGGCTGCTATCATTAGCCGCAAATTTAATATTATTGCGTGGTGCAGATGCTTTTGACATATTGGATATCGTGTCAACAACTTTATGGGGAGGTTTACTGGTCACGTTACTGCTTGCAGTTGGTGGTATTACACTATCTTTTCCAATTGGAGTGCTCCTTGCGCTTGGCAGGCAATCCACTCTCCCCGTTTTCCGCTGGATTTGCACAATCATCATCGAAGTTGTTCGAGGCGTCCCATTAATTGGGCTGTTATTTTTATCCTCACTGATTGTGCCATTATTCCTACCACCAGAGATTAGAATAGATCGTTTAATGCGTGCGCTGCTTGGCATGATCATATTCAGTGCAGCATATACGGCAGAAAACGTCCGTGGAGGTTTAGCTGCAGTTCCCACCGGCCAGATTGAAGCTGCTAAAGCCTTGGGCCATAACGGGTTCCAGATAACCAGCTTCATCGTGCTACCACAAGCGCTGCGGGCAGTCATACCCCCAATTGTTGGACAATTTATTAGTTTATTTAAAGACACAACCCTGGCATCAGGCGTGGCGATCTTAGAGTTATTATCTGTCGGTCGCTCCATCATTCAATCCACTCCGGAGTTCATTGGCTTACAAATGGAAGTTTTGGGTTTTATTGCATTAATTTTCTGGGTATTCAGCTACATGATGTCAAATGCCAGTCAACAAATTGAAGTTGCTTTAGGTGTTGGCGAACGCTAGCGCTTTGTCAAGTATGAAAGTTCCGTCCACGATCTATCCATACAAAATAATCACATTTGACGGAACACTAGATGTATAATACTAATTGAGAAAAGCGATGGAGCCGTAAATGAGTGATTCTGTTAAAGAAGGACAACCGATCATTATTGCACGCGATGTCCATAAATGGTTTGGCGATTTTGAAGCCTTACGGGGCATCAATATGGAAGTAAACAAGGGTGAGGTGATTGTGATCTTTGGACCATCCGGTTCAGGGAAATCTACTTTCATCCGCACAATCAACCGCCTGGAAGAGCACCAGCAAGGTCAGATCATTATTGATGGCATTGAGCTGTCACACGATGTGCGTAACATCGAAAAAGTACGGATGGAAACAGGAATGGTTTTTCAACAGTTCAACCTCTTCCCACACCTAAGCGTGCTGCAAAATATCACCCTTGCACCAATCTGGGTTCGCAAATGGAAAAAACAAAAAGCAGAGGAAGCAGGGATGGAACTGCTTGAACGTGTTGGGATTCCCGAGCAAGCAGAAAAGTATCCTGGTCAGCTCTCTGGTGGTCAGCAGCAAAGGGTTGCAATCGCCCGGGCATTAGCTATGCAGCCTAAAATTATGCTCTTCGACGAGCCAACTTCTGCGCTAGATCCTGAAATGATCAAAGAGGTATTAGATGTAATGGTTGAACTTGCCAAAACTGGGATGACCATGTTGGTCGTATCCCATGAGATGGGTTTTGCACGAGCAGTCGCTAACCGGATGTATTTCTTTGATGAAGGTTTAATTGTTGAGAGCGGTTCCCCACACGAAATATTCCAAGAGCCAAAAGAGGATCGTACAAAGCTGTTTCTATCCCAAATTCTTACCCATTAAAATTGGCAAGTCATTCCCAAGAGGATCTGGGTCGTTGCTTAATGCAGCGGCTCGTTTTTTTTGACTCAACGATTCGGTTTCCACTCATTCGCCATTTTAATACGCTTATCTAATGCCGGGTGGGAGTACAGCAAAAATTCTACCCAAGGCTCTGGATCAGCCACAGCGAGGTTTTGATTGGCAAGTCTTACCAATGCTGAGGCATAGGCGTTGTTCTTTTTTGTTACTTCCAATGCAAATAGATCTGCTCTTCTTTCTCGCCAACGTGAATAAGCATTGGTCATAGGCATTGTGATCAATCCAAAAGCTCCTATAACAATCATAAATAACGGTAGACCGGCGATATCTGCCACACCGGATAATCCGAGAGCTTCTACGCCCCAATTAAGACCCTCAGCAGCAAAATATAAACCGATCAGCGTTATCACGCCCTCGACTAATATGCCATACGGGATATCTCGATGGACGTGATGGCCAATTTCATGTGCCAATACAGTCTCTATTTCATCAGAGGTGAACTCAGCAAGTAATGTATCCCCCAACAATATTCGACGTGTATTCCCAAGACCAACAAGTGCTGCGTTGGCCGCGTTTGTGCGAGTGCTCACATCAAATTGATATACACCTTTTATACGTGTGTTGGTTGAATCAGCGAGCATAAGTAAGCGTTTGTCTAAGTTTGTATATTCCTCACCCAGTGGTTCAAATTTGTAAAAGATGGGCATCAAGATAATTGGAGCCAGGTTGGCCAGTAATACACTGAATAGCAACAGGAATACAGCTGCAATCAACCACCAGGTTTCAGGGTAATATCGCAGCACTGCATAGATCATTTCTAGTATCAAACCGCCAAGAAGTCCACCAATTAAAATGCCTTTAATCAAATCTTTGAGCCATCCAGAGACTTGTTGGTTTGACATCCCATATCTAACAGGTAATATATATCCGGAGTAATAAGACAATGGCAGGCTCAGGATCAAATACAAACCAGCAAAGAACAAACCAAAACCAGCGACTAATATCCAGGGATTATTTGTCCAATTTAGTAAAAAATCCCGGAGAGCAATCGACCACCCGAAGTACAACCAAGCCACAACATAGACCGCGCCGATAAGCAAGTCAAGGACTAATAAACGTCGCCGGATCCGGGCGTACTCGCGAGCTTCATTTTGCCGTTCTGGGTCAAGTCTGATTTCTGACATGCTCGGCATTATATCATTCGATACTTTCCCTAAGTGAAAGGGTGGTTAACCGATGGGCCTGTCAATATCCAAATATTTTTACCCCCGTTAAGAACACGCCGATGTTGTATAACCACAAATTGGTTGTTCACGGAATACATTCTGGACATCCTACCGCATATTCATATCTGCTGACGGTTGGTCTTCCGGAGTTATCCGACGATTTCATCGTCCCTCAAGTTCAGTTTATAAATCTCATCCGATGGGTGCCCAATTAGGGATATAACCTCTGAGGCAGTCTCTTCGATCGGTTTAGTTGTGACATCCACAAGCGGCCAATCCCTGCGGCGTTCGAAAACCTCGTATGCATAAGTGACTTCTTTCTTAATATAGTCAAGGTCTGCATATCCTAGACCAACGGTTCCCATACTTTTAACGCGTGCTGTCCTCAATTCCTTAAGCCTCTCAGGCTTAACAATAAGACCCACTACGCGCTTCTTTGGCAGTTGGAATAACTGTTCTGGCGGAGGGATATCGAGAACAAGAGGTATATTCGCAACGCGCCACCCACGATAAGCTAAGTAGATGCTTAATGGGGTTTTGGATGTTCGCGATACCCCGACCAAGACGATTTCTGCTCGATCCAAATCATCTATATTTCTGCCATCATCGTGGCGCACCGTGTAATCAATCGCATCGATTCGCAGCAAATAGGCTTTATCAAATGGTTGGAACAATCCTGGTTCTGATCGAGGTTGAATAGCCAGAAGCTCTGAGAGTCTAGCAAGCATTGGGCCCATGAGGTCAATGGTCGCTACATTCGCAGCCCTTCCTTCGGTAAACATGAGATGCCTCATCCTTGTAGAAACGAGGGTGTGTACAATGAAACCTCCATCATGGTGAGCTTCGCTGACAATGTCGCGAATCTTCTCATCCACCCGGACCCCACCTAAGCGAACTATGCGCACATCCGGGTCATCATATTGGGTTAGAGCAGCGCGAACAACCCCTTCAGCAGTTTTCCCCGTCCCGTCAGAAACAGCATAGATATTCAGCATTTTGCCCTCCCCATCTAATTAATGGCTTTGAGATTGGCGAAATCAACCTATATTATCCCATCATCTCTACGTATAAGTAATCCTATTCAGACGTCGTTTAAAGTAATCTGGGACAGCAACCTTGATAATACTATGTTGACCTACAGTTGATTATACATAGTAATTCTGACTCGAGTTTTTCCCAATATACCTGCCAAGTTGCTGGAAATTAAGACAAAATCCATATCCTTGGGTATACTTAGGCCTTATTGCCCGTACCCAATGATCTATCAATCAACCAGGATACAATTAATGACCGTCAAGGAAGTTGCAATCAGCAAAACAGAAACGGAAGAGTTCCAAACTGGTGAAGTATCTACTATATCTTTCGCACATTTTATCAACGATATCTATACTGCCCAGATAGCCCCTCTGCTGCCGGTTCTTATTGATAAGCTTTCGATCTCCCTAACAGCTGCCGGTGGGCTCTCCTCTTTAGTCCAACTCCCCGCTTTAATTAACCCGTTCATAGGGCACATGGCAGATAAAGTGAGTCTGCGTTGGTTTGTGATCCTAGCCCCCGCAATAACTGGTACATTGATCAGCTTTATTGGCACGGCCTCGACCCCTCTTGAATTAGCGCTCATATTGTTCGTAGCTGGCATCAGCGGGGCATCTTTCCACGCACCTGCTCCAGCAATGATTGCGCGCATCTCAGGAAAACAGGTTGGTAAAGGAATGAGCTTCTTCATGGCCAGCGGAGAACTAGCGCGCACAGTTGGTCCCTTATTGGCTGTTTGGGCAGTATCATATTGGACGTTGGAAGGTACGTGGCGGTTGGCAATCCTCGGTTGGGCTTCTTCAATACTGCTCTACTGGCGGCTGCGCAAAGTACCAGCTCGCCCTGATAATAGAGCAGATGTCCGCACGCTTATCCCGTCCTTGCGTACAGTCTTTCTTCCGCTCGGTTTAATTATTTTCTTTCGGAATTTTTTAAACGTCAGCTTGACAACTTATCTGCCTACGTATATGAGCGTTCAAGGTGCTTCCTTGTTAATCGCTGGAGCAGCGTTATCCGTTCTCGAGGTTGCAGGGGTTGCAGGTGCCTTGCTCAGCGGTACGCTCAGCGATAAAATTGGCAGAAAACCGATTCTAATCGTGGCGACCATCGGCGCAGCCGCGATGATGCTGTTTTTTTTGAATGCGGAAGGATGGATACTTGTCCCAATATTGCTGGTAATGGGTTTTGCCGCCCTATCAACGACACCAGTTTTGTTAGCAATTGTTCAAGAGAACGCGCCTAATAACCGCGCTCTGGCAAATGGGCTTTTTATATCTATCGCATTTTTGATCCGCCCAATATCTCTACTAGTAATCGGATACCTGGGTGATATGCTAGGGCTCCAAAACGCATTCTTGATCAGCGCAGGAATCTCTTTGCTTGCTCTTGTGCCAATAATTTTCATACCTCAATAGATATCCAGATAATCGCTCAAGACTTCTGGGGCTTGCAAGACCGGCATACAACACTGACCCACATTTTCTACATGGCAGTTTCCGCTAATGTAAGGCCATCACGGATTTGGACAGATTTACGGATTCGCTGGCTCCGAAACCACAACCAACCTGTTTGGACAGCCATGCTTAAACCCATGGCAAGCAAGGCAACGTATAATCCAGTTACCTCGCCCCAGATTACACCGAGCAGTAATAATATGGTGATTGATAACAGATAGATAACGACCGCTTCTGTTATCCCTTTCGTTTTCCGTCCGAACAATAATGCCCCTTGATACCAGCTCTGCATGGCTGCCATTGCGGGTAATGGAATCGCCAACCATAATGCGATCCTTGCCATTTCAACTAAATTAGGTGAAAGACCTGATACGGTATCAAACCATAAGACCGAGAGCGGTGTAATTGCCATTACCCCTAAGGCTAAGCTAGAAAATAAGGCTAATCGAATGGCAAACTTTCTCAAGTCGGATGATGAACCCAGTTTATCTAACAGCGCCACAACCACCTCATTATATGCAACACCCAAACTTCGGAACATAAATACCAATCCCGATATCACAGGCCAAACAGCTAATGATGGAAGAGATAGTGGCATCCTCCCAATAGCAGCACTACCGATCGGTAGAGCTAATAACGTAAGCAGTGATGTCATCGCTAATGGAATATAAAAATTCAAGAAAGAACGTAACGTCAAAGGATCCTCGACGGGCGGCTCAAGCTTCAATTGGTTGTTAAGCACTGGCCTGACAACGACACCAACATAAGTAGCTTCAGCAATGACACTCAGAGCTACTGCGCTCGCCGCTACAATAATCCCCGGTATCGATCCAATCAGATAACCAAATCCCAATACCAGGACATCAGTACTCAATCTTATCAACGTACCAATAGTGATAGTTTGCGAGTGTCCAAAACGGATCAGAACCCCTTGATTAAATCTCCGGTAAGCTATTGCCCAAGTCCATGGGGTCATGATCATCATTCCGACTCGGGCAGGCTCGACAATTTCTGCTGGTGCGTTCAGAATACCTTCAACCACAACATAATATAACGGAGTGAATGCGATCAAGACATGGATGCCGGTCATGGCCCCAGCAGTTACCATCATGAAGCGCCGGATCTTTAGATACGAATCCCAATCCTTGCAGAGTGCTGTTGATGCCGCTAGCAGCATAATCACTGGCGACTCAATGATTAATGCCAATGGAAAAACAATTCCCCCATATGCGGCGAGATTAATTTCGGGGTCTGCTAACCTTGCCACCACAGCGCTTAGAACTGGCAACTCGGCTCCCATCATAAGCCAGCTGGCAGCCAATGGCCACCAAGTTTTGAACACAACTTGCATATCAAATGTTGGTTGTTGGGAAGGCCTTGAATTCATAAATTGTTCAACCAATCGATAATAGCAGGATGGTGAAGTATAGCACTTTGTCTGCTGATGGGGACAATGAAACCCAACTTGATGTAGTGCAATGTTGATCACTTTTAAACTATAATTTCACAACTATCAAATTCAGTCATTGTAAAGCAAAGAATCAATAAAAACTTCTTAGCGTTCTATTATGCCTAGTTCACTCGTGGTTTTCATTCAAGGACTTGCCCTTGGTATCAGTGCATCTGCTGCTCCGGGACCATTCCAGACGTATTTAGTTAACCAAACTTTGCTTTCTGGTTGGCGTAAATCGATCACAATTTCTTTCGCACCGTTAATTGCCGATATCCCCATCGTTTTGATCTCAGTATTGTTACTTGATCAAGTACCTACCTCATTAATGGATTGGATAAGTGCAGCAGGAGGTTGTTTTATCCTCTATATCGCATGGAAGTCATGGGGGCAATGGCGGCGATTTTCGCACAGCCCACTTGCTGATCCCGAACCGACGACCGACAATCAATTGCTAAATGGCATCCTGATGAATTTGCTCAGCCCGGGACCGTATGCCTTTTGGGCGCTGGTGAATGGTCCGCTCCTAATCTCAGCAATAAACAAATCCTGGTTTAACGGATTGGTGTTCATTATTGGGTTTTATGGCGCGTTAATTACCGGCTTTATAGCAATAGCACTAATATTCAGTTATACCCGTAAACTCGGACAACGGTATGTACAGGGTTTGTTGCTGATCAGTGTCATTATTTTGGTCTTGTTTGGTTGTTTGTTATTAGGTCGTGCGGTAATGGGCATTGTTTATTAGCTGTTCAACAACCAATTTTGCATAAATCCAACAATGAATAGATTACCGTAGCGAAGATTGAGGATTAAAGGATACATCAAGATAACAATAGAAAACGGCTGGTAAGACTTACCATACTACAATTTTGACGAACATAGTTTTGTTGCTGGAAATAACATCATACATAATTATCCTGGAATAGGGAGATAAAATGAACCCTCTGGAAGAATTTAGTTCATATCGTACAAAAATGAATAACCGTATACTTGAACTTGATCATCTCGGTATCAAACGCTTTATGAACCTAGACACGATGGCTTACAAAGATGGAGAGCTGGATGCCAAAACCAAAGAGCTTTTAGGATTGGTCGCCTCCACCGTTTTGCGCTGTAATGATTGTATTGATTACCACCTAATCCAATGTCTAAAGTTAGGTTACGAACCGGCCGAACTCCACGATGCGCTTAATGTAGCTCTTATTGTTGGTGGCAGTATCGTTATCCCCCATTTAAGACATGCAGTAGAAACAATTGACATTCTAGCGGCAGAACCAGACCGCGATTAATTCGGCAGCTTGTACTTAATCTAGTGGGGACCAACTATGAATATGTTCTGGTCACACATACGTCTTCCCGTGTCGATTTACTTACGACCTATCAATATATTTCGACTTTTAGAATGTAGGAGTTTTATCTTATGACGAATGCCAAAGTTATAAATCGGGAGATTATCTTCGACCATCCAAACGCACAAATTATTATTGACACGATCCAATCAGAAAAGACGAACCGTGAATATTTCTACTTACGGAGCCCTGTCGATGCAGTTGCCACAGTCGGAGTAAATGAGCGTGGCGAAATCGCGCTTACCCGCCAATACCGGCATCCAATCGGTCGGGTAATCTTTGATCTTCCCGCCGGGACATTAAACCTAAACGAAAACCCACTTGCAGGTGCTCTCCGGGAGTTCGAGGAGGAAACAGGTTATCTGCCAGGCAATATCGTACCTTTAGGATATTACAGCCAATTCCCCGGTGTAATACGTGCCGCGACACATTTGTTCTTCGCTTCCGAGTTAGTGCCGACCCAACAAAAATTAGACGAGGGGGAAAATTTAGAAGTAATATTTACCCCGATTGATCAAATATTGAAACTAATTGTAGATGATCAACTAATCGATGGCTCACTACAACTTGGTGTGCTTTTAGCAATGCAGAAAGGTTATTTAACAACATATCTATCAGACTGATAAAACTAACTGTCAATAAGGAGCTTTCCAGATGAAATATCGAAAACTAGGAAATTCCGGTTTAAAAGTATCCGAGTTGTGTTTGGGGACAATGCAGTTCGGATGGTCCGCGGATGAGGCTCAATCACATAAAATCCTATCAGCAGCTTACGACGCAGGTATCAATTTCATCGATACGGCTGATATTTATTCAACATGGGTAGCAGGAAATCCCGGGGGTGTGTCAGAGTCAATTATTGGAAGTTGGCTGAAGCAAAATGATATCCCACGCGAAAAGTTGCTGATCGCCACCAAGGTACGGGGCAAGATGGGAGAAGGACCAAATGCGGAAGGGCTTTCTCGAGCCCACATTTTATCAGCAGTTGAGGGATCATTACGCCGTCTGGGTACTGATTGTATTGATCTGTACCAGGCACATTGGTTTGATGCGGATACACCTATCCAAGAGACCCTACTCGCTTTCTCTGATTTAATCAAGCAAGGTAAGGTCAGATATATCGGCTGCTCAAACTATCCAGCGTGGCGTTTATTGGAAGCGATTTTGACCGCAGAACGTCTCCACATTTCAGGTTATGTTTCCTTACAGCCTCATTACAATCTTGTCCATCGGGCAGAATTTGAACGGGAACTGGTAGAGGTGTGCCGCATCTACGGTATCGGTATAATCCCTTACTCCCCGCTTGCCGGTGGATTCTTAACCGGTAAATACCGTCCGGGCGGCAATATCGAGAGTGTGCGTTCTAAGGGTGTCAGGGGCAAGTTTAATGATCGGAATTGGCAATTATTATCCAAGCTGGAAGACATAGCGACTAGCAAAGGTGACTATACAATATCTCAAATCTCACTCGCCTGGTTACTTGCTAATAACCAAATTTCCTCGGCGATAATTGGCCCACGCACTTTGAACCAACTAGCAGATAACATGGGTGCTGTTGGTTTGTCTCTATCGAAAGATGAAATTGACATTCTAAATGACGCTACAAGCTGGGAATGATCCTTTTCCGTTATGACTTCTATGCCAGCATCAATGTCCGTTCGCCATACAAGCTCTTCTCCTACACCTATGGATAGAAGCCGGTGTCCCGAACCTGAGCTATGTAAAAGGGTATCGGTACAATCCGGGTGTTGACCGTTTTGGGCTTGAATCCGTCGCAACACCCATGCCGCTTTGCAGAACATTCGAACTGGCAACTCCTATATGCTTCTTGCTTCCCACTTGCATAGCTGCGTTGCTAACGATACGGATCGGTTCTGAGAAGAATTAATAGCCTCGCATTACATCCCGCATGTGTAATTCAATCATTAGGACAAATCATCTTGGCAGGTCATGGTGCGCTCTTTTATTGGTTTGTGCAACCTTTAGGATACACCCACCTACTGCTTTTTGCTAACTACTAAATACAGAAAAAAGATTACACGAACTATGGATTCTCGTCCCATAGATAATAAAACACGCTGTCCAGTGGTGAGCAGCGTGTTTGAGCATCGATCTCCAAATCAATAATTATTTTTCCATTGATGCCTTTATTTCATCCCATGCCTCACAGAACACATCCACGACTCGCGGATCATACAAGCTCCCTTTGCAGCGGACGATCTCGTCATAGGCCGCTGCAGGAGTGTGTGCTTCCTGATAGGGTCGTTCCGTACACATGGCATCCAGTGAATCCGCAACCGCGACAATCCTGGCACTTAAAGGAATCAGTTCACGCTTCAGCTTATCAGGGTAGCCGCTGCCATCCCAGCGTTCGTGGTGGTGTTTGATGATCGGGATCGCTGGAGAAAGATATTCGATCTGTTTAATCATTTCGGCACCAATCTCAGGGTGCTTCTTCATCAATGCCCACTCTTCACCAGTTAATCGGCCAGGTTTACTTAGAATACTCTCTGGAACATGTATCTTGCCGATGTCGTGCAGGATGCTCCCATAGTGCAGATTCTCCAGCTGCACTGGGGTTAGTTCCAGGCGTTTGGCAATAATAACCGAATGGTCTCGAACCCGTTCCACATGTCCACGTGTATACTGATCCCGGAGTTCAATCGCATTAGCCAGCATGATAAGGCTGGAGGAATATGCTTGTTTAAGCTGTGCTAAGAGCAGTTGGTGGTTTCGCTCGAGTCGTGATCTAATCGTCGTGGTCAGTTCATGCCGAGTTATTGGTTTCACCAAATAATCTTCCGCCCCTAATCGTCTGCCATTAAATATATCCTCTCGACCACGCCTGGCAGTTAAAAATACAAATGGGATGGATACCCATTCTGGCTGCTCGCGCACCTTTTCAAAATAGGTAAATCCGTCCATCTCTGGCATCGATATGTCGGATAGGATCAAATCAGGGGTGACTGACCGCATGCGTTCAATCGCCTCCGCTCCATGGACTGCGGTTTGTACTTGATAACCTTCTGCCTGCAGCAAAACCTGCAGACCTTGGCGCAACACATCATTATCTTCAGCTATAAGAATCGTTTCACCAGACATTATTCTTCTTTGTATATCGGGAGCCATATTCTGAAGGTGGACCCCGCACCTTGTTTGCTTTCGATATCGATCCGTCCATCGTGTTGATCGATGATCTCTTTAACAATTGCTAAACCCAAACCGGTCCCTGGTGTGCGGGTTTGACGGACGTGTTTCCCACGGTAAAATCTTTCGAATATGTGGAGGAGATCCTCTGGATCAATACCGATTCCCGTATCACATACTTCAAGACAGATCGAGCTCTCATTCGGGTACGTACGAACACATACCTCGCCATCTTTCGTGTAGCGCAGCGCATTAGAGACCAGATTGGTGATAACCCGAGCTAATTGGTTCTCTTCTCCCCGCACTGGAGGTAAAGCGCCATTTGATTTCAATTCCAGATTTATTCCCTCTGCTTCTGCCATAGGTATATGGGCGGTAACCACTTGTGATGCCACGAGTTCCATATTAACCGGGCCGAATTCTGCTTTGGATTTTCTGCCCATTGACAACCGTGAAAGATCTAATATATCTTCGACCAATTTTCGTAATTGATAACCCTGGTCTCTCAAAACCGCCAGATATTCATCACGCTTTTGTGGGGAGGCATTTTCAAGCAGCTCAAGATAGAGGCTGATGTTTGTTGTCGGTGTCCTGAGTTCATGTGATACATCAGATACAAATCGATCTTTCATCCGGTCAAGTTCTTTTTGTTGGGTGATATCCCGTTGGCTGCCCACATAGTAAACCATCTGTCCTTTCTGATCCCGGACTGGTGCAATGGTTAATTGGATGTCATAGTAATCCCCATTCTTGTGTTGGTTCACAAGTTCGCCGCGCCACACCACTCCTTTTGGCAAGGCTTTTTGGAGATCATCAATCATTTGACCGTCATTGTGCTCTCTCAGCAAGGTATGCAAATTTTCACCGACCTGCTCCATCACAGAATACCCGGATTGCTCTTCATAAGCCGCGTTCAATGTCAGTATCGTCCCATCAAGATCCGTGACAATCACCCCATCGCCAACGCTCGCAAGAACAGCCTCGACACGCTCTTTTGCCTCGTGTAACTCAGCGGTTCTCTCCTCAACTCGATGCTCTAACTCTGTTGCATACTGCCTCAGTTGAGTTAAGAGATGGGCATTTTCAATGATTGGGCTGAGCTGGCGTGCCACTACTCGCAAGATATCTAAATCCTCACTGCTGAAAATGTCTCCACCATATTTGGGACCTAAAGCTAGCAAACCTTGTACCTCTCCATGCCCAACGATGGGTATCCAGAGGTGGTCTTGTTCGGTATTCAATAGTTGATGTTCTTCGGCTGTCAGAGCGACATCTGATAACGCCTCCCGCAAAGAGGCTCTCTCTATCTCTCCAATTCGTACCAGATACTCAAGGCTGCTCCTGGGTAATGGGATGCTTTCCAGATTGCTGTTCTCACTTAAGCTGCTTGCAGGAGCAACATCAATGACACTCAGTTTGCCCTCGTGATCTTTCAAGAACACACATACATCCTGTAGGTGCAGTACATTAACCAGACTATTACTTACCGACCCAGCCAATAATTTTAGATCAGTGATTTGTTCAAGTCCCTGTGTAATATGCATAATGGCTGATCGGTAGTCGTACCAACCGCCATAGAAAATCCGGTCAACGAATCTTTGAACTTGACGGTGAATAGGCACAAATGCGGTCGCGAGGATCAATACAAGAAATGTGTTAATTACTGTATCTGCTTCAAAGGTTCCTAAGAGGCCTGTATGTAGAATCGAGTACAGGACCAAATATATCGTCCCCAGAATTGAATAGACCAGAATAAATGTCGCGCCGCGATTGACATGCCGCTCGATTTCGATCAACCGATGCCGGTAGATAGCATAGCCATAAGTTAGCGGCAAGATTGCTAAAAAAACAAAAGTTAAACCATAGGGCAGGATCGTTTGGCCTAAGAGTGCATCCGGTAGAAGTACCAATGTAACCAAAGGGACCAGGCTAAGCATTCCACCCAAGACAACGATACGGATTTTTCCCCTTGCTCCTGCAGTTGTCGCAGTATGATAAGAGTAGAATAACAAACACACTACGAAAAAGAAATTAAGTGCTAGAAATATGCGGTTGAAAACAATGAATTGGGGATACCAGATACTTGCTTGAACCGTCCGAGGACCAAAGATAATATCAGGCAGGCTGCCCAGTACTGCAAATAAATACAACACACTGAGCACTTTCTTCTGGTGAGGTAGATTGGTAGGCTGCGGAAAACGGGTGTGGAAATGTACCGCCACGGGTCCCATAAACCACAATGCAATGCCAGCCACAGCAGATGTCCAAGGTGGCCCATACCCAGTGGCTGCGCCTGCAATAAGTACAACCGCCCCTGTCATAAAGAAGGCAAAAGTGACGTTGCCAACCTCAATCTTTTGTTTGAACGCTTGTACACTGATACCGATGAACCAAAATACCAAACCCACCAGGAGTGGTGCAATCCTAAGCAACAATTCTTCTAACGTTGGCTCAACCAAGGTGAAACTTACTGAGCGTGTTTCGCCCTCCCTAATTACCTCTACAGTTGTCACGCTGCCAGCGCGTTTATCCCCAAATGGTGGTTGGGCATCTTCCCAAGGAACAAAATCAATAGAAACTATCTGGTCATTGACTGAGAGCTTACCGGCAGATGGTCCATGAGAATCTATTTCATTAATTACACCCGTGGGATGAACTCGCAGGAATCCATCATAAGGATAAGCGATTGCCTGTGATAGTGCCCAGGCCAGGAACGCCAATGCCATCATGGCAAAAATATAAGGCAGGCTGCTCAACAATCGTTGTAGGCTGTTCATCACACAAATATTTCGTTTAAATAATCTACTACACCGCTGTGCATCTATCTATGAAGAAACGCACGGTGTACTTTACCGTATATTTGGTTAATCGACCGATTTCATTCTAACATGTGGGAGAATAAGGCTATACTGGGTAATCTTACAAATTTATTGGTCGAAAATTTGTAATTTCTTCTCCCAAATCATTGCGAGATTCAACAATAGGAAATATATATCACTTCGTTTCCTGGGCGTAGAATTATTATCCCTCGATAGATTCGATTGTATATACAGGAAACCTATGAGCTATTCAATTGCCCCCATTAATTGGTTAATGATACCCCTCAGTTCGCTGCCTGCTGGTTCTCGTGGGTTAACGTCTTCAAGAACTGCAAGTGCTTTTAATCCATGGCGCTTTAATTCCGCGAGGATGTAGACGCCTGCACCGCTGGAATCAATGGTATCCATTAGCTCTTTCAGTGCTGCTTGATCTACAGATGCTTCTTTAGAGATAGCAACAAGTCGTTCGGATACTGCAGCAGGTAGTACGTCCATCACGTAGACCAATGGTAATGATCCCCAGATTTCAAATCCGTTATTGGGTCGCTCAATCCCCTTCAGCTGCTTGAAATCCTCCAGATCATCCCGGATTTGAATCAAGAGACCGATCTCTGTTCCAAAAATATAATATGCCTGTTGGATGGTTTGGTCAGCAGATGCAAGCATTGCTGCAGCTCGGCATCCCACCCCAAAGAACGCTCCAGATTTCGCCGCAGCTATTTGCCAGTATTCTTCCAATGATGGGTTTTCTGTGAGTATATCGCGTAGTTGCCCGCTGCACATTTGCATAAATCCCCGGTAAAAATCAGCGGTTATCAAAGCGTTATCGGCCAATCGTGTTTTCTCGTCCAACCTGGTTAAGGTTAACGATGAACTAAAATATAACCCTGACGCAACACCAAGAGCTCCCCCGACGCCAATTTCCCCCCACCAGCTTTCTTCAATTTCTTGGTCCTGAACAGAGTCCATTAAATCAGCAGCTGCATACAACAACAACCAGGCCGCAGTTAGATCAATAAAGCCTTCCGGAACCTCGCCAATTGATTCGCAGACCAGGCGCGGCAAAAGTGCCCACCGGGAAAACACCTGCCCGTAAGCACTATCCTTTCCTTCAATTTTCATTGCCTGGCGCATGCCGCTGATTAAATCAGGCCATGCGCCAGAATCTTGCCAAATACCTTCGGTAAAACTGTTTAGTTCGCTGAAAAATTCTTTCGACAAACGAAGTTCTTTAGCGGCGCCAACCCGTACCTAACTCTTCGGAAAGATTGACGATTCGTGGTTGATCATCCCGTTGGTGGGATGTAACCAAAAATGCCAACTCTTCTTGGCTTAGTTTCAAACCGCGCGATTTCAAGGCAGATTCTGGATTAGAGAACAGTTGAGAGGCGAAGTCCGTGTCATTGGACATTTGATAGACTACTTGGGCGAGGGTCATGGTTCTATCTCCTGGATAGTGTTTGTTCGATAATGTTAATGTGATCGATAATGTTCTTACTCAGGTCTAATGTTTTGATAGAATCTATTAATTTCACCTCCTGCATGTGCTGTTTCTGTCTTAATAAGTAATTTACTATGGTTGATCTATCAAAATTGTAAGCTTACAGCTATGTAAGTGATATAAAAATATCATATTGTATTGCCCTTGTCAAGCAGGGCATTATAAATATACTGATAATAGAATATACTCCCCAATGTAGATTCCAGGGAAAATGGCGAGCAACAACAATCTTTATAGTAGGAAGAAATTCCCTAAACAGTAATCGAATGTATAATCCCCAAATATTGCAATCCAAGCCTCGGATAGATGTATACTTCTCTGGAACTTCGATAAAGAAAGGGCTTTTCTGATGAGTTATCATCAAGTCTTCACTCTGGATCTTAATTTCTTAGGCAAGCCCCAAGCAATAGCCGCCTATTTAATCCCTCACAAGGGTGGTGCGGCACTCGTTGAATGTGGACCTGGCTCAACGCGGGATACACTTGTATCTCGTTTAGCGGAGTATGGGTATTTACCTCAGGACATCACCGACGTCTTCCTTACGCATATCCACCTTGACCACTCTGGAGCGGCGGGTTGGCTGGCAAACCAGGGGGCGCAAATCCATGTCCATCAACTGGGTGCACCACATCTGCAAAATCCAGAGAAACTCCTCGCCAGCGCAGCTCGAATTTATGGTGACATGATGGATGAACTCTGGGGGGAGTTTATACCTGTCCCACCTCTTAACATCACAATACCAGAAGATGGACAGGTAATAAAAATCAATGGGTTGAGACTAAAAGTGTTGGAGACGCCCGGACACGCTAACCATCATTTCTCCTATTTGGTTGAAGGGATTTGTTTCACCGGGGATATTGGAGGGGTGCGCATGCCAGGTGTCCGACATCTGCGCCTCCCGATGCCGCCCCCGGAATTGAATCTGGAAGAATGGCGAGCCAGTTTGCACCGGTTACGGCAAGAGGAGATTAGATATATTGCTCCTACACATTTTGGAATATACGCTGATCCAGAGTGGCAGTTTAAACAAATCTCAAGCTATTTAGATGAAGTGGAATCATGGATGGGTAAACACCTACAGGGCAATAAATCGTTCGAGCAGTTTAAGCAAGAGTACATGGATTGGAGCAACCAACGCTCAAAAGACCAAGGGTTATCACTGGCAGATGTGGATGCCTTCGAGCTAGCAAATCCGAACGAAATGTCGAGTTATGGGATATACCGCTATTGGCAAAAGTCTCGGCAGGGAACCTGACAAGATCCATTTCCTGCACATTTCGCGACTATAGCCTCATTGAACAAGATATGCGTTTATGACTGCAGACGACATTCATATCCCAACCAACCTAATGGATCATCTCCGCTCTTGTGAGAAGATAGTCGTTATCACAGGAGCTGGAATATCAGCTGAAAGCGGTGTTCCAACATTCCGCGAGGCGAAAACCGGCCTGTGGTCACAGTATGATCCTCAGGAATTGGCCACCGCCGAGGCTTTCAACAGCAATCCAAAATTAGTATGGGAGTGGTATACCTGGCGACAGAGGTTAATTACAACTACGTATCCCAATGCCGGTCACAAAGCATTAGTTTCCTTGGAAGAATATCAAGCGAATCAAGCTGCCGGCTTTGTACTTATCACTCAAAATGTGGATGGGCTCCACCAACGAGCGGGCAGCCGGAACGTAATCGAACTCCATGGTAACATTTTTCGGACACGCTGCATAAATCAATGTCGTCGCGATGAGCAGGGACCAGTCCAAAATACTTTTCCCCCCCGCTGCTCGAACTGCAGTGGGTTGTTGCGTCCAGACGTCGTCTGGTTCGGTGAGAACCTACTGCGAGAATCGCTGACCCAGGCTAGCGTTGCTTCCCAAAACTGCGATACATTTTTCTCAATCGGCACATCCAGTACAGTCGAACCGGCAAAGTCTTTGCCGTATGTCGCAAAACAGGCGGGAGCAGCTCTTATTGAGATCAACCCAACTTACACCCCGCTTACCCATTCGGCAGATTTTGTTCTAAATGGGCCTGCCGGGATCGTTCTGCCTGAAATTATCTCGTCTATCATGGGAGAGTTGTAGTTAACCCCGAACATTGCTCCACGACCTATCTTGTATATTCACAGTATTTTTGACACCATCTTACGAGTGAAGAACAGAGTGGCACTCTACACTCCTGCCGGGCACTGGACACGTGGAGTATGGGTAGTTATTTGGCGAGAATTCTTTGTCCTAAATGCTATCTTTCGTCGTACGACACCAAAATCATCGGGAGCGACCTGGGTAAATTAAATATAAACGGACTAGGTATATTCCTAATCCGTTTATCCAAAGTACAAACTGTCATAATTAAAACATCATGTCATTCACTGTCTTTATTGTCTCTCTCGGCGGCCTAATGCGCTCCTGGGATAACCGATTTAGTGGAGTTTCTGGCAGGTTGTAAATTTCATCGAGTGATTTCTGATCTGTATCAATGTAAATTAATCCAGTGATCAAACAGTTGCACGCGTTCGCTTCTTCTAACACACGTATCGCCTCAGCCCGGTTAGTGGGATCGTATTCGCGCTCCAATTTTTGCAGAACAACCAGTGAACCATCATGCATGGTGACTTCTACATTTTCACCAAGTTCATAATCCACCATAATCTCTTCAACCGGGGGGACATAGGAGAGTTCATGCAATGCCACTTCATGTTCTTTACCCCATGCATAGGAATGGGTAGCCGTATCCTGGTTGTTAAAGGTGACACACGGGCTGATTATGTCCAATACCGCAATCCCATCATGACTTAAGGCTGCTTTGATTAAGGCTTTAACTTGCTTGGGATCACCGGCAAATGAGCGTGCTACAAACGTTGCATGACCCACCAATGCTTCCCAGGCAATATCTACTGGCATATACGGATTAGTGCCTTGACTTTTCAATGTTAAACCCGCCTCAGCTGTCGCAGAAAATTGCCCTTTTGTCAGCCCATATACGCCGTTGTTCTCAACAATGTAGACCAACCGTAAATTACGGCGTACGGCGTGCTTGAACTGTCCCATCCCAATGCTGGCAGTATCTCCATCACCGCTGATACCTATCCCTTTCAAATTATGGTCAGCAAACAGGGCTCCGGTTGCGAGCGATGGCATCCTTCCATGCAGTCCATTGAAACCAAAAGAGCGGGTTAAGAAATAAGTAGGGCTTTTGCTGGAGCAGCCAATACCGCTGAACTTGACTATATCTTCTGGAACGATATCGAGCTCGTAGCACGCTGCGACAATCTGGCTGGCGATAGAATTATGGCCACATCCCTGACACAAAGTTGTTGGATTACCCCGATAATCAGCTTTGGATAAACCAGCAATGTTTACCTGTACGCGTGAGTTCGTCTTAATAGTTTGATTATTCATCTCTTTCCTCCTCCGCAGCTAAGATAGCTTCTCGAACGTAGCGAGCGGTCATCGGTAACCCATCAAAATAGGCTAAGGATATGATCCTATTTGAGAGGTCAGGATTATCAATCAGCAACAGCTGCTTCAGTTGTCCATCGCGGTTCATTTCAACAATATAATTCACCCGGTGGCGGCTAATAAATTCTCGCACATCCCTTGTGAAGGGCAGAGAGCGTACTCTGAGAGAATCAATCAAAATTCCTTTTGCGGCGAGTTGATCACGGGCTTCTCGAATTGCAGGTTCTGTTGACCCATAGCCGATCACACCTATTTCAGAGCCATCTAAATCCTGGATAATTGATTCAGGCATAAGAGACCGCGCAGTGTTGTGCTTCTCTTTGAGTCTCGCCAATAGCTCTACCCATACCCCACTGTCCTCAGAATAACGTGCCTCATTAGTATGTCCGGTGCCGCGCGAAAAATAAGCCGCTTTAGGATGGCGATTGCCCGGGACAGTGCGGTAAGGAACGCTATCCCCATCGATATCTAGATACCGTGCCCATTTTCCCTCAAGCTTTTCCAAATCCTCCTCCCAAAGAACTTTACCGCGATCCAACGGTTCTTCGGGATACTCAAACGGTGGCGTCATCCACTGGTTCATCCCAAGATCCAAATCCGATAGCACAAATACCGGGGTTTGTAATCTTTCAGCGATATCAAATGCCCGCCAACCGAACTCAAAGCACTCATTGACTGTACCAGGGAGCATGATAATTTGCTGGGTATCCCCATGTCCAAGATTGTAAGTAAAGGTCAAGTCACCTTGAGCAGTCCTTGTAGGAAGCCCTGTACTTGGCCCTGCTCGTTGCACATCCCACAATACGAGCGGCACTTCCGCAAAATATGCCAAACCGGCATATTCGGCCATCAAGCTTATTCCAGGTCCAGATGTTGATGTCAAGGCTCTCAAACCGCTCCATCCAGCACCTACAGCCATACCTATTGCTGCTAGCTCGTCTTCTGCCTGTACGACTGCAAACGTGTTTTTTCCTTCCTCTACAGGGTCCTTGCGCAGCAGAGGCAGGAAATACCCCAGAGATTCTGCTAAACTTGAGGCTGGAGTAATCGGGTACCAGGATACAAAATGCACACCACCATATACTGATCCCAGGGCCCCCGCAGTATTACCATCCGCCATAATAAAATTCTCGGTCGCAGTCATCGGTTCAAGTTTATAGGGGTCACTTTTTTCAAGATTCTCTTCTGCCCACGCTGCCGCCGCCTGTACTACTCCATAGTTCAGCTCAATCGGTTTGCTCTTGCCCTTGAAGTGATATTCAAGTGCTTGATAGATTTTCTCTAATTCTATGCCCAGGGATTGGGCAAGAACACCGACATATACCATGTTAGCGACATAATCTCTTAGCTTAGGTGGTGCGCCTGAATCACGCACGATTTTCTTAACTGGCATCGGATATATCGATATGTCATCCCGCATAATATCTGCCCGGATATGATCAGCATAGTAGAAAGATCCATTGGGAGTGACTTCTCTGAGATCTTGCTGAAAGGAATCAGGATTCATCGCAACCACGATTTCGTGCTCTTCGCGTCTAGCTAAATAGCCATCCTTACTCACCCTGATCGTATACCAGGTTGGTAATCCTTGGATATTTGACGGAAACAAATTCTTGCCCGAGACCGGGATGCCCATTTTGAATAGTGCTCGTAAGACCGTTAAGTTCGATGTTTGGCTTCCAGAACCATTCATCGTTCCTACGGTAATAGAAAAATCATTCACTATGGTATTTACTGCTATGCTATTTCCTATTTCTACTTTATCCATCTGATGACTCATTGATTCTCCTTATCAATCAAAAATCGACATAATTCCGCAAACTTTTCGATACCCCTAATTATCATCACTATCCATGTTTGTAATTAGACTTGCTACTGGACGATGATAGAGCAAATCTTTATGATCAACGAGCGCTCGATAACCAGCCTGGAAATCTCCTTGCAGAATTGCTTCAACCATCTGCTCGTGATATTGCCAAACACGTTCTAGATAATCATATTCCGTATATAGATTTAACCCAACAGCTTCATAAGCCTCCCAGTATGCCTCCAGCACCCCCAGAACAAATAGATTGTCTAAACGTTTAAAAATTCCCATGTGAATTCCCCGGTGTTCAGAATGGGGAATCACCACCCGCGGATTCCTCAGTTTTTTCCACGCCGAATCCACTAGGTCCTTTAATTCTACATGGTCTTCATCAGTGAGTATTGCCACAGCTTCAAACCAATATGCTTCTTCAATATGATTTCTAAAATCTGAATAGGCATCGAAATTCAAACGATTTGTTTCGAGCGCGTACCACAAACTATTCCTCACGGCAGGCAGAAATGAATATGGGATTGGTCGTATTCCGGTTCGAGGGCGAACTTCAACTAAACCTAACGCCTTTGCCATTTCCAATTGTTCTCGTAACCGGGAAACACTCACATCCAATTCCTTACTCAGCTCTGCGAGCGAGGGCAGTCGATCATACTGGCTATTATTCTGTGACGCCTCAACGAGATAGCGCATGAATTCGTAGGATTCTGGGGTGCTTGAATATTTTTTCATTTTGTGTAGATCACAAAAATATGATAATACTGATTAATCTGATAAATCAGATAATAAGACGAATTTTATCAGCCAGGATAGGCTAGGTCAAGTGAATTTGAAAGTTCGAGTAATTACGACTTGTCATGAGTAAAGTACTTTGGCAATTCCCGCAATGCACTCCCCAACCGTGTGCCATGCCATGTTATGAGTGTGCCATCAACAAAATATATAGAATTTTTTCGCACTGCCCTTGTGTCCACTAATAACTCTTCAATTTGGCTATAATGTTCATCCCCAAACCGATATGGCTCATCAGGTAAAAGGATGATATCTGGGTCAGCTGCGATAACTTCAGCTATACTCACCCGCGGATATCTCGAATCATCATTCACAGATTTGGTTCCTTTAACAATATCCAAATCCGCTGTTATTGGGTTATATCGTACCCTTTCTGCAAATACATTTACTCCCCCTAACATCTGCAGCAGATCGCCGCAATAAGTCTGATCGTTAAAAGTCATCCACCAAGGTGTTTCTTCATCCAGTCTATCAAACCAAATTGGGCAAAAATAACTCCTGGTGCCATCTTCTTCTGCAGCTGTATGAGCCCACTCAATCGCCCGTTCCAAAATATCGATTTGAATAAATGCGGTTGAGTTCTGGAAAAGCCCTGCTATGTCTCTCAAATCTGCCAATACGTCTGCAATGGTCAAAGGGAAAGTCACCCAGACTGGTATCCCTGCAGCTTTCAAGTGCTCCGCGGTTTCTCGATTGTTCTCATCCCGATTCGCGATTACCAAATCAGGCTTAAGTAATAGGATATCTTCAATACGGGCGTTTTTCGTACCCCCTACGCGAGGTAAGTTTAACAATTTCTCTTTTGGATAAATACAGTAGTCCGTTATCCCAACTACATAATCACCTAATCCCAGATCGAAAAAACTTTCAGTCAGCGATGGTACCAGTGAAACGACCCGCTCTGGTATATTTTCGAGACGTGGTATATTATTTGCCTTCGCTCGGGTGACCATCATGACACTTCAATTTAATAGCGAAGAAGCCGCGCTTGATACCAAAGCCACCGCGTTCACTAATGCTTCTTCGTCGAAATCAAAGCTTGGGTGATGATGACCAGCGTTCAATCCCTTAGCTGGGTTAGCCGAGCCAACAAAGCAGTAAGTACCTGAAATTTCACCCAGTATAAAAGCCATATCATCCGATACCATTACTCGATATTGCTGGTCAATCGTTCGGTTAGGCAAAGATGTATTGGCTGTGGTATAGATCTGTTTTGTGATCGTTGCATCGTTAAAGACAGCCGGAGTCAACATTTTTATTTCACTATCAACTTGGCAATCATATGCCTCCCCCAAGCCATTACATACTTGTTGGAAACGCTTCAAAACCCGCTGCCTAACCTCTGGGGAAAATGTCCGGATCGTGCCGGATAGGGCAACTTTATCTGGGATGACATTAAATGAATCACCTCCATGCATAGAAGTCACACTGACAACAGCTGAATCCAAGGGTGAAATATTACGCGAAGAAATACTTTGCAGTGCGACCACCAGATCTGCCGCTGCTAAGACCGGATCTACCGCCAAATGCGGCAATGCACCATGTCCTCCAATGCCGCGTACACGTAAATTGAATATTTCTCCTGCGGCCATGATATAACCCGCAGAGATTCCGTACCAACCAACTGGCTTTTCGTTCCATAGATGCACAGCTAGCGCCATGTCAGGCCGCGGTTTTTCTAACACACCAGCAGCAATCATTCGCTCTGCCCCACCTAGCCCTTCTTCACCAGGCTGAAAAACGAACTTTATCTGCCCAGAAAATAGATCTCGCCTTTCGGCAAATATTTTCGCAACGGATAACCCAATCGCAATATGTCCGTCATGCCCGCAAGCGTGCATCACCCGCGGATAAACTGAGGCATACTCAGCGCCTGTCTCTTCCTGGATTGGCAGGGCATCCATATCAAAACGCAGTAATAACACTGGACCAGATTTTTCGCCCTTCAATAACCCCACTACACCAGTTTCCCCGATCCTGGTAGCTACATCCAACCCCAACTTAGTTAATTCATTTGCTACAATACCAGCTGTGCGCGTTTCCCTAAATCCGAGTTCCGGATGCTGGTGGAAGTCTCTCCGCAGTGAAACTGTGTATTGGAAAATGTCTCTTGCGGTTTGATAGTAATTCATACACGTTATCTTCTATGAACGCGGCCTGTGTTTATTATTTTTGGGTTTTTGCGGCGGTGGCTTGACATCAGCCACATTCTTACAGTCACATTCACCCATCCCATGCTTGCTGCATGGCTCTTTTGCCTTTTTCTCAAGGTTTCTCAATTCTTGCCAGGGCTCTAAATCTTGATAGCCAAATTCGTGCTGGCTGCCACTATCGAGTTCGACAAGTGCTGTTTCTTTGAGCAGAAACACGTCCACGATTTTCCCATCGCCTATTGGTGTGGCAACTTTTTTCCCTCGTTTGGGAAGTTTTTTGCGTGCATCAACATAATGTTGGTACTCATACATCAAACAGCATCTTAAGCGACCACACATACCAGTTATTTCAGAGGGCGTTAAGGATATGCCCTGTTCCTTAGCCATTTTTATGGAGATTGGGCTGAATCCTGCTAGGAATTGTGAACAACATCGTGTCGCTAAACCACAAGCGCCCATTCCGCCGATAATCTTCGCTACATCTCTTGGACCGACTTGACGCAATTCCACCCTTGTGTGTGGGTAGCTGCGGCGGATGGCGGTGCGCAATTTCTTAATATCAACTTTCCCTTCAGCTTCAGTGCTGTATAGGATTGAGAGCCTCGTGTTGTCAAATGTAAACTCCGACGTCACGATTTTAATTCCCTCGATTCCTAGTTCGCTAACTTTGGCCCGGCAGTTGATAGTAGCCTCTAGTTCCTTTTTCTCCAGCAGCTGTCTTATGACAAGATCTCTAGGTGTTGCTCGCCGGACGATGGGTTTCCACTTGCCACCTGGAGCTTTACCAGGTTCATTGATAAGAGCGACTACTTCCCCGAGCTGACGTCCGCGGCTGGTGTCGACAACTGCATGGTCTCCAACCTGTATATCGCGAAATCTACGTGCATCAAAGTGATACACTTTGCCAACTTTTTGAAAACGTACACCAATAATGTTTGCATCCATTAGGATCTTCTTTCAACTTAAATTCATAATGCCGGTTGAGAACAAGTTCCAACCGACGTTCTGTTTAATAGATATATTTTATCCGATAAAATTGATCGGGATGAAATTGTTTTGTTTATATGCCGCCACGCTCACTTTGGCAGCGATATCCTCTGCAATTTTTGCCAAGGCAATGGCAACTGGTGAATCCGGTTGAGAGATAGTCACCGGGATTCCACTATCACCACCCTCTCTTACAGAAGGATCCATCGGAAGTCCGCCGATAAACGCCACCTCCGTCTCGGCAGCAAGTTTCTTCCCGCCACCTTCACCAAAAACATCCATCCTTGATCCATCCGGTAGTTCTAGATAGCTCATATTCTCGACTACGCCGAATATTGGTACATCTAATTGACGGAACATTTCCATACCACGTCTGGCATCGTCCAAGGAAACTTGCTGTGGTAGCGTAACAATAACTCCGCCGCTAAGCGGTAGTGATTGCGCCAAGCTGAGAGCTGCATCCCCGGTTCCAGGGGGTAAATCGACTATCAAGTAATCGAGTTCTCCCCAATCTACATCCGTTAAGAATTGGCGGATAGCTGAATGCAGCATTGGCCCACGCCAGATGAGTGGTTGGTCAGGTTTCACTAAGAAACCAATTGACATGATCTTTACACCATGGGCTACTGCCGGTATTAACTTCTCCTCTTTTGATGGTGGCAACCTCTCGACCCCCATCATTGTTGGAATATTGGGACCATAAATATCGGCATCCAAAAGCCCTACTCGCGCACCGCGTTGAGCCAATACCACCGCGATATTAACAGCAACTGTGCTCTTGCCAACCCCCCCCTTGCCAGAAGCAACTGCAATGGCGTTATGGATTGGCAGCTCCAGCAAACCGCGTGCCCTTCCATCACTAGGTACCTCTGCAGACATTTCCACTTTGACTGTCTCAACGCCAGGAATCGCTGCAACTGCAGCATGTGCATCACTTTGGATTTGTGATTTCATGGGGCATGCGGGGGTGGTTAAAACCACGGTGAAGCCTACTTCACTGCCGGTTATAGAAATATCACGAATCATATTTAACGATACTAGATCGCGATGGAGTTCTGGATCCTGAACTTTACTTAAAGCTGATAGAATTCTCTCTTCATTTAACTCATTAACTTTACTCATAGTTTCCTCTTTATCTCGAATATTTCCGTTATGCCAATAACATCAGCGCAGATCTTCTTTCTCATAATTCTACTCAATCCAATGTAATCTACTGCTTTAGTACGTTGTCATGCCGACTGCGATTTCTGCTTCCCTCTTCGGCGAGCCGCTTTTGCTTCCGCAGCTTCCTTCCGGGCTTGTTCTTCGCGAGAGTAGTTTACAGGTCTGATTGAAGCATAATATGAGACAGGTTTTGACAGCTTCTCTTTGTTGTAGATGTTATTCGTTTGGCGATCGTAAACTGCTATCTCGTAGTCATGATCCATCTTTATGGCATCAAAAGGACAATACTCAGCACAGAATCCACAATTCATACAGATATCTACATCGATATAAAAATCTGCCGGTTGTGGCACAGGGCGTCCCGTCTTTGGATCATTCGTACGGACAATCCAAATACATTGCGGGGGACACACTTTTGCGCAGATACCGCAAGATGTGCAGCGGTCAATTTTCTCCCCATTTTCTCCTTCTTCGTAAAGCAAGAATGGAATATAGCGAAATTCTTCTGGGACAGGGAGTTTCTCTTCAGGATATTGAATCGTGAATACTCCCCGTGTATCTGCGCTCATGCGGTGGTTGATACCTTCTTCAGTGTAGTAGCGCTTTCCCAACCACTTAATATCATCCAGATAAGTCTCGACGAACCGTTTGAACGTCACCCCTAAACCTTTGACAATTCCCATTCCATCCATCTAACTCTCTCCTATCGTGGGTTCAGCGATCAGTCTCGCCGAGGACGATATCAATAGAACCCAAAATCGCGACCGCATCTGCCACTTTGTCACCCACACACATCTTTTCCATCGCAGTAAGATTTATAAAGGATGGTGCGCGGACGTGATACCGCCATGGATTTGGTTTCCCGGTTGACACAACATAGTATCCCAGTTCCCCTTTTGGTCCGTCGACCCGTCCATAAGACTCTCCAGCAGGAACACGAACCTGGTATTGGGGTTTCCCAGTCTGGATTGGTCCTTCTGGGATATCTCGCACAGCTTGTTGGAGGATCCGAATGCTTTGCTGAACTTCATCTATCCGGATCAAATAACGGTCATAAACATCGCCGTGGTAGCGTACAGCTACATCAAATTCAAAACGATCATAGATGCTGTATGGATCAGCACGGCGAATATCATATGGAACACCAGAAGCTCGCAGCACTGGTCCAGCTGCAGAATATGCTATGGCTTCTTCTGGGGTTAAGACACCCACACCTTGGCCACGCGAACGGAGGATTTCATTATTAGATAGGTACAAGTCTAATTCATCAATTTTTCGTGGTAGACGCTCATAAACAAGGTTGCGGATCTTATCCAGCACTCCAGCAGGCAAATCACGAGCAACCCCGCCAAAACGGAAATAATTGCACATCATCCGCGAACCGCTTGTGGCTTCAAATATATCCAATATCAGCTCTCGTTCTTCAATGGCGTATAGAGCAGGCGTGAAGTATGCCCCAAGATCATTCAAAAACATACCAATCGCGAAAACGTGATTGCTTATACGGGTGAGTTCGGCCATGATCACCCGTAGGTATTCTGCTCTTTCAGGTGGTTCTACCCCCATCAATTTCTCAACCGCCAACGCATAACCGAAATTATTACTCATTGACGACAGATAATCAAGCCGGTCGGTGAAGGGCATATTTTGTAGAAAAGTATTCCGTTCACCGATCTTCTCATGGTTGCGGTGAAGATAGCCCATAACTGGCTTAAGAGCCAGAATCGTTTCACCGTCCAAGGTGACCACCATACGAAATACTCCATGGGTGGAAGGGTGCTGAGGTCCAAGGTTGACAATAATTTGGTCAGTCTTTAATCCACTGCCATGACCGTCTACCTTCATTAAATTTCCGTACAGGGATGAATCCTGATCCGGCACCCAGGTTTCTGGGTCAAATCCGGCTGGATAATCCACATTTTTTCCAAATATATTCGCATCTTCGAATCTGTGTACTTCGCCACCTGGCCAGCGGCTCTTGAAGGGTTTCGAATCTTCTTCATAGTAAGCTTCACGCCAATCTTTCCTTAGTGGGTACCCTTCAAATCCTTCCCACATCAGTATGCGTCTTAAATCAGGGTGTCCTTCAAACTTTATGCCAAGCAAATCCCAAGCTTCCCGCTCTTGAAAATCTGCTCCAGGGAAAACGGATACCAATGACGGAACCACAGCATTAGCCCTTGAAGTCTGGGTCTTAATTACCAATCCTGGTCCACCCGTACTGCGGAAAAGATGATATACGACCTCCATCGAGTCTTCGGGCAAGTAATCTACACCAGTGACCGATGAAAGATAATCGAATCCATATTCATCCCTAATAGCTGTTACCACCTCAACAAGCTGATCTTTATCCACAATATATCCCTGATAACCATTTCGCTCATCGTGAGCAACAGTGTCGGGAAACCTAGCCGCAAGATCTTGTTCTGTAGAAATTATTTGATCACTCATCGTACTTCTTCTCTCCCATTAATCAGTCTCTTCTTGGGCTGCAACCCCTTCAGTCACTGCTACTGTCTCGGCATTCTTTTGAACTAGTTTATTCTGGGTGTATTCCGAAATCTCTGCACTCTGCCGCGGGTCAATGAGATCCGGTCCAAGGATTGGGATGGGTATCTCATCACTGGTATCCTTCTGGTACCAGCGAACAGTTTTTATCGACTGCTTATCGATCTTTTTCTGCAAGGTGATCAATCCATTTAACAAAGCCTGTGGAGTTGGCGGGCAACCAGGGATATAAACATCGACCGGGACAAATTTATCTACCCCGGACACGACATTGTATCCTTCCTTGAAAGGGCCTCCTCCCGAAGCACAAGCACCCATCGCAACAACGTATTTTGGCTCAGGCATCTGGTTGTAGAGGCGGACGATTGTCACAATCATTTTTTTGGTTACCGTGCCGGAAACAATCATCATATCCGCTTGTCTTGGACTCGGGCGCATGACTTCCATACCAAAACGGGAAAAGTTATAACGGCTTGCCGCCGTGGCGATCATCTCAATTGCACAACATGCTAGGCCAAACATTAATGGCCACAGGGATGACCTCCTGCTCCAGTTGTATAATTTATCTAGGGTAGTGATCGTCACCTGCCCTTCCAACTCCGGTGGGATCTCATAATCAGGTGAATTCAGGTCATTGCTCATGAGTTGTATACCTCCTCAATCCATGCTTGGTAGATTGCCACCAATATCTCATCATTTGCAAGATCAGGGTCATCGGCAAAACCCGGCAAACTAATTACCCATTGGTAGAGCATACCCACCGAGACTTCTTCAAGATTTTTATCTGGGTATCTCTGGATTAACGCCAAAGCAACCGCGTAAGAATCTTCCCAAGTCAGCGTTTTATCCATCGATTTCGATCAAATTCAAATTATACAAGCGAACAATAGGCATGGCAACCCAATAATAATACAAATATATATTTGTTTTATTAATCTGTTTGATATAATCTCACCATGAAATCTACACGGATCAAAATCCTTGAATATTTACAACAAAAACAAACTGCTACTACATCCGAGCTTGGTCATGTTATTGGATACACTGAAGCAAATATCCGCCATCACCTGCACATCTTGCTAAGCGAGGGTGTGATAAAGGTCGCTGGAACTCGTCGGGCTCACAAACGTGGCAGACCTACTATGATCTATCAGCTCGAAGAACATGCGGTTCAGTCAAATATTAATGCACTCATTGATGCGATAATGGAAGTATTCATAGGCTCTCAACCAGAGGGCAAACACCCGACACTCTACAGGATGATTGCCCTGGCTTTAATTAGCACCGAAACAGAACACCAACTTCCCAAAACAATTCCTGGTAAATTGATTTACGCTATCCAACGGTTAAATAAAATGAACTACAACGCCCGCTGGGAAGCCCACAGCCAAGCACCAGTTAT